>Ga0315915_1000039_pt1 | contig 81775 bp, 54 predicted proteins | sample MpolbnodulesMG_FD_207738 | JGI IMG/M metagenome (GOLD analysis project Ga0315915, IMG submission 207738) | Medicago polymorpha root nodule microbial communities from Los Angeles, California, United States - branched nodules | ecosystem: Host-associated > Plants > Roots > Nodule | place: USA... | reverse complement strand
TAAGATTGTCATTCGAGCTTGCATGATTTTTTAATCTTAAATGTTGCAGTCTGTTACTGGTAAAAATTGTCGTGTAGCTTTCTGTAGCAATCTCGTCATTTGTTAAAAAATAAAAATTGGTTTATGAGTTTTTATTTGTAGAAATTTTGCAGAATCTACTGCAATGAAGCTAAAGAAATTGATGATTTATAACTAATGACAACCATGGATAGTAAGCAAACCACACACATGCCCCTATTAGAATATCAATCTGATATGAACATATAATTCTCTTATTATATATTGTATCAATAATACTTTAACTTGATTCTCCCTTTTATTTATGTCGCACTTTTATTCCACTCACACAGTTTGGCTGCCTAATTCTTTTAATATCAGCATCTTGTGATGTTGTGACTTGTTGCTCAAGATTCTCAGATCAGATTTAACCACGACATGTATAAAGGTATTGTAAGGTCTTTTTTTACTGCTCTAAACTAATGTGTTCATGAATTCTATATTTTGTTGCAGATTTTGCTACTTTGTTTCTTGAGGCCTATCTTGTACTGAAGCTATGATCATTGATTAGTTTAAATTTGAGTAAATTGTTTGGTACTTAGGTATATCTAAACATAGTCGATCTGTATAAGCTCGATTCAACAATTCTACAATTTTTTCTTGTTAATTTCCTTTGCATTATTTCCCTCCTAAAATCTAAATGCTGAATTCAGTTTAACATATTCTTTTACTCATTCTGTTTAGTGCAGCACCTAGTTTTGTTACAGAAGTTATTAATTGATTTAGCTTTTTCTACCACACCCAATGATGGTTTGGTAAAAGCTTACAGCTTCTGTCATTTATAGGATTTCAAAGGATAGACCAATGTAGGGAGTTGGTTATAGCTAAATTGCTTGATGTTGATGTATATGAAACCTATTCAAATACTTCACAATTGTCACGGTTTCTTCATAGACATCGAATATACCTTTTATTTCAAATCAAGTTTTTCATTCTACCAACAGAATATGATGTGCTCATCACTTTCTGTAGCATGACCACCAATCTTGCAGTAAAGTTAAGCTGCTGCCAATTGAAGAAATTGAAATTCTCATCTTCTTTCCCAAGAAGCCCAAGTAGAGAAGCAAAGTCAGAAAAATACAACTCAATAACCAAAAGTTAATCTTAGTTAAAACATTTCCAAAGGTCATGCTAAACCGCTTTGATATCACAAGTAACTCTGGCTTTAGAGGCTGTATTAGTTTCTGTGTCATAGGTGGATGAGGTAGCTGCAATTCTGTCCAAGTTCAAGACACTTACAAGTATTTCAAAACAAGGATATTTTGGTTCAAGAAATCTTTAAGTAGATCAAACTTTTATCTTGGAATTGCCTTTGATCAAAATCAATTAGTTTCAACTATTCAATCACACAAAAGAATTTAAATATGTTGCCATGTTTGGGTATGGTCAGACATTTGCACAATCGATTAACTTGTTTGGGGGTCTATCATTTGCAAGACTAAGCTGCCATCTTAATGTTTTTTCTGTTGTGTTCTGTTAGGCGTTAGCTCCTGCCTTATTGAGGAATTTTTACAGATGCAGATTGAGGAGTTTTGCAGCAAGTTTTATGTTCAAGTCGGCAGCAGGTTTTGGTTGGTAGCTGGTGCTGGTGCTGGTGTTGTGGTTTACAAGTTGTGGGGGATGTGCCACTCCAGATCGTGTAGCTTGGAAAAAATATTGGAACCATTTTAGGCTCTTAATGTTTACTTTGACGGAATGCAACAAAATTCTTAGGACTTGAATGCTTGACACTAACAAAATTCTTAGGACTTGAACGTTTGACGTTGTTAAGAATTCCTCTACTATGTATGGAATCAGTTTTTGAAATATCATAAAAAAGAAAATGCTTGATGGTGCATCATAAGTGTTGTTTTCGGAACTGTGCTGTAGATTTCTCTGCGGAACAGAGGTTGCTGCGGGTGCATTTGACCTAAGATTTGCAGGCTGTTCAGAGCTGTCCAATGTTTGCTGCATTGGTGTGCATGTTGTGTTTTTGTGTTATGTTGTTAAGCGAGGGGCTGTCTTATTTGTAATCCACATTATACAAAATTATGACTTTAACTGTTTTTTCCGCATAAATTTTGGCATCAGTTCTAGAAAATAATGTTGAGTAATTGTTTTGGGGGAGTCTGGTTGTTGTTTCAAGGAGATATGGTGTTGCTATACTTTTTGAGTTTGACATGTGAGCTCTGGAACATGTTTGAAGAATTAACACACCATGAATAATATTATGCAGGGTTCAAGTAGTTGCAACTTGGGTGGTATGGCTCGAGTGACTAATTCAAGTGGTGATTTGGAGTTGTTCATAGAAAGTAGTACTAAGGGATTTAAGATGGGTTTGTATTTTTCTAACCTTTAATTAACTTCAAATCAGAAAACTACTGCTTACCGCTAACAGTAAGAAGGAGAAAAAAGCAGACTAAGATGTTAAGGAAATAGATCCCTATAAGCATAAGCATGGAAGTCCAGGTACAATGGTTAATCATTGTTGCTACAATAATTTAATGCTCAAGTAATGGACAGAACAACTCTTAACCACATGTACAAACAACTGTCTGATTCTACTGTCAAAGACAAGGCATAAAGCTATATGCATAACTGCAGGGTTAACTTAAAGTAATAGAGGTATCTGCTTCAATGAATTCATGCAGAAAAGCAGGCAAGGAAAAAAGAGAACAAAAAAGAAGACAGTAGATCAGCTGAAATTTCTAGGCTCTAAGCCTCTGACCAATATACTAAGGCTATATCAAGAAAAATTTATTGTCAGCTGATTATGTCAAAAAACTTTCTTGATAGGCTGGTTACGACTTACATCAAATGAATTTTCTTTGGACATGAAAAACTACATCAACATGAAACTATAAATTCATAGTACAATTGCAGTTATCAGCTAATATCATAAAATTCAGTCAGCTAATTTTCTCATTAGAAGATCCAAATTCGTTGTAAAAAATGTGGGAAAGCTCCAAACTTCTTATCCAGAAACTCGTCATCAAGCTAAACTCAACTTTCTCATTAGAAGATATTGGCCAGCTTCAATTTTTTATTTTTGAGAATTGGAGTGCTACTAATAGATTCATAAACTCTCTATGTCTCCAACTACACTGCAAATCTTACTTTCTTTCGGTCCATAGTAGGAGTCTTGCATTATGCTATTATAAAAAACTTGTCCATTCAAGCTATATATAAGGATAATTATATACAACACCCTGTTTAAAAACCATATACACATGACAAAACATTTACCGACTAAGATTATTATTTTACAGTAACTTCAACATAAATCTAAGCTTTGTACAGTTCCTCACTTCATCAACAGTCAACGTTGTGAAACTTATTTAACTAGCATCACAAAGATAATAAGATTGAATGATAGTAATCCATTAGTCCAAAAATAAAAATTTGATAGTACAGCAAGTTGTCCAAATCAATTATGGTTATACAACACGAAACTGGTTTTCACAGGATAACCGGTTCAAGTCCTTATTCCCACATTAACGCATTCAAACAAACCACATTAGTTATCCACATCTATTTTAGCACCAATATCTACACAAGCTCTGGGACAGTCGCAATTAAGATACATAGTAGAAATCAGCAATACTAACAAAATAGAAGTACATATCTACTTGTCTATAGGCGAAAAACTACACAACTACAAACTTAAGTGAATATAGTATACATTGCAGATCTTTGTCACAATAATCTCAGATCTTGTGAATGTTTAGTTAAAAGAATGGGGGTCTAAATAGAAAGTAAACAAAAAAAAAAAAACAATTACAGATCTTTGTTTGTCACAATAATTTCAATCAGAAAGAGAAACGAATTCTTAGGAGATGAGGAATATAATTGTTAAGTGAAAACCTGAGACAAAGATAGTATGTTTCATTGCAAATATAAAATAAATCCGAAAGCTTATAAGTTTGTAAAACACCATTAATAATCAATTTGAGATAAGATCTACTTAGTGATTGTCAGAATTAACTACTAATATTATTTGCAGCTAAAATTAGTGGCAAAAGGTAACATTTAATTTAACCAATGTTGCCAAAAGGTTTAGAATTAGATGTACTAGTGAACCATATACTAACGTTATAACATTCAAAGCATTTTGTGCAACTACAGAAATATTGATATCATACTCAAATGGTCCTGCAAAAAGTGTACTCAACTCACTTATAAAGAGTTGGAGATTTTCATTTGCCTTTCCGCAAGCAGGAGTACTATTACAAACAACACAATAATTAAAGCAATAAGTTGCTACAAATATTCCAAGAAAAGCTAAATGACATCAAAAGGACCATTAATATCTTACATAAAACAAATACCATAACTAATGAGAATCAGAGAATGTAGTTCCCATAAGCCTCTTGCATTCTACCATCCTGACATGCACCATCAATAATGTTGGATTTGCTTGAAGTTGATTTTGTGGATCTATAATTCGAAAAGGACTCGGGTTAAGCAAGAGACTGAAACAAGAAACACATAGAAAGAACAGAGATGCAAAATACAAGTGAATGCCTAATTCTCAAAAGTGCAGCTATATCCTTTTGTGAAAAAATAAAGAAATCAGTTTCTACCATAATGCAGTATTACAATTCCATACCACAAAAGAAACAAGTGTTGTGTTATTAAAGATTAAATTCACAAGCAATATATCATTATAAGGTATACAAATAAAATAACCCTCACTTCCAAAATCATCATGGGTGTACTGTAATTGGTGTAATCAGACCAAGAAGAATATGCTTAAAATGTACTTACATAAACGAGAACTAGACATGTAATTCAAGTCAGGCAGTTGATTCAGTATATAACACAGTTGTGATGTAAAAGGAAATAATAACATAATCGAAAGCAAGTATGAGAATTAACATAAATTCAAACGAGTAATATATCGCTGGAGAAGAACTTACTTTCAACTGGTTGGAACCAAGCTTTCAACATAATGGTTTAAAGAGAACCAACATATCTTTTTGTTAACTCTAGTTTTCACTACTCTATTATTTCTCCAATTATAGAGAATTGCTCGCTCTTTTTGGTCGTCTACGAATACGAGTGTATCATCATTCACATAAAGTTTGAACATTGAGATTCCAGGTTTCAAGTTCATCTGAAGATTATGATAGCTAATTTTAAGTAATTGAGCCCAAGACTTTTCATCTCCAAATTTTGTCATCTTCCATATAACAAAATCAGTTTCCTTGAAATCATGATATAAACAAAGTGAATCCATTAACACAGAAACACCTGGCCATGCATGTGACACCTTCTGTAAAATATGTGAGAACTCAAAAGAAATTGGAGGGGGCAGAAATTGTGTGTATGTCTCTGTAGCTAGATCAAGCGAAATAATCACAAATTGAGGAGCAAGATTACCGTCGTGAATAAACCCTAACCAATTAAGAGTGGAATTCAAATGTACACCAGCATACACCGTGCCATTATTATTATTAAAGGACAACTGAAGAAGCCTCACAGGGAAACTTTGAATATTTCTCCAAACGTTATTACCAAAACTAAGAACTGTCACCTCCGTTGTCATATTGCTGCTACCCATGCGAAAAGCCACAACCTTATAAGTGTCAGTTGAATCGTCATAACCAAACACAAACTGCCCATATTTCACATCGTCATCACGAAGATACCCAAATTTATCAGACATTGTCCTGGTGGCGGGGTTCCAAATACGGAACCATGTCTCTTTATACTCATTCTCATCATTCTCCTCATCGCCTTCAACATAAAAGTCATTATAATACTCGTTGAAAGAATAACCGAACAAACAGACCAGTCCATTGCAGGAACCAACAACTCCATTATAGTCAAATAATCGATAGTAACTATCCTTGGGAAGGGTGATTGAAAGGTCATTCATCAAACCCTTAACGGAGAAACGTACGAAACTGTAATCACAGCGATATCGGGATACTAAATAGGATTGTGAGTGTCGTGAAGATCGATTAAGATGCATTTTAATGAAATTAGAATCAGAGATAAGAGTGTTCCATGATTTACTCACACATTTCATCTTCATCAAAGATTTCACCGTAAGCCAGGAAAGGATTTCAGCAATGCTATCGTCGGGAAAGACTGGTGAAGACGACGGCGACGGTGACATTGGTGGTTGGGAGTTCATGACAGCGGCACTGATACAACGGAACCCTAACGTGGTTCCGTTGTTGGAGAAGAAAATTGAATGCTACGATTTCAGGTACCTGCAATCTTTGAAACAGATTGTGTTCCGTCTAAAGAAGAAGAAACTTCTCGAAAGTTATTTCTGGGTCTGTGGGTTAAAGATTGGGGTTTTGAGGTTAGAAGGGATGAAGATCGAAGAGTGTCATTTTGGTCATTGTGCATTGGTCTGATGAAGTGATGGGCATTTTCGTCATCCAGAAAGGCCAGCAACACTCACTCTTTAACATAGCACTCATTCTTGTATTAGATGAAAGAAAATGGTGACCGTTGTCCCGTAAGTTTAACTCAATTGATACAGATATGATATTGTATATTATATGTTATATGCAAGAACTGAGGTTCGAACCCCGGAGTCTCCACAATTTAAGAGTTCTAGCCACTAAGCTAGCATTCCTTATTATGGAAAATATTCAAAAGAGTGATGTTAACATTGTTCTTTCGTCATCACAACCGTTGTTTTTCTGACTCAGCACGGTTAATCCATAACATATCATCGCTTAAATGGACTCAGACCAATACTCAAATGATTAACAATTATAGGGCAATTTTTCAAAGATTAGTAATTACAAGGAATAAAATTTAAATGACCCTGTTTACAATGACCAAATGCATAAATAAAACTTCCCTCGGAAAAAAAATTGCATAAATAAACCTATGTGCAGTTATTTTTATAGTTTAAAAATGCAGTTCGTCCTATAAGTTAGTGAGTTTTTTTTGTTTTAATCCTTGTATTTTTTTTAAAAACAACCCCTTAATAATCAAATGATTTTGGAATTGCTCTTTATCAATTGTTTTAAAACAAACTGATGTGGTAAACGGAGGTTGATGTGGCAAAAATTTGGTTGAATCATAAATCTGAGGACCAAAACCAAAAAAAGTCATAAATCAACAAACAAAACAAAAACTCAACACTTTGATATTTCTTAGAGCATCTCCAATGGAGGGTCCTCGAGGGGTTCTTACTTAAAAATAATAACTCCCTGTTAAGAACCATCCATAGAAGGAAGAAAAAAGAGTCCATATTAAGTAATAGGCAACTATATAAAGGTCATCTCTCTTGATTAACTAACGGGTCTCACGTTCAAAAGCAATATTAAAATTTGTACAAGTTGTTCCTACTTTCAAAAATAGTAATCTCTTATAAGGTGATTTATAATTTAATAAATAAATTACTTTTTATATAATGATGTAAAGTTAGTGAGACCTATTTAAGCATTTTTCTTTGGAGTCTTTGTTAGTGTATTGTCATTTGAGTCAATGAGTCCTTAATATGAACTTTTATTAAAAAATTATAAATAAATGAAGTGTACATGTGAGATCCATTAAAGGAGTCCTTGTTTGTGGACTACCGTTATGGATGCTCTTAGATCTCTCATCTTCTTCTTCTTCTTCATATTGGGTTGTTGGATTATGGATTTTGAGTTGAAGATGAAGATGAAGATTAAGAGGTGTTGGATATGAATATGAAATTTTCTAGGCAAATGTATTGAAGAAGATGAACTTATGAATAGTGTTAGAGAAGATGAAAAAATTAGAGATTTTGTCGATTTCAGATGTTTTTGAATTTGGTCTGTTGTCAATTTATTTTATTTTTTTGCCTCTCTCACTTATTGACTCTTCAACTCATATGTCACGTCATCATTTGTTTGTCACATACACGTTTGTAACAAACTTTGACGTTAGGGTCAAAAGTCAAAAAAAAATATTCATCTTGCAAGGTCAGTTTAAAAAAAAATACAGGGATGAAAACCAGAAACAAAAAATTCACCGACTTAGAGGGACTAGCATATTTAAGCTTTTTTTTTTTGTAATGATATTATAGTCCATGTTATGGTGCACTAGGAATAAAAAAATGTTTTGAAGGGACTAATGTTGATGTAGGTGCCATTGTTTAAAAGGCATTGAGATCTATTGCTAATTTTAATAGTGTTAGTACGGTCTTGTTGGAGACGCTAAGTGAAATGTGGATATCCAAATTTACTCATATTTGATGTTCATTGCACACCCTTGTCAGTGGTTGCTATAAGTTAAATGTTGATGCAGCATGTCTGACAGAGGGGGGGGTAAATGGGGTATTGGTGATGTTGTGAGAAATAACGAAGGTGTTGTCGTTGTTGCTAGTTGCTGACAAGTATTTTCATTATTAAATTCAAAGGTAGCAAAAGCTTTATCTATGAGGAAGAGATTAAAATTTACAAAAACATGTCTTTTCTAAATTTTATAGCATAATCATATGCTTCTAATGTATTCAGTCGTTGAACAATCAACAATATTCTCTTCATAGCCCGGTTCTCTGCATGTTGTCACCCAACATGAACTTTTGCGGGAGTACTAGACTATACTTGCTACGGTTCATAAAAACCTAGTTTATTCAATACCACAATGTATATTTTCTTGCTTTATTTAGTTTGTGCACTTACCATAGTCAATTAGTACTGTAGGTAGCTGTTAGTGTTGTACCTGACTCATAAATAACCAAGTCATCACTCTTCAATAATGTTTGATTTCAGTTTATCTATCTATATCTACTAAATTTACTAAACTCAATATATTATCACTTATCACTAATGTTACACAATTAGCTATACAGATAATGTGGATACTCTTATACATTGGATCTCACTGTTTTGTTTTTAAATATCTAAGATTGTCATTCGAGCTTGCATGATTTTTTAATCTTAAATGTTGCAGTCTGTTACTGGTAAAAATTGTCGTATAGCTTTCTGTAGCAATCTCGTCATTTGTTAAAAAATAAAAATTGGTTTATGAGTTTTTATTTGTAGAAATTTTGCAGAGCCTACTGCAATGAGGCTAAAGAAATTGATGATTCATGACTACTAATGACAACCATGGACAGTAAGTCAACACCACACCCATGCCCCTATTAGTAGGGTGTTCAAAACCGAACCAATCCAATAGAAAAACCGCAAACCAAGCCAACCAAAACCGAAACCGCAAAAAACCACATTTTGTTTGGATGTATTCGGATCACTTTTTTACTCAACCGCATGGTTTGGTTTAGTTTGTGGTTTTCATTTTACCAACCGAACCAAACCGCAACATAATAAAAACACTAATTAAAATTTATGTCACCTAGACCAATACTTATCAAAACTTAATGAAAACTTTTATAAAATGACATATATTTTCTCTTATTAAGTTACTTCTTTGCTTTTTATTTCAAAAATTTATTTATGTGCTACTTGAACTTTTAGAGAATGATAAATCTAAGGATTTTACATTTCTTACATAATAGAATTAACTTTTGTCACGTTTTTAAGTTCGTTTATGTTGGTTGGTGAAAATGAAAATGTAGTGTGGAATGAAATTAAAAACATTGTCGGAACCTTGCTGAAAATATGTTGTGTTTTACATTTTTAACTTGATTTTAATGTTGAAAATAAAAAATTGTATTGTCTAAAAAAAACCGCACCAACTGATCCAACCCAAACCGCATTTGTTTGGTTTGGTTTGGTTCGGATTGTGCTTTAAAAGTCAACCGAACCAAATCAAACCGCATCCTTTTTTATCTTGCGATTCGGATTACCCTCAAAACCAAACCAAATCACACCGCAAACACCCCTACCTATTAGAATATCAATCAGAAATGCCAATTATATATTGTATCAATAATGCTTTAACTTGATTCTCTCTTTTATTTATGTCGCACTTTTATTCCATCCATACAGTTTTGGCAGCCTAATTCTTTTAGGGAAATGCTAACAAATGCCCTTAGGAGTTAGGACACTTGATAAGAAGTTTAAAATAGAAATTTCATCTTAAAATTTGTGTATTCAAAAGAAACTTTATCTACATAAAAGTTATCAATTGTTTCTAAGTTTTTCTTTCAAACAGCAGAATATGATGTGCTCGTCGCTTTACTTAGCAGTAAAGTTAAGCTACTGCAATTTAAAGAAACTTGAACCAAATAGAGAAGCAAAGTCAGAAAAATACAACTTGATAACCGCAAGTTAATCTTACTTAAAACCTTTCCACAAGTTAACCAGAAGTAACTCAGACTTTAGATGCTGTAGGAGTTTCTGCGTCAAAATGGAAATTGAAATTCTGTCCAAGTTCAAGTGCATTTCAAGAATCTAGTTGGTGTCACAAAATTTGTTGGAGAAAACACTCGCTATTTTTAATTCCGTCCTAATCTTTTTGTCAAATCACAGGCCTTGTGTGAAGAAGTTGAGGTTTGTTGCATAATAATGTGCAAGTAATAGGCTAGTTTGTGAAGTATTGTTGTGTCCTAGTCGGTGTCTGGTGGTTTGTTAGTTCCTATCAAGTTTTCTGTTCAAGTTTCACAGCAGGTTTTGGTTGGGAGCAGGCTGGTGGCACTCTAAATCAAGGCTTGTTTCAAAATATATTTGATGGTTGGAGGCTGTATGTTTTGCAGCAGGTTAATTAGGATTGATGGATTCATGTAACTTGGAGAAAAGATTTGAACCATTTTATGCTCTTAATGTTTTAGTTTTAAGGCATGTAACCAAGTTTCATAGGACTAGATTGCTTGACAGTATTACCACTTGAATTAGCCACCCAAGTTACAACTACTTGAAACCTACATAATATTATTCATGGTGTGTATTCAGAATACAGCATTCTTCAAATATGTTTCAGAGCTCACATGTCAAACTCAAAAAGTATAGCAACACCATATCTCCTTGAAACGACGTCCACCCAGACTCCCCCGAAACAATTAGTCAACATTAATTCTTAGAACTGTTGCAAAAAGTTCTGCAGAAAAAACAGTTAAAGTCATATAATTTTACAAAACGTGGATAAAGAACAAGACCGCCCCTCGCTTAACAACATAATGTGAAAACACAACACGCCGCACCATTGCAGCAAACATTGTACAGCTATGAACAGCCCGCAAAGGTCAAATGCACCAGCAGTAGTACTAAGGGATTTAAGATGGGTTTGGATTTTTCTAACCTTTAATTAGCTTCAAATCAGAAATTTACTGCCTACCCTAATCATCGTTGCTACAATAATTTAATGCTTAAGTGATCGACAGAGCAACTCTTAACCGCATGTACAAACAACTGTCTAATTCTCCTGTCAAAGATGAGGCATAAAGCTAGATACGTAACTGCAGGGTTAACTAACTCAAAGTAATAGAGGTTTCTGCTTCAATGAATTCATGCATAAGCCAAGGAAAAAATAGAACAAAAAAGAAGACAGTAGATCAGCTGAAATTTCTAGGCCCTAAGCATCTAACCATACTAAGGCTATATAAAAAGAATTTTCTTGCCAGATAATTATGTCAAAAAACTTTCTTGATAGCTTTTTTTTTTTTGACAAAACTTTCTTGGTAGCTGGTTTACATCAACTGAATTTTCTTTGGACATGAAAAACTACATCAACATGAAGCTATAAATTAATAGTACAATTGCAGTTATCAGCTAATGTCATAAAATTCACAGTGAGCTAATGTTCTCATTAGAAGATCCAAACTCGTAAGAAATGTGGGAAAGCTCCAAACTTCTTATCTAGAAACTCATCATCAAGCTAAACTCAACTTTCTCATTAGAAGATATTAGCCAGCTTGATTTTTTATTTTTTTTAGGAATTGATGTGGAACACTTATCTAATGGATTCATAGACTCTCCAAGTATGTCTCCAACTACACTACAAATCCTACTTTATTTCAGTCCTTAGTAGGAGCCTTATATTATGCTATTGTAAAAAAAGTGTGCAACCAAACTTGTCCATTCAAGCTATATATAAGGATAGTTGTATAGAACACCCTGTCTAGAAACCATATACACACATGACACTTTGAAACTAATGTAAATAGTATAACCAAGATAGTAAGATTGAATGATAGTACAGCAAGTTGTCCAAATCAATGATGGTTATATATTTTTAACTTACTATAAAACACAGTTAGAACTGGTTTTCACAGGATAAGTGGTTCAACAAGTCCTTATTCCCACATTAACACATTCAAACACACCCAGGTTAGTATTCAACGTCAAATTTAGCACCAATATCTAGACAAGCTCTGAGTTCACAATTAAGATACATCGTAGAAGTCAGCAATACTAAGAAAATGGGAGTACATTTCTAATTTAGATGTAGTAGTGTACCATATATTACGGCTATATCATTCAAAGTATTTTGTGCAACTACATAAATATTGATATCATCCTGCAAAAAGTGTACTCAACTCACTCTTAAAGAGTTGGAGATTTTCATTTGCCTTTACGCAAGCAGGAGTACTATTGCAAAAGAACACAATAATTAAAGCAATAAGTTGCTACAAATGTTCCGAAAAAAGCTACAGGACATCAAGAGGACCATTAATGTCTTACATAAAACAAATACCATAACTAATGAGAATCAGAGAATGTAGCCCCAATAAGCCTCTTTCATTCTACCATCCAGGCATGCACCATCAATAATGTTGGACTTGCTTGAAGTTGACTTTGTGATTCTATAATTTGAAAAGGACTCATGTTAAGCAAGAGAATGAAACAAGAAAACACAAAGAACTCAGAGCTATATCCATTTGTGAAAATAAAAATAAAGAAATCAGTTTCTACCATAATGCAGTATTACAATTATGTACCACATATGAAACAAGGGTTGTGTTATTAAAAATTATATTCACTAGCAATATATCATTATCTGGTATTCAAATAAAATAACCCTCCTTCCAAAATTATGATGGGTATACTGTAATTGGTGTAATCAGATACAGAAGAATATGCTTAAAATATACTTACATAAAGGAGTACTAAACATGGAATTCAAGTCAGATGGTTGATTGATTGCATCTATAACAAAGTTTTGAAGTAAAGGAAATAATCACACAATTGAAACCAAGTACGTCAATGAACATAAATTCAAACAAGTACTATATCGCTAGAGGAGAACTTACTTTCAACTAGTTGAAACCAAGCTTTCGACATAATGGTTTAAAGAGAACCAACATATCTTTTTGTTTACTCTAGTTTTCACTACTCTATTATTTCTCCAATTATAGAGAATTGCTCGTTCTTTCTGGTCATCTACGAATACGAGTGTATCACCATTCACATAAAGATTGAACATTGAGATACCAGGTTTCAAGTTCATCTGAAGCTTACGATAGCTAATTTTAAGTAATCGAGCCCAAGAATTTTCATCTCCAAATTTTGTCATCTTCCATATAACAAAATCGGTTTCCTTGAAATCATGATAGAAACAAAGTGAATCCATTAACATAGAAACACCTGGCTTTGCATGTGACACCTTCTGTAAAGCATGTGACAAGTCCAGAGAAATTGGAGGTGGCAGAAATTGTGTGTATGTCTCTGTAGCTAGATCAAGCGAAATAATCACAAATTGAGGAGCAAGATTACCGTTGTGAATAAACCCTAACCAATTAAGAGTGGAATTCAAATGTACACCAGCATACAACGTTCTATTACTAGAAAAGGAGAACTGAAGAAGCCTGGCAGGGAAACTTTGAATATTTCTCCAAATATTATTACTGAAACAAATAATTCCCACCTCTGTTGTCATTTCACTATCCGGATATATCGCCACAACCTTATAAGTTTCGGTTGAATTATCATAACCAAACATAAACTGCCAATATTGCAAATGATTAGCACGAAAATACAACTTATCTGATATTGTCCTAGTGGCGGGGTTCCAGATACGGAACCACATCTGGCTGATATTCTTCTCAGAATCGTCCTCGTTAAACTCCTCATCATCCACAAAACAACCACTCAAGCAGACCAGTCCATTGCAGGAACCAACAACTTCAGGACAATCCTTGTCAATCAATTGATAGTAAGGATCCTTGGGAAGGGTGATTGAACGGTCATTCATCAAACCACGAACAGAGAAAGGTACGAAACTGTAATCACATCGATGTTGGGATACTAAATAGGATTGTGAGTGTCGTGCAGATCGATTAAAATGCATTTTAACGAAATTAGAATCAGAGATAAAAGTGTTCCATGACTTACTCACACATTTCATCTTCATCAAATGTTTAACCGTAAGCCAGGAAAGGATTTCGACGATGATATCGTCGGGGAAGATTGGTGAAGACGACAGCGACATTCGTGATCGGGTATTCATGACAACGGCGGTGATACAAACGGAACCCTTAGAGAAGAAAATTGATGCTGCGAATTCAGGAATGGGTTCGGTCTAACGAAGAAGAAAAACTTTGGAGGCTAAGTTGTTTGGATGATTATCGCAGAGATCAACATCCCAAGTTTTCCAATTTAGGGTTTTGTACTTCAAACACTGAGCTGAAGATGATAAATGTTTTGGCTTAAATATGTCACCATTTTTTTTTACTTCCTCCGTTTAAAATAAGCGACTTTGTCCATTGTTGCAAACGTGTCTATAAGGAGTGAAAATCCTCTCCATTTCCTAAATAAATGGAGATTGTCAATTACTATAGTTTTGAAGTAAATATATGAAATAAATGCACATATTTCAAGAATTGAAAACATTAATATCACATATTTACTTCAAAACTATGAGTGCATCTTTGCTCCATTTGCCAAGGCTCCATTTATTCCTTTTCACTTCATAGATGTGTGACATGTGGTCATAATAAAATTAAGGGTTAGGATTAAAAGTTTTACAAAAAGCTGAAAAACAAAGCACACAAACACACACGCGCCCCTTCTTCTTCCTCACATCTTCATCATCACTGCCACCCCACTCAATATCAGAACACACAAACAGAGAAATATATTACCGATTACATCTCTTTTCAAACTCTCTCAAAGGTGAAATCCCAAAAGGATTAACGTCTTGCAAAACCATAGAAAGAGTGAGACTCCAAGACAACAATTTATCAGGAATATTGTCATTGGAAATCACTCAATTACCTTGGATATACTTGTTGGATATCTCTGGAAACAAACTTTCTGGAAGAATCAATGATAGAAAATGGAATATGCCATCACTTCGAATGCTTAATTTGGCTAACAACAACTTCTCAGGTGATTTACCAAACTCTTTTGGTAGTAACAAAGTTGAAGGATTAGACTTATCACAGAATCAATTTTCTGGTTACATTCAAACTGGTTTCAAAAATTTACCAGAGCTTGTTTAATTGAAACTCAACAACAACAACCTTTTTGGGAAATTCCTAGAAGAACTTTTTCAATGCAACAAACTTGTTTCATTAGATTTAAGCTATAATCAATTATTCGGCGAGATTTCAGATTCCCGCGAAACTCGCCGAAATGTCGGTTCTTGGTCTACTTGACATATCAGAGAATCAATTTTCTAGTGAAATTCCAAAGAATTTAGGAAGCGTTGAATCGCTTGTTGAAGTTAACATCTCACATAACCATTTTCATGGTGTTTTACCAAAGACCCTGAAATGAACTAAAATAAAGACGTTCCGTTGCCGGAAGTGGCAGCGGTGTCGCCGAAAGAGGCGGCGGTGGAGAGATGAGGTTGTTGTTGCGGCAGGAGGTGGAAGGGGGAAGAACAAAGAAGTTGAGTTGTGTGAGGTGTGTGGAACAGAATGGGGAGAACATTTTAATCCTAACCCTTTGTTTTGTTTTGGCCACGTGGCACACATCTATGAAGTGAAAAGGGATAAATGGAGGATTGACAAATGGAGCAAAGATGCATTCGAACATTATACCCTATACCCCTTACATTTGCACCTTCACCCCTACAAATAATTTATAATTCCAGTTTTATCCTTTTTTTTCTATTTAATTTTTGCACATTTATTTTCTTCCTTATTTTTAACATTTTCAAATTTGATATGAGTTCACCCTTACATGGCATTCAAGGGATAACTTCAATTCAACTGACATTTATGATTCAAATTTTTTGCCGAATTACTGTAAAAAACGTTTCCGGTTTGATTTAATTCCAAAAAATTCATACTACCTTTCTCAAAATTCAAACCGCAAAACTATACTAAACGTATTTGTTTTGTTATTAATTCATTTCCATGTTGATTCATTACAAGCACAGCGTTCCTGGGATCCATTACAATCATTTTTGAAAACTGTTAATAATAATAAAAACATTATTTTTAAAGAATTTAATAAAAAAAAGCGTGCTAGAATCCATTATAATCATTTCGAAATCCTTTAGAGGCTATCCTTTAGCGTGCTAGAATTTAAATTACTGAAAAAGTTAACAAACTTTTATTTTAATTCAAAGTACAAAATATAATATAATAATAAGTAATATTATTCATATTACTTAAATAGGTCGGCCTAATAAGCTTAAGAGGCTATTTGAATGGCCTGGCCTTTTAAGCCAAATATGCTTAAAAAAAGCCTAGGCCTTCTCTATTTAAGAAAAAAGTCTGGCATACCTGGTCTGTCGTAGGCTAGGTTGTAGGCCGGCCTGACCTATTCCCATCTCCAAGTGTCTATACACATGTTTGATTTTTAATATTTTAAAATTTTGGATATTAGCAAAGTTTAAAGATAGTTATGGAGAAAAATCCGACAATAGTAGAAAAATAAGGTCATAGAATGTTATGTTAAGAGTGCATAAGTTAAATATTGATTCATGCATTATTTTATTTGACACTGATCCTTACACTTTGTAAAAATATTGTTATTGTTCCTTCTAATTTTTTTACTGAATTAAGAGTGAGGAAGACATAAAAGAGAATCTTAGATATACCTACTAGGTCGGCATCCCCAAGAAACTCTCATCCTCTGCCACTTACTCATAAATATTATTAGAAAAAGAAAAAAAAAAGAAAAATTTGTACATGAGAGGGGAGACCAAACCAAAACCCTCTAAAAAACAACGGAGAAAAAAAAGATGAAAATCAAACAAAATTATGGAAATCGATAATATGGCATGCCATATTTGTCCCTAAAGCACTCTTCCCTAATAAAAGTAGGCAAAGCATCCCACCAAAAATACGAGAGGAAAGAACAAAAGTGAAACAATTATGCTATAAGGGCGCTAGTAGAATCTCCATCAATCCAAAGCGACCCCCAGCGATTACGCGCATCAAATTCCCTATCAATAATGAATCCAAGCAATTCAACCTCAAAAATATATATGTCCCGGAAATTAGAAGAGAATATGCCAAAACAAATGAGGAACCCATTCTACGAATGTTCCAAAAGAAGAACTTCATTGAGAACCCGGAGTTGGAGGACCCTGAGACCGGGTTTTAATTAGTAAGCAACTTGCCTTCTTTTTTTGCGACTCGGATAAATACGTAATGAAGGGTGCTTCTGTGTTGTTGTTGGTGTATGTTAAAGCTTTCTGAATGATTTCTAAGTCCTGATGTAGTAAATCCGCAAGTGCACGGTTTACCGACGTAGTAATAAAAGATATTGTTCCGACAGGGAGTTATGAATTCAATTAACTTTCAATAAGGATTATTGGTTCGTCACGGTGACAAATCCTTCACAAACCAAACCCTATACTTAGAACTTTATGTTGGACCTATTTTCTAAAGATAAGTTTCTCTTTAGCCTATCACATCTCCTTTCGGTTTCAGTGAGTGTGTTTCTCTAGCAACCACACTTATTCTCATGGTTGATTGCTATTGAAATCCTTGAAGCTCGAAACTTTATTGTCTCAAGGTTTGCTAGACTGTTCTCATATTTCGCAATCCTTGTCTAATTTCACTTGTTCTAATATCAAAACTTCTTCTTTCGATACTTTTCTTTGATTTGTGATTATGAATTAACAAGTACTAACCATCCGTTGTTTTTATGAATTTGATACTTGTTAATTCATTATGAAAACGGTGAAATTAGATTAGAAAATAGATTTACATAAAAGTAGGGTTCGAGGCTTGGTTTGATAGGGATTACGTTATTAGACTCACCCAACAATCCCAAGACAAAAAGAGTCTACTCACGCTCGTTCATTGTAGACATAGAAGAGAAAAAGAAGAAAAACAACATAAAATAACAATAAAATAAAGGTGAACTTTTATTCAAAGAATCAATTGTCACTTATTATTTCCAAGAACAAAAGATGATTATACAAGCTTGATGGCTGCTCTATTTATAGTCTAACAATGACTTAAGCTCTAAGAAATAAATCACTAAAGTGTTACACAAGAAACCACGGGCTTTAGGTTAAAAATAAACTAATAGGCAGCTTGTCCAAGAAGCAAAAAGCAGCAAAAGGGACTCTGGGATGTTGGCACGGCCGTGTGGCTGGTGGCACGGGCTGTGCCAAGCTTCTGACTTGGGGGCTTCATATTTTTGCATTCAATCTTCATATTTTTAGCCCGAATCAGCTCCAAATCTCCTTTCTTTTGCTCCAAGACTCAATCTTTAGAATATTCGTTCCTAACATTAAATAACTTGCAATTGAAGTAAAATAGTAATAAAAAAGGAAATAAAAACAAATAAAATCTAAATAAAATAGACTCAAATAATATATTAAAAACGCTAATTTATTGACTCATCAAGTCCTTGTTAACATTCTAACAATTATGCTTCTTGAAAACATAAAAAGGATGTTGGCTAGCGAGTGACACATTGTCCACCTCCCACGAGGTTACAGCTGGATGATCACATGTAACGGCTCCATAACTGACATTTCATTCAGAGTTGTAGATGTAGTCATTTCTATTGCATCTGTCACATTATTCAAAGAAAAGTGGAATGAAGTGTTTGACATAGGTGCTTCCCTTCCCTTATGTTGTTCAGTTGAAGCAGCCGAAGCAAGACCGTCATTTTAACCATACAAATCACTGCTTCAGTTTTCCACAATGCTCTGACGAGAAGACTTATGCAAGCTAGCAGTAAGGACATCAACATGAGTCAGAGGATCCTGGATTGTTGCTTTAGGCGAAGGTGTTGTTGTTTGTGTTTGTTGCACCGTAGTTACATCAGAATGTTGAACCATCGCAGTAGCTTCCGAAATTGTCTGTTGCACTAGTGGTGTTATTATTTCCACTTATTCTGAATCACGTGCCAATTGTTCATGTTGTTGTTGATTGTCTTGTGCGACCTGAATAACATGAGTTGGTGATTCATTATATATGTGCATTCAATGTTGTGGATGTCGGAACAATAGCTTGCGGTGCTACTTGCTTTGGTGCTTCAAACACTCTAGAAGAGCCAATACACGATGGATATTCCTTACTAGGCACCCAACCAAGTTTGGTAAGTGGTACTTGCTTCTTTCCCTCGACAGTATTTTCTTTAACTTCATTGATGTCCTTTCGAGATACAGCCATCGACAAGATGAAACATCATGACCAATATTTTGACAATGGGTACAAAAGTCAAGAAGCAATTCATATGCCACCTTCGCATTAAAAGAAAAACCCTCTCTGTCCACCATAATTTCATGATTTTTTTTTATCAGATAACATGTTATGTTAACTACTTCCTCCCAAAATGTTTTTATTAACCAAACATTAGAGAGCATACACCGAGCTCTCTCCAGGAGTATATAATTCATATGTTATGCTACATCATTATGCCGAGGTGTATTCCTAACCGTATGATGCCTGACAATCCCCTCATTCTTGCAAAACTCACTAAATTAAGATCAACAGAATTCCAAACCATTATTAGCTCGCGACCTCTTTACCTTCTTTCCAGTTTGATTCTCCATTAATGTCTTCCACTGACTGAAGTTCTTGAAAGCATCACTCTTATGTTTCATTATGAATACCCAAATCATTCTTGAATATTCATCAATTAGCGATACAAAGTACTTGTGATCCCCCAGAGACTCCACACGTGAAGGCCCCCAACAATCAACGTGGATGTAATCTGGTGTGCCCTTTGTTCTATGAATCACGTCAAGAAACATACTGCGATGTAGTTTCCCAAAAACACAGTGTTCACATAACCCAAAATCCTTTTTCTTGTTCCCACAAAGAAGATCATCATTGTTCAAAAGAATCAAAGATATCGTATTCTTTGTCATGTGTGAAACATGCATGTCTAACTTTGTTCAATGTACATAATTTACTATCATGAGTCATGATTTTGATAGAGCCCATCTCAACCACCTTGTAGATAGAAATTTTGGCCATAACAATATTGCCACTGCCCAACTGCTCATAGGTTGAAAACCATTCTCTCTTAGGACAAATACGATAAGACGCCCCATAATCCAAAACCCACACATCGATGTAATGCGTGTGACCATTAACAAGTAAGGCAATATCCTATTCGCATTGTGTTCCATCCTCGGCAATAACGACAATACCTGATGCCTTCTCTTGTTGCATTTGCCTCTTCTTGGGACAACCATGCTTCCAATGCCGCTTCTTCTTACATTAATTGCAAATGTCAGTCGATTTCGGACCCCTACTGACTAGTTTCTTAGAGAACTTCTTTTTCCATGAGTTTCCATATCCCTGATTGTTGTTTGCTACTAGCCCAACAACCTGACTATTGAAATAGTGTCACTATAGCTATATCACAGTTCTCTACTCTAAAGGGCATAACTAACTTCTTTTAGGGACAATGAATCTTTACCACTAATGGAAGACTCGTTAAAGTTCTTATATGACGATGGTAAAAAAGCTAATATAATCAAAACAACATCCTCATGATTAATATTAATATCAATATTATATAGATATAATAATGTTGAATTCAATTGATCTAGATGTTCTCTCAAGGACATACCTTCATGCATACGTACACTGAACAAATGTTGCTTCAAGGGCAACTTGTTGATTAAGCTCTTCGTCATGTATTTGCTCTCTAACTTACATTCGAGACCGACATCGGTATCCTCATCAGTAATCTCAGTGATGATATGATCTTCCAAAGCAAAAAGTAACATAGAGTGTGCCTTCTCCTCTAGAGCGGCGATATCTGCAGGTAGAGGATCTGGCACTTGTTTTAACAAAGGTGTCCATAAATCTTGTTGTTTATGTTGGAACAAAGGGTGTTTCTCAAAATCACCTCTTGAGTTTTGATGATAACAAGGTATTAAAAATTATCAATTGGATATGCTAAACAATTTGTTCAAGTGTGCATGATCCATAATCAAAGTACTATTCATAAAGATTCTGATTGAACAAGTCAAAGAGCAAAGGAATTTTATTTGAAGCTTAGAGCGTCTGGAAGAATGCGTCTGAAGAAATGCGTCTGAAGGAGAGCGTCTGAAGAAATGAGTCTGAAGATAGAGCTCCTGAAGACACGTCATCAGAAGCAAGGTCATCAGAAGCAATGGTTATCAGAAGCATCTCACCAGAAGCTACTTCATCATAGTTGACAAAGTACAATGTACGAAGTGTACGACCATGAACTCTGCAACCACCATCTCTGCAACTTTGTCTCTACATCAAGACAAGAATAACAGTAACATTGCTGCAGTCTTTGTTCCATTTTAAATGGAATGGATTTGAAATTAGTTCTTCATAGGACAATTATCAAATCAGGCAAAAGATCAATGGTGAAGAATCAAAGCTTCAAGCAAGACAAGTTGATGTAACGGCTAATTCTCAACGTCTCTCAAATCCTCTATATATAGGGATAAAGACTTGAAGAAAACAGACAACAATACACACGCACATAAAAGGCCAATACACTCTGTGCAAAACGTCGAAAACAAAACATCAACAACTTAGAGAATTCTTTCAATTGTTCATATCTTAGAATTCCTAAGTGTCTAGAAAAACAGAGTCTGTTCTGTGTCGTATTGTATTGTGAATACCTCTGATTGTATATCAAGTATTCAAAACCTTATTCAATTCTTTGTAATTGTTAAGATAAGTCTCTTTCAGTTGTGATTGAGCAAAGGAAGTCTTTTGGAGTTGTCCTTGAGCATAAAAGTCTCTTTCAGGTGTGATTGAGCATAGAAGTCTCTTGGAGTTGTCCTTGAGCATTAAGAAGTCTCTTTCTTGTGTGATTGAGCAACTTGTAATTTGACATTACATTTTAGTGGAACTCTCCTTGGAAGTGCAAGGGAGACATGACTACTTCCGGTTTGTGGAAGGAACCTGTGTAATTGCCCGTGTTCTTTCTTTCTCTGTTCTCTTACATTTATCCGCTGCACTAAGACTTTGAACTCACTCAGACTGTGAACTACTTCAGACTCTGAACCTGATAACAGTTCTTCAGAACGTAAGGAAGAAGTTTTTGAAAACACAATTCAACCCCCCCTTCTTGTGGTTTTTCTCACCTTCAGTTTAAGCAACACCCGAATCTTGGTCTGCCACAAACTGAAACTATTCCTCCAGTGAACTTATCGACTCTTAAACTTTTACCTCCAACCATCGTTCATGCATGAGCAAATCCGAACACGGCTCTTGATACCAATTTGTTATAACAAGATGCGAGAACAATGACAATAATAGTAAAAGACAGAATGAAAAACAACATAAGATTTAACGTAGTATCCAACAATGCGCTGACTAATCTACGAGCAAAGCCATTAAAATGAATTCCACTATAATCAATGATTACAGATTACATACATTGAAATGTGAGGTAATACCGGCTACAACAAAATCCACTAACTATTGATGCAAAAAAAAATACTAACACACAAAACCTTTATTTATATGGCCAAGTCTTTGCATATTTTTTCTTACGAAAAAGAGCTTATGCAAATAAATAAGCTTTTATGCTAATTCATAAGATCTAACTAACGAAAATTGTATATTTCTAATTTTTTCTTCTTCATAAACTACCTTAACAAATTTATAAATAATACATTAATGCTTCTTTATTTACATAAACTACTTTGCATAAGCTCTAAAATAAGTCAATTCAAACGGCCCCTAATACTCATAGAAACTCAGTCAAACTTTTATAAATTGACATTTTTTTTTCTTTTTAAGTTTCTTCTTTGTTTTTTATTTCAAAAAAAATATTTACGTATTACGTGAACTTTTAGAGAATGATAAAATTTTAGTTTTTTTTACATTTCTTACCGAATATGATTACTTTTTGTTCATATTTTAAATTTTGTCTATGTCGAAAAAATATTGTGTTTTAACTTTTTAATTTGATTTTAATATTAAAAATAAAAAATGTATTATCTAAAAAAACCACACTGATTTGGTTCGAATTTTAAAAGTCAATTGAAGTAAATCAAACCATATTTTTTCTATAGTATGGTAAGAATGACTCGGATCAAGCCACATTGCAAACGTTAGTTTAAATTTGTAGTTCATGTGCGGGGGAATACCCGTTAAAACTTGTTACAATTAATTGGCTCACCTCAGCCCATAAAGAGAGTACAAGGCAAGAGCGGTAAAACGAAATATTCGAAATTGGGATTGAAAATTAGTTTCCCACGCAAAGTTAAGCGCCTATTATTTTGCCAAAAAAATTCAAACAAAACGTATATTCCAAAATTTCAATTTAATGACCGTGACAACGATATTTCACCCCATTATATTTTTCTTTTCGATCTAAAATCTCTAATTTCACACTCTCACTCTTTTCTCTCTCTCTCTCTCGATTCCAAGGTTTCTCTTCTACTTTTCTCTTCTCTTCTTCGTTTCAACATTTTTTATTCTTCTTTTCTCTTCGATTAACAAGTTTTTGTTCATTGATGCGTTTCTTTGAAATTTTCAGGTGATTAAGCAATGGCTGGAAAAGGAGGAAAAGGTCTTGTTGCAGCGAAAACCACCGCGGCTAACAAAGACAAAGACAAGAAGAAACCCACTTCTCGTTCTTCTCGTGCTGGAATTCAGGTAAAACCCTTTTTTCCCTTTCTTTGTAATTTCGATTTTCTTTATTTTTTAGGGTTAGGGTTTGAAACAAGGAATTAGACGATAATTCTCAGATACCCATCTAGGGTTTGATTGTATCGTTTTAATTTTGCTAGATCTTTCACTTTCGATTTTTCCGTGTAAATTTTTTAGGGTTAGGGTTTGAAACAGAGAATTGAGCGATAGTTTCAGATACCCATAGATTTAATCTTTGCTAAATCTTTTACTATCGCTTTTTCTCTGTTCTTTAATTTTTTAGGGTTAGGGTTTGAAACAGAATTAAGCGATGGTTTTGGGATACACAATTGGGGGTTGATTATAAAGTTTTAATCTTTGATATGTCTGTTTTTTTTCTTCCCCTGATAACATGTTTTTTCTTGTTTATGTCATATATGTGATGTGATACATGTTTTTTGATGAAAAATTCAACTAATTGCTTTCAGAGAGTAAACAATTTCAAGATCTTACAACTTCAATTCAAATCGAAGGTTTTTATTTTTTGTGTGGAAATTCAAATTGAAGTTTTTAATTAACTTAACTTGATTTTATTGTAAATTGTAGCAGAGAAGTAATTTTTTGTTGGAATGTTGTTATAAGTTTAATTTCGAATTAAGGTTATGTTAAAAGTTTACAGCGTTGAAGAAATCACACTGAATATTTGTAACTTTAGAACTAGTGTATGGTTATCAAAATGTTTTCAAACTTTAACAATTGTTGTGTAAAAAATCTTTACACTATTAGTGTATGGTTATCAAATGTCTGATTTTTGAGATTAAGTTATTGCCTTTGGATTTCATGTAGATGTTGTTTCCTGTTAATAATCATTTACAGATTAGAGAGACCCATTTTCCCCTCTTATTTTTGTTTTGTTAAGTAACTTTTGTTTATTAACTGTAAAATTTGCTATGGTTGTAGTTTCCTGTGGGTAGGATCCACAGACAGCTGAAGCAAAGAGTCCAAGCTAATGGACGTGTCGGAGCAACAGCTGCAGTGTATTTGGCATCCATTCTGGAGTATCTGACTGCTGAAGTTCTTGAACTTGCTGGAAATGCTAGCAAAGATTTGAAGGTGAAGAGGATCACGCCAAGGCATTTGCAGTTAGCTATTAGGGGTGATGAGGAACTTGATACCCTTATCAAGGGAACAATTGCTGGTGGTGGTGTCATTCCTCACATCCACAAGTCCTTGATCAACAAAACTGCCAAAGAATGAGTTCTTTGCTTTTGTTGTCATGTAGTGGTGCTGTTTATTTTAATTAGGGTGTGTTTTTTATTATGACTTGAATAGACTTGAAATGATGGTGATCACAGTAGGGTAGTTTTAGAATTTTGAATGAATTGATATGGTAGTGTGTAAATGGTGCTATTCTTATGTGGTCCTTTGGATGGTTTAATTTGTCTGTCTTAGATATTTGTGATGCTGTTGGAGTTTTTAGAACTTGTTTATTATATTGGATCTGTGATTTGTATGTCTTTATTGGCAGTGTCCTCCCTGCTTGTTTTGTTTTGTTTTGATCTGTGCAATGGTTAGGCAAAAAGCTAGGGTTAATTGGTTACTGTGGATTAAAACTCGGGCTAATTGACACCTGCGTACAAAACTAGGCAAATATGGATTTAAAAGTAGCCTCTTTAGCATGTATAAAAGAACTTACGGTAACAGGTACATTTATTTAGCAAAAAAACTTGTGTGTAGATACAAGGGTACTTTTGCTTAAGTAGGGTTCAAGAAGGGGTCCAGCCATTCTTGGTGTATTGCACATAACCTTATCCTATTTTTTTTATACAAGAGGCTGTTTTTAGGATGTGAAACCTGCAACATTTAAGTAACATGACAACAACTTTAGCTGTTTTTAGGATGTGAAACTTGACACTTTGAATAGCAGTTGCTTTATCATAGAGCAAAACTTGGGTGGCTGATACTACTTCGAATTAAAGTGTCAAGTTTTCTATTCTTAATTTCTACAAACCATGTCTTCTTTCTTATGTTTTTTGTTTTTGTTTAGTTCTTTTTGGGTTCAATCAATTTTAGCTTCAACGGTTTAAGCTGATGCAATCACTTGCTAGTTCAAAGTTAGACTTGAGTCAAGTTCACCGACTTGTAAATTCTATTTATTTTCTGTTTGGATAAGCAGTTGAAATATGTAGTTATAGTACAGACACCTATCATACAAATATTTACATATAAACTATTTTTATACAAAAAAAAAATGTTTTCATATACTGAAAGTAAGCAAAAAATAGTTTATGTACACGTCACATGTTCTTTTATAAAATCTCTACAAGATTACAGTCCCAACCGGCCTTAATAATCCACATTTATTCCATTTAAAACAAAATAAGGGGAACATTGGCAGTGGAACACAACTTGTGACCGAAGCATTAGACATAAGTTAATAAAGAATACTAGAATTATGTCACATCATTTCGATAGAACTGGAAGTACCATAAGCCAACAAATAAAGCATCTAGAGAGTCACAAACAGAATCAGGAGTAAGAGCTTTGTGCTAAGATGCTTTTCATGCACTATTTGTCCTTATTAATCCCCTCTTATATAAGCTCCTTTCACATGAATTTCAATAACACCCACAAATGGATTCAAAGATGATTGCACATAACATGAGCCTAACACCAACTTTAGCTCAGTGGAGGAAGCTAAGACTTAAACCAAAACACACTTTTGTAGTTGGAGTTCTTGCAAGGCCTACAGATGATATTTCAGAAGAAACATTAAGAAAAACTAATGTATACAAAGATAATTGGTTTGATAAATTAGCTATAAACCATTTATCAAAAAGCGTTCAAGCTGCAACAGGTAATTCATCCCCTTTTCCGATTAGTATAATTCATTTCTAAAACCAGTAATTTTCGTTGTTTACGATCATTTCTGAATCGTCTGCAGGAATCAGTAACAATAAGAGTGGTTTTGATAGCCTTGTTGAGGCAGCTACCGTGGCTTCACACAAATTTAATACTACTCAACAGCAAGGAGTTATTTTAGATGCACTTGATAGAGCTTTTCCAAAGCCAATACTTTCAGTGGTGAGTTCATTACAATTTTGTGTCATATTCCTCTTGTGCTTTCATTTCAATCATGTTTGATTTCTTTTTCAAGTTTTAAACTATTAATTACTTCCCACTTCCCATTTGTTTGGCATGATAGAATTAGATATATATAAAAATGAAACACAAGTGTTCGTTATTCCTTTTCTAGAATCCACTAGTTGGTGGAGACTTCCAGGTTCAGTAAGGTTCTGTTTGTATAAACAACTTAATTGGACACTTATGCATACAATGATACAAGTGCTTATGGAAAAACTATTTCTATAACAAGATAAAAAAGTCAAATTGTTTTGACATAAATTGTACTGTGCTAAAAAGTTTATGGAGACAAACTGAACATGTCATAAGCAATTTCCACCCGTTCTCGCAAATATTCTCACAAGTATTAATATGTGGATATAAATACACTTAAATATGCCAACTCAAACGGACCCCAATTAGTTGTTTCCAATATGTTGAAATTTAATCCATGTCATCTCTTCTTTGCAACAGTTTTTTTTTTTGCTAAAGGAAAATCATCGTTCAACTTGTTAATTTTTGTGTTGTCACTGCTCTTACTTTGAATGTTTGAGCATAATATACAATATAAAATCTATAATATATTAATTGGTAAATAAAAAAACTATAATATATAATATAACGACGTTAATTACTATGTTTATTTATATAATATAAAATTGTGCATGACGAAGGGCAGATAAGGAGAGTGATGCCACCATCTAAGTTAGCAAGGGAATATTTTGCCGTCTTCACCACTATATTCTTTGCTTGGTTACTCGGTCCCTCCGAGGTAAATTACACAAACTATATTGCTTTTATATGCTCATAACAAACTTGATACTATTGATTTTAACATGTTTAGATATTTTTGAGTTGAATTGATTTGGTTATAGAATTGATACATAAACCCTACAATGATTTACGGTATGATCCGTCAACTTTTTTTAAATGATAAATGTTAACATGTTAATATATTTTTTTTATTATGATTGGAACCCTAGATATTTAACTCCTTTAAACCTTATTAACATCAAACAACTATTAATAATCAGCTTATAATTCGTATGTTGGTGATTAGTCCGCTGACTACATGGCTTCCAATGTTGACTTTTTTACTCAATAAAGTTACATACCTACCATATTCCAACAGGGCACTGTCCCATTTTTTTTACTAAAAAAGAGGACCTAAAACATTTGTATCTCTGTCACTAACACCTATATAAAGTCTTTCATTCATTTCATGGAAAAGAAATTTCTTTGCTATTTTTCTTTTTGAGGCAATACAATATTTTTATATTTAATTCAGAACACGTATTCTAAAAACACATGTTAGCTTCTTCCTTTTATTTTTTAATTCGATGAATTTAAAACATAAATCTCATCGGTTAGTTTTACTATGTAAAGGTGAGAGAGTCGGAGATCAACGGGAGAAGAGAAAAAAATGTTGTCTACATAAAAAAATGCAGGTACATTTAATTTTCTCTAATTAAAATTTTCTTCAATAGAAAATTGTCTGCATTATTCAAGTAGTATTCCCTATAAACTAATGTGTAATTTTCACATAAAGTGTAAAATGTGATCTCCATTTTAATCATTCTATTTAAATTGCTCATGTATATTTCTAACTCATTTTAAATAGTAGAATATCACACTATGTATAAATATCACATTTTCGCTATTTTCCAACTTAAAGACACCCAACCTAAAGGTACATCCTGGTCTCAAACTTGCCAAATTATTACGCTTCACATCTAATTATGTATTCACACTGTGACTATCATGATTTATGATCATTATCAAAGTTATTGCCAATACCAAATCATTTTTCTATTTACATCCATTATTCTAATGATGAGAAACACATGTAACACATTGATTCATTTATTAAAAAATTAATTAGCTCAATCATATTAGCTTCTAATTAATCATTTCACCCAAGCAACAACACATATCTTCTCCTCCACTGTCTTGAGACTTGTTTAAACAATACCTGTGCAGATTCTTAGAAGAAACAAACTGTGTTGGGATGTGTATTAATCTCTGCAAAATGCCATCTCAATTGTTCATAAAGGATTCGTTTGGTATGCCAGTCAACATGGTCCCAAGTAAGCATTCCCATCAATATTTTCATGGTCACAAATTCATGAATAAGTACAGTTCTATCTACCTTTGCATACACCAATTTAATTTACTATTTACTAGTAAACAATCTAGTTTTTGAAGGATACATACAATACCATACATTAAAATATACATAATCGTAGTTTTTTTTTTGGGGAGAGGATCTTAGTTCTTAGATTGAAGATTATTTACACTACATATGTGATTAAGTTAATGTTAAAAATCATTAGAGAGGTCCAATTGAAAGGAGGAACATTTGTGTGGTTACCACCTCAAATATGCGTGTTTTTTTAAATAATTAAATGATGTGTATTGTTATATGTGTGCGCTTAAATGATTATAATTTAGGATTGTGATCATAGAAATATTTCTCAATTTGAACGCCACTCTAATATAATTAATTGGAAATGCTAAACTTCCCGAAAAAATTACAGCGAATTTTTCTCGATAACTATGGCTAGTTGATACAATTTTTTTTTTTGGCACCACTACCTCCTTTATTCCACCAAATCCAGACTGTTCACCAATATATGCTATACACACATGCATTCTTGAATTTTCACGACATATTCATTCGCGTTCTTTAGCATTGCTCATAATTAATTTTTCTAGTGCAAAAACTTTGGCATGACAATATATTAAGGAGTCCACTAATAGGATCCACTTAATTACTAATCTACACATGCATCTATCTCTCTCATAAATGGACATCAAATGGAAGAAAATAAATGGAGGTAAGTCAAATTCCACTTTGAGAGGCTTGATTTTAGTCTTGTAACTTCTTTATAGGGTGCCACAAAAATGGGAAAAGAAATCCGCATTCTCTATGTGTACATTTCTCAAAGTGACAAAATGAGAAACATGAGTCCCGTAAACAAAATGAAATGAAAAAGATCATTGCTCTCATCAATTCAATGATATGACCCATTTGTATACACTTATTGATTTATTTTAGGGATATACACTTTAGTGTTTGATTTCACGGTGGGTTGAACAAAATTAAGTGGGCACCATTATTTTGTTAATTCGTTGTAAGTTTGGTCAGCCACCGTCATTATGCTAAAGTTACAGTTTGAAACTTCAATTAAAACCACATTGTACTCTAGGAGTCGGGGTGAATACAATACATATGATTCTCTCTTCTGTGGTGGCGAGAGGAGCTTTAGGTTGAAGGTGACTTTGTTGGTCTTTTGAGTATTAAATCGACTGAGGTTTCTCTCGTTCTACATATCCCCAAGCGTCTTAGGAAATCAGAGCTACATAGTTCTCTATTTTGTAGTGTAGGGTTGAAAGAAGTGAATGAATTATGACATGTAACCTCTTATTTATAGAGTTGGTCACACGAGTAGTGGGGAGTAGAGGATTTAGTGGATAATAGAGTAGTTGGGGGATCATGGGATCTACCTTTACTCAACCTCTCTAGACCGAGTCAAAGACACGTGTTTCATGTGGGAACTTAGTCAAAGCGCAACGTGTTTCCCGACTCATCGTCGACTAAGGGTAGACAAGCCCGCTTCTTTATAAGTCGTGATCGACGACCCTTTACCGAGACCTGCTTTCAACGTGTTCATCTCATCCAATAGTCACTCACTATAATTCAATATGCTCTTTAGTTGTTGAATATGACGATACATACCGCCTAATAATATCGCTGCGATTTCGTCAAATTCAATATCATTCAAAACATAGCTTTTGCAAAATCACAGTGACTCACTAAAATTTTAACAAACTTCCAATGATGCCAAACAAATAATTAGCTTACAAGTTGCGAATAGACCAAGGCCGATCCTAGTATTTTACGAGCCTTAGGCATAGTATCAGAAAATGGTCCCTTACATAATATGTCATAATTTTTTGTTGTTGTGATAACGATGAATGACACATGCATTAGTTATGACAGTCAACAATATTTTATCCACTTTTTATCACTAATCTCACCATTGCTTAATTTTCTTGAATAACTCGCATGAGAAATGCCTAGAATATTTGTCATTAGAAAAATTAAGATTCATTTTAATATTAGACCCATTTTCAACTAGAATATATCATTTGTTGTGTTATCAAAATTCTCCAAATTTCTTAGATCATAAATATTAAAATGAGCAATTTCAATATTAGATGCATTTGACTCATCATCACCAAGATTGGAGACGAAGGTTTTGGCTCCCATCCGATTTTGCGTTTGTGTTTATGCAGAGTTTTTTGTTTTTGTGATGTTGCGTTTAAGATTGCTAAAGCTTTGTGTTACTATACAAACCCCTCTTTTGCATTGATATGAGGCCTTTTGATAAAAAAAAAGGTTTAAAGGTTGTTGGACTGAAGCTCTGATACTGCTCACATTATGGCCCTTTTGGTGCATTTGCTATACATACCCCCCTCAAAAAGAAGGTATTGATATATACACCCCATATATAAAAACATTTTTGGGCCCCTACAAGCATGGGCCCTAGGCCGTTGCACTCCAGACCTATGCCTTGGGCCAGCCCTGAAATAGATCTAACTAATAAATAAATAGCTAATGTACCAAACATTAAATTCTGGGTAGAGCACAAATATTAATCAAAATTAAGGCTAAGACCTTAACTATCTTCCTGAAAAAACATCATGTCACCAAAACGCTTCTTTGACCAAAAGTTGCGTCTTATTGCAACATAATTAAGCTATAAAATGGTTCCAATTTATTACTTCAAAAGGGCATATCATTAATTTTATTTTTTTGGTCAAACATTAAATTCATTTTTTTAGTCAAAAGTAAACACCGATCCATATCAAAATAGAAAAACCATCAATCCAAAATTAAGACCGTAATTTAATACCTTAATTTCCAAAGGTTGCGTCTTTATACATTGGAACTTACACCTATTCAAATCTATATAAATGAATACACACACCCCATATACTTAAAAATCAACCATTGTTGTATTCTTCGGAAACCATACCTACATAATTATTTTCATCTTCTTATCCAGAACCATAACCATGACAAGAGATAATAGTGACATCCTTAAAAAAAAAAGTGATATATTCTCTTTGTTACCAGAATCACTTCTTTTTGAAATCATTATTATCCTACTCGTAGCCGCTGCAACATGTATCCTTAACAGAAAGTGGTTAAGGATATGACAATCCGGCGACAACATCGACTTAGATGAAAACCCTTTTGTCGATTCAACTTCAGATGAAATCAAACAAGCATAAAGAGAAGTTTTCAACAACTTCGTCACAAATTGGATTGCACACTTCACTAGCCGTCGCATTAACAAAATTTCTCTCACGGTTTTGAACCCTCAAACTTGTAGGGAAACAATCAAATGTTTTGTTGCTTTCGCGTCACAACGAGGTATGAAATATTTAATTCTTGATTTCTCCGATCCTAAATGGTATGAGAATTATTTGGACGATAAACATGTGTTTTCCAATTTCCAACACATGTTTATCAATTAGGATCATTGCTTGAATCACTTGAATTGTATTCATGTGGTTTTGATATTCCAAATTTTCTTAACTTTAGTGCACTTAAAGACATTTCTTTGGTTTTTGGATTGAAGTTCACATCGATACTCCCAAAACTTTGTTATCACTTTATAAGACTAACGAGAGTTTGAGTATATCAAGATGTTGAAATTTGGTGGACTTTAATTTGGAAGATATTATATGACTTTGATTCAAAAGATTTGGTGATTTGTGCAATGATTTGATGCATTAGTTAAGATCAAATTAGGGCTTCTAATTTGGTGCATCTAATTTGATACACTGCGTATCACACTTGTTTAGCACCAATCTTTTTAATCTAATTCGTACAATATCTTTCAAATCAAAGTCCACTAAATTCCAACACCTCTTAAGACTCAAACTCTCAATAGTCTTACAAGTTGATAACAAAGCTTTGAGAGTATCAATGTGAACTTCAATCCAACCCAAAGAAACGTCTTTGAGTGCACCGAAGTTAAGAAAATCTAGCATATCAAAATCACATGAATACAATTTCAGAGAATCAAGGAATAATCTGAGTTGATAAACATGCATTGGCAATTGGAACAACACATGTTTATCATCCAAATCGTTCTAGTCCCATTTAGGATCAGAGAAATCAAGAGTTAAATCTTTCACACCGCGTTGTATCGCAAAAGCAACACAATTTTCAATTGTTTCCCCACAAGTTTGAGGGTTCGAAACTATGAGAGAAAATTTGTTAATGCGACATCTAGTGAAGTGTACAATCCAATTTGTGATGAAGTTGAAGAAAACTTTTCTTTGTGCTTGTTTGATTTCATCCAAAGTTGAATTGACAAAAAAGTTTTCGTTGAAGTCGATGTTGTCACCGGATTGCCATATCTTTAACCACTTTAGGTCAAGGATACATGTTGCAGCGGCTAAGAGTAGGATATAAATGATTGCAAGAAGTGATTCCGGTAACAAAGAGAATATGTCACTTTTATTTCTTGCAAGAAACTTCAATTGCATTTCTTTTTTTCACTTAAATTTAAATGATTTGGTTGTTACACTGTCTTTTGATTTACAGATTTTGATGACATGAGTTGTGAGATGATATTTGGCCAGGAACCCCCATCATCGACTGATGATCCAGCACTCAAGCAACCCTGCTATAAACTTTGTAAGATACTTATTTTGAGAATATTGCTTACATTTATTTACATGCCAATTATTCTTATGACTTCAAAATTTAGCAAACTTAGTAAAATGGAAGAGAAAAAAAATGTGACTCTAGATTATTACTGCACTTCCTAAGATACATGCTACTGGCAGAGGAATACTAGATTTGATTGCACTCTACTAAAGTGTCATAGTGGTTTAAGATACTATGTGAAAAATTAACGCAAAAGATAAGAGAGTGGAAGAGTACAGAAGAATAATGTGATTAACATAATCTCTTCACATATCATGCAGGCAAGGCTAAGAAAAACCATGCAACTAAGTGTCTTAGTTAATGCAGCAGGTATGGAAATAGTAATTACAAAAAATTTCATTCTATAAACATTAGCTAAATGGACCACGGACATATTATCTCGTTCATCAACAATTAATTTCATTTTTTTTTTCCGAACAAACCATCGATTTAATCTTTAAAGTATTACTCTCTATCTTAATTTCTGTTGTTAAGATACTATGGATGTGTTATATTGAATTTTCATATACTTTAGAGTGTGCTTCGATGGATGGTACACTTCGATGGACGGTGTAATTGAAAATTTTAGGGAATTCAAATACCTCAACTGAATTTCTTTAGTTTTTAATTTTTTGTTAGGAGAGAGTGATATAATTCTTCATTCTTAAAGTTTGCTGGAAAATTTGAATAAACTTTGGAAGTTTCGGGATACAAACATAAAAATACAGGAGAGTTGGGTAAAAACTAATTTCCTTTAAGAGATAAGAAGTTGAAAATTTTGATATTAAACATGGACGAAGTGGAAAAACTAATTACTAACATTTGTCATTCAATATATATTTTTTAGTTTATAAAAATACAATTTTCAAAAATGATCGAAAATTGAAATTTTAAGAGTTGAGAGACCATTTCCGAAATATGAAAAATAAGGATGACTTTACAATTTTTAAATTTTAAGTGACCCTTGTTAAAAAATAAATAAATTACGGGTCCAATTCACATTTTTAAAGGGACCAATTCACATATTTTAAAAATTTATACGGATCAATTTGTAATTTTTGAAAACTCATAGGGACCCATTTTAAAAATTTTAAAAATATAGGGATCGATTTCCAAAATTAAAAAATAAATAGGAAGGAATTTCTAATTTTTAGAAATATATAGAAACCAATTTGAGATTCATGTGGAGAAGTAATTTTAAATTCTTAGCTTTTAGATCCTACTTTGAGATTCACGTGGAGAAGTAATTTTAAATTCTTAGTTTTTAGATCCTGCGTAAGTAACTTGGTTGATGAGTTAAGAGATGTTAAAAGAGTTTGAAGAAAGTGGTCTCAGATTCGACCTCCGATAACTAACATAACTACTAACATTGCTATTATTTGCTTGTAATAAAATATAAAATTATCGATGTTTAGGCTGTAATTGAAACTACCAAATTTAGTTTTGATAAGATACTTCTTAAAATCTTTCATTTTAAAAACTCTTCAAATTTATATTCCACACAATAAATTTTTCATTAAAAATTTGAATCACTATCTAAAATTACATATATCATCCAAAGTCACTCCTAAAATGATTTATTTTATGTCTTTTAGAGATTACTTATCATTTTTATATACTTTCAATACTAAACAGAAGAGATACTGATATTTTAGCAACTTGGTTGTTGGGTTATATTCTATTTTTTTTTCTTCATATGAGATCAAGTGATTTATTCAACCAGAAACCTTGGAAAATTGTGTACTGCGTGATGAGGATTGAATTGGAGAATGATATCATAATGTCCATTATTTCAAATAGTGTTCATTCTAAGTTTTTTTTTGGAACGAAATAGTGTTCATTCTAAGTGAGAAGTGTTTTAACCGAAGATTTCATTTTCTTGTAGGCTTTCAGGCCAGCTGGGGTGGAACAAGTGTGTCCCCCCACTTTTGTGTGCTACGAAAGGAAAGAACAAGTTCAATGCAATCTAAGCCAATGATTTTCTTCTTAAGTGGATTTTCATCACTTCATTAGTTTTAAAGTTCATATAGCGCTGAAGTATGTAAAAGGAATTGTTTACCACTATCAATTCATATAATGTTACATCACAGGATGATTATTTCTTATTTGAGCTCCCACTCACCCAAAAGAAAAGTGAGTTTTTTGAATGACCTAAAAAAAGAGTGACTATTGATTATTTTTTCTATTAAACTAAAAAAAGAAAAAGGATGTTTACAATATTTTTCAACACTTACTAAACCTCTAACAATTCTTGTAGATGAATTACTATGGAAAAGATGACATTAACCTCTCACAAGTTTCTATTATATAGGCAATTCACGAGATATTGAACTTCTTTTGTCTCACCTTCTAAGACCCTTAGGAGTTAAGGGTGATCCACGACCTTAAAAAAATGCTTATTTAATTTGCACCGATAGAAGTTGAGTGATCCATGAGTTATAGGATAATAATTCTCCTAAATTTTTCACTGAGCAACTCACCTGTTGTAATTAACTTGTGTTTACACACGTGAACAATACCAAACCAACAAATTATTTAGTGACTTTGTAGAACACTCTCAAACACGTCTATGGCGACATTATGTGTATTTCAAAAAGGTTACTAACTCTATTAAACTTTCAATTTGTTCCATATATTTAACCAGTTATTATTGATTTAGTCCATATATCGTAATAACTTACTCTCAATTTAGTCCTTAAGATTATCCTATCAATATCAAATTAGTTCTGCCATATTCTTTGAATGATTAGTACAAGTAAAATTTGACAGAGTTAGCAACCCTTTTGAAATTGTCATAAAGTCAAGGACCTATTTAACAGCGTCTTATAAATTTAGAACTAATTCAATGGTTTATTTGATACAAAACAAACTAAATTTCAAAATACATTAAACATACCCTTTAATTTTTCATGTTTTTTCAAAAAATATAATTCTTACCAAACAATTGAGGAAAAAAAATCATACTTTAAAATTTTATAGAATTCTTACCAAACATTTTGAGTCTTGTTAACAAATTCCACCGTACACTCTTTAAGAATCCCAAATTTATAAATTATTTCATCAAAAGGTCAAATATTACAAATTTTAATACACCAAATACATATATTTCAATAAAAACTTACTACTCCATCAGTCTCAAAGTAGGTGTCATCTTTACTATTTTTCTTTGTCTCAAAATATTTTTCTCAAAATAAGAGAAATATCAATACTACATTTATTATTCTTTTCCACTAACATCCCTATTTATTGCATTTCAATTATCAATAACTAACTCCACTAACTATAATTAATAAATATGTTTTTTGTAAATGATAAATAATTTACCATTAAAATCAACACTAATAATCATTTCCTTAATAGCCGTGTAAAACTCAAATAATACAACTAATATGAGATGGAAAGAATATTAAAGATTCTTTCTTATGATTCAACTCGTTAACATTTACCTTTTTTTAAATGCAATTTTCTTTCTTGGATATATAAAAGCAATTTCTTATGATTCAAATCTTATTTTACACAATTTTTTTTATAAAATAATTCGCTATTAAATCACTGCAATTAATTACAATGGACAAATATATCTTTTTTTTGACAAAAATAAACGATATTTATTCATTCAAATTGATAGAATACATCGATACAATACAAATCTAAATTCGCTAAAAACAAAAAGGATGAATCTGTGAACAAACTTACAACATCCATGTTAATAGCATAAAATAGTAAAGTACATATGCCTACAAATATGACTAATATGACTATATCCAAGTCTCCGGAATACTCATGTCTCCGGATTTGCAACGTTGACGACGCCAAAGTCATTGATTGGATCTGGATCTGCACTTGCTCAAAGCTAATCTTTCAACCTGAATTCAATAAACACCGCACTAAGACGGGAAATTAAAAACACACTGCACAAAGACGGGAAATCAAAACAAACAGAGTCGTTCAGAGACGACGAAATCACAAAAATAAACGAAAGAAAACAGAAAATATGTGAAATCACTTATTCAATTAGGATAGAAGGAAAAACAACTCAGAGGAGTGATTTTTGAGTCAAAATTGACTCCAAATCACCCCTCTGACAAGAAAAAGAAGAAGAAAGGGGTGACGGCTAGGGTTTACAAATATATCTCTTTTGAAAGTAATAAATATACATCTTCCCATAAAAAAATATTTATTTTATATTTTTTTTAGGCAATTTATTTTTAAACTTTAAAATAATTGAATACGCAATTTTGAATTTTCAATTGCAATGTTTCTATATTCGATTCACAACAAATAAGTGTTCTAAAAACACATGTTAACTTTTCTCTTTTACTTTTGAAACTGTCGTTGTTGATGAATCTAAAAACTAAATCTCATTAGTAGTTTCACTATGTAAAGATGAGAGAGTCAGAGATCAACAGAAGAAGAAAAAAAATGTTGTCCACAAAATTATGCAAGTACGTTTAGTTTTCTCTAATTAATTTTTTTTTTCAATAGAAAATTGTTTGCATTATTCAAGTAGTATTCCCTAAAAGCAAGTTCTCTAATGTGTAATTTTCACATAAAAGTTTAAAATGTGATCTCCATTTTCATCATTCTATTTAAATTGCACAAGTATTCCCAAGTAAGCATTCCCATCAATATTTTCATGGCCACATATTCATGAATAAGTACAGTTCTATCTACCTTTGCATACACCAATTTAATTTACTATTTACTAGTAAACAATCTAGTTTTTGAAAGATACATACGATACCATACATTAAAATATACATCATCTTAGTTTTTTAGTTCTTAAGTTGAAGATTATTTAGACTACATATGTGATAAGTTAATGTTAAAAATCATTAGAAAGATCCAATTGAAAGAAGGAACATTTGTGTGGTTACTACCACAAATATTAGTGTTTTTTAAATAATAAAATGATGTGTATTGTTATATGTGTGCACTTAAATGATTATAATTTAGGGTTGTCATAGAAGTATTTCTCAATTTGAACGCCACTCTTTAGTATAATTAATTTTCCTACTGCAAAAACTTTGGCATGACATTATGTTAATCAATCCACTTTGAGAAGCTTGATTTTGGTCTTGTAACTTATTTATGGGGTGCCGCAAAAATGGAAAAGGAAAGACCACATTTTCTAAGTGAACAAAATATGACGCATGGGTCCCGTAAACAAAACAAAATGAAAAAGATCATTGCTCTCATCAATTCAAATGATATGGCCCATTTATATACATTTGCTGATTTTTTTTTAGGGATATACACTTTAATGATTGATTTCGCGGTGGGTTGAACAAAATCAAGTGGGCACCATTATTTTGTTGAAATTAATATGTTTGAATTCGTTGTAAATTTGGTCAGCCATCGTCATTATGTCAAAGTTATAGTTTGAAACTTCAATTAAAACCACAATGTACTCTAGGAGTCGGGGTGAATACAATACCTACGATCCCATCGTCTGTGGTAGCGAGAGGAGCTTTAGGTTAAAGGTAACTTTGCTGGTCTTTTGAGTATTAATTCGACTGAGGTTTTTCTGGTCCTACATATCCCTAAGCGTCTTAAGAAATCAGAGCTACATAGTTCTCTATTTGGTAGTGGGGGGTTGAAAGAAATGAATGAATTATGACATCTAACCTCTTATTTATAGAGTTGGTCACAGGAGTAGTGCGGAGTAGAGGATTTAGTGGATAGTAGAGTAGTTAGGGGATCATGGAATCTAGCTCTACTCCACCTCTCTAGACCGAGTCAAAGACACATGTGTTTCAGGTGGGGACTTAGTCAAAGCACAACATGTATCCCGACTCATCATCGGATAAGGGTAGACAAGCCTGTTTCTTTATAAGTCGTGGTCGACGATCCTTTACTGAGACCTGCTTTCGACGTGTTCATCTCATCCAATAGTGACTCACTATAACTCAACATGGTCTTTAGATGCTGAATAGGACGATACATACCGCCCAATAATATTATATAATATCGTTGTGATTTCGTCAAATCCAACATCATTCTAAACATAGCTTTTGCAAAATCGTAGTGATTCACAATGATATTAACAAACTTACTGTGATGCCAAACAAATAATTAGCTTGCAAGTTGCAAATAGACCAGGGCCGGTCCTAGCATTTTACGGGCCTTAGGCATAGTATAAGAAAAAAGCCCCTTACATAATATATCATAATTTTTTTGTGATAAACGATAAATGGCACATGCATTAGTTATGACGGTCGACAATATATTATCCATTTTCGATCACTAATCTCATCATTCCTTAGTTTTCTTAAATAACTCGCATAATAAATGCCTAAAATATTTGTTATTAGAAAAATTAAGATTCATTTTAATAATAAACCCATTTTCAACTAGAATATATCATTTGATGTGTTATCAAATTTCTCCAAATTTCTCGAATCATAAATATTAAAATGAGCAATTTCAATATTAGATGCATTTGGCACATCATCACAAAGATTGGAGAAGAATGATTTGGCACCCATCCAATTTTACGTTTGTGTTTATGCAGAGTTTTCGTTTTTGTGATGTTGTGTTTTAGTTTGATAAAGCTTTGTGTTGCTATACAAACCCCTCTTTTGCATTGATATGAGGCCTTTTGATAAAAAAAAAAGGTTTAAAGGTTGTTGGGCTGAAGCTTTGATATTGTTGACATTAGGGCCCTTTTGGTGCATTTTCTATACAGAGCCCCTTAGAAAGAAGGTATTGATATATACACTCGCTATATAAAAACTTTTTTTGGCCCCCTACAGGCATGGGCCCTAGGGAGTCGCACACTTGGCCTATGCATTGGGTCGGCCCTGAAATAGACCTAACTAAGAAATAAATAGTTAGTATACCAAACATTAAATTCTGGGTAGAGCACAAATAAAACAATATCAATCAAAATTAAGGCTAAGACCTTAACTAGCTTCCAGAAAAAGCACCATGTCACCAAAACGCTTCTTTGACCAAAGACCGCATATTATTGCAATATAATTAAGCTACCAAATTGCTCCAATTTATTACTTCAAAAATGCATATCATTAATTTTATTTTTTTGGTCAAACAATAAATTCATTTTTTTTAGTCAAAAATAAAACACTGAATCCATATCAAAATAGAAAAACTATCAATCCAAAATTAAGACCGCAATTTCATACCTTAATTTCCAAAGGTTGCATCTTTATACATTGGAACTTACACCTATTCAAATCTATATATATGAATACATACCCCCCATATACTCACAAATCAACCATTGTTGTATTCTTCAAAAACCATACTACATAATTATTTTCATATTCTTATCCAGAACCATAACCATGACAAAAGATAACTGTGACATATTCACTTTGCTACCAGAATAATTTCTTTTTGAAATCACTACTATCCTACTCTTAGCCGCTGCAACATGTATCCTTAACAAAAAGTGGTTAAGGATATGACAATCCAGTGACAACATCGACTTCAATGAAAACCGTTTTGTCGATTCAACTTTAGGTGAAATCAAACAAGTACAAAGAGAAGTTTTCAACAACTTCATCTCAAATTGGATTGCACACTTCACTAGCCGTCGCATTAACAAAATTTCTCTCACGGTTTTTAACCCTCAAACTTGTGGGGAAACAAATCGAATGTTTTGTTGCTTTCGCGATACAACGAGGTATGAAAGATTAAACTCTTGATTTCTCTGATTCTAAATGGTATGATAATGATTTGGATGATAAATATGTGTTATTCCAATTGACAACACATGTTTATTGACTAGGATCATTGCTTCAATCACTAAAATTGTATTCATGTGGTTTTGATATGCCAAATTTTCTTATCTTTACTGCACTTAAAGAAGTTTGGTTTTGAGAGTATCGATGTGAACTTCAGTCCAACCTAAAGAAACGTCTTTGAGTGCACCAAAGTTAAGAAAATCTTGCATATCAAAATCGCACGAATACAATTTCAGTGATTCGAGGAATAGTTTGAGTTGATAAACATGCATTGGCAATTGGAACAACGCAATCCAAATCGTTATAGTCCTATTTAGGATCTGAGAAATCAAGAGTTAAATCTTTCACACCGTGTTGTATCATGAAAGCAACACAATGTTAGATTGTTTCCAAGCAAGGTTTGAGGTTCGAAACCATGAGAGAAAATGTATTAATGTGACGGCTAGTGAAGTGTGCAATCCAATTTGTGATGAAGTTGATGAAAACTTCTCTTTGTGCTTGTTTGATTTCATCCAAAGTTGAATTGACAAAAAGGTTTTCGTTGAAGTCGATGTTGTCAACAGATTGCCATATCCTCAACCACTTTTTGTTAAGGATACATGTTGCAGCGGCTATGAGTAGGATAGAAATGATTGCAAGATGTGATTCTGGTAACAAAGGGAATTTATGTCACTGTTATCTCTTGCAAGAAACTTCAATTGCATTTCTTTTTTCATTGCATTTCTTTTTTTCACTTAAATTTAAATTAATATATATACAATTTGGTTGTTAAACAGTCTCTTGATTTACAGATTTTGATGGGATGAGTTGTGAGATGATATTTGGCCAGGAACCCCCAACATCAGCTGATGATCCAGCACTCAAGCAACCCTGCTATAAAATTTGTAAGATACTTATTTTGAGAATATTGATTACATTTATTTACATGCCAATTATTCTTAGGCCTTCATAAATTAGCAACCTTGGAAAAATGGAAGAGAAAAAAATATGACTCCAGATTATTACAGCGCTTCCTCAGAGACATGCTACTGGCAGAGGAATACTATATTTGATTGCACTCTACTAAAGTTTCATAGTGGTTTAAGATACCATGTGAAAAATTAACGCAAAAGATAAGAGAGTGGAAGAGTACAAAAGAATAATGTGACTTTCATAATCTCTTCAAATATCATGCAGGCAAGTGTCTTAATTAGTTAATGCAGCAGGTATGGAAATAGTAATTACAAAAACACCATTCTATAAACATTAGCTAAATGGACCATGGACATATTATCTCATTCATCAACAATTAATTTCATATATTTTTTTCGAACAAGCCATCGATTTAATCTTTAGAGTATTACTCTATGTCCAATTTAAGTTTTATTGTTAAGATACTATGGATGTGTTATATTGAATTTTCATATACTTTAGAGTGTGCTTCGAAGGTGTAATTAAAACTTTTAGGGAATTCAAATACGTCAATTGAATTTCTTTGGTTTTTAATTTTTGTTAGGAGAGTGGTAGAATTCTCATTAAAATTTGTTGGAAAATTTGAATAAACTTTTGAAGTTTGGGGATTAAAGTCCAGGAGCGTTGAGTAACTAAACTAGTTTCTTTTAAGAGATAAGAAGTTGAAGATTCTGAGTTTAAATATGGACGAAGGGGAAAAACTAATTACTAACATTTGTCATTCAGTTTTATATTTTATTTTATAAAAATACAATTTTTAAAAGTGATCCAAAATTGAAATTTATGAGTAAGTTTTTTCCTTAAAAAAAAGAGTGGAGAGACCATTTTCGAAATATGAAAAATAAGGACCACTTTAAAAAATTTAAATTTTAAGCGACCCTTGTGAATAAATAAATAAATTAAGAGACCAATTCACATATTTTAAAAATTTATACGGATCAATTTGTAATTTTTGAAAACTTATAGGGACCAATTTTAAAAATTTGAAAAATACAGGGATCAATTTCCAAAATTTAAAAATAAATAGGAAGGAATTTCTAATTTTTGAAATATATAGAAACCAATTTGAGATTCATGTGGAGAAGTAATTTTAAATTATTAGTTTTTAGATATGCGTAGGTAACTTGTTTGATGAGTTAAAAGACGTTGAAAGAGTTTGAAGGAGGAGGTGTCAGATTCGATCCCTGATAACTAACATAACTACTAACATTGCTATTATTTGCGTGTAATAAAATAAAAAATTATTTGTGTTTAGGTTCTACTTGAAATTATCCAAATTTAGTTTTGACAAGATACTCCAGCCTCGACAATGGTAGTTTCCTAACAAAGACTCCTTAAATGGACCTCACGTGACACATCACTTATTTATAATTTTTTTAATAAAAGTACCTATTAATAACCCAATGACAATACACTAACAAGGACTCTAATGAAAAATACTTAAATATGTCTCACTATCTTTACATCATTAAACAAAAATAATTTACATATTACTCCTTTTTACAAGTGGGACCAAGTAGTACACATTTTATTAATCCTTTATGCAAGTGAGACCAAGTAATACACATTTTATTACTTTTTTAAATGTGAGACCCGTTAGTTACCCAAGAGAGAGATGGTCCTTATATAGTTGTCCGTTCCTTAACGGGGACTCATTTTTTCTTCCTCCAATAAAGGGTCTTTAACGGGGAGTGATCCTTATTAAGTAAAGACTCCCCATTGAAGATGATTTTAAAATCTCTTCATTTTAGAAAGTCTTGAAATTTATATTCCACGCAATAAATTTTTCTTTGAAAATTTGAATCACTATCCTAAATTACATTTATCACCCAAAGTCGCTCCTAAAATGATTTATTTTATGTATTTCAGAGATTACTAATTATTTTTATATACTTTCAATATTATATTGAAGAGATACTGATATTTTAGAAACTGGATTGTTGGGTTATATTTTTTTTTTCTTTTTCTTTCTTTCATATGAGATCAAGTGAATTATTCAACCAGGAATCTTGGAAAATTGTGTACTTCGTGATAAGGATTGAATTGGAGAATGATATCATAATGTCCTTTATTTCAAATAGTGTTCATTCTAAGTGAGAAGTGTTTTAACCGAAGATTTCATTTTCTTGTAGGCTTTCAGGCCAGCTGGGGTGGAACAAGTGTGTCCCCCCACTTTTGTGTGCTACCAAAGGAAAGAACAAGTTCAATGCAATTTAAGCCAATGATTTTCTTCTTAAGTGGATTTTCATCACTTCATTAGTTTTAAAGTTTATAAAGCGTTGTTTACCACTATCAATTCATATAATGTTACATCAGAGCTCTGAAGCCCCGATACTTCAAAATAGATAGTGTATCGTATCTCCTGCGTATCCTGCACTGATACTTGTCTGATACTTCTCGATACACATCAGAAGAGTATCCGAAGATTTAATTTAATTTTTTTTAAAAGTAATTATCTGATACTTCCAATTCTGCCTCAGGAGAGTATCTGATAATTATCCTACACCGATACCTGCCCTGATATTTCTCAATTAATGTTAACTAAAATAACTTAACTCTTGAGGACTGATGTGTTCTTTTTTTTAGATATAGTGCTTCTTTTCTGGATCGATATAGTATAGCACTAACAATGTTCCTTTTGGATATAATATAACACTGGTGGTGCTTTTTTTGAGATATATTATGTATTTAATTGACTAATCATCACTCTCTTAATCATTAATATTATTTATATTTATGTTGATGTGTTACGCGCATATTAAAAAAATGGTTATAATTATATCGAATATTTAGTTATAAATTTTTTTTTTATTAGCGTATCTCAGCCGTATCCTATTTTGATTTTTGAAATTTTTCCGTATCGGCGTATCGATGCAGTATCGTATCTCGTATGTGAGCTTCACGACATCATATGATGATTATTTATTAGTTGAAACCCCACATTTGGGTCAAGTCAATTTAAATACTCTAAAAAATTACTTTCCCTCAAAACACTCCAAAGAAAATAGAGTATTTTGAATGGCCTAAAGCAAAATAGGATGATAAAAGATCTTTGGTCACTCGTTAAAGGACTCCCGTTGACATTTCCATTTTTAAATACAATTTCTTATGATTCCAAATTTTATTTCACGCAATTTTTTTATAAAATAATTCGTTGTTCAATCACTGCAATTAATTACAATGGACAAATATATCTCTTTTGAAAGTAATAAAAACACAACTTCCCATAAAAAATATTTGTTTAGACTTGGTTTTTCTTTTTTGTGGTGACCAAGGTTTGAACCTCAAACTTTGCATATATTATTCTTTGTTCATACCAACTGAGTTAAGCTCACGAGGACTCTTTAAACTTGTCTAACAATGCTATATGACACTCGTAAGTATATTTTGCAATAAAAAAAATTAGTTCCAATCATTCGACTAACATTATTTATAACATGAAAATGATCAAAGGGTTCAATATCATTGTATCAATAAATTTGTTGAGCAACCAAGATGGTTACAATCTCTAAATTTGTGATATTAGTTTCTCTTTTACCAACAATTATCGTTACTATGCAATTTGAGGATGGTAAAACTGTGGTCGGTCAAAAAGTAACCGTATTCGTTACCAATAACATGACTAGCTACCAGCTCGGTGTGGATTGTAAAGACAAAAATTATGATTTTGGGTTCCGAACACTACATTTTGCAGAAAGTTACGTCTTCAGTTTTGTACCTTCATTTATTATTTCATCCGTTCCGTAATAGATGATTTATTTAAATTTTTTTAATTTTGACCTAACCTACTTTGACTGTATTTTTTACTAATATACAAAGATAAATAATATCATATAAGATGTCGTTAGATTCGTCTCGATGAATATTTTCAAAATATCAAATTTTCATAATTTTTTCTAATATATTATTCAAGATATTTAAGCTCAAAGTTATATATTGACATGCGTAATAAAATCAACTGTGTCAAGTATTATGGGACGGAGGGAGTATAAAGAAATCCTTATATTTATGTTGTTTTTCGCGGATTAATGAAAATCACTACTTTGACATTTATGTTCAAACTCGAGACGAGAATGAATGCGACCCTGAATGTCATTCGCTAATAAAAGAATCAGGACCATGCAAGGTTAAAACTGGATCTATACTCTTAATGTGTAACATGGTTGATACATTTTCATTTGAACTTTATGTAGATTAAAGAATTAAAATAATAAAGCATAGTATTTGCTATAGTTAATTACATAATCCCTCCGGTCTCAAATATAAAAAAAAATTCATTTTTTAAGTTGATTGAATAATTAATGTATCTGTTTTACAATATAGACCAGATACATTAACTACTTAATGAACCTAAAAAAAGAATATTTTTTTTATATTTAAGACCGGAGGGAGTATATATTATCCATTGCAATTATGAGTTTGATCTTTCTTTCTTTCTCAATTTCCCCCCCTCATTTCTTATGATGTAAAAGAGTACTTTTCATTCTCAAAATTTGCTTCTCGTTTCTTTTTTATCTAAATAAGTTTCTTTTTATACATTTTTTTTTCCTTAACTTGTTGATTCCTATATGGGAATAAGTGGCTCAGAGACAAAAAGAAAGGTAGAGAAAATAGAGAAACTCTCTAATATTCTCAAAGAAAAATATTATTATTTGAATGCTTCAATGCTTGAGTATGCTTGAGTATCCTAAACACTTGGTGGTGAGCCTTATTTATACTACTCTAGGGAGACTCTACATTACAAACTAGAAATATCTAGAAACAATGATTACAAAGAAAAGTCTAGAGACATGAATACCCTAGTTCATATGACTAGAAGGATCTAGAAACATTAAGATATTTCTAGTGCTTAATTTTTTTTATTTAATAGAGTATCTAGTAGCTTCCTTATTTTTAATATTCTAGAGACTTCCATATTATTCTTCATCATTCTCCCCTGGTTGGAGAAGACTCATCCTCGAGTCGAAAGTCTTCTTCATTGCCAAAGTATGGTGAAAGATCAACAACATTGAAAGTAGCATAGACTCCATAGTAATCCAAGGGAAAAATCCATACTAACAACTTCCCAAGGTGTTGGAATTGGACGGGACATACATAACTTTGTTGTATCCTTCAATGGTTCCTTCGTGACTAAAAGCTCTAGTTACTTGCATTCATCTTTTCTTTCGTTGAATCCATTGAGTAGTAGAGGTGGCAACTTAATTTTAATCACATCCTTCACGAAAACGCAGGTGTTGGCATAACCATTGTATAATGCACGAAGATCATATTGGAAAGGCCTCCAAATATGAATGTTGCAAACATCCATAGGAATAACATCACACCATAACCTTTCTTTATAATTTTTGCTAATGGAAAATGAAACAATGCAGTGTTGAGATACTTTTACCTTATTGTCCTTGTTGAACCATTGTAGCTTGTATGGATCTTGGTGCTCAATCGGTTGGGACTTTAACTTTTCTGCAATATAGTTTAATTCAACGTTTTCAAATCTTCTGATATTGATGATGTCATTACAAGCCATGTCTTGCGAGGTGCAATGAGTTTGAAAGATACATGTCCTTGCCATGGTTTTTCTTTGGCTGTTGTTGTTTGCAAGCTTTTTTTAACCTCCAAAGATTCACCATATCCAGCAGGAATATATTCTTCATCATATATTGGTTTGTCATTCTCCTCTTTCTCAATCGCTTCTTGAATGTCATTGGGAACATATTCTTTGTCATATATTGGATCTCCTTTTCCATTTTTTTCAAACACTTCACAAAAGTCAACACCAACATATTCTTCATGATAAATTGGTTCTCCCATCGTCTCTTCTTCAAACGGTTCATGGATGTCTTCTCTTTCTTCTTCAAAAATTTTGTTTATCTCCCCATTTACGATGGTGACTACTTTACGATTCACACAATCTAAGGCTATGTGTCCATACCCTTGAAACATGAAACATTCAGGTATATTGGTATTTCTCTCATTGATTGTGTTATGTAGGGGTTTAAATGAGAAAATAGGTTGATGGATTAGTGGTTTATGATGATCAATTTTATTTTTGGTGGAGGAAAAAAGTTGGTATGAAGATTTTTTGGATAATTGTTTTTGAGTAAAATTTTCTTGATAATAATGAGGATGTAAATACTTACGGGTTAATTTATGACGCTTTTTTTCCCATGTCGTGATCTTGCTTTTACCTTCACACCATTTAAGATTTTTCCACCAAATTGAAGCTTGTTTCTTCAGCTTGGCAACAACGATCTTTACCTTTTACTCTTGCGGAACGTCCTTATACTTAAATACACGTTCAACAGTTTGTAGCCAAGCCACAAACTCATCGAGTTGTAGCTTCCCTTCAAAATCTGGAATGTCTAATTTGATATCATTGATCCGAAGTTGACGTCGGTGTGAGCGACTGCTTCTAGATGATGAAGAGTCACTACCGGAGCGATCATCAAATCTTCTTCGTTGTGCTTACAATAAGGCTTGTTGGACGTTGATAGTCTCGTGTAGCAGTTGAATTTGTCGCATCATTCCTTCCATCTCTATTTCATGCAAAGATATTTCATTTTGTTTCCTAGGTGGCATTTTGACAATGGTGGTTGGTGATCTTTTTCTGTTGAAGATCGTGGTGGTGAGTGGTAATTTTGTTGGTGGTGAAGACTTGTTAAGTAAGGGTTTTCTTCACTTCCCAAAAAAATGACGGTGTTAGTTTCGCGAACAAAATGGCCGCAAAGTGAAGTTTCACAAAGGCAACTCCTTGCTTACTTGAAAACTCACTTTCTGTTGATTTCTTCGCTCAAACTTAACTATGAGGTAGTTTCGCGAACAAATGGCCGCAAAGTGAAGTTTTAAGAAAGCAACTCCTTGCTCACTTGAAAACTCACTTTTCGTTGATTTCTTCGTGTTGTGAATTCGTTGTGAAAACCACACCAATAAAAAACTTGATGCGTGGAGCAAATTAATACCAAGCAATCAAATAAAGTGGGTGACAATATAATTCAAACAAAAATAAAGAGCAAGAGATAAAGGAAGAAGGAGAACACAAGAATGTGTTTACCCAGTTCGGTCTAATGATGACCTACTCTATAGCTCTCTGTTCCACTATAATGATATGAGTTTCTTTACAAAGAGATATCAGAGGGTTATAAGAATCAGTCTTCAAACCTAATTCTATCCAAAGTCTCAATCTCTTCCCGTGACCAAGAGGCTCAATCCTAACAGTGTTTTGTTCAAGGTGAATCAAAATAATCCCAACCCTAGTGTTTGTTGCCAAGAGAATTCTCTATAAACCCTAGTTTGTTTGTTGGCTTCTAAACCCTGTTTTTCTACACACTTTTTCATCTGATACAAGGTTTATATTTATAGTAAAAGTAACCCTTAAAATATGGAACAAATCTGCACTGAAAATACGTTTCTGTTATTTCCTTCAGCGTCCCATCATGCCACATAACGATTCCGTCGTGACATGATTCTTTTAGAAGCTGCCTTAGGAATTTCTTCAACAATCGTGGCACGTTGCTTCAAATCGTGGCATGATTTCTCCAGAACCTGATTTTAAATTAACTCTCACCCTTCGCTCAAACTCAACTCCGAGGCATCGTAACCAACTCTGATGCCAAATCTGGCTCAAAGACAAAAGGAAAGGTAGAGAAAATAGAGAAACTCTCTAATATTCTCAAAGAAAGATATTATTATTTGAATGCTTCAACGCTTGAGTATGATTGAGTATCATAAACACTTGGTGGTAAGCCTTATTTATACTACTCTAAGAAGGCTGTACATTACAAACTAGAAATATCTAGAAACAATGATTACAAAGAAAAGTCTAGAGACATGGATACCCTAGTTCATATGACTAGAAGGATCTAGAAACATTAAGATTTTCCTAGTGTTTAATTTTAATTTTATTTAGTAGAGTATCTAGTTGCTTTCTTATTATTATTTAATATTCTAGAGACTTCCATATTATTCTTCATCGATAAAAGGAAGAAAATCAGGGACGATTGCTTGTGTAATGAAGGGGTAGCTTTGGCTACCCCAATTTTTTTATTTTTATTGAATAGCTAGGTATGTTAATATAGTTAGCTACCCCAATAATATATTTTTAGTTACCTCAAACATATTTATTTGCAAAAAAACTAGCATAAATAAAAAGGTTAACAAATTATTACTTGATTAATAAACTTATTTGTCATATATTGACATTTCAATCTCTACAACAATTATAAAGAAAACATTTTTAGTAATAAAAATTATCAATAATCAAATAAAATGGGTGATACTTTAATGCAAATAGCTTATTTGTTTACATTAAAAAAAAATTGTTAGTCCATTTAAAAAATATTCGATTATGAATATATTTGACTCCTTAAAGCTTAATTTTATAGAGATTAAACATATATAACTTATAAATTTAATATATAAAGTTTAAAAAAAAGTTAATTTTTCTTTGCTAAAAAATTCTTAGTATTTGGCCCCCTCGTAAAAATTACGCTAGCTTCGCCGCTAAGAAAATACAAGTTAATTATGAGTTGTGAAAGAGATGGAAGATATAAATCACAATTAAGTTCAAGTGTTCAACAATACTTGTTTTAAAATGGCTATATTTCTCAATTCATCAAGCCTCTGTCAGTATTTCTCAATTCCACCATCCACGAAATGTCTTGCTTTACAAATTACACCTACTTGCTATGGAAGTATCTTCACGCACCAGTCCACTATATAAAAAAACAACTTAGTAAATTAAAACAACAATTTATAATATATAATTTTAAATTACAAAATAAATCAATAAACACTATATCTATAATATGGTCATATATTTTTCCAGATGTTGCGTATTATGACCACAACCATCTACGAGCTTTTGATGTTTCTACCTCGTATTTGCCCTATTTCTTTGTCCTACACTATCTCTCTCTGAAATTTTCCTAATTGAGTGAATGAAATAAAATGAGCCTGCAAGCTTCCAGAGCATCATTTTTCTTGTAGAATGTTAACCAGCGCCATTGGTTAAACATCTAAAATAAGTAAGTTTTATGAAAAAATTGTGTAATCATTACTTAATCAAAAGTAATATTTTATATTTTTAAGACAAAATTTCTATTTATAGATTTCTCAACTATTGTCCTGAGGGCACTCGTTAGCAAGACCCTTGTTCCGGTCTCTTACATGCTTTGATGGGCGATTGGTTTAGCTCATCGGGCGAAGGCCTAGATCTTCTTCTTTTAGGTCTAATACTTGTAGCCTTCATTCTTGTTTTAATTAATACTCACATTGTGGTGAAAAAAAAGTACAAATACAAGGAATACTAGTACAAACTTGGTTCTAACTTATTTACAAGAATTAAGGGTGTTTTTATGACGTTTCTTGCAAAATAAGTTAATAAATGTCATGATTTATATATGTAAATTAATACTAATTTGACACTTATTACATCTACATCTTTGGTTCGTTTATGTATCCGTAAGTTTCATAAAGGATTCATTATTCAGATAAAAAAATGGTCAATGTAAATATTTGATTACATTGTCATTTAATTATAATCACCAGATGATTAAAAATATTTGATTTTAATTACATTCTATCTTAAAAGTCACGTGTATGGTTATGTTTCCATGACAAAGTAAAAAGTATCAAAATTAAAATTATTCTTCCATATCCAAGTGTTTTCTTTCGATACGACCATCATTAGAACGAAGTTCACATGGATAAATCTTGGACGGAGTATCTATGAAATTTTATTAAGAGAATATACCAATCATTGAGTTATTCAACGATATGACATTTTTTTTTGAATCGGCAAATTTTATTCATCGATGAGAGGGTGAAAGAAGCACCAACAACTTGCGGGAAGAGCACAAGGAAACAACAACAAAGGAAACCAAAATCGAGACAAAATAATGAGGCCGACATATACAACATGGTAAGACAAATACCACAACCCGGATCCCACAACACAAGAATACCCCTGCCTCATTACCGGAACTCGCGCACAACCAAAAGCACAAATGCGCATAAAAATAGCAGGCTAAAAAATCAAACTGTCGCAGCGCCAACAACAACACACAGACTGCTCGAACCCCTCCAACCCAATAGAATGTTTGAAAACAAGCAGTGATGACAGCAACCGAACAAAAGCATAAAACAGCCCAGGCCACCAAAAACCGCATCACAAAAACCTGCTGACAGCAACCACGTAACAGTTAACGCATCAAACAATCACGGGGCTCCATTCCCACTCGTAAAACAAGCCAGCCGGAACCTTAAACCTCCCTAACAACCACCTCCAAGACAACACTTTAATCTCATCCTCCAACTCATCCAACTGTTTCACAACCGTATTGAAAATACAATTATTCCTAACTCTCCAAATGACCCAAATTGCCGCTTGCCAAATCATCATCAAACCCTTCCTAATTTTCTTATGCATAGGTCTTCCACTCCAACACTCCCAATGAATAAACAAATTTGGCGGCATTAGAAAATACAAGTCTAGCCAATCCATTAGCTTTCGCCAAATATTCATAGCCATGGCACAATGGAGGAAAATATGCGATGTGCATTCGAGCACCAACCCACACCACACACAATTGTGGCCAATATTCGGAGGCAAACAACGACGAATCTCCAAATTCACTCTAGATGGAATTCGGTCTAAAAGAGTCTTCCAAACAAATGTGATAACCTTAGAGGGGGCTCCGGTCTTCCAAATATTCCTAAACACAAGCTTCTCTCCCTCCAGAATAGAACCTTCAACCCTCCCTCCCTCTTCCAACTTCCCATACAAAGACTTCACCGTAAAGACTTCCTCCTCCCCCAAGTTCCACCTCCACTTATCCTCCTCATTGGACCTCACAAAACCTTCCAAAGCACCCAACAAATTAGTAAAAATATTTTCTTCCCACACAAACAAACGTCGTCTCCACCTAAAAGCCCACCTCCCTCCCTCATCATTCTCCTCCCACATATCATCCACCATAGCCTCTTGTTGAATAAAGATAGAAAAAAGTCTATTGTATTTATCCTTAAAAGGAACCTCCCCTCTCCACGCCACCGTCCAAAAAGGAGTACTAGCCCCATCCCCCACTCGCCTTTCTATCTCTTCATTAAACCATTCTCCCTCCCCCTTCTTATCTAAGTTCACCAAATCCTTCCACCACTTAGAAGCATTATTCGGACACATCTCTTCCCCACCCTCCAACTTAGCGCACACCCTCCTCCCATACCTTTCCCCTAGCTCCTCCTTCCAAAGATTATCCTCCCCATACAACAACCTCCACCGCCATTTAGCTAACAAGCTCAAGTTCATTAAGTGCACATCCTTCACCCCAAGGCCTCCATTTTCCTTTAGTTGGCAAACCACACTCCACTTCACCCAATTGATCTTCCTACAACCCTTCACACCACCCTAAAGAAATTCTCTTTGTATTTGAACTATTTTCTTCCACACTTTAATCGGCATTTTAAAGAATGAAAGATAAAAAATTGGAGTAGCATTCAAAATGGAATTAAGAAGAACAACTCTCCCACGAAGACTTATATACTTATTTCCCCAAGAATTCAACTTCTTAGCTAGATGCTCCAAAAGGGGGTCCCAAGTTGACACTCTACCCGAATTTCCTCCAACCGACAAACCCAAATAACGAAACGGAAAGCTTCCTTGACTACAATTCAAAAAATTGCATGCCATCTCCATAAAATTCGCATCCAAATTAATACCCATTAAGCAACTTTTGTAAAAGTTTACCTTCAACCCGGAAGCCATTTCAAACCCTCTTAGCACGACCTTTAGAGTCCAAAGATTTCCCACTGTTGCTTTCCCCATACAAATAGTATCGTCGACATATTGAAGATGTGAGTACTCTTTGCCTTCCTCTTTCAACTTGAACCCTTGGAACAAATTTAATCGAACGACATTCGTCATTAACCCACTAAAGCCTTCCGCCACCAAAAGAAAAAGGAAAGGCGCTAAAGGAGCACCTTGTTTAAGACCTCTTTGAATATTGATTTCTTCCGTTGGACTTCCATTAACTAGAATCGACATACTTCCTCCACACACACAAGCCTTAATACAAGCTATCCATTTTTGACACAACCCCACTCTCTTCATCATATACACCAAAAAAAACCCAATCCACCTAGTCGTAAGCTTTTTCAAAATCAAATTTTAGGATCAAACACTCCTTGAATTTCCTCGCAAAGTCCACAATCTCATTAATAACCACCACCCCCATCTACCAAGTTCCTTCCTTTAAGAAAAGCCGATTGATTTTAAGATGTAATCGGAATCATAACCTTTTCCAAACGCCTAGCCAAGACCTTTGCCAAGAGCTTGTATAGACACCCTAAGAGGGAAATAGGCCTAAAATCTTTTACCTCCAAAGGAGAATTGATTTTTGGAATCACAGTCACAAAATAAGCCAACATCGCCTTAGGAATTACTTCATTTCCATGAAATTGGTCAAACATAATTCTCACGTCCCCTTTTAATAAATACCAAAACTTTTTTACAAAATCAAAATTAAAGCCTTCCAACCCCGGACTTTTATCTCCATCACTATCCCTCACCACCCCTTCAATTTCCTCAAGAGTTAAAGGAGCCACCAACCCCACATTATCCGCCTCACACATCCTCTCAAAAGGCACCCCATCTAGTTCCGGGTGCTCCCATGAAGGCGCAACTACTTAATTAGCAAAGTACTCCACCACCACTCTTCTAACCTCCAACGAAGATTGCACCCACTCCTCTCCCACCCTTAAAGCCTTAATGGAATTCCTACGCACCCTCAAATTAAAACACTTATGGAAGTACTTGGAATTAGTGTCCCCCTCTTTAAGCCATTTAGGTCTTGCTCTTTGAGCCAAGGATAAATCCTTAGCTTTTAATAATATCCATAATTCTCAAAACAAAGTTTTTCTCAAATCAACCTCTTCATCACTCAACCCCATATCCTCCCCTCTAACATCCAACTCTAAAATATCATCCACCGCCTTACTTTTCTTAGCCTCCATATCACCATAAATACCGTGATGCCATTCCTTAATAGAGAATTTCAAGCGTTTGAGTTTTTCTTTCAAAACAAAACTCATTCATCCTTGTAATTGTGAACCACCCCATGCCTCCTCCACCACCCTTTTGAAATCACTATTCTCCAACCAATAATTATTAAAGCGGAAAGGTCTTGGACCCCAATCCCAAACGGCTTCCTTGAGAATTAACGGACAATGATCAGAGACATCTCTTGGAAGCACCCATAGGGAAGAATCCCCCCACAAATTCGCTCACTCTTCGGAAATGAGGACCCTATCAATACGACTCATTGCTCTCCCATTAGGATGGTACCATGTAAAACACCTTCCCAACAAGTTCAAATCTTCCAATTCTACTTCTCGCAAGGTGTTAAAGAGAATAATCTTGTCCCGTTGACTAGATTTAACCTCATCATGCACACCTCTCCGTTCACCACTTCTACACACCGTATTAAAGTCCTCTAAAATACACCAAGCTCCATCTTCCATCGACCTTCTCAACTCAACAAGCCTATCCTATAACCTCCTTTTGGCCGCTAAATCACACTTAGAATATACATTGACAATATAACATCTATGCTTCAACACCCCCCAATCTAAACACACCCCTACATAACCTTCTCTAACAAAAATTGAATTTTTAATATTAATTGTGTTACTCCAAATAGAGAGAATACCTCCACTATTACCTTCAGAAGGAAGAAAATCCCACCACTCCCTCCACGTGTTCTGCCAACATAGGTCCATTTGAAAATTGTTTCTCCAATTGCTCATCAATGTGGGGGCCCACTGCAAAAATCCTCTCTGAACTCCCCAATTGTCTCCTCAACATTAATTGTTGACAATTGGGGTCTGGTACTTACAAAGCCGTACGGATACCAAAGCCCTAGGGCTGACCTCATCTCCTCAACATTAGACGTACGGATACCAAAGCCCTAGGGCTGACCTCATCTCCATCATCCAAGAACTCATGCAAGACACCACCACCTCTACCACAATTGGAAGACGCTGATGACCCCTCATCCCAACCGGAATCCTCAAGCCTCCTCGACACCACCGCCGACTCCACCTGTTCCACCACCCAAACATCAAAAATAGCTCCCATAATCTCAAGTCTGAGTTTTTCATTAATGAAGGCCATGTTGGAAGTATTGACACAAATCCTAGCCAAATCCAATCTGTTGAGATTGATTGTATCCTCATCAAAATCCACAAAATCACCAAAGAGAGCCCTCGATTGTTTGAAACATTTTTCTTCCCACACATGCAAGGGCAAGCCGAAAAATCTAAGCCACACCCTCCTTTGTTGCGCCATCAAGTTTGGGGACCATCGTTTTACCGACGAAAACAAACCTCTCCACCACGAGTCATGTCTACGTTCAACTTGCTCAATACACTTTGGCTCAGCAGCTTTCAAAAGAACCATGTTAGCTCCCATTGAAGACACACCAATATGTTTCATACCTCCTAACACCAAGCTATTGTGAACTTGTTTGGCTTCTCTTTGGAACGCTAAGACTGCCACAAAACAACATTCAAGCTCTTTCAACCTTTCCTCAGAAGGTAGAACCACCACCCTGCGCAAAACCACTGACGCTACTCCGCCGTTCAGACCCTGCTGCACCACCTGCGTGAAAGAGGGATCCTTCGTCACCACCCCCGCACTTCCACCGATCACCTCCTTCCTCGCCAGAACCTCATCAGTAAGCCTATCCTCCCTCCCAAATTTTGCTATGTTAACCTTCAAACGAGTGTCTCCTAGCCAGACCTCCCCCAACCTCCACTCCAACTCCTCCACATCAGAGACTTCTTGGAACTTCACGAACCCAAACCTCCTACCCGAACGATCGGATTTCAAAGGCACATACACTTCCCTAACTTTGCTAAAGCTAAGGAAGACTATCCACAGTGCTGAAACCTTGAAACCCTCTAGAAGATTTGTGAAGAAAAACGACTTAGTGGATTGGTCGAGATGGTTGAAGTAACCACGCCGTTTGGCTTTGACCGGGCAACCTCTCTCATTTGTGACCCTAGATGTCCCATTCCCACCCTTACTTTCTCTTTCTAGAACTCTCTCACTCTCTCTCATCGTAACTTAGTTTATTATTCTCAACAATATGACATATTTAAAAATAGGGTTTTGCTAATCAGTGCCCTAAGGGCATTGGTTAAGGAATCCAATAATAGAAATTTTGTCTTGAAAATATAAGTTTTCACTTTTGTCTTAGCAATAATCACACAACTTTTTGATTCAAACTTACTAATTTTAACACTTTAAGCAATGCCCTAAGAGAACTAATTAACATTCTCCTTAAAAATAAAATAAAATTTTAAATGAGTTTTACTATGTGGTACCCATGGTATCCAAATTTAGAGTATCTAAAGTTTACATAAATCTTTATTATGTTCTTTCAAAAAAATAAATCTTAATTATGTACATTCTAAAAACAATAAAGCATGGTCCGCAAATGATGCCAAATAAGTAGTTCGCATTGGCAATTAGTTCATTTATCATACAGCAAAGGACCCCAAAGAAGGAGACAAGGCGTGAAGAAGCAACAGTAACCAATACCCATACCAATGGACAAATTTATTGAATTCTTAAGGCAGAGACATGCATGTGCCATTGGACTGCCACTGCCCAGTTTACTCACCCACTTATCTTTCACAGATGACACATGCATGGTTAAGTCTATATATGTGACCTTTTTTTTTGTGATTAAAAAAAACGAACCATCTTCCTTCTTTTTGAATGTTTAGTTTCTTTCGGTGCCTAAAGACAGATATCATGAATTGATTGTTGAGAAATGATTGTCCATACAATGGACAAAGAACCTTAATCCTTTTGGATTGTGATAGAGATGGCAAACTAAGACCAAAAAGTAGTGGAAGATAGAGATTGGTAACTTGGTAAGGAGAGATGCAAAATAAGTTTTTAAATGAGAATGGAAAAAAACAATGAACACTCAATCTCCTTCTAAAAAAAGAAAAAAAACCATTTGGGTTGGTCTGGTGGTGTTGACTTGAGACCTGGAAAATCTGCTTCTCCTCAAGGTCTCAGATTCATTATCTCTGTATCAATTTGAGTTGACTAATTTACCTTCTTTTTCATAAAAATCTCATCCCAAAAAATTCCAGACTTAAATCCATGTATCTACATGAATGTGTTTTTTTTTGTACTCGCATTTGTGTCCAATTTTGCATAAGTTTGCACATATGTTGTTAATTCATCCAGTGACAAGAGAACATAAATGTAAAAAATTAATCTTTTGCTAAAAAGTCAAATTAGTCCTTGTATGAGCCAAAACCGTCACCATTATCATTTATATTTCTTAACCCTAACTCTTATTCATTGTGTTTTTATTCCTCACATCAACTTCAAATTCATTTATATTGAGTTGGAATCCCTGCATTCAAGCCATTGCTCTCTACGTAGGTGTCCAACAATGTAACTTAAAAGAAATGTTTCTTCTTTGACATATTTTTTTGGTGTCACACTAGTCATACAATTTCTACTTTCTAAGTTTCTCATTCTTCGGATTTGAATCAATTTTTAGTACTTTGATTCCTTGCTGGGTTTGCGAAGGAGGTTTAAAAGAAAGAAAAAAATTGTGTTAATTTGGTGACATGACAAGTAACAAAGATAGAGAACTAAAATATCTGAACTGAGCAATTTATTTACAATTATCTAGTACTGCATTATCTCTTAATTTGGTGACATGACAAGTAACTAAGACAAAGATATGGTAGACCGACATAATGAATTAGAATGTTACACATCACCATAAAAGTTGAGGCTTTACATGATGATTAAGTTACAGACTAAAATGGAACGTTGTTTAAAAATCTCTTAAGAAAATAAGGACACCTTCAATGTAGCAGCTTCATTCCAAATTACATTTAAGAACCAATGGCTCCTGCAAGGCTGCAACCCATCTTGAGTAAGCAATTGACATACCCCTTTGACAGAAAAAAAAATACCATTTCATACAAAAAAAAAATCATTTTTTTTTTAATTTCTTTTACATTTTATGATTAAAATAATCAACATTCACTAGTATGAGATACTAAAATTCAAAGTCTTCGTGAACTTAACTCAGTTGGTAAAGACAATGCATAATAAATACATGCAATGTTCAAAGTTCGAACCCCGTCCACCACAAAAAAGATATTAAAATTCAAAAGATTTAAACTTTTTCCCAACACTTGTTAAATAAGATTTAATTCTTCCTTAAAAAAAAAATTTAATTCTTATAACTTTAAATGATAGAAAATAAATTTTTTCCTTTAAACAAAAAAAGCAACTCATTTTTCTATTAATTCAAAGAACAAAACTCACCATACACTCAAAAACTCACCATACACTCAAAAACTTCTCTCATATATGTGAACGTAAATAGGCAATTACCCTCCCGAAATTATAAGTTTTGTCAATTACTCCCCTGACATTAACAAAACTTCAATTATCCCCCTGAAATTGCACAACGTTAATCAATTTACCCACTCCGTCAAATTCTTCTGTTAGTCAACATGACGTTTTGCAAATACCCCCTGAAGTTTTGCATTTATGTGCAAAATGCCCCCCAAACGAAAATTTATATATATTTTTTCTTGTTCTTACTTGCTTGAGTAATCAATATGAAAATAATATCGAAACCAAAAATCATTAATGGTATAGTTGTGTTTATATATATATATATATATATACACATATACATGATCAATGAGACAGTGCTCATTAACTTTTGTATGATTTACATACTTCTTTGGTACATAGATTTTCAGAATTCTTTTTCAATGCAATATCCAAACTTGCTGCGAGTTTGTTCCATTTAGGCTTCATACATGCTCTCTAAATATGTACATAGAATCAATGGACAAAAGCCAAATTTTGATTAATGGGCAAAAAAGATTTAAACCACTCTGCCGGACCACAGTCAACATATTTTATGGTTGGACATGTATGAGAAATTTTCACCTGCACAATGTGTTCGTGTATTTGTGTTCCATGATGACAACAATCACCACATAGAAAAGATTTCCATCCATTTAGCGATGTGAATAAAATTGTTCAAGTAAAACTAAAAGTGAATAACAATATTTATTTCTTCTGCAAGTAAATATGATGCGTGACGCGGGGGGGTGGGTGGGTATGTGGTGCTAAGCCACTTTCACTTAAAAATAAATTATTAATTTATAGAGATGTTTTGAACTACTATAAGAGATGAGCACTCATTTTCTCAAATATTTGTGGTTTGATTGAATTTTTTCTGATGCCCGTTAGCATATAAAATTCAAAATAGATTCATCGTGATTTCTGCTTCTACAATTCGAAATGAGTTAAGAGATGTTAATATTTGTCTATTTTTAAATATGTATGCCTTCAAGTTATATGATAATGTGGCTCTCGTTTGTTTAATCTTAACTTGTTTGAATTTTATATGATAACCACTGCGTATTAAATTTGGATAATATTATGTGTCGTATGGTGTTCTATTTTGTTCTATTTTATCATATTGTGTTCTATTTTGTTATATATTATGTTAAGAAAGTGTATATGTTGCAAAACCCAGTGCATCCATACTTTGGATTCTATAAATTGAAAATAGTTTACCTATTGGGATTATAGAATCGGAAACTTGTCAGACCGAGTAAAAACTTGTGGAGTGGGGGTTTAATACAATTCGGATTATGAAATTCGAACCACTCGAGCACAAGTTTTTCTACGTTCCACAACTCATAGAAACTTCTATAAATTGGTGAATTGTATTTTTTTTTTCATTTCACACCACAAAATAATGAACACTTATCAAATAGAAATGAACATTAACCAAGTTGCAATTTACTACAACACAGGGAAACCCTATTTGTCTAGGGCCAGTGTTAACGTTACACTATTTGGCTTAGAAAATCCACTTGACCAAATTAGTGGTTTTGTTGCAACCACAGAAACAGAAGAAGGATGGTCATTTGTTAAGCATCGTCGTTCGAAGAGCAATTCAGATTGACGTGTTCAGATCACCCAGATGAAAGTCTAGATCAAAAACAATGTGAGAACTATGTACCTTGTATTTGGTTAATATATTTTGAAGGGACTTATCAAGTTAGACATTACCTAGGTAATATTTGTTCATTCTATTCTGACAAGTTTGACTCGTCCCATGACATATGAAGAAATTGAGGCGTGCTGTTAAGGAAGTTTATTTGGTTGATCCACGATCATGTTTGTGTTTAATTATGTTGTTGCAATTATTATTGTTGTTATATTACATTGTTGTATCAAGTTGTTAATGATGTTGTTGTTGTTGAGGTAAAATGTGATTTAATTACAATTTTTTTTTTTTCCCTGATGGCTTTGCGATTCTATAAAAGAAAACAACAAATACATGTTTCTTCCTAAAAAAAAATACATGTTTCGAATTATAGAATCTAAAGAAGGGAAAATAAGATTTTTAGTAGGCGCACTAAAATAAGGAGCCAAGAGAAATTCTCAAATATAAAGTTCCAGCAAAAAAGGGCATAGTCCAGCTAGGCCCACATATAGAGTAAAGGGCTCTAGAATCCGGTACTCCAGTACTGGCTGCTGCTTAGGTAGCTCCCAAATTTATCACAGCCCCACCATGACTGAAACTTTGCTGCATCGTATAATACTTTAGACATTTCATGGTCTAAGGACTTGTAATATTGCACATGATAGATTTCAGAAACGTATGCATTCAGAATTGTACCATACCTATCATCCTATAATTGAGGAGATAAAAAAAATTAAGAAACTGTGGATTATTTATTCTGCAATGCATCACGTCCTTAATTGTTCTGATCATATACTACTTTTGAGAACCAACAAATGGGATTGGATAAAATGTTGCAATCAAGTTGTTAATGTAATTATCATGTATAACTAATTAAGTAACCAATTAAGCTACAATGGCCCAGTAATAGTACACTTCCTAGTCCCTCCATTCAACTGTATTTTTCGTCATATTCTCTTAAATGACCGCACAATTATTAATCATGTCTTAAGTGTGGGAATGGAATGAAAATTTGTTTATCGTAAGCATAACAAAAGTAGTAATACTACATCACCCAAAAGCAATATACTAATTAATTTTGGATGTTACATTTTCAATCATGATGACACTTATATGATTATATGAATATCTCTATCTAACCATGTGCAATTGCATTCATGATAATCCAAAGGCTGTTAGTGACATGACATTTATTGAAAGCACAAGGGTATTTGAATATGTGGCAGACTGATAAGGTAAGGAATAGTATAAAGAAAGACATGAAGAGTAGGTACTATTGATAGTTGAGACATGAGGACCCAAAACGTTGATACTTCCTTATCTAAGTTTGTTCATTTCATTGCATATATTTTCCATTCAAAAATCAAAAATTATACACTCAACCATTTTCATGGCAGTCCTTAAACTGGACAAGACCAACTTATTAGGTGTGGTCTATAGGTAACAAAGTTTGATATCCATGAAGTGTAGGCAACAAAAAAATTTCAATTATCGTTATCGTTTGTCAGAAAAAGATAACAAAGGATGTACTGAACTATACTGATACTACTATGTTCATAGTGGGCACCTCACAGTCCAAAAGTGCTGCACGCTACTGAGTCAGATACAATGCTGCATTGCACTATTGTAACACTGTAGGACCTCATGCTTGCCAAAATTAAAGGGGTAAAAAAACCTTTAATTATTAGTGTATTGCTTAAGCTTTTATGTTTCTTGTTGTTCATGGTAGTTTGATGATTAGCCAATTAGTTGGTAACAAAAATGATTAATTAACAAGGTTTATTATAATTGACATCCTCATATTACGCATTGCATTTCAACATTTGCATTCTAAGTCCTAACCACCACATTTAACAATGATCATCCAACACTTCCTTTTAAGTTATGGTCAGATTTTAAATTCCTAATATTGTCATGGTCATTAACAAAAGTAAAAGCAAAATCACTACAAAGCAATCAAAAAAAGAAAAATGATGCAATCAAGCGCGCTAAAATTTGAACAAAGCATGCAACTATTTCTACTTTACTTCTCTCCCTCTTTTTCTTTGATGTTGTTATTGAAATTCAATTCAAAACACAAGCTTTCTTCGAAGCGCCTCTAGTTTGTTAGATTGAGGTGCAAATGAAGCAAGATCTTGTATAGTTTCGCCAATTAAATCCTTGAATACGAGTCGTTCGATGTCCAAAACAACATCTCCCATCTCCACCGTCCATTCGCCCCAACCACTTATCTCCTCTGCCATATCCTTCTTCAACACACCACATATCACTCCAAACAAATCCTCTGATTCAGATTCCTCCCTCTCTCGTATCCTCCGAAACTCTGACCAAATCTGATGCGTTTCCCCTCCCTTAGACACCGCCTTCCACGGTGGTAACCTTTGATTCCGGTTAAGAATTTCCTGCAGTGTGTCGAAAATTAACCGCCTCTGCAGCGTCGAAGCTTTTGAAGCATCCTTCCCCTTACGAAATTGTTGCTTCTCAAGTAGAAGGAAAATGTCACAATCTTCAGGCAAGTAACTAGAAACTCGCAGAATCTCCGACACATAAACAAAATCACAATCCTCCGATTTTGCCTCCTCCTCGGATTTTCCTTCTCCTGCACTCCACATATCATCTTCTGATTCCGTAGATTGATCTGTAATATCACAATTTCAACCATAATCAGCAACTAAAACACATATATTAATTTATTTATAAAAAGTACACTACTACACAATGGACTCAACTAGGTGCATGTTTGATATTAAGGTGTATAAACATAAATTAAATTAAAATGTGACAGATTCGTTGGGAATTCAGCCCCACGTGATTGTACAACTAAAGAAGCAGACTCTGCTGTTTTGAGGAAACAGTGTAACACCAAACAAGTCATGCCAAGTCATTAACCCTGATATCAAAATGATTGGTCCACATAGGTTTTGGATTTTCCAAGAGAAATAGGACAAGAAAAAAAGAGGCTACACATTTTGCAATAGAAAATTGACTCATCGAGTCTCACCTTTGAAATTGTAATCAATGCAACGTTTGGTAATTGGTGAAGGTGAGCACCACTCGTCCTTGTAAAAAGACGAGTCAAGAACCGATACCGGACTAGGTTGTAACTCGTTCGCCGCTGTTATCTCCGCAATGCTGTTCAATAACTTATCACATCTATCAAGCAGATTCCTCCCTTCTTTGTACTCCTCCAATTTATACTTCTACATCACAAAAAATAATACAAATTCAGTAAAAAAATTATTAGGAAATTAATTAAGAAAATAAATTATGTGCAAATTTTGAGTAGACATGTTTTGCAAAAGCTATACTAATTAGTTTTGCAAAACCACGATGACTCGTTGTGATTCTGACAAACTCATTGTGAACTATGACTACTTAGACAAAAACAGTAACTACTATTGTATCTACCTCTGTGTCGGTAAGTGAATTGGAGGTGGTGAAGCTATTCTCTGAAACTGTGGACCACCCATCCTCTGCTACACCCAACATTTTCACCTTAGGATCAATCACTTTTCTCATCCTGGGAGATCCTCCTGTCGCTGTCTGAGCAGTTGCATTTCTTCTTGAACTTATCTTTGGCGAATTAACCGGAGACACTCTTCTAGAATCAACACCCTCATTACTAAGCCTCCTCCGTGTCTCCATGTTCGGTACACTCCTCCGGGTTGGACTCGAGTTTTTCGAATTAACTTGAGCCCGGTCATCAAATCTTGGGCTCAAGTTCCGACGAGCACGAGGACTGGACCGAACAGAAGAATGCGGAGGAGGAGAATCATAACCGGTTCTATTAAACCGCTCGAACCGAGAAGGAGAAGAAGATCTCAGTGGTTTCATTAGGACAATGGGAGATTGGTGATGTTTTTGTGAATGAAGCAGACCTTTAAGCTGAAGAGCCTCTAAGATATGCTTGAGTGTGTCGAGATCTTGAGAAGGTTGGTTAATCCCACGCATCTTCAACCTTTTCTCAATCTCTCCATAGATCGAATCATTGTGCTTTGGTTCAGGAAAGAAATCGGCAGAATCATAGAAACTCTTCTTTTGCACCATCATTGTTCCCTTATTCTGCTTCCCTCTTCCTCCTTCCATACCTCTACCATTCCATAATCCATTATCAATGTTACCATAAGAATTAACAACATTAACATTATTATTAACATTAACAGCATTAGAATTAGTATTAGAACGATGATGATTATGATTATGATTATTCATCTGGCCCAAGCCGACATTGCTCCGTTGAGTGTAACCGTTGGACTTCAATTTTGGCTCTGAAAACCGATCTCTGGAGACTCTGGACTCCGACGCAGATCTTTGAAGCTTTGCGCCGGAATCTGATGGTAACGAGTCAAGACCCATTAATCTAACAATAACACTGCTAGTAGAACGACGCTGTTTATCACCGTCGTTCTCAAGATTAGCAGTTGAATTTGTTCGGATCTCTCTGGGGTGAAGCCCTCCTTTGGCATCAACAACTGCTCTGCTATCTAAAGAAAGCCTAGGAGCCTCTCTTGAGAATTTCCATGATGACCTTGTACCTTCCTTAAGTTCCAGAACAGGAAGGACTTGTTTTGTTTCACTTTTGATCTCTTTAACCGGTGACGGTGATGTGAAAACTGCTGGTTTGCCATCATCTTTCTCTGATTTCTCCGGTGACGGCTGTAAAAACAAAACAAACAATAAGATTAATCGGCGGATACCAGGTAAAAAAAAAAAAAAAAAGACAAGAGAGAAAGTGAAGAATGAATTACCGGAGGTAATCTTTTAGTGTTGTTGTAGATGCGTTTGCCAGAAAGAAAATGGTTACGGTCGAAGATTTGAAACAAACCAGCCATGCATCCCATCTGTTTGTGAATATGTTTTTCTAAGTTGTGATCAATGTCAATCATTTCTTCTTTGTTGTTTAATTTTACTACTTTAGTGGTCATGGTAGTTTTGATTTTGAGTTGTGTTGTGTTGTGTCACTCTCTTCTTTTATTTGCTTTTGTGTTGTTGTGTTGATGGTGAAACCTCCTCCATTACCAACTACTATTCCTAGAACACACTCAGTCTATAAGAAAGAGTCTCATGAATGAATGACATGGGATGTATCGTGTATGGGGTTACCTTTATCCTTACAGACACTCCCGCTTTTCGGGTCTTTAAAACGGGGTGGGCGCAATTCAACTGTTCAAAGACTAGTGTCTCGGGATATTTTTGCCCTTCACTTTCCTCATAAATTAATTGTCAAATTACGAGACTAGTCCTTCATCAGTTAGTCCGCTTCATGTACCCAATCACCATTTTTAAAACTAAAGTCAAATTATAATTTATAAGGGTAGAATTAGTTTTTTTTTTTTTAAATGGCAAGCATAAAAGAATACAAAAATTACTAATAAAACAACGTACTTTTCTCAATTTCGTGTGTCTCACTTGGCATTTCGGTTTGACAATTAATGCTAATTAAACTCAATAATGCCTCTAGAAAATTATGCCATACAGGCACCATAACTTTTTCAGCCATGTTATGTGAGCTCAATAACTGAAAATTAGGATTGTTTTAAATGCAATGAATTCGTTTCATCGTAAAATTGGGATATTATATGAGTATTTATATTTCAACAACCATTTTTGACAACTATCATCACAATTTCTTTTTTTGCTTTTTCGGTCAAAAACAATGGAGAGAGAAAAAAAAATAGAGAGGATAAAAACATCACGTGAGTATGAAAGAAAGAGTTGTCACAAAATGGTTGTACAAATATCATTTCTTTATCATATATACCTCTCGTTCGATTTTATTATTACAATAAATCTCTTTCCTTTTGGAGATTTTTTTTTTTTTGAATGGCTCTTTCTTTCTGAGAATGATCTCTCTTGCATTCATCCTTCCAACCAATAAGGCCTTGTTCCAAGCACATATATATAAAAGCAAAAATCACTCGTGTATCCGAGTAAGATAGCAACACTTTATGGATGTAACGGATATTGACTAAAAAAATAGGGGTAGTTTTTACATTCATTACATGTGTTGATGGAAAAAAAATAATTAAATAAGCAATTAACTGAAATTGTAAGTTTCGTCAATTACCCTTTATAACATTAACAAAACTTCAATTACCCTCCAAAATTGCATAAGGTTAGTCAATTTGTTCCTTCTGTCAATTTCCTCTGGTAATCAACATGACGTGGCATTTGACTGTTTACATGCCCTGTCACATGTCTGATGTGTCATGCCACGTCATAGGTTCTAAAAAAATCAAAAAAAAAATCTATACTTTTTTTTTCCAGTTATAAGCAAATACCCCTTGAAATTTATAATAATCAAGCAAATTGATCCTTGTGAAAAAAAATATTCTTTTGCTCCCAATTTTTTTTATCTTTATCATCATCATCATCAAAGACCCTTGTTTTGAACCATTTTGCAAGAATCAAACAAACAAGTTGAACCTGGTTTTATCGTTTTGATTTCAAGATTTTCTCTCCTTTATTTTCCTTGTACATTTTCTAATGATTGGCTTAGTTCTTTATACAATGATGCATATTAATTTGATGATAGCCTGAAGTATTGAACTGTGAATGAACTCTGGATTGTGGCCACTGTTTAATCGAGTGAGAGTTTGGTTACAATTAACCAAGTATACAATGAGGTATTTGAGAGACTTTTACTCTCCTATTACCAAATTCTTTTGTAACTGATCTAAGACATTATCCATGTCTTCCAACATATTCTTTACTGCTTCTACATATGAAGGAAATGTACCACCACTTATGATTGGAGGAGGGTCTCTTGCATATAGTGGTTCAATGTACATATTAAAATTGGTATATTTTTTTTAACATCACATTAAAATTGGTATTGAAACACAAAATAGCGCAGTATGCTTCAAGACATCTATTTGCTACCTCTAACCTTCAATTTATGGATGAAATGTAGATATGTATTTTAACTTGTCGGTTTGATTGAATTGCTCTGTCCAAAAGTGGCTCATGAAGATTTTATCCCTCTCTTAAACAATCAATATAGGACAACCGTGAAACTTTACAACCCATGTAATGAAGATTTTTGCCTCAAATTGCTTGCTTGATTCTTGCAACATGGTTCAAAACAAGGGTCTTTGACGGTGATGATGATAATAATAAAGATAAAAAAATTGGGAGCAAAAAAATATTTTTTGTTACGGGGACCAATTTGCTTGATTATTATAAATTTTAGGGGACATTTTGCACATAATTGTAAAATTTTAAGGGGGTATTTGCACATAGCCGTAAAAAAAAAATCCAGATTTTTTTTTTGAAACAAAATTGGGTAAATTTTGCTACCCCTTGTGACGTGGCATGACATGTCAGACACATGGTAGTGCCACTTAGATAGCCAAATGTCACGTTATGTTGACTAACTAGGGAAATTGACTAACGTTATGCAATTTCGGAGAGGTAATTGAAGTTTTGTTAATGTCAGGGAGACAATTGACGAAACTTACAATTTCGAGAATAATTACCTATTTACTCAAAAAAAAATCTTTGAAGATGATCCATATATGATTCAAGTAAGACCCTTAAGGGTTCTTAGTATATTGGTTTAATGTCTCAAGTCTTTAATGAGAAAATTTAATAAAAAACTGCTATAAAAATGGAAAGAATAAGTGAACCTATAATCATAAAAGAGAGGAAAAACAAAGATAAGATTTAAACGAAATTGTATTGTTAAAAACATGATTGAGTTATATTCATTGTTTGAATAAAACAGTCAGTAAGATATTTTATCAAATGTGAATGGATGTGTAAGCAAGTTTTACAAAATGGAAATGGACTCATTTGTATGAAGAATAATAATTCTAATATTTATAGAGAAAAGAAAGTAACTCCTATCATTATGAATGGCATGTGTCTCCTAAGACCATTCACAATCGTGGATGCTTCACCTATTTAGTACCATATTAAATAGGCACCCTCATTGTGGAGTATAATACATGGGTAGCTATGCAGGAATGTGGCTATGGAAGCACCTTCTCTCTCTTCATTTTTCATTGGTCTCATTTAATAAATCTTAATAAAATAAATAAATTTTGTTGAAATGTAATGATATAAAATTATTTGTGGGACCTATTTAATAATTTCTTTTAAGATGTTGGGTTGGAGAAAATTGGTGCTTATTAAGTATTACGGTAAAATGAGTGATGTGGACATATGAATTCAATTTAAGCACCCAATTTAGGGTGCTCTGTTGTGGATAGTCTGACTAACTTAAAAAACTTCTTTGGTAAATTTCTTCTAGTTTATTAAATCTAGAATTTAATGTCGTCGCAAGCATAATTATCCTTCTAATTTTTCTTTTGCATGTTCTCGGTTTGGTAGTTATATGGAGTTTAGATGACTCTGATCCTCGAATGTTGTCAAAATTGTCCTGTAACTTTTTTTTGGGACAAAATTACATGATTTTCCCTCGACCCTCGGGAAACCTCTTGAGATGACATTGATGGGTGGAATTGTTTGTATTTTTGGTTCGACGTGTTGGAGATCGCAGATATGACAAAGGGCATTCCATGTAAAGATAAAACTCTCAGTAAGACTCATTATCGAAAATTTGTCCTCCCACATATTTCACGTTCATTCAAAAATGGATTATGCCACCAGAGCTAATTAAAGGGCTCATCCTCAGAATCAATTTACTCCTTGGGGATATTTATGTTCTCAACGCTCTTTTTGAGATGAGAAGAGTTTTGGTGCGGCTTTATGTCCCTAAAACCGCATATATCGTCGATCGTAAATCTCATTAGCTTCCCCTTCGGTATCAAAACTTAAATAGTGTCCCTTAACTTGATGTATCACTTAGTTGTGTGGCTATGACAATGGTGAAATATGTACCCCGATATGGCCACAAACTTTCTTTGGGAACTCAATGTGTTCTTCTTTGAACTTTACGTTTCGTACTCTTGTAAGATGCATTGTCAAGGAGCATTGAGATGGGTGTATTCATATTGATGCAGAGTTTGTCATATGTTGTTCTTATCTCTGTCATAACTACCATTTTAGACGGGAGATTTGGATCTTCCCATTTTCCATACGGGCCAAGAGATCGTCTTAGACTGCGATGATATCTGTTTGATGTTTAAATGATGTGAGGAGATCCTAAAGGATATTGTCAGTCTTATGGCCTCCTTTGAATGGCCGAATTTCTTGGACCACATAGTTATTGTCTGCCACAATTAGATCTAGATGTGTTGGAGGAGGTACCAACATGGTCATCTCGCATGACAAATTTCAATTTTGATCCATATATGATGACGAGGTTGTGATTCCATCCACCTAGCAGGGATAGGTGTGGCCAATGATGGTGGTGGCTACTGATGAGAATGAAGTCTTGATCACTGTATCTCGTCGATTGAAAGTGGTGTTCTTGGTTCATTATCTAGTGAAGTCATCAAATGAATAATCAGAACTTGAGATATATGGTCTTTTCGTGATGGTTGCAGCTTTGAGGTAGCCAAAGAGGGCGTGATGTACTTACAAACAATCTTACAATCAAGTAATAATATGACGAATGTGTGAGGTTTTTAGGGTAGGAAATATGTGTACCTTAAAGGAGATCAGAGTTAGCCTTTATAGTGGTGAATTAGGGTTTTGGCCCCTAAAAATCGTATCTATACAATTATCTCGGGAGGACACTTGGGAATAGATTGGAGTAGGTTAGCCTTGGACCTGATATGAACGATTTAGAGTAGGTTTTCCTTGGGAATAAATTGTATCTATAAAGTGATGGACATGGACCTGATCATGTATTTTAGGGCTAATCCATATCATGATCTTTGTGTGCACTTGTGACTCGAGGTGACTCGGTTCGTTAAGGAAACGACCGTTAATCCGAATCAATGGTAGTATGTTAAATATGTTATTAATGTCTTGTACTTTTTTTGGTGAATAAAATATTATTAGGTTTTGTTGGAGAGTTTCGAGGGGAGGGGAGAACTTTGAGTTGTGAAAAATATAAGAAATTATTTACTAATTTTTTTCACATTTTTTGAAGGAGTAGTTTTTTAGAGAATTATAAATGAATGCTTATGACTAATATGTTTAATTTCAAAAATATTATAACAACATATAATAAAATTGAAGAAGAAAAAAAAGATAAAACCCTCTAAAACGTCCCCCAATATAACTTTTGAATTCCCCTATATGAGGACAATGTATTATAAAGATAAACGTATTCCCAAATCCCCCTTCTCCCAAAGTCATATATTTCTTTCATTTGTTTCTTCCTTTTTTTTTTTTTTTTAAAATCTCTCCTCTTCTCGGGTTTCACTTGGGTGACACTGAATTTTTTTGACATTGATGATTGTGTCTCTATATCTCTCATAATCAATCATTCTGTTTCAAGAAATTAATTAATTTTAATTTAATCAAAAATAAAAATTTATTTTAACCAATCATCTACTCATGTAGTATTTCTCATTCTCTCTCACAAAAAATACATTAAAATCAGTAATGTCACCAAACTGAAGGTCACCCATGTGTATTTCTCATGCTCCTCCTTTAAACTCATGAACCAAAGTCTAAGTGGTTATTAAGATATATTTAAATAAATATTTAATACATACTAAATTTTATTCATTAATTAATAAAATACTCAAAGAATTACATCAAAATTAATAAAAAAAATTGATTTCCTGGTATGTGTAATTTTCTAAAAAAATGACAAATATTGTGAAACAGGGGGAGTACTAAGTTACACAAATTCATCCATATTTGTATTATCTAAAAATTTCATCTTTTCTTTTAAAAATAATACTCCATCTGTTTCAAAATGAGTGTCATATCCAAAAAAAATTGTTTCAAAATGAATGTCACTTTATATTTCCAATAGCTTTTCCAATAACTTTGATATTTTTCGTCCAACTTTACCCTCTATAGCTTTTCTCTTACACAATTTTCAATGCAACTTTAAGTTTGTTTTTTCTTATAAAGTAAGGACATTTTAGTAAATGTTTTATGTCTAATGATTATTTCATTCAATTCTTTAATCTGTGTGCAATTGGCTAAAACAACACTTATTTTGAATTACTCCACTAACTACAATTAATAAAAATATTTTAATAAATTCGATCAATCTTACTATTAAAATCAACTCAATTAATGATTTATGGGTTAACTAAGTTTTTAATCTTTATAAATATTCACTGTGTTTTTAGTTCCTACAAAATAAAATCGCACTTTTTAGTCCCTATAAAATTTTTCATCAGCATTTTTAATCGTTATAAATTTTTCCATCAGCACTTTTAGTCCATGTCAAAAATTTCCATCAACAGTTTTGATCCTTAAAATATGTAAGGATAATGTCACAGAGACTAAAAAGTGTGATTTTATTTTGTAACAATAAAAAACAAAACTGTAAATATTTATGGGAACTAAAAACTTAATTAACCCATGATTTATTTAAAAACCACGTACAACTCCAAAACTACTATTAGAATGAAACAGAGATGCAGTAACTTAGACAAAAATATGAACGGTGCATTTCATGTCTTTATTTGTGTTTATTGGAGTGGTAAAAAGACGGTGACAGGAGAAATTATTGGTGCATGAACAGTATTAACGTTAGCACTGAAAACAGCGCGCCCACATTAAACAGTTGATTACTCACAATTAGGCAGTTGACGAGACGTTTTACTGTTGGACTCTGCATCATAGCCACCGTGGGTACTGCCTTCGTGTCAGGTACCCAACTACCTTGAAATTTGTGCCTTTTCAACGAAGACTGATATTCTATTGATCCACTTTCATTTCTATTCCCTATACTACCTTTTCCACCGTTGGATTCATTCAATCAAACGTCTTGTCCTATCCATCGAAACTAGTATATCCTCACTACCTCCGTCATCACTCATCAGAGAAACCAGATCATAATTCAGGTTTTGGCACTAGTAGTAGCCATTTGGATTTGAGTCTAATATAGAGAGCATCACTTTCACAAGTTTCATGTCAAAATTAATTAACTTGAGTTGGTTTATATTTGATGCACGATAAAGTTAATTTAATAAGGAAATTGTTAACAAGGACTTTCAGGGTATTGTATTGAAAAATTTTCATTGAAAATTATACAATTATGACTTTAACATATGTTTAACTTGTATTAGACAAAATTTCTCTTTCTGGATTTATTAAACAATGTCTTTACAATACTTATTACCAAGACTCATTTAACAATACTGATGCGAGAGTGTTTGAGGACAAAAACATGTTTAAATACAAAAACATGTTTCTTTTTATTATAATTTGATATCCGATTAAAGACCATTTAATCCGCATGATCAATTTCATCATCCAACCATTTAAAGACAAAATAATCTTGCGAAATGTTAACCAGTCCAGGGCACTAGTTAAGGAATTATAAAAGGAAATGTTTTGTCGAAAATTGTGTATTTTACTTTTTGAAACTTGAAAAAGTGTTTCTTTTATTGTTGATTTTGTTTTTTCTTTCCACTTTTAACTGCTTAACTAGTACCCCGGAGACACTGATTAACAAGACCCAATAATCTTTTAGAGGGAAAGTTAAATTGCAATTGATATTAATCAACTAAATATGTCAAAATCAATTTTTGGAATGTTTTGTTTGCAGTAAATTTTTTGAGTTTGCTCTAAATTAGGGTAAATTTTAATGTTTATGTAGAAGCTTCCTTTTGTATACATTGTTGTTAAAGAGTCTCACATCGGATAAACGATGACTAAAATATCTGTTTCTAAGTGGTGACAATCCTCACCTCACAAACCGGTTTTATAAGGATGAGTTAGACCCCAAATGTCAACATGATACGAGAGCCTTCTTTAGGATCCATTGGGTCATCCCCTATCAGATTTTCGCTATTGGACCATCCAAATCTATGTCCACGAACCAAGCACAATTGTGTTGGTCATAATATGTGTTTATAAGTGGGCGACAATCACACCTCACAAACCGATTTTGTAATAATGAGTTAGGGTCCAAATTTCAATAATTGTAAATTTGCTGAAGCTACAAAATTTTGTTTTTGTCAAAATTATAGTAGCTCGTTTGCTGATCTCGATGTAAATCTAAATATACACTAATCAAGGTTAAAATGTGGAAACTAAATGCAAAAACTAGAAACAAAAATATATCCCCTAATTAAGCCCTTTGACACTCCTAGTCATTAATTAGGGAAGACATTTGATCAGTACTGAGTTTAACTCCCCATTGAAAATAAAAAACTTTACAAAAGTAATTGATATATATTCAATCTTCTTAAACAAACATGCCAATGTTAGTACAATATTTGGAGTGTGTCACAGAAATTTTTTTTGTCATAAAAGGATGTATAGCAGATTAATTAAGGTCATCTCCAGCTAGGAATTTCATCAATTTGAATAGCTGCAAACATTTATGCAGGACTTTTGAATGAACACTTACATGTAAACACCTAAAAATAATTTTCATTAAGTGATTATGATCTGAGACAATGAAAAGAACCATTAAATGTAGTTAGGAAACGGGATAGGGAGTGAGTTATTTCACTGTTGTCCTCTGCACAATTATGACCTGTTTCACAATTATAACAATTTATCTAGCTCCAACTTGATAGTGATAGTTCCAAGTCCACATGCCACTCCATAAAAAAAGTATTACTATTTTCTAAAGAAAACTGAAATGGATACTTGCATTGGAGTAATGTATATAGTTTTATATTTTGAAGAAATGCCAACTTGTTATGCAAATTGAATGAAATCCTCAACTTGAGCATCTGGGATTTTGCTTGTCTTTGAGTTGATTGATAAATGCAAAATTAGGATCGATTGGCACATTTTTCACTCTAGATTTTGTACGTAGTTTTAGCAATTAAAGTTTACAAATGTTGGTACCTATACAAGGATGTATATATTCAAAATCTTGACCTATGCATGCTACGATAATAATAACTACTAGTACCAGATCATCAATACCCCTAGACTACTCTATTACTACATTGACTATACAAAAACATATCTTTTCCTCACATCTCTTGGGATCGATGTATAGGGAAGGCGTGAAAGAGAAGGACAATACTATAACTGTAAATGTAATTGATAATGTAGTGGAAAAATGAAGAAAGATATAGGGGGGATACAATTAAGGTGGGTTTAGAAATTATATAGTAGTACTACCTTTCCCTAATATAAGTTCCATTTGTAAAAAGTAATAAAATTAACCTAAATATACTACTAAATTCTTTTTTATAAGTTCCTTTGTCGTTTATCAACTATTTATAAGAATAATTGATAGTATAACTGACTTATACATTTTTGTACATGATTATATTATTAAATTGCACCTTATGTAGGTACCCAATATTGACATATCACCTACAAACACAAATTAGTAGCATTAAGCCTGTGTTTGTTTTAGCGGTGCAATTGCAGTAGACGCACGTTTGGTCAAACTCTATAATTAACTTCTTCTCAAAAACCACGACAAATGTATATAGGGATGCGATATTTTCCTTGTTGCCGCTAAACCAAACACATTATAAGTGTGTTTGGTCGTATGTGACAAAAATTGATTTTATAGTTTTAATTTTGATTAACATTGAGTTGAATATAAAATAATTTATGTGTATTCATTTATATAAAAATGATTTGAGTAATAAATTTGAGGCTAAAACTCCCTTTTTAAAATAATTTATAATTTGGAACAAATATAAAGAAACTAGTAATTCTCTTTTCAAATTTGGTCAAAAAAGTCTCTTTTAAAACCACTGGAATTATTAATTATTTTTATAATTAATTTTTATCATTTGTTGGTGTCTTTATTTAGCTAAAACATCAAGTAAAGGATAATTTTAGAAAATTTATACAATAGATACAGATAGTAGTGTATATGATGTTTTAATATTGTTTTCCCTCAAAAAAAATGATGAAAATTAATATTAAAACTTTTTCAAAAATGTTTATAAAAGAAAATTAAAAAAAGTATAGGTCATTGTTGTTGTCTTTAAAACTTGTTTGTACTGGTCCTCTTGGCACCATACCAGTATCAGCAATTAGTGATAGCAACATTATGCGCACATTTATTAATTCTTTTAAAGAGCAAGATCCCTTTTCTTTTGCTGCCAAAACGACCTTCTTTGATTATACAGTCTCTTTCTACATACATATACATACAAATATCATTTAATGATAACAGAAGTTACTCTCTAATATAACTGACTTATATCATCAGAAATGTGGTCAAGCACCCTCCATGTGGTTTGTCCTATTAGCTCTTAATTTTCTGATTGGTCATGTGACCATAATATATGCATAAGATAAGCTCCATCCACCAATCTTTCACTGCTTCATTCTTACTGGTTGCATTTTGGGCTATGCATGTGAGTATCAAATTATACATGCATTTATGCACCAAACTGATTTTTTTTTCATTCTCTTTTATCCCATTTTTAATTGCTAACATCTGTCTTTAAAAAAACATGTTAAGGAAAACTTAATTTTAAAAGTGGTGCATTCACTTTTTAAAAGTTAAAATATTATATTTTTAATGTAGAGTTGTTATTTTTGACTTCCTTAACATGTATCCTTGATGCAGCAACATCCTTTCTAATAAACATATTCCATATTCGTCAAAAAATAAACATATTCCATAATAACAAAAATTATCATCTAGTGACCATGCAATTAATTTGATTTAATATGAATGTGTGCAAATATTGGAAAAATCAAGTATCACGTTGATGAATGATAAAATTTGACTAGAGTCGTAGAGTTTATAAAGAGATCACTTCTTACCTTACAAACAAACCAGTTTTGTAAGGATGAGTTACCTCCAATATAAAAAAGAAAACTAATATGTTGTTCCCTCTTGTCTTAAATATATGTCGCAATTTGATAATGTATATTATTCAGATAACCTACATTGATCATAATTTTTTTGCTGATATGTAAATACAAATGTTAGTATATAAGATGTTGTTTGATTTATCTCAATGAATATTTTTAAAACATTCAATTTCTATATAAAAAAATTATTATAAAATACTAAAGATATATCTTAATGATCAAAGTTGTGTATTAACATGTGTAGAATGATTGACTACGACATGTATTTAGAAATAAAAGGACTGTCTAAGTCTAGTTTATTGGGGCCACCATGTTGTTGAACATGAGGAGGTGTATTGGTAAATTCAAGTCCCACACTGGTTAAAGATAAGGTAAGATTGAAGTTTATAAAGAGAGACATCTCTCACTCTTAGCACACCTCCTCACACCTAGAAATGAACATTTGGAGCATAACTCAAGTGAGTTAACAACGAAAATCTAATAGCAGGTGACTCAATAAATCTTTCATAGACTCTGATACCATTTTAGAATTGGTGATTAAACCTTAACAACAAAATTACAAACTTGATTCTCAAGCATTGTTTTAGTTAAACCCATATACACTAATGAATATCAACAAAGCTATCACGTACACCCTGCGTTCATTATTGTAAGCAAAAATCAATATTTTAGATTCATTTATTAAATGATGTATGTGTATATAATAATGATCATATACATCATTAATTGAATAAACATAAAATGTAGAATATTGTTTATAATAATGACCGAATGGTGTAAACAGTAAATTAATTAACAAGCAATATTTTGTTAGGGGAACAACTCTTATATTTAAACCTTTAAATTTCAAACACTCATTTAATAGAGTATTTTTTATTTTTTTTCTCTATCTCTCGAAGATTTTGGGTAATTAAGAAAAGAGAAAAAAGGAACAGTTTGAAGTGAAGAGAGAAATATGAGCGGTCCCCATCATCCTCAATTTCCCATGGTCAAGATTATATGAATGTGGTAAGAAAACTCAGTTCCCAATATTCTCAAAATCTCCCCTTCTATCACCGACCCTTTTCACTAATGTACACATTGTTTAATTAATTTCTTAACATACATATGGCTTACCATGCATTTCACATTCCTCTAAAGGCCATGTCACTTTTGTTTACAGAATTAAATAAGTTACTGTACCCCATATAACTATTGGTTGCATTGAACAAATCCAATAATCTATGCACCACAAATGCCTTCCCACCAATGTTCAAAAATTTGCGTAAAAAACAATGTTTAAATAACTTGCCCATAGATTAAACTTAAAGAAACCTGAGTCTTGGTTCCATTGGTACAATCAATTCAATCATAACTGATGGATAATAATTAAAAAAAATATTAGAAAAAAGAAAGGAAAAAATGCAGAAAATAAAATTGATTGAATCAACCATGATTCAAGCAATTGAATGTGGTTCAATCCCATTCAATCATAAAATACAATCAAAATCAAACCAATAACAAGGGAGCGAGACAATTCCCGATTGTATCGACCGATTTAATCCAATTTTTTAAAACATTGTTTTAACATGTTATCTAGCAAGTAGCAGGAGGAGATGCGTAGCTCAAAGGGATTTGAGAAGTAAAGTTTACGGTTCAAGTTCAATCAAAAAGAAAGTTAACGTAACAATTAACATACTAACATTTTTCTACTAACAATTAACAAAAAGAAAGCTAAAGAAAGTTTATGTTTGATAGTTTTGGAGTAAACACAAAGGTTTAAACTATTTTGTTGTGTTATATGATTTTTTTTCTATCTAAACACAAAAGTAATGTTGTGCTACTAGAGGGGATTAAGTTTAACAGAACAGGAAAACAAAGTTTGATTTCCCTTTAGAAGAGGTATTCGATTTTAATATCCGACATGAATCGAATAAAACTAACTCTTGTGAAGAAACCTATGGAAAACACACAAAAGATGATCTTTTGTTACTTTTAAATTCCATTGGATAAGACCTAAAAAAGATATTGTAAAGCAATTAATAATTTGAGAGAAATTTTTATTCCAATGCGACATATAATTTGGGGCGGAAAGAGTAATATTTACATGCCAATGTTACCAATTCAATTCACTTAAAAACACTCTTTTACACTGAAATTCATTTTACTCATTTAAATCCAAAATACACACATAAGATGCCCCCAGATGAGTATGCCAATGTTGCCATAGCTTTTAGCTATGGTAATGAGTTATTCCCAAATCCGAAGCAAGGTTTTCATCACCTAGATGTTAGGGAATGCCCAAAATACTAGAAAGCATATTTCGTTAGTAAAAAGAAGAGTAAAATGCACATAAAAGGTAGTGTGTACTTGTACATTTTATAAGTGCAATAGTATCATATTCCAAAGGAAGAGCTTGAAATATATATGGATCATCACACAAGACTTTATACGGTATAGACATGTCCCATCTTATATTGATATATTATTGGAGAAATTAGGTTTGATTGGGCAGAAACATGTATAGGAATACTGAATCAATGATGAAGGAGAGATGGGACTATATGATTCCTCTATCTAGGGTTCAGTAGTTGGACCACTTTGAACACTGCTATTCCCCTCACCCACTCACATGGAATCTCTGATTCTTTTATGTATGTATCAATGTATAATTGGTTCTTCGGATATGTTCTTTCTATTTTTTATTTGTATGTTTGGATGGGTATCTTTTAAGCCAGGTACGGTTGGTATTAAATTTTTTCCTTTTGCTACCAAATTCATTAGCCATGTGTTACATAATCAAGATTCAAGGCAGCTTCTCATATCATTGTAAAGCAAACCTAAAACTCTACCTTTGACTGGGTCTGTGTGGTCTGTTACGGGTAAAATTTGTACGTATAAATTTAATATCCATGCAAATAAATATATAATCAATTTATTTTATACTCCATCCGATCTCAATTATAAACAATAAGGATGAACCTAAAAAGTGGAAAGTTGCTTATAATTAAGACCGTAAGATTATTCACAATGAAATACACAACAATTTCCAAGTAATAATTAATTAATTCAGTTAATTAAGGATTAATAACCGTTTAAGAGAATATGAGTTTGAACCTTGATTGAAACAATCATTAATTAGATTTTATTAACCTCTTGATCAACTTTAAAATTATTATAGTCATTACCTTTGAGAATCATATGACTAAGACAAAAAACACACACACAAAACAATTTTAACCTATGCCCATAAATCATCGCAAATCCACATTATATCGTGTCATGAAGGAGTCTGGTGGATCATTCACATTAGGTTTTGAGCAATCACATAAATAAGTTGAACACTACATCTAACTTAAAATCTTAAGACATCTATATAATATTCAATATCCATTTTTCCATCTAATGTAAGACTCTTACTCACACTTGGAATATCAACACATTAATACCCATAAATTTATGAGCGATATCTTAGTTATTAGATTAGTTGAAACATAACTCCTACCGCTAAGGTATGGCTGAATGATCTAGACAGTGTCGTGCACAGAAAATCCAAACTACATAACTATCACAAAATAGTATTTCCTATATTCCTTTTCGGTTGTTGTTTTAAGGTGAATTTTGATAGTTTTTTTTCCTATCTTGATCACACATATATGTAAGTTTTTGTTCGGAGTGAATCAACAACCAATAAGATTGAGTTTAGTGAAATGTGTTAGACTCTCACAATGTGACAAATCAATATTTGAATCATAACTAGGAGAGATAATCACATTTGTGTCTCACACGCCTCTAATAGAATTACCCCGGGGATTTGTGAGACATAAGAAAAATGTTAGTGATGCAAAAATCATTGATCTCTGTGTAGGGATGTCAATTTGCATCTAAGGTCGAAAGTCCTCTCAAGGTGCAGATCATACACTCACTTTGCGAGTGATGAAGACGGGTAAAAATTTCTCCTACCTAGTCGTAGTTCTAGGACGGGGATCATATTCTTTGTGGGAGCTTCGTCCCTGAGCGATTTATAGAAATACCCTTTATATATTGTATATATACAAGTATTTTCTATTTTATCTGTTTATCTCTTATTCAATATAAGTGATGTTTTTTTTTTTTAGTATATGTGATGTTTATTATTGTGAGAAGACTCTAAAAAATGTCTTGATATTGCATTTATTTTATGGTTGGATTTAATTTAAATATTTTTGTTAATTTGATTGAAAATAATAACAAAAAACTATTATAACTTTTTTGTGCAGATGAACATGCATTAGGGGAGTACTTCCCAACTCTGTATCGCTCTATTGACATCCCTATTTCTATGTCTTGAGAAAGATATATAAAAAAATAGATAACATTATTTAATAACGAACACGGTTTGAAACTAAGGGAATACAATCATTTGTTATATTTTTTTAGATTGAATTTGTAATATTAAATCACATAAAAAAATATTATCAATTTATTTATTTTCAAAGTTTTGAATGTCTTTTCAAATGGAATCAAGAATATTTATTAGCAAAGTCAGAGAAGAGATCAGCAACATAATGAACATGATTAAGGTGAAAGATCATGCATCTTACCATGTTCTTGTTGATAATGTAAAAGAGGATAA
>Ga0315915_1000038_pt1 | contig 82689 bp, 44 predicted proteins | sample MpolbnodulesMG_FD_207738 | JGI IMG/M metagenome (GOLD analysis project Ga0315915, IMG submission 207738) | Medicago polymorpha root nodule microbial communities from Los Angeles, California, United States - branched nodules | ecosystem: Host-associated > Plants > Roots > Nodule | place: USA... | reverse complement strand
GGCTTACACCAACAGGTGAGTGGGGCAAGAACACAAGTTTTTGAAGGATTATACCAATTCTTATGCACCAAGAAGGGGGAAAATCTATATGTAGGCTTGCTACGGGAAAGGAAAGAAAGACAAGAGATTTGGATCAAGTGAAGTGCAATAGAGATGAAGAGAGTAAAATTTTGGTCTAGGAAAGGGATATAAAAGACGAATGGAAGAAATATTTCCACAAACTATTTAATGAAGGATATGAGATCTTACCGAACTCAAACAGACTAGACACAAGAGAGGAGGAAAAAAATATAAGAACAAAAGGACAAAAGGATTATAATATATAAAAACAAAAGGATATACAAAATTGTGCAAATTATAGGGAAATTAAACTTATGATTCATACCATGAAGTTATGGAAAATAAAGACTAAAAAAAGAGACTCAAGTTATTGTTAATCAAATTGGTTTTATGCTTGAGAGGTCGACCATAGAAGTGATATACTTACTACGACGTATGAGGAGCGATAACGAATGGATAAAAAAAATATGCACTTAGTTTTCATTGATTTGGAGAAACTGTATGATAGAGTTCCTAAAGAGATTTTGTGTAAAGTCCTAGAGAAGAAAAAAAGTTAGGATTGCTTGTATTCAAGCTATCAAAGATATGTATGAAGGGGTTAACCTAGTGTAAGGACGCAAGATAGGACCATTAGTAGTTTTCTCATGACAATAAAATTACACCAAGAATCAACCATAAGTCCTTATCTTTCTTACTTTAGTTTTGGATGTATTTATGTATTTATAGAATACATCCAATAGCTAGTATCGAGACATATGCTTTTTGTAGATGAGGTAGTCCTGCTTTGAGAGTCAAGGGATGAATTGAACGAGAGGTTGGAGAATTGGAGACAAGTCTTAAAAGCGTAAGATTTTCATCTGAGCATAAGCAAGATAGAGTATATGAAATGTAATTTCAGCAAAAATGTGAAGTATTTCTACCTTAGAGGTAAAAGTTGGAGATCAAATCATACAACAAGTTACATTGTTTAAATAGCTTGGGTCCATATTGCAAAAAATGAATCAATAGAAGCCGATGTAAATCGTCAAATCCAAGCTCGATGGTTGCAATGAAGAAGTGCTTCGAGTGTTTTATGTGAAATGAAAGTACCACTCAAGTTAAAGGAAAAATTTCATTGGACAAGTGTAAGACCGACAATGTTATATGAATAGAGTGTTGGACGGTGAAGAACCAACACGAGAATAAAATCAGTGTATCGGAGACGAGGATGTTGCATTGGATGTGTTGAAAGACTAGATGAAATCAGAGAGTCAAGGTAGCACCTATAGTTGAAAAATAGGCTTAAGTCATTTGAGTTTGTTGAGAAAAGACCTATATATTATGTAGTAGATATTTATAAATGTTAACGGAGGGAGTAGATATTTATAAATACATTTTAGAAAACAAACTTTAAAATACTAATAATATCATTTTTTTGTGGTGTCTAGAATTCGAACCACAAACTTTACATATATTATGCATTATTCCTAAAAAAACTAAGCTCACAAAAACATTGATAATATCATTGAGTGAATTATTTACTTTTTTTTTTTTGATAATAAAAACATTTGTCTAATTTTTTAACGACATATCGTGCTTCGCGTGGTAATATTTTTGTTTTGTCTAGAGTACAGACGGCAGTCAACTCAGCTCAGCACCGTATGTACCAAAAAATATATATTTATATTTAAAATAATAACCATACGTTGCACGCTTATTTGATTATTTATAAGCTAAAGTAGCATTTTAGAGAGACACTCACTGTAGAAGACTAACACATAGCCATGGCAGTTCACTCTACTTCAAAGCTCAACCTCACTTTATGCTTATCATTAATCCTTTTGCTACTTTCTTCCTCTCATGCACGAGCTGAATCTCAGTCTCTCAAATACTGTGGTAATTAACTAAACCAACTTAACTTTACTCTTTGTTTAATATCATAATGATTTTGTTGCTGTCTTATATTATGTTATATACAATCATAGACCCACAACACAACAGAAGACCATGGGTCAAAGGTTGTGCTTGTTATTAAGTGAATTTGAAATTATATCATTTTAATCTTTTTTTTTTATATTGATTTTTACCTTTTCTTTTTGTATCCAATGTTTTTGAGGTTCCTATATGATCAGGTTAATTCTAACTTGCAATTAGGGAGAGACAATAATAATAGACCCGAAACATAAGACAAGGTGTCAAAGGTTGTTCACTGAATTTGAACTCGAATCATTTAAATCTTTGTTGGTTAAATTGGAAGTGGAGGAGTGACCCGAACTAAAATGGAATGCAGTTCCTGTGTGATTTTTAATTTAAATTTATTTATTTATTTGTAGCTTTTCTGTTTTTTTTTTTTTTTTGTTGTAAATATGCTGATGTGCTAATGTACTGTAGTGAGTCGTACATTGCAGAGCCTCGCCTGATAAGTGGGATTTACAGGTCTAGAACATGTTTTCATCCAACGAACTGGTTTTTTAGGATAAACTCTCCTTTTGGGTTGACGCGGCTTTTAATTACAGGCCAATTTCACTGCTAGATACCCATGAAGGGTTCTAACTAGTGTAGCGTTTGGATATAGAACTTTAGACTTTTAGTGAAGTGTTGTGGAGCGATTTCATTGAGACTTCTAAACCTGGGAGATTTTTCCGTTTGGAATAATCTTTCGAGACGCGTTTTACCTTTGAATCTATGCTTTAACTATGAAGTAGTTTAGTAGATTTACGACTTTCATTAGGAAACTCTAAAATGATGAGTTCTTAAAGTAAAATCTTAAGCTACATTTGGTGTTGGTACCAACAGTTAACTAACTTTGATAACATTTTTCTTAATTATATTTTTTGAACTATTTATCTATTGATTTGAGTTTTGTCCTATGCAGAAAAGGGTGCAAACTATGCAGTGCAGATCAGCAATGTAGAAATATTACCTAACCCTGTGGTAAGAGGAGAGCCATTCACATTCAAAATCAAAGCTTATACTGGTCATACTTCTTTCCCTCCTAGTATTCTTTTCATGAACCAAAAAATGGCCATGTAATTTTCCCCGTCGGATCCTTTTGGAAGGAGGGTTGGTACTTGTACACCATCATCAGTAATTAATGGATATGGTATGTTTCTTTGATGCAGGTGAACCAATTCTTAGTGGTGATTTAATATATGAAATTTCATTTGCTGGGATAGAAGGACAACCTGCTATATTTCACCATGCTCTCAGTGAGGAAACACCACTTCCTGTTGCTCCAGGCCACTTTTTGCTCACTCACACTGAATTATTGCCTCCTGTCACTCCACCGGTAAGTTTCTCTTTTAGGTTCTATCTTTAAATAGGCAAAACATATTGTGAAATTGATGTTCGTAACTAGGAAGTAGTGATAATGACAATGATATTCTGTTATTCATGATCAAGAGAAATTGATTTTTCATCTTCATCCCCTGCTTGTACCGGCTTTATCTTTATGTGTAAGCTGTTGCAGCTAATAAATTTTTGTTTTTTTTTATCATCAATTAAAATTTTATTTTTAGAAACTTCTATATCTAATTCCTTATTACTACTCTATAACTCGATCAACTTTATAACTCTATACTCTGATACCTTGCATCCTTTAGGGTAGTGTTGTTTTAGTCTTCAACAATTTCCGATATATATAGCATTTCTGTCTTTCATTAATATTTAATTCAGCTAACTTGTTGAGTTCGTTTCTTAATCTCCATTATAATTTTGCTTCTTTTGCAGGGTACCTATAATGTGAAGCTGACATTTAAGGATCAGAATGACAAGAAGTTAACTTGCGTTGTCTTTCCCTTCACCATCGGTGCGAAATCTTCAGTATCTGCTATTTAACTGTCTAGAACTAATCTGAACTTAGATGTTACTTCAGAGTTGTGTATGGTTTAGTGTTGAACCCATATGTGAACTGGTGAAGTGCCATGCTACGGGCTATCAATGTTCTTTTACTTATAATAATAAGTTGCCCGAGCCGAATTTAACTGTCACATTTCATCTCTGCTATCACATTTCATATGTTTTGTTATATCTTTAATAAAGTTTAACCCATAACAACAAAAGTAAATAGCTGCTACCTGTTCATGTTAATTTTTATGGTGTTCATAGACCGGTCTAGCCAAATGCAGACTGTATAAACTACAAAGTGAAAAAACCAAAAACTGAATTAGTTTTTTTTAGATTGAATTGATTTCTAAATCTAGTCTTGAAAATCAATCTAATCAAATTTCAAATTGAATTTTCACTGTACACGTATAATTTTGATTATAAAAAAAATCATAAAACTTATGTAAATGTATATTTAAAGCATAATAAATGATATTTGCACACAACATTTTAGACATACTTGGGACAATTTTTTCATTCCATTAATAAAAGAGGGGTAATTCAGTAATTTTACACACCTTTACTTCTTCCCCTCTCCTTTCTCTTCCCACAACTTTTAGTGGTAATTTTTCAAAGGCAGTGTCATTATGAAATACTATAATGATTTGAAATCAGCTAGTTATGTATAGAATATCACTAACTAACAAATTAGTTTTGAATATGTGAACTGAGAAATTTTGTTTGATCACTTGTGACTTGTGAAGAACACTATGGTGTGTGATTTATCTGTCAAGCTAGGGAACCTTCAATACTCTCATTGAACCTTTGATTTTAACGATTTAACTGAAGACATCTCCACAATTCTTCTTAATTTGTTTGGTTGTGCTAAACGCTAAAATCAGAGATCAGAGAAAAACTGTGGTATTGTCTAATGATAACCGGAGAATAATATCATGTTAGAGGGGTGATTTTGGGTTAAAAATTGACCCTAAATCACCCCTATTTGGTGTATGAAGAAAAAACGAGGGTTTTAGTGACGACTCACCGTTATGGTATGACAAATATATTATTATAATATCATGTGATTTATATCTCGCAAACAAGATCATATGAAAAATAAACTAGAGTCAAATACAAACTTAAAATGTTTTTGACTGATGCATCTTGTAACAGAAAATTTGAGATGATAATTTGAGATGATATATATTGCCTTGACCTCCCTCCATTTTACCATACTTGACATCACCAAACTTTTCCCATACATTTCCTTAAAACCAACTTCAAGTCTCTAACTAGTAGGAAGCAAACAAATAATGCAACAAAATTCAAACTTTGAGTTACCAATTAAAAGTGGGAACAAATACTTCTTAAACTAAATTGAGTCTCACATATTTTTTCAAAGAATAAATGAGTTTTTTCACTCTTAATTTCTTTTACAAATGTCAAATTATGGGTGCATTTTTTTAGAAAAATATATATTTTTAAGTGTTTGTTTAGGATTTTTAGAAAAATCATCTAGTAAAAAGAAATCTATTTTGACTATAAAATAAAAAGCTATCAGGTTTAACGTTTCGCAAAATATATTGAATCATGTATAGATATTAGGTTTAACTTTTCTCAAAATGTATGTGTGTCAAGCTTGGAAACCTTGAATCATGTACAGATATATATGCACCTTACGGCTTACTCTCATTGAACCTTTGATTTTAACAATTTGACTGAAGACATCTTTACAATTCTTCTTAATTTGTTTGATTGTGCTAAACGCTAAAATCAGAGAAAAACTATGGTATTGTCTAATGATAACCAGAGAATAATATCATGTGAATTACATCTCGCAAACAAGATCATATGAGACATAAACTAGAGTCAAATACAAATTTAAAAAAATGTTTTTGACTGATGCATCTTGTAAGTAACAGAAAATTTGAGATATATATTACATTGACCTCCCTCCAATTTATCATACTTGGCATCACGAAACTTTTCCCAGACATTTCCTTAAAACCAACTCCAAGTCTCCAACCTGCAGGAAGCAAACAAATAATGCAACAAAATTCAAACTTTGATTAACCAATTAAAATTGGGAACAAATACTTCTTAAACTAAATTGAGTCTCACGTATTTTTTCAAAGAATAAATGAGTTTTTTCACTTAATTTATTTTACAAATGTCAAATTATGGGTGCGTGTTTTAAAAAAATATATATTTTTAAGTGCTTGTTTAGTATTTTTAGAAAAATCATTTAATAAAAAAAATCTATTTTGACTCAAATAAAAATCTATGGTTTAGTTTTTCTCAAAATATTTTATTTTTCAAAATCTAGGAGGTAACATACGAACCAATTTTTTTTTTCTGAAGAAGTTAAACTAGTCCAAAATATTTTTTATTCGTGTGGAATATTTGTAGTACACAATAACATGACTATTTTAGTTAACTGCAACACATAAAATCATACAGGTTCCTGAAAAATCTGAAATACTAACCATGCTTGCCGACATTTGACAGCTTCATTGCGAACAGATCTCTTTGTATCGTCAAGACACTTTGATATTGCTTCTAGAACCTAATATATTCAACGTGAATAGTATGAGGAATAACAAATAGGCACTCAAATGTTTCCAAAAATGAAAATACAAAGAGGTTTATAATATGCTAAATATTTATGAAAATGTCTATTCAAAGCATTGAGCAAATTAGCACAGATTGGAAAGTGAATAAAGTGTGAGAATGAATGCAACTAAAAGCTTGTCAAACCTGTGTTCTCAACGGATGGATACGCACATGGGGAGCTTAGACAATGCAACAAGACATTGAATAGCTGTGTCCCGAACAAGCTGCACAATGGGAAGTAAAAGAAATCCACCATTAACATCGTTATTAATTTTGATCACTTCACTTTAAACAACTAGGATTGCAACAAAGTTGGGAGGGATTTAAAGGTTTTGGCACGAATTCTTGTGCACAAAACCATCACTGAATAAGTTTGAGAAACCTAAGCTCTTTTGAAGCTGCTGCTTGTCTTTTAATTGAGACAAATTTTTTACTGCAAGTTACAGCCAAAAATAACCATGAGTTCATGCATGTATTTCTGGCCCTAATGAAGCTCAGAGCAGCAAATTTGTCTAGATTATTCAAACTGGCAAAATGTTTTAAGCGGCAATGAAGTTCCTTTATGATACAACTAAAGTCGGCATGTTTTAGCAGTAAATAAATTATACCGTCTTATGAGAGTAGTCCACAAGCTTAATTAGACAATTGATGATAAAATGTGGATTCTCAATGACTGCTTCTTGTCCTGCATGCATGATTGTCAAAAATTACATGATTGTCATAAAGGAAAACACACTAGTATTTGCAAATAACAAAAATCGCACCAGAATCTAGACAGATGCAATGGCAAATGATTGTGACAATTCGTACTCACTTGAAACTGATCCTTCTAATGGCTCAGTTTCTTTCGCGCAAGGAAATTATAACCGAAACTAAAAAGAAAAAATAAATAAAATTGCAGTATGAAAACTTCAAATTCACAACAAACTACATCCTTAAAAACCAGTAAGTTAAATACTACAGCCATCGTAATTACCATTTTTCTCTGTCAACATCCCAGATAAAACTAGCAATAGACCACAAAAGATATCTTTATCTTGGATATCTTCTGTCAACATAGACAAGCAATCCAAAAGAACTGGTATGAGCTGCAAAATTTACAAGTTAGCAAAAAATTTCAATAGAAAAACAAAATTAAGATAAGTGTAAGATAAGTAATTACTGATAATGTAAAATTTCTCAAACTAACCTCTTTAGCTTCATTCAGTATAACAATCAGTGGAGTGACAGACATGACATGTGCAAAGGCTCGTAACAATAAACATCTGAAATTGTAAAAAATAGAAGTTTAGGTATTTGTGAGGCGAAGGGAGACAATATATAGCACAACTCCAAGTCAAAATAGCTGTTACAGCTCATTGGCAATTTACTAGTACTTCATTGTTTGAATGTACAGGGACTTAAGACAATGGACACAGACTAGTACCAGTTAAAAAGGTATCAATCAGAGTTATATATATAACAAAAGCTACTCACAAATGCCACTACAAGGGAAAATAATTTGTGTTTGAGAGAGCAAATTACATCTACCTGGACGATGAAGAATCAGAGCTTGAGATCAACTGCAGAAAGATGGGCATCATGGAAGAGAAAAACCTCTGCTTATATAGAGGCCGTATCGTGGCATGAAATTTTCGGTTCAAACAATCTTCAGAATCACTCATAAGAACATGAAAAGCTTCCGTGGCACATTTTCTTGCCAAAAGATCCCATTTATGCTCTTCAGTATTTTCATGTGAACCTTCAATCAAAGGCAAGGAACTATTTCTGTCTGATATTAAGCACTCTGTAAGTATCATAGTGATGTCTTTAATCTTTTCATGACCACACAACAGTAAACCTTTTCCAATCCATGCGAGCCCACAAATTGCATTGGTTTGAAGTAGTCTATCATTTGTCATGCTGAGACATACGTCAGCAAGAACAATTTCATTCCCGTTACTTGATCCATCACATATCTCCAACATATTATTAGAAGAAAAGCATATTTTTGTGTTGAATATAATATGAAGAGCTTCTTCCAAGGTAAGTTCATCAGACTTCTCTGCACCATTGGATTTTGAAATGAGTTTGTTGACCATAGAGCCCAAAGCCTGTGCAACTGGAACAACACCCTTGAGAAGGGTTATTATAAAAAGATGCAGAAGCCCTCTTATATTTGGAACTTGTGTTTTGGGGCGAAGTGCAATAATTACTGATGAAAATAATAAAAGTATCCCTTCATCCCTAAGGGAGATGTCATATTTTCCAAAAGTTAATGGCAATCTTCCCACATCATTAAGCTGAAAGTTGGTATGTGATGATAGTATACTGTAAGCTTTCTGAATTATAACATTTTGACTCTCTTTAGAGCAACATCCAACAGAAAATTTCATCGCTTTCACCGTTGCATCAAGTAGACCCTGCAGAACAATCAGTAAAAATCATCATTACTGGATTTTGGGGGGGTTGGCTAGCTCAACTGGTTTGAGCCAAGGGAAAAGGGTCCGGGCGAAGGAGTAAAATATTAATCTAACTACGAACATTTTCCATTAAAAAAAATGTACATGAATTTAACAATGTTCATAAAATAAATAGGGAAGAATAATACATATGTGTGACGTTAGATTTACCTTTTCTTCAAATGGAGAATTAAAATCCATGCAATTTCCTGCCTGGTTCCAAATATCAACAGAAAATTGCACTATGAACTCGTCTGCCCCTCCATTTTCAAGGATCCTGCCCAGATTCAACTCAAAATATCAGATACATCAGAAATTTTGTCTGTTGCTGATTAGCATAATGTTGTGAATAGTTCAGTATCTGAAACCAATATTAGTCTATCCGTTTATTTCAACAACCATATCATAATAAAGAAAGTTCACAATAGTCACATAGTCAGAACACAGTGACAATAATATGTAAGCCCTGAAAAGCCGAATACCACAGAAGTAGCTTGCATGAATAGCACTCCAAAAGCTGAACAGCAGTTTCATAAGATGTTAAATTTCTATGGACCTAGATACAAAAATACCAGAAATTTAAAATATTATCCAAATAAGAACAAAAAGCAGGCAGTGACAAAATAAGAACAAAAGGCAGGTAGTGACAAAATAAGCCCCAGAACTTTCTAAAAGTGAGATAACATATTTCATGATGCCTTGACCGTGAAAGATAAGGTAATGAAATTATTATATATACATAAATAAGACCTCAGAAAGATTGGCAAATATAGCTCCTTCCAGCCCTTGAAGAATTTTTAGCATATTTTTCATGCCAGTCATGCCAATATCAGATAATACTTCTAGTTTGAGTGAAAAAGGCAGAGCAATATCATCAAGAGAGAGCAGTTCCATGGTTCTGTCTAAAACAAAACTCCTGTAGCTCATAGCTTTTTCAGACTCGCTGAAGTTTTGAAACAATGAGCCAATATGAAATAATGATTTCAATGTGGAATTCCATAGTATTGTTTTGTTGAAATCCTCTGTGATGATTGACATGAATTTCTTCAAAATATTCTCAAATGTTGATTTTGGTATTGGAAAAACATCTAAATTAAACATTGCCAGAATCTGCATGCCCTTTACTGTATATCAGCCAGCACCAAAAGCAAAAAAGAAATCAGCAATGTGAAGATATAATAATAAAGTCACAAGGCAGTGAATCAAACAGATTTGATGATTTGTTTAAAATGAGAGACTAGATAGAATATAAAAGTTATTCCATGTTTGATATTTACTAGCACGAGACAAAACGATCCTAAAACAGATACTAATTTCTCTTTTGTACGCATCTCTTGATTGTTTCAAGGATACTTCTATTACTGATGGTCAGATTAAAAATATTTACTTCATTTTGAACCACATTGACTTGCTGGTTCTTTTTTCTCTTTACTCTATCAGACGGATTTCCCCCAAAGGTGCTTTCCTCCCCTTCTTGCTAAAAAGTTTTTTTCTTTTTCTTTTATAAAAATAAATATGCACGTCAAAAGTTCATGATACGTCTGTTTAAGAGGAGTACCACTTAACAAAACACAATTAAAATTATCAAAAAGAAACAAAGACAGTGTATTTAGAAGAAAATGTTATACTAAATTTAAAAAGAGCAATCACCTCCAATGTATATATCAGGATCAGAGGGGGCATCTGTCAGCACTTACAGCTAAGACTGAACAGAATGAATTAAATAAGACAGCTGAGGAACTATGAAGTCTGGTGAAACATGTCCCAGGCTTTTCCTCAGACAAAATAACTAATTCCCTGCATCCCCTGCATCCTGCTAATAGTTATTAAGAATTGAAATGTCTTAATATCTGTAACTTTAGAGACCAAAATAAAACGAAATTTTTTTAAGGGACCAATTGTTTGTAATTTAAGGGGCCAACATGAAAGAAAAAAGACTTAAAGCGAAATTTAAAAATAACTTCAAAGGATTAAAAATATAATTTAGCCTATATAAAAATACTTAACTTTAAAAAAATCGAAACATTTTTTTTATTTTAAAAAAGTATATAAAGCGGTGGATTCTAAGGTGAGGGCTCATTTAAGTCCCTCACCTAAGATATGGGTGGACCATCATTAAAAGCCATTAGATGAAGGAACTTTTGAGATCGTATCATGTGATAGCCACACTAGATTGGACCCAACAAATTCTTTCTTCTCTCCCCTATCCTATTGCTCCTTTCCTCCCTTTTGTCACGGTGGTTATCTAACATCAATCCACCTTTTACAAACCCCCTCTTTCAATTGCTTGTTTCCCCTTATTTGACCACCATTTCTCATCTTCTTAAACTTCTATTTGCAAACATTGGAGCGGCCAAAAATCTCCAATACAGAACTAAACATTTCTTATTAAAATGGAATTGAATTCCAGTTACATGGCCACAACCTGATGGGCATTAATTCAGTGTTCAAATTCTAAGGAACCACTTTCTGGGAAACACCTTTCATACTCCTTACAATATTGTGTATTTTTATGAGATTGTGTTTCTTCTAAATTTTGGAAAAGTTCATGCTCCTTTCATTATTGTCTTTCAATCAAGCAGATGAAATTGATTTCCCTATTCTGTAATTTTTAATTTTCAAGTTTCACACAGGAAGAAACGTGGCAAAGATTAACCTAAAACATAATAATTAACAAAGTTTGTATGTAATTTAAGAAATGAAAGAAACTTTAAATGAAAAAATGTTGGAATGAAGATGGAGATTTTGACAATAAACTGTGTCGATGAATCAGGAAGCTGTTGTCCACCATGCTAGGAGAGACAGGGAATGTGGATGCATTATGCATAGAGGAAACATGAGGTCAGATTAAGTGCGGCAATTACTAATGAAATCCTATAGAATAATTTAATCTAATGGTCAAAAAGAGTGGTACACCGGTGAGGGACTTAATTGAGCCCTCACCCTAGAATCCCTTAAAATATTATTTTTGAAGTTAAAACAAAATCGTTAAAATCAACGGAAAGTTTAATATGTAAATAAAAATAAGGAATGTTATATTTTTTTTTAGGGAAAATTGCCCTCACCTCCCTTAAAGTTTCATCGAATATCACCCTCAAATTTTAAATTGAACACTCATCACCCTTGATTAATTTTTCAATTGACATAGGATTCCCTTTTTGTTTAACGCCGTTCATCCTATGTTGAGAGACTATTGACACATAACCCTCCTTTTTTGGCTCCAACAATGAAGAAGGAAAGCTGCAGCCTGCAGGGAATGGAATTTGCAAAAGAGAAATCTCATATATTTGTTTTTAAACGTTTTTCTACTAACGGTGTTAACTAATGGTGTTAACAAGGGAGGTGCCTGTTCACATTAAAACTAGAGGGAGTGTATATCACATTCAATCTTCAACTCAAGGAAGCTGGGAGCAATTTCCCCTTTTTTATTGGACGGAAAAGGATTATTTTTATTTTTTGATAGAGATAAACAATATTCATTCATTTAAATTGATAAAGTACACAATACAAATTCAAAGTCACTAAAAATAAAAATGATGAATATGCGAACAAACCCACAACATCTATGTTAATGGTATAAAACGGAAAAAGTACATACGCTTACAAGTATGACTATAGACATAAGTGTATGAAATACCCATTAATCCGTATTTGTAAAGTTGATGACACCAAAGTTAAATTATTGATTAGATCAACACTTGACCAAAGTCAATCCTCCAACTTGAATCAAATAAACATTGCACTAGGACCAAAAGTTAAAAACTACACCACACAAAGACGATAAATAAAAAACAATATCGTGATTAAATCATAAAAACTTATGGCTGAAGACTAAAATATGTGCAAATTACTTATTGAACTAAGAAAATTAGATGAGTGATTCCAAGGCAAAACTGAACTTAAATAACCCCTTTTTCATAGATTAAGAAGAAGAAAAAGGCTTAATTGAACCACCGGTTCTTTAACTTATTTTTTTATTTCGATTTGCTCCCATAACTCTAATTTTTGCAAACTTGTCCCTTAACTCATTTGCCGTTAACAATGTGGTCCCCTCAAAAAGGAGACCGTTCGATAAAGAAAGTCTATCACAACACCTAATTTATCTAACTTTTCTTCTTCTTCCCTTATCTTCATCTTCACTCTACATTCATCAATCTTCATCATCTTCATAAAAGAAAAACCAATTTTATTTTCTTTCAAAAATTCATCATTTCAATTTAAAAAAAAAAACACGTAATCAAACTCTTCAAACTAGAATTTATACCACCACTGTCATCCAACAATCAAAACTAACGCCCATTGATCAAATTTATCACCAAGATTTTGCTCAGAATGGGGCAGAAACAGTAATAGTAATTATTTAACAATTCAATTCATCAAAATATAAAAAATCTAACAATTCACATTAAAATGTAGCGATAATCGGTTCTGCAGTACCAATAGCAAGAAGACAATGTATCAAGAAGCATTCTTTGTTCAGTTGTTCACATTCAATTCAACTAACTAATCCATCCATTTACATCCATTTGAAGAAGATCAATCTCAGCATCAAATCACTAATTAACGTTTACTCTTATTAAGGTTTCAGTAAATTAACGAAACCAAAATTGCAATTTTGGATTTTAGAGAGAAATGGGTCACAGCAAATTAAATCGGATTTGAGATTGAAGGGTTGGTTGGAGTAGTGATGGATTGAAGTGTTAACGTTGTTTGGTAGAAGAAGAAGAAACAGCAGTGCGTAGGTAAATTGTGTTGTGTTTTCTTGACATGTTCGATGAAGGTGATGAATTTGATAAGAAAGTGTTAGTTTTGATTTAGTAGATGAAAGTGGTGGTGTTAATTATGTATTTAAGGAATTGATTATGCGGTTTTTATTGAAATTAAAATGATGAATTTTTGAAAGGAAAAAAAAAAAATTGGATTTTTTTTATGAAGATGATGAAGATCGATGAATGTTGCATAAAGATAGAGATAAGAGAAGAATATGAAGAAAAGTTAAATAAATTAAGGGTTGGTGATACACCGTAAGATCTGATAGACCTTCTTTATCCAACGGTCTCCTTTTTGAGGGAATCAAAATTAATAAAATAAGATCAAATTGATAGATTGGATCACAAATAAAGGACCAAATTGAAAATTTTAATAGTTATCAGACCAATTTAAAAAAAAGAATTAAGTTAAGGAACTGACTGTTCAATTAAGTCGAAAAAAAATATAAAAAGTGTTTGATAGGGTTTGAGGGCTGTTTCAACAAATTTGTTGGCCCCGTTTTAATTGTTAAGAATTCACAAAAAATTTAAATTGTAGGCCCAAAAAACCAAATAAGTTGATTGGTTTGTCTAAGTAGTTATTCTCTTATAACCAAATTATTGTCCATTTTTAAAATTCTTTAATATTTAATAAATAACTAGAATTCAAGCTCACTTAATAAACAAAATCATGCAATTTAGAAAATGGAGAAGAGAAGTAGTAGTAGCTGTATCCCAAAAAAGAGAAAAAAAGTAGTAGTAGTTGAACTTTAGATATATATCCACCACAACAACGCTTTGCTTCCCCTCCCTCACACGCAGGGACGGGGGCCAGAAAAAAATATCGAGGGGGCGAAAAATAGTCAAAATTTTCAGAAAAAATATCATATTTCTAGTTTTATGAAACCTTATTCTCACTAACATCGTGCTCATTTTATTATGAAACGATAATAATGATCGACATTGAGCTTCTGTTGTTTTGAATGTTGAAATTAGATTTTTTTTATTGAACTTAATGCTTAATGATGCCATTCATTATTGGGTTTTTCTAACATGTGCAATGTTGCACATGTTAAAGCAACTAAAATAAGCAAGTTTTTATTGAAAACCAACAATTAATTATTAAAAAGATATATTTAATACAAAATATACAATTTCTAATGTAAAGTTACTATTTTAAATTTCTTAACATGTGCAAATTTGCACATGATAGAAAAACCCTTCATTATTAGTTATATGCTTCAAATTTTAAATACAATGAACAAGTGACATCTTTTAAATTAGAAAAAAAAAAAGTGACACTTTTAAAGAATAGTAGTTTCAGTAAAACCAAAAAAAATTCGTATTTATTTACCTTTTACTTTCCGCAGTTTTTTTTAAGCCTTTTACTTTCTGCAGTTTTTTTAAGCCTTTTACTTTCCGCAGTATATTTCCGTACAATTTGATGAATTGCTAAATGATATGATTGAACATGTGTTAAGTCATTAATTGCTTCAATAACTTGTTTACATCTGATAAAACTTGATTTTCTATAAGTTGATTAATCACTTGATATATTAGGAATCATTGTATCAATCAATTCATCAATTGTGTTGCAGCTAGTTTTAATTTGTATAAATTTCTTGTGTAAGTTTTAAGTTTGATTTGAGAATGTTAAGGTTTTGTAATTAACTGCTTGATATTTATTATGAATCATTGTATCAATTGTGAACATTTTGTTCAAATTTGATTAAGTGTAAACATTGTTTTAGTTTCATTATTTTGGCATCCACTTTATAATTTTAATAGTCAAATCGTTGTAAATATTTTTTAAAAACGTTTCCGTGCATACTTTTTTTTTTTGAGGTAATCTATTCACTCCCCTCTATATTCTTATTACTATGGCATATAGACCAACAAATATAACATAAGACAACTAAATGATTTTGACTAGTGCCAACCGTGCATATCTCTACCGACCTTTTGTTTTGTTGACTTAAAAAAAGGGTTAATATATGTTTACCCTTGTAATATAGTGAATTCCGCTTTACTCCTTGTAAAAAAAATTATTTAGATTCCAATCTGTAATTTGAAGATTTTTGGTTTTGGACCTTCATGAGTTTTGACAGTACAAAATCAATGATATGGCAGGAGGTAACCTGAAATATCGATGATATGGCAGTGGGTAAACCGAAATTCCCTCAAATTATAGAGGGTGAAAGCACCTTAAATTTTGTAATTTGATGTCATGAAGGTCCAAAATAAAAAAATCTTCAAATTAAAGGGTTGTAATCTAAACAAATTTTTTGACGGGAGGTAAACTGGAAATCGTTAATATTGTAGGGGGTAAACATATATTAACCCAAAAAAGAACTATATGGCCTTGGCTTTAAATTTTTTTCAATTAATGTGCAAGCTTGTTTTTTGTTCTTGATTGGGGAAAGGATCATATCCAGTGTATTATTTCTCCAGTTTCCTTCTTTTACCAGGTGTTGCTGTCTCTCTCTTCTAATCAAGAAAATAATAAAACCCATAAATTGATGTTTTTGAAGGTTAACGAGTTTTGTTAATTTGTTGAAGAAAGGAAGATGGAAAATAGAAAGGGCTGTGGTGCACCGCCTCTCTACTCCACCGTGCGGCCGGCCACCACTTGTGCAGGTTGCCGTTGAGATTTGTTAGGAAGGTGGGTTGTGATAGGTTTATGCGTGAAGGGGATCTCAGGAGGAATTAAGGAAAGGACAAAGACAAAGACAAAGCCTGCATTTAATTAGTTTTGTTAATATCCATTGATTTATTATTATTAAAAGAAATGAATATTCACTGGAGACAATCCCTTCCCAATTGAATTGGTTGAGTATTTTTTTTCTAACGAGGCAAACCGTGTGGACTTTTTTCTTGACAAAGAAAGGTTTGTTTGCAAATAATAAGGTCGTTTTCTAAAAGAAAATAAATAATTGTTCCGTAAAAAATGAGAGGTTACTGTACAGTATTAGTAGTCGTCACCCTTGCACTTCCAATTCAACATGGTTTGCTTGAATTGTGATTTTAAAATATGTACATTGCAATTTGAATAAGTAACTCATCTTCAATCATTCATAAAAAATTATTAGTAAAAATAATGATATTAGTCAATGACTCATAAGCTTAATATAATCTCAGTTTCTCATTTTCTCAGTCTATGGTTTTATTGTCTTCCTATAATTAAGTCTTCCCGTTAAGTCTTACTGAAGTATATTGTTTATGTGTGAGAAGTAATAAGTTGATTTATTACTTAGGCTGAATAAGATGAAGATGATGAGTACTGTTGTTTCTATCAAGTTTGTTGGAGTACTCTTTGTGTTGTTGCAGTTGGAGCTTCTTTTGTCCAACCGTACTTGTGGAGCTGTATCTGCAAAATACGGTCGTTGCATAGAGAAGGAGAGACGTGCTCTCCTTGAGTTGAAGGCAAGCCTTGTTGCTGAAGACACTTACCTTTTGTCTTCTTGGGACAGTATGAGTGATGATTGTTGTGCATGGGAAGGAGTCGGTTGTAGCAATCGCACTGCCCATGTTGAAATGCTTGATCTAAATGGCGATACATTTGGTCCTTTTCACGGCGAGATCAACACTTCATTGATGGAATTGCAGCATTTAAAGTATTTAAACCTCAGTTGGAATCAGTTTTGGAACAGTATTTCACCAAATTTATTTGGTTCTCTAAGCAATTTGAGATTCCTTGACTTCCGGCGTTCATTCTTTGGTGGAAGAATTCCAAATGATCTTGCTCATCTTTCACACTTGCAATATCTAGATCTTGCATGGAATGCTCTCGAGGGTACAATCCCTCATCAACTTGGAAATCTCTCTCATTTGCAACATCTTGATCTTAAGGGCAATGTTCTCTTTGGAACTGTTCCTCATCAACTTGGAAGTCTTTCAAATTTGCAGGAACTTTATCTTGGATACAACCGAGGACTCAAGGTTAGTGTTGGAGGTGAGTGGCTTTCTAATCTCACTCTTTTATCCTATCTTGACTTGAGTTACTTACCCAATCTCAATTCTTCTTATGTCTGGCTGCAAACGATTGGTAAGCTTCCAAAAATACAAGAATTGAAGCTATCTGAATGTGATCTTTCTGATCTTTACTTTCTTTCTCTATCTCATTCACAATTGAATTTTTCTACTTCTCTTGCAATCATTGATCTTTCGTCCAATACCTTCCAATCATCCACAATATTTGAATGGCTGTTTAACGCCACCGTCAACTTAATCAAGCTCGATCTGAGCTATAACTTCTTCAAAGGCACCATTCCATATGATTTTGGCAACATCGAAAGCCATCTTGAACAACTTTACTTGACTGGTAATGAACTACAAGGTGGAACTAGTATGGAATCCTTTAGTAACATATGTAGCTTACAGTCATTGAAACTTGATAATAACAATTTGAATGAAGACATTTCAACAATTCTTCTAAAATTTTTGGGTTGTGCAAGATACACACTGCAAGATTTGAGTTTACAAGGCAACCAAATTACTGGCTCATTACCTAACCTTTCAATATTCCCATCTCTAAAAGCAATCGACCTTTCATCTAATCTGTTAAGTGGAAAGGTACCAGATGGAATTCCAAAATCATTGGAGTCTTTGATATTTTATTCAAATTCTTTAGAAGGTGGAATTCCAAAATCATTTGGTAACCTATGTTCATTAAGGTCACTTGACTTCTCAAGTAACAAGTTGAGTGAAGATCTTCCAGGGATACTTCATAATTTGTCTGTTGGGTGTGCAAAGTACTCACTAAAAGAATTACACTTGGCTAGAAACCAAATTACTGGCACAGTACCTGACATGTCAGGGTTCTCAACCTTAGAAAACCTATTTCTATCTGCCAATCGATTAAATGGGAGAGTACTACAAAATTCTACATTTCCCTATCGATTAGAGATTCTGGACTTGGATTCGAATAATTTGGAAGGTCTGATCACTGACTCTCATTTTGGCAACATGTCCAAGTTAAAGCGTTTAAACTTTAGTGACAATTCATTGTCTCTAAGATTCAGTGAAAATTGGGTGCCATCATTTCAATTGTCTACCATATATTTAAGGTCTTGTATCTTAGGGCCTACTTTTCCAAAATGGTTGCAGAGTCAAAAACATCTTCATGAATTGGAAATTTCTGATGCTGGAATCTCAGATGTAGTTCCAGCATGGTTTTGGAATCAAATAACAAATCTTATCTTCATGAATATTTCATACAATAATCTCAGTGGCACAATTCCAAATTTGCCCATAAGATTTTTTGAAGGCTGTGATGTAATTCTTGATTCAAATCAATTTGAAGGTTCAATCCCTCTGTTTTTTCAAAGTGCAAAGTTGCTACTGTTGTCTGAGAACAAATTTTCAGAAATTCACTCATTCTTATGTACTAACACTACGGTCGATAAACTGCAAATATTGGATCTATCAAAGAATCAATTAACAAGGAAGCTACCTAATTGTTGGAGTCATTTGAAAGCATTGGAATTTCTAGATTTGAGTGACAATACTTTGTCTGGTGAAGTTCCATCTTCATTGGGATCATTAATTGAACTTAGAGTATTGGTATTGCGCAACAATAGCTTGATAGGGAATCTGCCTGTCTCCTTGAAAAATTGCACAAAACTGATCATGCTTGATGCTGGAGATAATAGACTATCTGGACAAATACCGTATTGGCTAGGACAACAATTACAAATGTTAAGCTTACGAAGGAACCAATTCCATGGAAGACTTCCACAACGTCTTTGTTTCTTAACAAACATTCAATTGTTGGATCTCTCAGAAAACAACCTATTAGGACATATTTTCAAATGCTTGAAGAATTTTTCCGCAATGTCTAAAGATGTCCCCCCTACTACAACCACAAACTCTAATTTTTTACTCCCAATTGGACCTGGTGTTTCCCTTATAATTAAAGGCTATGATTTGGTTTCCTTGTTGATGTGGAAAGGTGCACAACGACTATTTAAGAATAATGGGCTCATTATATTGAGGAGTATTGATCTATCAAGCAATCAATTGACAGGAGACATTCCAGAAGAAATAGGAAACTTGATAGCATTGGTGTCATTGAATTTATCAAGCAACAATTTGACTGGGGAAATTACTTCAAAGATTGGAAGGTTAACATCACTTGATTCTCTTGATTTGTCAAGAAACCATTTCTTTGGTCCAATTCCTACTTCTCTAGCTCAAATTGATCGCCTGTCCGTGTTGAATCTATCTCATAACAATCTCTCAGGAAGAATTCCAATTGGCACACAGTTACAGAGTTTCGATGCCTCAAGTTATGAAGGGAATGCTGATCTTTGTGGGAAACCACTTGACAAAATATGTCCAGGAGATGAAGAAGTTGCACATCAGAAACCAGAAACACCTGAAGAAGATAGTCAAGAAGATAAGAAACCAATTTATTTGAGTGTGGCATTGGGATTTATCACAGGATTTTGGGGACTTTGGGGATCATTGATTGTTTCTTAGCCGTAGTTGGAGACATGCATATGTCATGTTTTTGAACAACATAATTGACACAGTAGATGTGTTTATGGTGCTTAATGCAAATAAATTTCAAAGGTGGCTTAGAGGTTTGCAGGTAATATTTTCTTTTCCCTCTTTCGCTCTTGCCTTCATATATTTTAGTTATAAGTTTAGCTACTTAAACCACAAAAATACAAATATATAGCGCCATTTCTTAACTACCTGAAAATTTACTTAGGCCTACAAACCAATATCATCATGATCTCAATTTGTTTATAGCTTTTTTGTTAAATGAATTAAGCCTAGGATTAAATATAGCTGTTACATCAAAATTATAGACTCTCTTTGATATATTTTCTTTCTAAAATAATTATTTGTGTGCAATTATTTAGACTTAAATATGATTAAAGAATTTAAGCATTATACTCAGAAAATTCAAATTTCAAAGGATTAAAGATAATTCGTGTTTTATAAGACATAGGAATAGCTTATATATGGTGTTATTTTTAATATTATTTTCAAGCACAAACATATCTTTCATTTAATTCTTTGTTTATTTCATTTCACTCAAACACGTCCTTTGATCACTTTCCTTCCACAGGAAAAGTTTGTTTAAGCATCTTCAACTGAATTCGCAACTTTGTTGAAGAAAGGTAGCTGAACAAAGCTTCTCTGATCATGTCACATAGAAATAAAAGAGTTTAAAGTTTTAATGTTATGTATCAATAATATAAATAATCAGTTTATGAAGCATACATGCTGTGAGATTATTATTACTATTCTGAAATAAAGGAGTTCAAAGTTCTCTGTTATGTATCAATAATTTAAATAATTAGTTTGTGAAGGAAATATGTTGTGAGATTAATTAATACTATTATTTTGAAGGAAAAAAACATGTTTTATAATCTAGTTATTTGGATGTTGTAATGATGCCACTCTTAGTCCTGCTTCAACGTTGAGTTTCCTTGATGTATATTGTTTTGCCAATATGGATTTTGGAATCTTGAGTAAGAAATTTAATATGCATGGTTATAAGTTAATGATACAATATATGATTACAAGGTCTTTTTATGGTAACTCATGGAAATCCACTTTCAACCTTTTACTGATTTTATAGTGTAAATGCAGTGAAGCTTGTTATACTCCTTTATTAGATTTTTCGTGGTGTTCATAGACCGGTCTAATCAAATCTAACGTTGAAAATATAAAAAAATATTTTATTAGATTGGATTGATTTTTGGATCCAGTCTTGAAAATCAATCTAATCAAATTCAAATTGAATTTTCACAACTCACATTATTTTGATGTGTTAGAGATCTCGGTCTGGACAAAGGGAAAAAAAAATTCACGTAACAAATAATATTTGGCCATTTCAAAAAAATAAAACACATAATTTTGTTTATAAAATAATCATAAAACTTATGTAAGTGTATATTTAAAGTACCTGTATGATTATTATATTACTAACTATTAACCTATGTCCTACACACGATGGTGATAAGTAGCCTCTAAATCGTATACAATGTACTCCATATACAAAGGACATAACAGAAAAGCAATATAAGGAGGAAAAAAAAAATATAATAATCAAGTTTTGACTTTGGATAGATACAGAATAGAGCACTCCATTTACAAAGGGACGAACACAAGAATATAAGATATGTAAAAGGAGTTTTGTAAACAAAAGCAATTCTTTTATTGGTAAATTTTCAATGCCGGTGTAGTTATGAAATAATAATGTCGTCTTCTCAAGAAGAAGAAAAAAAGGTAGTGCCGTCCATAACAATAAACTACTAACTAGTTATTTTTATTTTTATTTTTTGAGAGGAAAAACCAGCTAGTTATATAGTATTTCTTTTAGGAATAGTTATATAATAATTCCTCAAAAAGTTATACAATAATTATCGCTTGGCATTTGTTTCACTAACACAAATTATTTTCAGGAATAAATTACATAGGAGAAATTTGATTTTTAGGTTTTTTTTAAAAAAAAAAGTGTTTAACATATAGCTTGACATTCTTGGAAAAATGGAAAGTTACCATTTAAAATAATTACATAAAATTTTATGGGAATGCACATTCCTACCATCTCGTATGAGAATAAATTCATGGGAGTAAAGGAAGTTATGAGAAGTTGCTTCATTCACATAAATCTTTAAATGTATGAGAAATTTCCTCAACCTTACAACAAACAAGAGTATAACATTCCCTTGCCATGTATTTCGATGAATTTCATTCTTAAACTTGAAACAAACACCTAATAATGTTTTTTTTCTTTCTGATTTAGATGAGTTGCGTTTGTCCTCTATTTGTTGTACTAGTTGCACTCATTTACCTTGATTTTATCATGTTGAGTTTTGCAGGTAAGATTTTTAATGAGGCAACACGTCTTCCATCTTCGTTGCTTTGGATATTGGTCTAGTCCTTCGGAGATTCTTTCTTATTTTATTTTTATTGGTATTTAATAATATTATTGGAGTGCTGCTCTTTGCTTAAAAAACAGTTAATATTGAATATGTAAACTGAGAAGTTTGGCAATAAATCAAATGTGCAGAAATATAGGGTGGTGTCTCTTCCATCCATATGCAATCTAAATTATGAAGAGCATATTTACCTAAATAATGAGCAATTTGGTTGGCTTCACGCCTAACATGCAAAAAATTTAAACTATCAGGATCTGTTGACACCAGATGTAAGTTAAAAAACTTGCACCAAATCTCAACCATTCAATATAATTAACTTACACCTGGTGTCAACGAATCCTAACTCATATATATATATATAGCATCAATCTCCCTGATCTTTACCATATTGGTCAACTTGAGACTTGTTTCAATAACTAATATAGAATAAAAAAATTCTACAATATAGAAAAGAACCTTAAATGTAGAAAAAGAAAGGAAGCTGCCATTAAACCCTCAAGATGTTAATATAATCAATCAACCTTCCTCTTTATTTTTTACAAAGACTAAAAGTTATTCTGAGGGATTAAATTGAGTTTCAAAAGTTTTTCCTATAGATTAAAATAGTCTTTAAATCTTATATTTATTTTACAAATGTTAAATTTTATCTAATCTTTTCATGCTTTCATCATTGTTTATTTTACAAATGTCTCATTTTTTTTCTTCAAATTTGTAACTCATTAATTAAAGAGAATATTACGTAATCTTGCCTTAATTACAGAACTGTCATGGAAAGTGTCAGTGGACCACTTTTATCTCTTAAAACTATAAACAAAAATTCAAAAGCAAAATTGCTCTCAGCTGTTTTTCCCCAAAACAAAGAAAAAGAAACTTGTTTTCAAAACTATTATTGTAACAAGTATTTTGTTTCTGAATGTGAGAAGTGATAAGTTGAGTTTTTATTTCTTACCAAAGCAAGATGGAGATGATGAATACATTTGTATGTATTATCAAGTTTTTTGGAGCAATATTGGTTGTGTTGCAGTTGGACCTTCTTTTGTCCAACTATTCTGGAGCTGTAGCTGATGCAACGCATGTTGGTTGCAGAGAGAAGGAGAGACATGCTCTCCTTGAGTTGAAGGCAAGCCTGGTGTTGGATGACACCTTTTTTCATCTTGGGACAGTAAGAGTGATGGTTGCTGTGCATGGGAAGGAATTGGTTGTAACAATCAAACTGGCCATGTTGAGAAGCTTCATCTAAATAGAGAACAATTTCGTCGTTTTCCAGGAAAGATCAACGCATCATTGATGGAGTTGAGGCATTTAAAGTATTTGAACCTAAGTTTGAGTCAGTTTTCACAAAGTAATATCCCAGAATTTTTTGGTTCTCTAAGCAACCTGAGATTCCTTGACCTCCGTGCTTCATACTCTGGCGGAAGAATTCCACACGATCTTGCTCGTCTTTCGCACTTGCAATATCTTGATCTTTCAGCAAATGGCCTTGAGGGTACAATCCCTCATCAACTTGGAATTCTCTCTCATTTGCAGTACCTTGATCTTAGTTCAAATTTTCTTGTAGGAACCGTACCTCATCAACTTGGAAGCTTTTCAAATTTACAGGAGCTTCATCTTGGATACAATCGAGGACTCAAAGTTTATGTTGGAGGTGAGTGGCTTTCTAATCTCACTTTTTTAACCCATCTTGATTTGAGTGGCACACCCAATCTCAGTTCTTCTCATCACTGGCTGGAAATGATTTTGAAGTTATCTCGATGTGATCTTTCTGATCTTTACCTTCTTTCTATTTCCCGTTCACAATTAAATTTTTCTTCTTCTCTTGAAATCCTTGATCTTTCCAACAATGCCTTCTCATTATCCAAAATATTTGAGTGGGTGTTTAATGCCACCTCCAACTTAATCGAGCTTGATCTTCACTTTAACATGTTTGAGGGCACCATTCCATATGATTTTGGCAACAGCCGAAACCATCTTGAACGGCTTGACTTGTCTAGTAATAAACTAGAGGGTGAAACCAGTATGGAACCGTTTAGAGACATATGTAGCTTACACTCACTGAACCTAAATTTTAACTATTTGAATGAAGACATTTCAACAATTCTTCTCAAATTGTCTGGTTGTGCAAGATACACACTGCAAGACTTGAGTTTACGTTACAACCATATTACTGGAACATTGCCTAACCTTTCAATATTCCCATCTCTAATAACAATCGACCTTTCAAGTAATATGTTAAGAGGGAAGGTGCCACATGGAATTCCAAAATTATTGGAGTCCTTCGTACTTTCTTCAAATTCATTAGAAGGTGGAATTCCAAAATCATTTGGTAACCTGTGTTCGTTAAGGATGCTTGACCTATCAAATAACAAGTTGAGTGAAGATTTTTCAGTGATGCTTCATAATTTATCCGTTGGGTGTGCAAAGTACTCGCTTCAAGAATTATATTTGTTTGGCAACCAAATTATCGGCACGGTACCTGACATGTCAGGGTTCTCATCTTTAGAAAAATTGTTCCTATATGTTAATAAATTAAATGGGAGGATACCAAAACATTCTACATTCCCCGGTCGATTAGAGCGTTTATACTTAGATTTCAATAATCTTAAAGGTGTGATCACTGATTCTCATTTTGGCAACATATCCATGTTAAAGCATCTGAACTTGAATTACAATTCATTGACTTTGATGTTCAGCGAAAATTGGGTGCCACCTTTTCAATTCTCAAATATACCTGAGATCCTGTATTTTAGGACCTAGTTTTCCTAAATGGTTGCAAAGTCAAAAATATCTTCAAGTATTGGACATTTCTGGTGCTGGAATCTCGGATGTAGTTCCAGTTTGGTTTTGGACTTTAACAACAAATCTAAATGTAATAATGAATATTTCATACAACAACCTCACTGGCACAATTCCAAACTTGCCTATAAGATTTCCCGAAGATTGTCAACTAATTCTGGATTCAAATCAATTTGAAGGTTCAATACCTCCATTTTTTAAAACTGCGTCATTGCTACAGTTGTCAAAGAATAAGTTTTCAGAATCTCAGATGTTCTTATGTACTAACAACTCAGTTGATAGATTGCTCGTATTGGATCTATCAAGGCACCTTCCTGATTGTTGGAATCATTTGAAAGCATTGGAATTTCTAGATTTAAGTGACAATTATTTGTCTGGTGAAGTTACATCCTCAGTGGGATCACTACTTGAACTTAAGGTTTTAATACTGCGCAACAATAGCTTAACAGGGAATTTACCTTTCTCATTGAAAAATTGCACAAAGTTGGTCATGCTTGATCTTGGTGATAATAGATTCTCAGGACCAATACCGTATTGGTTAGGACAACAGTTACAAATGTTAAGCTTACGCAGAAACAAATTCTATGGAAGTCTTCCGCAGAATCTTTGTGACTTGACCAAAACTCAGTTCTTGGATCTCTCAGAAAACAATCTATCCGGACAAATTTTTAAATGCTTGAAGAATTTTTCCGCAATGTCTCAGAATTCAGTTGTTGAAACCATACACCCCGTTTTATTTTATTACCCAACCGGACATGAATTTTCCTATTCCTATCAAGGCTATGATTTGGTTGCATTGCTGATGTGGAAAGGTACAGAACGACCGTTCAAGAATAATCAGCTCATTTTGAAGAGCATTGATCTATCAAGCAATCGATTAACAGGAGACATTCCAGAAGAAATAGAAAACTTGGTAGCATTGGTGTCATTGAATTTATCAAGTAACCATTTGACTGGAAAAATTACTTCAAAGATTGGAATGTTAACATCACTTGAATTTCTTGATTTTTCAAGAAACAGTTTCTTTGGTCTAATTCCTCCTTCTCTTGCTCAAATTGATCGCTTGTCCATGTTGAATTTGTCAAATAACAATCTGTCTGGAAGAATTCCAATTGGCACGCAGTTGCAAAGTTTCGATACCTCAAGTTATCAAGGCAATGTTGATCTTTGTGGGAAACCACTTGACAAAGTATGTCCAGGAGATGAAGAAGTTGCACCTCAGAAACCAGAAACACATGAAGAAAGTAGTCAAGAAGATAAAAAACCAATTTATTTGAGTGTCACACTTGGATTTATCACCGGATTTTGGGGCCTCTGGGGATCTTTGTTTTTTATCCGTAATTGGAGACATAAATATGTCTTATTCTTGAACAACATAATTGACACAATGTACGTGTTTATGGTGCTGAATGCAACTAAATTTCGAATGTGGCATAGAGACTTAATGGTAACCTATTCTTTTCCATCTTTCACTCTTAACTTTATATATAGTGTATGTGTTTAGCCATTTAAACCCTGAAATACAGATATATGTCTCCATTTGTTAATTACTTGACAAGTTATTTAGGCTTACAAGCCAATATCATGATCTGAATTTGTTTATAGCTTCTTTTTGTTAAATAAGTTAAGCTTACAACAAAGCTGTTATGTCAAAATTATAGACCATCTTTGATATATTTTGTTTTTAAACAAACTATTTGTATATAATTACTTATATTTAAGGATGACTAAAGACTTAAATTATTTTACTCAGAAAATTTTAATTTAAAAAGGAATCATGAAAATCCATGGTATATTAAGACATATAAATAGCTTATATATGCTATCACATTTCATATTATTTTCGAGCTGCTCAAACATGTGTTTCACTTATTTTTTGTTTATTTTATTTCACTCAAACTCAAGCATGTTCTTTGATCTCAATGTACTTTCCGGAGGAAAAGCTTGTTTAAGCATCTCCAGTTGAAGCATATGAAGCTTTGTTGGCGAAAGGTAAGAGAACAAGTATCTCTCATCAAACAAAAATAAAGGAGTTTAAAGTTCTCTGTCATGTATCAATGATTTAAATAATCAATTTGTGGAGCAAATATGTTTTGAGATAGATTAATACTGTTATTTTGAAGAAGAAACATGTTTTATAATCTAGTTATTGGGATACTGTAATGATCTTAGTCCTGCTTCACCTTTTGAGTTTCCTTGATGTCTATTGTTTTGCCAATATGGATTACAGAAGCTTGAATAATAAATGTAATAAAGCTTCATTATAAGTAACTTATTTTGCCAATATGTGAGATATGATCACAACTATTTTCTACGGCAACTTAAATGGGAAAGATGAATTATGCTCACTAAAACGGTGCTGAGTGTAACCATTGAAAACATGTATTTGACAATTGACTTGAACGAAAATGCTGTAGGTCAGAAAAAGGAATAGTTTTGGCACCAATTTATTTTTACAAAAGTTCCACCAAATCTGGTTTGCTTTTTATGAAATGTCCTCAAGAAGTATAAATCACTGACAAGGTCAGTTGTGGTAAGATGGTGACTAGAGTGAAAGCAATGTAGCTAAACAATTTTGAAATTAAATTCAAATAGTAGCATTGATATATTTCAAATTGGCTAAAATGACTACTTTCCCTATAATGAGAAGTAATATCATTGGTTCCATTTAGAATTTCGACTGATATTAGTTTTATTCGATAAATGGCCGGAATTGGTCCCTAAGTAGGATCAATATCGTTAGGAAGAGAAACATCAAGAAATTCAAGTTTGTTTTCCCTATCATTGAGTGTTGCACAGATCTGGCCTGAACTTGATAATTGTTCCAGCTAGAACTCAATATCGGAATAATTTCCATTCTAGAAGGATCTTTGTTGGGATAAAGGTAGAACAAGCTAATCTGTTTCTATGTTGGATCTAGATTTTCTGCATTGGAATGTGTTTTCCCTGTAAAAAATAGGCTGGTTCGGACAGATATCCACAGGGCCGGATCCCATTGGAAAGTATATTATACTCAAACAAAACGGCTTCACTTGCTGAATATCACAAATCTGCAAGATGTCAAGAAACTCAAGACTTCCTAAGAAATACCAAGTCACACAATCAAGCAATCGCAGACATTGGTTAAAGATCTAATGGATCACATTTTGACTTCATAAAATCAGCTTTATATTAACTCAAAATATGAATTATCTGATCTTTATTAATAGTCGATATTTGCAATTGCATAAAAAATTTCCAACAGACTCACTGCAGTATAAAAACCATGTAGTCAATGCAGTCAATATTACTAAAAGATTAGATAAAGATTAAAACACTGACATTTTAATTTCAAAAATTGAGTTCAAAGCAAACAACTTGTGAGCTATCAAATGGTTTCAATTTGGCATAAATCTAAGTGTGAATCAACACCACAAGCATATTCGAAGCAACAAAGATAAAAAAAAAATAGGAAAACAAAGACATTCATATTGTTTATCCAGTTCGGTCCAATAATGATCTACTATGGGGGCGAGAGCAGCTCTCTGATCCACTATGATGAAAGTGATGCAAAGAGGTTACAAGAAATTAGTTTAAAAGCTCACAAAGAACAAAACCTAATTTCTACCCATTTTTTAAGTCACCCACACTCGAAAATGAATCCTTAGAATGTGTTTGGATGAGGGAATGTTTTGAGGTAATGTAATGTTTTGAGGGAATTGAAATACTTTGAGGTGAATTCCATTGTTTGGATAATACTTTGAAGAATTTTCAAAATGATAGAAATTTATGAAGTATTTTGTTCAACTTATTTTGCATTTTGGTCCTCAAATTTTCAAATTGACCCATCAAATTTTTCAAAAATTATAATTTGACCCCTAAAAAAATTAAAATTTACAAAGTGACCCCTAATTTAAATTTTAAATTTGGGCCAAAAAAATTAAAATTTATAAAAGTTGCCCAAAAATGACGACAATGAAATTTTTTATTACTCCATCCAAACAAAAGTATTGAAAAATGAAAGCATTTTAATTGAATCATTTGAATTGCCTAGAATTCTAAATTCTTTAAAATTTTCGAATTACCTCATTCAAGAGAAAACATTAAAGGAAGTTTTTTTATCGTTTCTAATTAATGAAATCTCACTACCCAAGGTGTTTATAAATGTTTCCCAACCGAAGAGAACCTCTCACCAAAGACATTCAACCCTAAAGTTTCCTCATTTGATTTCTCAAATTTCTCTCTCATGAAGCTCTCCTCGAAAAATGGACAATGAATGGTTATATAGAGCCCAGATACACGCAAAATTGTGTCACGGTTGGCCGGAATTGTGTCACGATAAGTCACGTACACAATACAATACTACAACCATATCCCAAAAATGTGTCACGATTTTCTCCATCGTTTTACGATTTTCCTTCTACAGTAGGTACTTTGCATTCTGCTTGAAAAAACGTGTCACGATTGTGAATTTTTCACAAATTCAACTTTGAGTCATAATACAACAAGTATTATTGGAAATTCTCTAAATTTAACTTGAACAAAATACTTCATAGATTTTAATCATTTCGAATAGATTTTACCTAAAATGATTTGAATTCTCTCAAAAATTACATTACCTTAAAAGTGTGTTTGGATGAAGTAATTAAAAAATTTAGTGGAATTTTGTGAAAGATTTTAGTGAAAATCATAAGCATTAGTTTATCATTTTCTAAAAAAAATACTTTTTCAAAAAAATGTAAAAGATTTCTTCTTTTTCCGATGAAAAAATTATATGATCTCTAATCATTCTCTCATCCAAACACACTAGGGACCTATTAACATCTCCCTTAGATTTATGATCCATCTCTACTCATACTCATAGTCATAGTGTATTATTTTCCCTACATTATTTGTCAACACAGTAATAGTGTTCAGTCACGCACGGTTCTAACACACGCATTAAGGTTTTGGTCAGAAAGTTCATATTCCGTGTGGAATCTTTCTCCATCATGTACTATATATCTTTTTCGTAGATATGTATATGTATTGACGTATTGGTCTCTTATCATAGATACAAATGTTTCACTAATTAAGGAAAGAATCGTTTTTTCCTCTTTTTACAGAATGCTTTTGAATCGTCATTAATAATGCATCATCATGAATCATGGTGTACGTTTTTGAGTCTTTGTTGCAAGTCTTCCCATTTGGCGTTTCTGCATTATTAACAAGTCTTTCTCCTCTAGTTAAGTCTTCCCATTTGTGAGTAGAAATAATAAAAATAAGTTGAAAAGAAAAGATGAAGATGGTGAGAAGTGTTGTGTCTATGAAGTTAGTTGGCGCAATCTTTGTTGTGTTGCAGTTGGTGATTCTTTTATCCAACTGTTGTGGAGATATAGCTGATGCAAAACATGTTGATTGCATAGAGAAGGAGAAACATGCTCTCCTTGAGTTGAAGGCTAGCCTGGTGTTGTATGACACTTACCTTTTGCCTACTTGGGACAGTAAGAGTGATGATTGTTGTGCATGGGAAAGAATCACATGTAGCAATCAAACTGGCCATGTTGAAATGCTTAATTTAAATGGCGATCAATTTCCTTTCAAAGGTGAGATCAACGCATCATTGATGGAGTTGCCACATTTGAAGTATTTGAACCTCGGTTTGAATCAGTTTTCAAACAGTAATTTACTAGATTTTGTTTGTTCTCTCAGCAACTTGAGATTCCTTGACCTCGAAGGTTCATTATTTCGAGGAAGAATTCCAAATGATCTTGCTTGCCTTTCGCACTTGCAATATCTTGATCTTTCATGGAATGACCTCGAGGGTACAATCCCTCATCAACTTGGAAATCTCTCTCATTTGCAGCATCTTGATCTCAGTAATAATAAATTTGTTGGAACAATCCCTCATAAAATTGGAAATCTCTCTCATTTGTTGTACCTTGATCTCTGTTATAATAACCTTGTTGGAACCATTCCTCATCAACTTGGAAGCCTTTCATGTTTACAAGAGCTTAATCTTAGATACAATCCAGGACTCAAAGTTAATGACAAGAATAATCATGTTGGAGGTGAGTGGCTTTCTAATCTCACCCTTTTAACCCATCTTGACTCGAGTCATATACCCAATCTCAATTCTTCTCATGTCTGGCTCCAAATGATTGCTAAGCTTCCAAAAATACAAGAATTGAAGTTATCTGGTTGTGATTTTTCTGATCTGTACCTTCTTTCTATGCCCCGTTCACTATTTAACTTTTCTACTTCTCTTGCAATCCTTGATCTTGCAGTGAATGCCTTCTCATCATCTAAAATATTTGAATGGGTGTTTAATGCCACCACTAACTTAATTGAGCTTGATCTTAGCAATAACATCTTCAAAGGAACCATTCCATATGATTTTGGCAATATCAGAAATCCTCTTGAACGACTTTACTTGTCAGGTAATGAACTAGAGGGTGGAACTACTTTGGAATCCTTTAGAGACATATGTACCTTACACTCTTTGACACTTGATTATAACAATTTGAATGAAGACATTTCAACAATTCTTCTCAAATTGTCTGGTTCTGCAAGATACTCACTGCAAGATTTAAGTTTACGTTACAACCAAATTACTGGAACGTTTCCTAACCTTTCAATATTCCCATTTCTAAGATCAATTGACCTTTCAAATAAGGGTTATGTTAACCGGTGCCCCCGGGGCACGGGTTAAGGAAACTAAAAAAAGAAAGTTTTAAAATGAAAAGGACACTTTATTGACTTTTAAGAGATTGACAACACAATTTCCAATACAATTCATACTATATTTGGTTCTTAACTAGTGCCCCGGGGGCACTAGTTAACATTACCCTTCAAATAATCTGTTAAGTGGGAAGGTGGCAGATGGTGAAAAAAAAATTCCATCTAAATTAGAGATTTTGTCATTTAATTCAAACTCTTTAGAAGGTGGAATTCCAAAATCATTTGGTAACCTATGTTCGTTACGGTGGATAAGCCTATCAAGTAACAAGTTGAGTGAAGATTTGTCGATGATACTTCATAACTTATCAACTGGGTGTGCAAAGTACTCGCTGCGAGATATAAACTTGGCTAGCAACCAAATTATCGGCAAGGTACCCAACATCTCAAGGTTCTCATCTTTAGAGAGATTGTGCTTGGATTCCAATAATTTGGAAGGTGTGATCACTGACTCTCATTTTGGCAACATGTCCATGTTAAAAGAATTAAAGTTGAGTTCCAATTCATTATCTCTGATATTCAGTGAAAATTGGGTGCCGCCTTTTCAACTGTCTGCCATATATTTAAGGTCTTGTTTTTTGGGACCTAAGTTTCCAAAATGGTTGCATAGTCAAAAATATCTTGAAATTTTGGACATTTCTAATGCTAAAATCTCAGATGTAGTTCCAGTGTGGTTTTGGAACCAAGCAACAAATTTAATGTTCATGAATATTTCATACAATAATCTCACTGGCACAATTCCAAATTTGCCAATTAGATTTTCTAAATATTTTCAGGCAATTATGGAATCAAATCAATTAGAAGGTTCAATCCCTCAGTTTTTTAGAAGTGCAACCTTGCTTAAGATGTCCAAGAATAAATTTTCAGAAAATCACTTGTTCATATGTACCAACACTACAGTTGATAGATTGCAAATATTGGATCTATCAAAGAATCAGTTATCAAGGAAGCTCCCTGATTGTTGGAGTCATTTAAAAGCATTGGAATTTCTTGATTTGAGTGACAATACTTTGTCTGGTGAAGTTCCATCCTCAATGGGATCATTACTTGAACTTAAGGTATTGATATTGCGGAACAATAGCTTAACAGGGAAGTTGCCTTTCTTCTTCAAAAATTTCACTGAACTGATCATGCTAGATCTTGGATATAACAGATTCTCAGGACCAATACCATATCAGTTAGGACAACAATTGAAAATGTTAAGCTTACGAAGGAATCGGTTCTATGGGAGTCTTCCTCAAAGTCTTTGTTACTTAACAAACATTCAGTTCTTGGATCTCTCCGAAAACAATCTATCAGGTCAAATTTTCAAATGCTTGAAGAACTTTTCAACAATGTATCAAAATGCTGTCTCAAATAGCATTGTACCGACTGTTTTAAATGACACTATTGCATTTGCATTCCTCCTCGATTATGAAGCCTATGATTTGTCTGTGTTGTTAATGTGGAAAGGTGCAGAACGACTATTCAAGAATAATAAACTCTTTTTGAGGAGTATTGATCTTTCAAGCAATCAATTAACAGGTGACATTCCAGAAGAAATAGGAAACTTGATAGGATTGGTGTCATTGAATTTATCAAACAACAATTTGACTGGAGAAATTACTTCAAAGATTGGAAGGTTAAGATCGCTTGAATTTCTTGACTTGTCAAGAAACCATTTCTCTGGTTTAATTCCTCCTTCTCTAGCTCAAATTGATCGCCTGTCAGTATTGAATCTGTCTGATAACAATCTCTCTGGAAGAATTCCAATTGGCACACAATTACAGAGTTTCAATGCCTCAAGTTATGAAGGGAATGCTGATCTTTGTGGGAAACCACTTGACAAAATATGTCCAGAAGATGAAGAAGTTGCACCTCATAAACCAGAAACACATGAAGAAGATAGTCGAGAAGATAAAAAAGCAATTTATTTGAGTGTCGCATTGGGATTTATCGCAGGATTTTGGGGACTTTGGGGATCATTGTTTTTTAGCCGTAATTGGAGACATGCATATGTCATGTTTTTGAACAACATAATTGACACAGTGTATGTCATGTTTCTGCTAATCTTTTCTTTTCCCTCTTTTACTTTTGCCTTCATGTATTTTAGTTATAACTTTAGCTACTTAAATCACGAAATATCATCATGATCTCAATTTGTTTATAACTGAGCTTAAAAATAACTGTTACATCAGAATTATATATCCTCTTTCATATATTTTGTTTCTAAAAAAAATTATGTGTGCGATTATTTAGACTTAAGGATAATGAGACTTAAAGCATTTTACTCAGAAAATTCAAATTTCAAAAGGGTAAAGGAAATTTGTGGTTTATGAAGACATAGGAATAGTTTATATATGGTGTTACCTTTCATATTATTTTCAAGCTCAAACATATCTTTTATTTAATTCTTTGTTTAGTTCATTTCACTCAAACTCAAACATGTCATTTGATCACTTTCCACAGGAAAAGTTTGTTTAAGCATTTCCAATAGCACCATGTGCAACTTTGTTGAAGAAAGGTAGCAGAACAAAGCTTCTCTCATCACATAGAAATAAAAGAGCTCAAAGTTCTCTTTTATGTATCAATAATTGAAATAATCAATTTGTGAAGCATGTATGCTGTGAAATTAATATTACTATTCTGAAAGAAGAAGAAAAAACATGTGTAATCTAATTATTGGAATATTGTAATTATGTCACTCTTAGTCCTCATTCACTTTTCTAGTATAGTTGTATGAATGTTATTTGAAGAGTAAGTAGAATATGTTTGAAAGAAAAATATGATTGTTGTGAATCACCATTTTAACTTTGTATTTCTTGTCATGTACTAAAATGCTCTGCTACTTCATAAATTTAAGTTTTGAAGTGCGACAGTAGTTTATAGACCTTGTTTTCTGCTGAGAAAATTGGCCATTGTCGTTTTGAGTTTCCATGATATCTTTATTGTTTTTCAAATATGGGTTATGGTTATGGAAGCTTGATAAATGATAAGAATTGAATCTGCTTGATTATAAGTAAATAGCGTGAGATATGATTACAACTATTGTTTGTTATAGTAGCTCAAATGGGGCAAATGAATTATAGTAACTCAGATGTGTTGGTATGTGCTGGTGACACTGGTTCAATCTCAAGTGTCAGTGCTACTTCTCATTAGAAAATGAGACAACTGTATGTGTCTTCTAAATTAGTAATCTTTTTATATGATGATATGTACATAGGTATTGCAGTTGATCAACAATATCTGCAAGTTGTATCTACAATACCAAGCTTGTTTACCTCAGCTGGTCTTGCTGACAATTGGAGGGACGCTTGGAATTTTCATAACCATAGACCGCCTTATGTGCTCGGGGTCTTTGAGTGGCCATTGTGGAATGGAATGTAGGGGTAATTTTAGACGCATTGAGACATCAAATCGTAGAGAGAAATGAGTTAAAAAAGTTTTCAAATGATTAAATTAGCTTGAGTTGTTTATTGTTGATTAGGGAGAACAAGAATGGATATCAAGAAAGGAGCTTTTGAAACTTGTAGAAGTTGGAATCTTTGAAGATGACATTGAAAGAGTAACAGCAGCAAGCTTTAATCCTGTAATGACTGGACAAATAAATTAATTACACTTTGAATATACTAGTTAGTTCACATGCCTAAACACACTTTAAATACGCTTTCATGGCTTCATGCCAAGTTATAGATTTAGCAACTAGTGGAAAAGTTGAACCAGATAACTTCTGTTAAAAATTGAAGCATAGGCTATTTCAACTAATATTTGAAGGTTTTTTTTTTTTACAAAACTTGTATTTGAAGATATTAATTATAAAAACTCATTATAAGTTTTTTAAACTAGATCTTTGAGTGCTTGTATTGAGAAGGAAAACTGGCCATGCCAATATATATATATGCCCACACGTATATGTACGTGTGTGTGTCCAAATTTACAATATTGAATATTTCTGACATTGCAAGGTACCATCTTATTGCAACGAATTGTGGTATTCAAAATACAACAACTCTCCAGCAAGCTTTAACATCTAAACTACAGCCACAACAACAGAAGCCAGAGAGGCACACTACATATTATCTACATATCGCTCATACCACTACTTTCAATACAAGTTGAAAAAGCAAAACAAATAAAACTGTAAATTTCAATTTGATTATTTAGAACCCAAAATTTTAGATAGATCTTTTACAATAGCCTTCTGTTTGACATCTTCCCTTTCCAAATGCCACTTTCTTGACATATTCTCAGCCTATAATTCAAAGTTTTGGCTTTTGAGTTATGAATTATCAATGAAAAAAATTCAAAAGTGTTAAGAAATGGAATTTAAAACTTACCCATATTTTCATGGGAACAAAATAGTTTTTGATATTCTCAAGTTGTGGCTCAACAACATCCTTTCCTTTTGTTTTGAGGTCACCCATCTGTTTAAACAGAAAAAGTTCAAGATTAAGAAGACAATAAACTGGATTATGCAATTTATATGGCTGGCTACAAATAATTTTTTTGATACAATAGAACTGAAAGAACACAAGAAAAGTAAGAACAAACAATACTATGGTTTGCATGAAGAGTTTTATGATAGTAAATAGTTCAATAAACATAATGAATGCATAATAGTAAACATAATTCTAGGTCAACATATAACTCAAATCACTTACATTATGCAGCTCTAACTTGGAGGCCACCATACCAATTACCATTGCAGCACCACCAAATACAACTGCAGTGGCAATAGCAAAAGCCTTTCCAACTATAAAATTGAAAACAAAATAAGGAATTAGAAAACATGGGTATCATCCTCAAAGCATTCGTTGGATCCTTATTCTTTTCTCAACACTATTATTTGCTAATCTACTTATCTAATTAAGGTAAATAACTGCCTGAATTTGAAGCACAACATAAGCCATTTGAATAGAAAGTTGTGAGGTTATTTTATGTACTAAATATCCCAAAATGGCAGGACATCACTGCACATGCCTTAATACCTAAAGAGTATAGTGTGTATAAACTTAACTACTACACAAAGATATACATATGAATAGTGCAACTTCATCTGGTGATATTCATAGCACTATAGCATGCTCTATTGCATGCTATTACTACCTTCGGTCTCGTATATAAGAATATTTTTGGAGTTTTTGTGTTCTATTTGTAGGCAGAAGTCACAAATTTCAAGATGGATTGAATGCTAAAATTACTTTGATATCATTAGAAATGCATTTATTTCACATATGAGCAGGTAGGAAAACATTTAAAGTCAGAGTTATATTATGAAAAAAACTTCAAAATTAGGACATTAAATAAACCTCCTTGGACTTTATTATTTTATTTTTTTTCTTCTTTCTATATATAGGACAAGAGGGAGTAAATGACCGTCATATGTTTCACCATGAGTTCTAAAAGCTCAAAGCACTCTTCCCATGGGACCCATGGTGTTTTTAACAGTTTCATGCAGCATGCCCTACTGAAAAGCATATGTGCTATGATTGTATTGATGACCATTACCACACACAACCTGACTTATAACAGAGAAGTAACTTCTGCCCAAATAACACCCAACTGCAATTTCCCCTGTTTAAACCGCACATTTATCTTAGTTCCCTTTCCTCTCCCTTATTCAAAAGTTGTCTTGGTTTGTCATGTGATGCTTGTAAATAATTCTAAACTAGCAGATTCCCCTTACTGTAACATTGACAAGGAACACTAAAATATTCCTTTGACATCCTATAGACATCGTAAGCATAAATTTAAAAAGATTGCTGATTTGAAATCATAACTACAAGTTTCTCTCCTGTTACCAGGAAGCCGCAAAGATTTAACTTTAGCTTGTGTAAGTTATGAGAAGCTCTAAATAACAACTTCCCTCATCCAAATTAATGGAACAGTCTCGCTAGACCCAATAAGTTATCCCCCTCATAAAACCTCAACATATTATACCACTACATCAACTCAAATTTTTTCCGCCAAGTTGGTTAGTAGAAACACATGATGCTCAATACATTGCAATTGCAAATTTCATGTATCTAATCACAGTTAAACATAGAGCAACACATTACAGTGTAAAGATATAGGATTATCACGGGTTATAGTGGACCTGTCTAGACCATTAATTTTCCATCGACTTTTAGCTGGTACAGATTATAAATTCCATAGAGATGTAATGTGAATTTTGATGGTACGATAGCTAACATCCATTGCAATTGCATACTATAGCAAGTACTTGTGTAAGTATTTGGAAGAGCCTATGAATATCATACCATAAGCTATTTTCAGCTTATCATTACGAACTAGCTTATAAAAACAACTTAAACAGAACTTAAATTAAGTCCTCCTTATTCCCTATTCAATCGTCGAAACAGTTTACACTTAACAGATAACCACATGTCCATTAAGCCAGTATTGAATAAAACACCCCCTTACGCCTTGTTTTTATTGAAAATTGCTTACAGCCTTAACCTACAATGAGAAAATGAGAGAATTCATCGCGCAAATTAACATGAGAAAGAATGATACATACGATTTGCAAGCCCTTCAGATGCTGCTTTCAACTTCTCCGGGTTAACATAGATGTCATACCGATCCTGACGCAATTCATTGGCAGTAGAGGCTGAAACCCCATGTTTTGCTTCAGGCAATTCCCACCTGAAACACTCAAAATCAATAACCTAGAAATGAAATTGAAATTGAAATTGAAATGAAGAACGTTATAAGTTATAACAAAAAAATGGAAAATTGAGAGAATGATTCGGAGGAAATGAAAATGAACCTTCTAGCGCCAAAGGTGACTTGTGGAAGAGAAACGAAAGCGCGAAGAGGATTGATAGCATCAGGAGATACAGAAGATCGAAGTTTGGGATCAGATTGAAGAACCCATTTCGATGCAGAGAATGATGAAGACGACGCCGTTTCGTCTCTGAATAGTTTGGAAGGAAGAGAGTGTCGTAGAACTTCGGGAAGCACGTCGGCGTTATCTTGAACGATGTGTGGTTCGTCGATAACGGTGGTTTTTGAGATTGGATTATTCTTTTGAGCTAATTTTGTAACGGCTTGTTTGGATTCTTGGAAGAAATAAGCTGCTTCTTTTCCTGCTAACCTTCCCGCTAGAAAACTCATTTTCCAGATTATTACTTTTGTTTCTTTCTATCTTTTGCAATTTGTGCTGTCCAAATACATATCTACGTCTATATATAGTAAGTTATTAGGATTAAATAAAAAAAATTACATTCTTATTTAAAACGACAAAAGAATTTTGTTTTTGTTTTATAAAGTTCCAAATTAATGTTTGTCTTTTTATCACATTTTTCTTGACAAGTTAAAATGAGATATATTAACACGACAAAATTGATCAAAACAACAAAACAGACCGGGACCCTAGTTTTCTAGTAAGAGAAACTCTAACTTCTCTATAAACTTTCTTTCTCCTTCGTTCATCGAGGAGGAGTGGTTTTAGGTCATTTTTTGACCTAGAATCATTCATCTACATATTTTTCCCCTTTTCTTTCAATCTAAATAAGTGGTTTTCACATCTATCAAGTTTTTTTTCGTTTTGTGGTTTTTGTGATTTCGTCGTCTAAGTGCGGCGTTTTGTTGTTCGTCGTCTTGTGCAGCGTTTGATTTCGCGTCTTGTCGCGGTGTTTGTTCAGTTCCTATTGAAAGATCTACATCAGTCAATTACAAATTCAACCAATGATTTGGACGTCAACGTTGCAGATCCGGAAGCATGGGTATTTTGGTGACTTAGGTTTTATCATATTATTTGTAGGCATTTTGCCGTTGTATGCTATTAACTTGGGTGATGTGAGTTTGTTCGCAGATTCACCCTTTATGTTTTTAGCGATGTTTGTATCTGATGTACCCTATCAATTTGAATGAATGAATACCGTTTTGTTTTTGTCAAAAAAAAAAAAAAACAAAACAGACCGACAAGGAAAAGAAAGAAACAATTACAAAGTGATTCTCATACAATATAAATGGTAAAGCCACTAATAATGATAATCAAAAGTAAAAGTAGAAATTTTTACCTTTAACCACAAGAATGACAATAGCTTAACTTTATGTGGCATATCAACTTCAAGAAAGAATGAGTTGAACAAGGAAAACTACATGTCTAACCAAACTGCACAAAATAATATTTTACTTTTTTTTTGGAAGGAAAAATGATATTTTACTTGAAATGTATCAACTGAAGATATGCTTAATCAATTCCGAATATGATATCACAATCCTCCAAAGTAATTACAACATAAAAAGAGATGATCAGATGTCTCCTCTGAGCACCACCCACTGACACAAACATTAGCTTCTGCTTGTATAATACCCTCGTCGTGTAAGATGATCTTTTGTTGGTAAATAGCTGCGGAATAGGTGGTCAAATGAATAATGAAACCTTTAAAGGAACCAGCTTATGTCAATTTTTATCAACTGAAACCCGACCTCTTCTACAGCTGTGAACAACTGATAAACTCCACTGATAGAATAACGTTTAATTTGATCAATTAGTCATTTCCAACAATCAGAAACATTTTCCTGCAAAACAATACTCCCTCCGGTCTCAAATATAAGAAAATATTTCTTTTTTAGGTTCATTGAGTAGTTAATGTATCTGGTCTACATTGTAAAGCAAATATATTAACTATTCAATGAACCCAAAAAATGAATCTTTTCTTATATTTAAGACCGGAGGGAGTATATTATGGAGAAAAAAAAACAACATTTTCTAACCAGGACCTCCACTTCCACGCCTCTCCCCCCTAGCCTAACTGACTCATATCTGCCACAAACAAATCTGATTCTTAGCCAAGTCAAATAAACGACTAGACCTATTCACGAATATATTTTGATTGTCTTATAAGATACTGTATTCGACAAATAGTTTTTTTTTATTTTTTACAAGAAACTTTAGTTTCTTTTCATAAGCATTACGGTTTTAGTTTTAAAAAAAAAATAATGTGCAAAGAATATTACTAATAAAATGAATACAAAATCATGGGGACTAAGAACTAAAACCTGTAAAAAGTCAAGTTTAGATCTAATTCATGCGAATTCTTAATCACATTCTATCTTAGAATTGGTGTCATTATTTGAAGGTGACATAAAAGTCTCCAATTTCATCAATTGCATCACCCTCAATTTTATTGCTCTAGTACTTGCTCATAGTGTCTATATCATTCTTAACAGTAAGCGTGCAATTGTTGTTGCGATACTTGTTATGATTCTAATCTCCATAGTCAATCTCAAGCTCAACATTTACATTAGTTTAATTATTAATCAGGACTATATGAAAAGGAAAAAGAGCACTAAAAAAATATATTATGAAATTGCTTGGGAAACAAGAATTATGTTCATCCCCGTTTTCTATTTACTTTTAATATTAATTACTGATTGATCTTGACCATATATGCAGAGACAAAAGAGCACAAAAAATATTATCCAGTTTCTTGGGATACAAGAATTATGTTTATCTCCATGGTTTGACCGATTCCAATACTTGGAGAGAAAAAAATCCCTTTGTATTTGATGAGGTGAAACAATGAGTAGTGACGACTCAATTTATATATGGAATTTAGGTGTAAAACTGGTATAAGAGACTAATCTCTTTGATCAGATAGAATTGTAACGAGATCAAAAATAAATTAAAAATTTAACATCGCTGGATCGTGTCAAAGCTTACATTTTCAATTTATATATGAATTTAAAATAAGTTTCAAAATGATGTTTATTTCAAAAAATAAAATAAAACACATATACAATTATTGGTTTTTTAATAATAAATGTTATCATGTTAGTTGTTATGTTATTATTTTTTTTCTATTGTCAAGATTTGAACCATAAACATTTACACCTTACTCTCTCAAAAAATAAAACATTTACACCTTACGTCCTTTAATAGATGAGCTACAGACCCCTCATACTAGTATTGTGTATCTATTCAACATAGTCGTTTAAACTCAATTTAACAGCAAAATTTGATCTACATCGCATATTATAATTGAAAAACATCATCTATATAATAAAAGTTATTATATAATTTTCAATGTCTTGCATTTGTTGGTCAATCATTTGATAAATAATGCCGATATGGTACTTTTAAAAGCATAAAATGATAAACGAAGAGTGTTGCAAGTTGCAACAATAATACACTAAATAAACAATAATAAAATAGAAGGCATAGTCAAAGTAAACAAAAATGAGCACTCCTCAAACAAGCAACACAGGATAAATCCAAGCAAGCAACAACACCACATCCTTCTGAATAACGCGTAAACAGAGCAGTAACAATCTCAATTTATTGCTTATCGAAGACTATAAGTTGCTTCTGTTTTCCAAATTAAAATGGATCTTCACTCTTTGTTTTATTTCACCATGTTAATAGTTACATGTACACTAGCCATATGACTGCTTCTCAAAAGATTGCACTTAATTATATACTAAAAGGAGTACTAGTTCTTTGCCTTATGTGCTTCCATGGTCTGAAGTAATATTGTCTCTTTAGAAATGTCAATTTGTGATTTTAGGGTATGCAGTGTTGCTTGCGGTCTTTAATGCTGATTCAGTTGAAGTGGAAATAAATGGTTGCGAATTCGGATAGTCTGTAGACAGTGTAGTCACAACCCTTTGATCGCACTCACACTCGTATTTTTCAATCATTTTATTTAGATGGAACGATTCAGAATTCAAGTTTGATATTTTAAATTTATAAAATAAAATTAAGACGCAGTTAAGAATTCAATTATGTCTTTTCGACTGAATCTTTAACAAAAGAAACAACACATAGCTGTTTCCTTCCATTTAATCTATTTAACAACTTTAGAGTTTTGTTTAGTTACTGAAAATGAAAACATTTTCTATTTTTATGAAATTTTTGTTAGTCTTATTCGATAACAAAGAGATAAGACCTTGTTAAAAAAAAAAACAAAGAGATAAGAGATACTTGAATGAACAATTGTCTGTGTTTCATGGAAACCATGAAAATATATAATAAAAAAACATTTTTTATTATTTCTACAAATTTGTTATCCCTAACTAGCATATTTTTTTTTTTTTATAGATATACTCTAACAAATAATCATTGAATCTCACATACATACAAGTACTAGGGTTAGGGTTAAGCCTCGATCACGTCATCCAACCTAACAATTTCGACGTTTTATAAGTTGAAATAAGATTTATAGACTAGTGTAAGATCTTTTATCATAAAATGAACAAAAATGAAAAAAGGAAATGTTTAAATGGACCCTTAGTTTTTGTTTTTTCTTATAATTATTACTAGATTTTTAAAATTATAATAGCTTTTTTTGTTAGTCATGTGGTCATCATAGATTACCCATCAATGCAATTGCCAATTGAATATATTTTCTAGCAATTTAACATATTTTCATTTCCTTAAGTAATGATTATTCACAATTCTGCAGTACCTAACATGTGCTCTTAATGATCACATCTACAAATCATAAAACAAAAAGTCTATTAATTATCACAAGATTGTCGAATGATAGGCTTCCAAATTTAAAATGAGGATGATTTCTAAAATCCTCCTCCTCAAAAGTTCTAGATCTGCAATATTTTCTTGAGTATTTTCAATACCCAATAGTTTATGAATTGATTATATATCCATTTTACCCAATAGTTTATGGTACATAACTTTTTATTTATTTTCCAACTACACAATTATTTCCCTCAACCATAGTATTAAAAAAAAATCAACACGCGCACATCAAAAAGGCTATAGTTGGAGGTGGTGGTGCCTTGGTGGGTACCCTGTAACCAAAATTAGTATTGTGGCACTTATTCCTCACACTGTGTGGACCACAACAAACCCTACATTCCAATTTCATTAACCATTAACCAATACCAAACAATTTGTTACCTATTTATTAGGGAAATTTGTACATCCAAACGGTCCCAAATTAAATCAACCATGAAAATTATTTGAACATAATTTGGTGTTTTTTGGTGTTTAGTGATAAAAAGTAGATTCTCTGATTCTAGTTAAAAGTTACTTGAAGTGATTTATGGTTATATACATTTATATAAATGTAAATTGAACAATAAGTTTGAATAAAATCAATTCTAGATTAAAAAAAATTCAAATTCTAACTTCAATTTAGAAACAATTATGAATACAAAATTAATTCTAATCGAACGAAATATATCAAAATCAATTATAGTGGTTTTGAATCATTTTTAGTTCCACCTAAAGTGTAACCAAACATGTACTTGATAAAAATGTAATATGAGTTCGTTTTTAAAAAAAAGTGTAATATGAATTCACCGATCAAACCGATCTCAAATCGATGGTCGAGAGTAGTTATTTAATGCAATTACATTGGGTTGCATGAAAGTGAGAAAGTTTAATTTTGTACCTTTTTCATTGTAACTAACTTGCCTTACCATTTTGGAGAACAACCATTTTTTACTAACATGAAGGTAAAAATTAAAGAGGAAAAAAAAAGGTACAACCTTAATGTTATGTAGGTAAGATGAGAGCATGTGGATTCTATAAGTGTATCATCTGCCAACAAATATTCTTTTCTGTGCACAAGATACGGTGGAGTTATATATATCTAAATTATTTGCATGGTTGTTGTGTGAAGTAATGGGTATTTAACACTGTGCATTCATGGTTTGGGGCCTATGATAGCACAGGGGGTATAATGAGTGAACTGTTAGATGATTCATGTCTCAATTATGTTATTTCATTTTCATAATGTTTTTGAACTCAAAATTAGGTCCCCCCTCCTTCTTCCTCCAAAAAAACAAAAGATAATTAGTACCAATTTGGTTGAACTAGTACTAATTTTGTAGAAATTATTGTGTTTGATTCAACGGTAACAAAAATCAATTTTAGATGAATTGATTATATGAAATTGATTAAGGTTAAAGTGAATTGAATATCAGTTTGAGGTTACAAATTCTTTGTTAAAATCAATTCTATAGACAAAATCATATCGGATAACATCAAAACATTTTAAACACTAAGGAAGAAAAAAAGAATGGAAAATATTTACTTGTATATATGTAACTTTAGCCACCAAATTTAAATAATAAAAATTAATATTCTAAAGTCAACACCAAGAAATAGATAAAACCTTCAAAGTGATTTGACATGCACAAAATTGTCAATTATGGCAACCCTTTAAAAGAATTGAACCATGGAAAGAAGAAAATTGATGGCATGAAGCATAAAATTGCAATCTTAAGTTTTGTGATTCTAATTTGCAATGAAACAGGAAACAATTGTTAAGGTAGAGAAATTAAATTCATAATTCTTTCATATATCAAAAAATTCAAAATCCTATTTACCTTCTGTACAAGACTCTCTCTCTAGTCTCTACAAATCTAACTAACTAATAACTATTTCTAATTAATATCACAAAGAAATGCAACCTAAATTATGCTACCATATATCATATAAATAGTTATGTTTTTTTTTAATATATGACAAATAAATAAACATATATGTGACTATACTACTGAACAATGGATTCTGCCACCAAAAACCTGATGAGAAATCAAACTATCTCTTGTTGTGTAAAGGGTTGGATCCTGTAGGCACTTTGCGTTTCTGAGACTTGAATTCTTTACCTTTGCTTCTGCTTGGAGAATTGAAAAATGGAATATGAAAAGCATGATGACTTGAAGTAGAAGAAGGGCTTGAGAATTTAATCCTTATAGCATAAACTCTTGGTGTGAGGAATAGAAGAGAAAGGAGGAGAAAGAAATGGAAGTGTTTCATATTGAAAAGTTATAAGATAAAAACAAATGGATGGAAATGAAAATGAATAATTTTGTGCAAAGTAGTCTTGTGTTATGTTGTGTATTTATATGGACATGGTTAGGTATCAACATGTGAATACTAAATGTGGTGTTATTTATGAAACACTTGTCAAGTCTTTGTGTGAATTTAGAGTGGTAGGTCATGGACTCATTGGCGTTTGATTTTGATCAAATGGTCAATGATAGCTGTATATCAATGGTGTGAGTAGGGACTAGCATGGGATCAGGGGTGGTGGGGTGGCAAATATTTAATGGTAGATAGTGACAAAGAGAGTAAACATCAACACAGACTCTTAGGAGTTTCAAATATTGTTACAAGCAAATAACTTGGTTGATGAGTCGAGGGACAACGAAGATGTACTAACTCGAAGATATATGGTTGAAACCTGAAAACTAACATAACCGACTAACATATGTCGATGCAAAATAATTCTTTTTTATATTAATCAACGTAAACTCACAATTAAGACGGTGAAAAAATGTAAAGAAAAGATGTCAAAAGTTTGATCATGCTTTATCAAATATTTCTTCTCATAAAAAATTAATTATTTACATTCTGTGATTGCATGTTGTCATGTGTATCTCGACCGTCCGATTAAAGTTGAACAGTCCAAATTTTATACTTGACTTTTATACATGATTAGAAGGCTGAGATGTGTGTACCTGCATACGATCACTCACAATGCATCTAATCCAAATCTGAAATCAAAGGGAATGGAATCGAATTGTTAATACATGATTTGGCAAAGACTTTGAACATAATGGGAGGACTAATATACCCCTATTGATTCAATATGTTGAGTCAAACATGGAAAGTATGTTAGGGGCTTTTTGGTCATGAAAAGTCAAACATAGCCGACACACTCAATTGGCCTTATAGAAACAGTATAGAATGAGGGGCATGCGGTATTTAATAGTACTACTAGTACTATATAATAAACCAAATACAATTAATTAACAAAATAAACATATAGAAAGGGACAGTACATGGCTGTATTAAGGCTAATAATCATACACATCCCCATGAGTTAGGTTAAGTAGATCCGAATTTAATGGGTCTATGCTAAGACGTGGATTTTATAAATTGGTCAATTTTCACGGATTTTGGTTCCTCTATTCAATGAAAGCTTTGTATTCTGTCCCCTTTAGGGCCTTAGGTATATATTTTAATCAAGACTTTCAAATATTAATATAAAACCAACGTAATATTTTTAGAATTTAGTAAACACATTTTTGGTATACGTCCAACTGTGATGTAAGTATATTTTAAAAAAGTGATATTGTGATGTGGTGAAATGATAAAACATGATTAAATGTTTCAATTTTGTTTATATATTATTGAATAGTTTAGATTTATTTTTTAAATGATTGTTGTAATCATTTAGTTTTCTCTAATAAACAAAATTAATTTTGTACGAAAAAATTGTATTTATCTTGAGTCACACTATTTTAACTTTTAACATGAAATGGAAAGAAATGTCAAACATTGAACTTTCACTTACCATTTAAAAAATTTATTTTAGGATTGCTTATTGAGCTATCATCATACCAATGGAAAATGGAAAGCTTTTTTTCTCAAGATCCAAGATCTATTAGATTATTATGGTCTCGTAATGTGAATAGTCATGTGTAAAATCATTGAGAGTATCACATATCTAATTAAAATAATATATTAAGACCCACATACTAAGAAATTTGTAAAACAAAGGAGGGCACAAATAGTCAATGACAAATCTAGTGGATGATATATTTTCTTGCACGGGTGAGAATTAATTGGAAAGACTAACAGGCTTCATCCTTAAGCATCTTCGTGAAAACTTGTTAATTTCATTTTTAGCTTTTGATTAATACAACAAAAAGATGAAACCATTTATAATGCGAAGATGAACACGTATATATTATTATAATTTGAAGTACTTTTGAGCTCAAAATGCCAACCGTTCCTCAAAGGGGTTATGTGGTAGTTGAATTGAAGCTGTTAGGTGTGTTTATTAAGGTTTAAATTTTGATTTAAGACTAGTCAATAGTGAAAAATTCTTAAAGGAAAAATCAAGTGGTAGAAAATTAGTAGCTTAGAGGGAAAGGGATTGATGTGAAGAGTAGAGATAGAAAATTCCTTGGCGGAAAGTTATATTTTGGATCTTCTAACAGCTAACGAACAAAAGGGCAATATCCCCCTCTCTTTTTCTTTTAGGAAGAAATATCCCTCTCTTTTATTTGGCTTAGATTGATTTGTTATAGTATAGAAAGACCGACCAAGTGTAATTGGGTCATAGAAGGGATTAATCCTCTCCAATGTGATAAATTATGATTTGAATTAACAATATAAATATACTTTTTTTTAAGGATTTAATTTATATAAACAATCAATGTAGAAAAAAGAGGGAATCTATTCGTAAAAAGGTCGAAGAATTTGGTTTTGACATGATGTGTGAGTGGATAGTCAACCTCTTCGGATTGTCTTTCTGAGACTTTTTGCATTGTCCCAACAAAAAATAAAAAAATCTTAGCAAAGAGATGGGGAAATGGGTTAATGGGGTGTGGAAGTGGGTCTTGAATTGACAAATGGAGCATTTTGAGTAGGAGGTAACTCTTCTAGACAACCTTCGAATGATTATTGACGTGGTTACTATTTCTCATTTCAAAGATGGTTGGGTAACTTTGTACGAGGGAGGAGGTGATCTAACTGTTAAAGTTTTTTTAACTTTGTCCGAGTAAACTCTACTCCCCTTCTTCTTTGGTGGGATCGGTCGAGGGGTTGTTGTTCGGTCATCTTTAGAAGAGCTATGCTTTGTAAAAAAATTATCGTCTTCTCTTGGCAAATGCTACTTGGACGTCTCCCAATAAGAGTGAATCTTCATTGTAAACGGGTAAATGTGAATGAAGGGTAAATGTAAATGTGTTTGTAGGTGTCGGAGTTGGAAGATCATCTTTTTCTCAAATGCCACTTTGCGGGTGAAATTTGGTACAAAATCTTTAAGTGGTACATAGTGGTGTTGGTGTTACTTGGAAATCTCTTTACCTTAGTTTCAAATTTGGTGCTTGTATTCAAGGAAAGGTAAGGAGCAAAAGAGGTTGATGTTGATTTGACATATCACTCTTTGGTCTATTTGTAGGGCTAGAAATGGTGGAATTTTCTTTGGATAAGTTGGTCAAAATGGAGGAGGTGGTGGAGCATATCCAACAATATGTATCTTGGCAACGGTTTCTAGCCAAATCAAGTGGCACTCTTGCTTATTTTATGAGAGGTGGGTGAATCCTAGAGAGCGCCTCTTGAGAATCTGAGTTTTTAAGATGTTTTTTTGAGTTTTGGTTCCTGGGAACGATAGAATACTCCTTGTACTGTTGTTTATGGGTTATACATGAGTGATTTTGTATTTGATGACTTCGTCTTTATCTCTCTTCTAACCAATAATCATCTTACATCATAATAATTTTATTTTAATCATTCTTTTATTACTCTCTCATTTAAAATACACTAAAGTCATCAAACCTGAAAAACACTCAAGTATTTTCATTGTTTACTAGGTAGCGGTAGCGGTAGCGGTAGCGGTAGCGGTACTAGTACGTACTACTTATACTTTGGCTTTATCGTGTGATTACGTATACATATCTATTAATAAATCTGTTAGAAAAAAATATATTTATCTCTAATAGAAGAGGACATGCAAGTTCAACAAGAAAGAATTTTGAGGTCAATAGAGGCACTTTTGTAGCTTGTACGGCAAGGCTATAACTTTCTAATCCAACAAAATAAGAAATTATGAATGTGTTGAATGTTGACACTGAAAATATTTCATGGTCCGCCAACAAAATGCATATTAACTTTCAAGCATGTCTTCATGTAAGCATTTGTATTCTTTGTAACCGACTTCATGGTATTATATTTCTTTTACTTTACCATTCTATACAGTATACAATAATCTATACTTTATTATAAAAAAAATCATAATTAACTATTAATTCTAGATATTTTAAAGTAACTATGATGAAATGATAATCATTTTTCCCAATAAAATAACAACTATTCTTGTGTAAGGACCTTAAATTTTTGTTGTTGTTGTTGTTATGAATGCTAACAAATACTGAGTGGTTTCATGTAGTTTGAAAGTATTAAATAATTTCATACAGTAGTTGTCACATGGAGACGATTTCAATATACATTAAGAACTTAACAATAGCAATCAAATGGACCGTTGACTATTAGAAAATATATACTTAAACTTATGTCTCCTCTTGAGCGTCACCGTCAAAATAAAGTAAATTTTGTAATTATGGATATATAGAACAAAATGTTAATCAATCTTTGAAGACAATTATTGAAGATTTTCGATTTACTTTTTATTGGTGGGGGTAAGATTTTCAATTTCTAAGTTTAAAGTTATAGTATCTTATTCCCACATGCAAGGTTTGTCAAGTATCGATATTAATTTCTTTCTTAAAAAGGAAATGACGTGTTTGGCGTATATATTTCAACCTTCACAGAAGAGCATATCCAACAAGGTTTCATCATTGAGTTTCAAACACTATGTAACAATTTTATAATATTTGTTTTCATTAGAGCACATATGTGGCAATCCAAGTTGCAAAACAATTGTAGGTACCTTATTTAAGTTATTGTTCTTTTTTTTGTCAGTAGTCTAGTGGATAGAATTCACCTTACAAGGTTCGAATCCCGGCCCCTACATATAGTAATTCATTGTTCTACCAACTAAATTATGGTCACGGGACATTTAAGTTATTGTTCTACAAGAATATATAATCAATTATCCTTACAATCAACAAACAAACAAAAATTAATTAAGCTATCATACCTTGTGAGTTTCTTAAATATGCACCATTAAAATAAACATATAGTGTGGATTGTATAAATATGATATGATATGGCACAATGAAACCTGAGATATAAACTACCTAAATTGAGTTACTTAAATCATATCCATTAGAGATGCTCTCTAAGGATCAAATTTTATTGAATAAATTTTGTCGTATGCATGTAGTTTAGTTCTAGTTTTTTTTTGGTAGTGAGTTTAGTTCAGTTCTAGTTTGAAAAGGCTATAACAATATGTTTGGATTGGAGAATTTTTAAATGGAGAAGAAGTCATTTAATATAAAGTGGTACTAATTTAAAAACGTTTTACAAATGTTCCGAGGAGCAGCCATCCAGATTGTCCTATGCATTTGCCAAAAATATCGTCCACACATATTTTAGATTTTTCATGTTGAAGTTATTTTGCAATGAACGTTTTATAAGGTTGAAGGGTGATTTTAGGGGGTTGAATGCTGATTTTAATTGACGTAATTCAAAAGCATAACATTTTTTTTTATCTATTCACACGTATTTGAGTAATAGTCATTTTGATCCCTAGATGCATAGCGAGTAGTTACAATAGTCCGTTAATGCATCGAACTTTAATTGTGCACTTCGTTAGTCAAAATAGTCTCTGGTTCTAAAATAATCCATCAATGTTCACAATCGATCTTTTCATATAGGGATTGTTATGATAATAAGTGACTACTTACAAAATTATATGACAGTAAGTAAGTATATTGATGGACTAATATGACAATATTAATGAAACATTTTAATACTAGAGACTATTTTAACTAACGAAGTGCACAATCAAAAACTATTTTAAAATTTTGATATATTGAAGAACTATTATTATCTATTCGTTATCCATTCAATGATCAAAATAACTATTATTCATTTTGTAAATAAATGTGTACGTTACTGTATGAGAATGTTATTAAGATAAAGTGTCGGAGGGTCAACAATGGACTAAGATTTGCTGGGCATGGGTGGATATATATTGCTTGTGTAGCAAAACAAGGTTGGGTGTGGTGTGGCTTCATGTCCATTAGACCTAAAACGCATATCTTTTACTTTTTTGGGGTAGTTTTTCTTCTCACTCGATTCATTATTGAACATTTGAACGAAGTTTCAATTCATTGGTTGTTTCTATGATGCTTTAAGTCAACCCACTCAGAATATAATGGCTTATTCATTCATATTGTAAGATGCTAGTTGTTGCTTAGGCTATAAATTGCCGACCACGATCTTTACATTAATTTTGTACATTAGATGGTAGCTAGCCATATACGTAACCAATAGGAATGAAAGACAGTACATAATGTTGGTGACATTGATTATTAGTTTTCTCAATAGTACATTTTCCATCCGTCCCAAAATGTAAACAAAACTGAGTAAACAAAAGTTAATGTATTTAATATAAATTTTGTACCAATACATTAATTTTTGTTGACCTATTTTTCTTACATCCGCAGGGAGTATATGTGCAATATTCTCACAATCGACCTCTATAACAGCATACTGGGAGTATAATCCTAGCATGCTGCTAAGAGTATAATCCTAGTGTGTGCACTTTTGATTTGAAAAAATACTGGAATGTGCCACTAGACTGAAATGTTGTAGAAATTTAACACCACCTGGTTAAGCTTGATCATGTTAATTGTTTTTTTGGGTGAAGATTGATTATAATACCTAATTAAATAAATTAAGTTTCTGAAATGAAAATAGTCATCTTTTTATAGAAAAAAAAAAAGTTAGGTGACATGGACTTTGGCACCAAAGGTTAGACACTAACCGATCACCAATTAAAAAGGTTTTCATGCTGAAACTGGAATAACTCGAGGCAACTGGAATAAGTTATTCCTAAGCAGCAACTGTCATTGTTTCCAACCAATTTGTTTCAAAGTAATTTACATGAATTGGTGTCAATGCTAAATCTGAAATAGTCTCTCATAATCAATAAATCATAATCAGCAAGAAAGGAATCAATTGATGTTATTAAGAAAATGGAAGCAATCAAACACCCTATCAAAAAATTGAAGACAAAAAATTAAACATAGAGAATGGGAAGACAAAAAACTAAGTTATGGAGTTGCAACTTGGTTGGCTTCTCGTGAACCACTAGTAGGACTGAGATGAGTTTGTGAGGAAGAAAGGAATAGACCCAAAACGACATCACATTTATGTGTTTTTGTTTATATCCATTGATTTGTCAATAAAAAAACAGAGGGCTGAGATTCATTCACAGGAGAAACTAGAGAAAAATTTAACGGGAGAGGATCTGTTCTCGGTGACATAGTATATCTTATGTTTAATATATATAGATATGAGGGCAAAAAAGTAATAATGCACAACATATTTATCATGAAAATGTTTCGTCACATCACTTGACATTCTTGTCATTTGGGTAACAGTGATATATTTGTTTAATGTATATAATATTAAATATAAGATTTTCAGCTGGTGTTTGCTTTTTTTCGTTTTGTAGGTTTGTTCGTGCTTGCCGGATTCTTTGTTGGGTGGCTTGTTCGTTTATGTCTCCGGTGGTTTCGTGTTTGTTTTTCAAAGACAGGTGGTTTTGGATTTTGTCCTTTTGGTGGTATGGGAGCGATGTAGCAGTTTGCTTGTTGCGGTGTCGGTTCGAAAACCTGAAAGGGTAAGTTGCAAAAAAACCCGAAAGGGTCGGTTACAATAACCCGAAAGGGTCTGTTTATTGACGTATTGGACTCATCAATCTGAGTTCCTACGCGTTACTTGCTCGAAAGAGCTTCTATACTTGCTATTTTACAGGGAGCTGTTGACACTTGGATTTTGCTACCGTGTTGGCGGTGGATCCATTCGCCATATCTACACTCTAACTGTTCTATGCAGAGGTTCACTTTTCATTCTTTTTTTGTAACCTGGTTTCGCGCCCGTACGCGGGTTCGCTGGGTTACGTCTGTGATTAGTGAACTTTTGTTGTGATAGATTAGAGTAGATCCACTTAGGTTGTTTTATCTTGTTGTATTCCTTTTTGGGTTTTCCTGGGTCAGGTCCTACGTCTCTCAGTCTTTGTATCTTTCTCTTTTTATTTATTATATTTTCTTTTTGCTTAAAAAAAAATATAAGATTTTTTTTGGGTACTGTAAATATAAGATTCAACATTATAGTTAACATGACTCTTTAAAAAAAAACATTATAGTCAACATGACAAGAACTTACATGGTCACACACGAAGTGACATTTAAATGAGAGAAATAAGTAGGGTTTATTACTTGGGGGTATGTTTAGTAAGTGAAGTTAATTAGATAAGAAATCAGCAAATGGGTTATTGGGCTTCGACAAGTCCAATAACGCTTGAACTATTACTTTTCGCACCATGTTACCTCCTCACGCACCCTTTTTTTTATTACAAAAATGCTCATGTGATTTCGGATTATATAATCTGAACTATGCTTATACATAAGCATGAATTTCACTTCAGCAGTTGCGAATTTCACTTTTAAAAACAACAAAAAAAAGGTAAAAAAATGATAAAACATGTCAAATAAAATCATAACAATATATAAATGCCACCAAAAAATTCTAAAAATCAAATAAAACTAATCCATGTTTTTTCGGATTTTCCTGAGAATATGGAGGAATAAAAAAATGAAAAATGAGTCTAAACGATGAAAATTTGGATTTTGAGGGGTGATCTCCTGTAAGAAGTCTCTTCTACGGGATTCTTAATCCCTGATTTTTTTTCTTTTTCTAATTTTGCAATCTAATCAAGTAGCCAAAAAACAAGATTTTTGACTGAGAACAAATAACAATGACATAAAATAGAAGGATGGGAGTTAGGAAGATTAATATGTTCCTTAATTGGCTATCCATGTTACATACAAACTCAAAATTTATGGTGATATAGTTCAGATTATGTAAAACTGTTTTTCCCCTGAATAAGGGTGTTCAGATTTTATAATCAGAAAAAATAAGGAACACGCCCTATTTTTTGAGGTTTTCGGATTATAAAATCCGTATTGGTGAAAATATCATTCTTCCACCCCATAACAAAGGAAAAACTCAATTCGGATTATAAAATTCGAAAATCACATGGGCATTTTCATAAAAAAATAGGGCGCGCGAAAAATGGTTAGAATGGGAAAACTAATAGTCTAACGCTTGACTTATTGAACACACAAGTGGTTTTATTAATAGAACCTGTGTTGTAGCAAGTTTACATTGAAAAAACCTGATACCATATTCAGAAACCCTAGATTTCTGAAACCCTAAAACCGCCCCTTCTCTCTAAGTCTTCATCTGGTAGTAGTAGCTAGCACTGTTTGTGGATGAAGCTGTTACTGAGAAGAGGCGCTTCCGATTGAGTGGTGCTTGTGATCGTCCAAAGAAATTTGACATAAAAGGAACTACACTACAAGAGGTAATAATTTGATCCTTGATCATGTTCATTCGTAAGGATATATTGAATGAAATTTTTGTTATACAATTTCCCTTTATATTCCCCACACATCATCTCACCTACTTGTTTCTCAATCTCAAGTTTATGGTGATGAGGGTATCGGTATAGACGTACATTCACCGCCCTGATTCCTTCTAATAGATGAACAACATTTTCTTGTCGCCTTTCTAAGGGTAAACCTTAGAGTTCTTGGAAAACCTTCTCAAACTCTCTCATAAGATGTTCTAAGTCTTGAACTTGAGATGGGCCGACCTCCAATTGGTGCAACCCTTAATAACATTTTCATTTAGATTTCTGCTCTTCCCCCAGCACAAAACGCTCGCGCCCATTTGAAATGCCAAAAATACCCTTGCGTTAGTTAAGTAACGCAAGTGTTAAAATCAGCGCATCTTAACATGCGCTGCGCAACTTAACTCACGCTGGAATTAACACTTGCGTGAGTTAACTCACGCTGCGTTACTTAAGCAGTGCAGGGGTAAATTGATAATTTCAGCTGAGCGTGAGTGTTTTTGTGCTGGGTGATGAGCAGAAATCTTTCATTTATCCTACAAAGTTTAAGTTTACCATCCATATAATTTTGAACCGTACACAACGCTTCCATATCTTCCATGATTCCCCTAAATATATATTGACCCATTCATCTCCATAATCGAAAACACAAGCCTTTCATTCTAATCAAACAACGTACACCCAATTGCTTTATTAGATGTGCAATATTGTACATGTTCAATTACTGGATTTAATCTTGCTTTTATTACTTGCCAACTGTCTTATAAAAAAGTAATTAATCTTAATCAAATGATATAATAAAAGGATGTTAAAGTTTTCACATACTGGCAACTATTTTATGAAGACTATTAAGCTTTATCTCATTTTCAACAAGTTTTCCATCAAAAAAAGAAAAAGAAAAGCACATTATCTAAAAGTCTAGTTCTTCCCAATTCTCTCAGCTTTGTGATTGTCTTTGACAATGGCAGAAGAGTTGACATTATTGGATGAATAGCTCAGAATGTTTGGTATGAGAGCAAGATAGCATTGAATTAGACTCTCCTCTTTTTTAATGTTCAAATCTACACTTCTCTCCTTTATTTTTTATATCTTTGATAATTTAGCAACTGAAATCTAAAGGACACAATACTGTGAAAAACTGTGCGGATCCATTTTATCTTAATCAAGATTTAAATCATATTTTCTCTATTTTTATATACATTATCATTAACATATTGTTTCAAAAATTATTAATTTATTATAAAATATCAAACAATATGAAATAAATTAATTTTAAAAAATCATCTTAATTTTTTTTGTAAGAGTCTTGATATCATCTAACCCGAAATTCCCTAAAAAAAATCATCTAACCCGAAATTATTATTACACCATGAATGGATATATTTTTTTTATGGTATTTACTATTTAGTTCATGCTGAAAAATTATCGTCAGTCAAAGTTGTAATGTAATTTTTGTCATTATTATGACATAATTTTTCTAACTACTATAATAAAATATAACTTTTCAATCGTAATAAGAAATCATAGCAATATTATTTCTAATAGAAATTACATTATTGATTTTTCAAATTAACCAAATATCATATTCCAATAGTTTATTATTCCAAAAATGGTTGCTAGGGTTTCCTAGTGTGCTGCCGCTTCCAACCCAAAATCCATATACGTGAATCATTTGGATTCTTCAATTGGTTTGCGTTTCATGCTTTCAATTGGATTTGGATTTTGCCGCTTCCAACCCAAAATTCATATACGTTTCATGCTTTCCTAGTTTGCGTTTCTTCAATTTGGATTCTTCTTCTGATTGCGGCTCAGCTACTGCTATGCCTTTCGATTGGCAAGCTGAGCTTTCTGCCACGGTGGTCCCTGCACCACCTGCTAGGGTGCAGTCTCCTCCTTCCTCCACTCCCAAGGCCGCAACATCTTTTGCTCAGGTCCTAACAGCAACGCTGCCTGTCTCCTCCAATGATAACCTTCCTCAGCCTTACATCATTCGAGGGGAGACACTCGGTATCAAAATATCGCAGGAAATTTATGAAAAAGGCATAGCCTTTTGCAAACATCACTTACGTGGTGTCTCGTCCTTAACAAGGGTGATAAACCATATATGACAAGGGACATTGAATTGAAATTACAGAAGCTATGGAAGACGATAAGGGCTTGGTCGATGCTTTCTTTGGGAAGGGGATACTATGAATTTTCCTTTGCCTCTGAGAATGATCTTTGAACTGTTTGGGCGATGAGAACAGTGAATTTGAAACCTGGCCTTCTACGGTTGTTTGAATGGACTCAAGACTTCAATGTGCACACGCAAAGAAATACACATGCTCAAGTTTGGATTAAGTTGATGGATTTACCCCAAGAGTACTGGATGGAACGAACATTACGCGAAATTGCTAGTGCGGTAGGCACCCCGTTACTTATCGATAATGTGACGACCAAGCCCATTTTCGGGCACTATGCAAGAATACTTGTGAACATGGATTTTTCTCGCAATTTTTTTTATGAAATTGTTGTTGAAAGAGAGGGTTATGCATTCCCGGTTGAAGTGGTTTATGAGCGTATTCCGGACTTTTGTACACACTGTCAAACCATCGGGCATGACGTTACCGCTTGTCGGTGACTCTATCCTAGAAAAGAAAAAGTGGCACAAGGAAAGAAACATGTCCTGACGAAGAGGCTAGAATGGGTTCCTCTTAAGGATAACCCATCAGGCATTGGCTCCTCGACAACATTCCAGGCTCAGCCAACTCCCACGGTGGTGGATAATGTCACTATCTTGCAACAACAGCAGCAACCGACGGTTCAGCCAACCCCCACAGTGGTGGAGAATGTCTTGCAACAACAGCAGGAGCCAACAGTTCAGTCAAGTCCGTCAGTTGAGCATCTCCTAAGTGAACCTGAAGGGCCAGTGCAACGCAGCAGATCTACTAAGAATTTATAGCTTTGGAGGCCAACTTAAAAGCCAATGAGGCCATAACTCTTGATATGGAGAAGGGAATCACAAAGACCGTAACAGATCCTCCGAATGATAATTTGGTAAACCGTGATCCTCCATTTACTTTGCAATATATTACAGTTAGAAATGAATATAGGGCTGAGCAAGAAACTATTTTATACCTGGTAATAGACACCTCTGATGTTAGTAAGTTTGTTGTGGCACTGGATGCGAGTGTTGATCCTGAGTTGCTGCAAGAAGTTGAGTTTATGAATGCTTGGATGGCCAAGGCTGCCGAGACTGATGTACCTTTTATACCAGTTGTGTCGAAGTCTCAGAAAAAGAAAGGGAATAAGAACACCAAGGTTGCCTATCAAACCTGCTCATCGGGTTCCGTTCCGCCTTCTCAATGAATATTATTTTTTGGAATATTCGGGGAATTGGAAATAATGATTCCCGAATTGCTTTGTCTAATATGAGTGCGATTCTTCTAGTGTGGTGCATGCTTTCAAGAATCCATATGTCATTCCTATTCGTCTTTGGAATTGGTGGCATAACTGTTTTCAACATGGGATGATGATGCTTTGTTCTCATATTTCCTGGGAGGGGAACTGTTGTACCGACAAGCTTGCTTCATTGGGACATGTGTTGACTGACACTGTATGGTATACCATTATGCCTTCTTCTTTGGCGGCGGACTTTTCAAGGGACAGAAATGAATATCCTATTTACTGTTTCCCTTAGTCATTTATGTTTCTGTTTTTGTTGCTTTCCTTTTTTATTTTTTGAGGATTCTGGCCTAGTCTCCTCTCTTGTAAATATTTTTCCCTTTTTTTCTAATAATATTACATATTGGAAAGGTGGTAGAAGATGGGGGTTTTTGTTGGGTGCCAACCTAGCTGGGATGCGATAGTTTTCCCCTGATGCCTAACCTTTCTCTTGTCCTTATAAAAAAAAAAATCAAATTAATTTCGTAGATCTACTTGTACAAACACGTTGAGAATGTAGAAGTATCAGACATAGATCTCTCTAGCTAAGGCCAACAACATGCAAATATGTTCATGACAGTAACCACCTTTGGAGCCTCTTGGTTTACAAAATTGTTGACATGCATCGTCATGCCCTAGCCCTGGACAAACAGGATCATAATAATAGCAGGTTCGACCACTACATGCATCGGTCAGTATTGCGTCCAGTAGTTTTTGTGGGTGAAGTGGCAAGTCTTCCTCACCTGTTAACAATCAATTTAATAGAATTATAAATATGACCCAATATTCAAAAGAAATTTTTGACATGTTTGAAAGATTTAGATATTTGTATAAAAACATGTTCCAGATTAAACATCAACTATAAACATTATCTCTAATTTTATAAAACAAAGACATGTTACTAATAGCTAAGCAAGTATTTTCATTGAAATATAACAAAATTGAGCTATAAAATTAGTTTATTACCGGCAGCCATGACTAAAGGAATGAACACAATTGCATAGACAACAAAGAGAGAATTTACGCGGATTGTCATTCTTCTTTGTACTATTGACATAAACCACCCTTACCATAATAGACTATTTAAAGATATGATAGGATAAGAAAATGGATAATGATAAGATATGAGTGAACATGATATCCTGTCAAGTGTTTGACACGTAGATGATAAGAATCAAGATAACATTATTTAATCATATTAAATTACATAGATGCCCTTATATTCTAGTCAATTATATTGCAATTTAAAGCATTATCTATTATTTTATTGATTGATAATAAACTATGTAGGTTGCTACTTGCTTAGTTGAAGAGAATTATAAGGGCATGATAACTATGTAATCAATATAATAATTTTGGGATCATTATTTTTATCATATTAAATTACATAGTTTCCCTTATTTGTAATTTATATTGATTGATAATATTATCTATTATTTATTCAAGAGTGTCCTTTTGGTCTTGTTTCTAGGGAGCAGTCTGGAAAATTTGTGAGTCACAAAATTCATTGGCTGACCTTTATTGATGCCGGATGGAGAAGTCTATGCTTTATTGTTTCTGTTGATTTGAGGAAAGAGTCTTATCAAAAGGTTTTGCCTCCTGATTATGAAGTATTAGATGTGCGCAACTTGACCTTGAGTGTGTTAAGAGATTGCTTGTGCATAATATCTGGTCATGGTATCTAGGTCATGAAAGAATATGGAATTCAAGAGTCTTGGACTAAATTGTTCACTGTTTCTAACATGCCAATTCCTAGTAAGTCTTATCGCTTGACCAAAGCAATACATGCTTTTGAGGATGACCAAGTGCTGCTAGCTGGAGTATGCAGGAACTCAAAAATATTGTGCTTGTTTACGATTCAAATAATGGTGTTTTTAAGTTTACTATGTTTCAAAGCACCCTAGAAGTAAGCGTTGAGAGCTTAATGCCACCTTGTTTTTAATGCGAGGATGCAGTGCTATGTGACTTGATGCAAATAATATGTTTATGTTTATGTTTTTTATTCTACTTTTTCACTGGGTACTAGTGACTTCATGGATTATTGTTAATTAATTGTCATAAATTTGAAGCTTGCGAACCTATTGTTAATTAATTGTCATAAATTTTGGGAGTATTATTTATTCGTTTTAGTTTTTTATTTATTTGATTTTAATGATCCTGAAATGAATTTTTATTTTTATTTTTTGAACAAATCCCAAAATGAATTTCTCTTACCACCATGACGTCACACGCCTACTGCAACAATAATCATTTGTTGCCGTAAAGAAGCAAGTTGATGTGGGTCACTAGACATAACTTGATTACTATACATGCATTCAAAGCTTTGCGACATGCCTCTATTTCCGTTTTCAAGTTGTTACAATTGCTTTTGATCCATGAACTTAAGTCACCTGCACACACCTCTAATGGGGCGCACCACTGAATGATGAACATTATTATAATAGATTTCTTTAACAACACGAAACCCAAACTCTATATACCAAGTGTTCTCATACTTGAACTAACAACAAGTTCCATGTCTATTTTCTGGTTCCATATTCAATAAAATGGGTGTTGTAAATTCGGACAAAATCACACCAATAAAAACAAAGATGTGTGGAGCAAAGAATATAGTAGTCAATGGACAAAATAGCCTCAAGCAACAACAACAACAACAAAATAGACCTAAGTCCCAGTGGAAAACAACATCACAAACATAATCAAAGCAGCAAAGATAAGCAATGTAAGAAAGGAAAACAAACACACCAAAGATTGTTAACCCAGTTCGGTCCAATATGACCTACTCTATGGGAGTGAGCAACTCTTCAATCCACTAAGATGAAAGTGATACAGAGGGGTTACCAGAAATTAGCATAAGAGCTCACAAAGAACAAAACCTAATTTCTACCCATTTCTCAAGTCACCCACTTTCTCAATGAATCCTAAGAGAAAACACAAAAGGAAGCTTTTTGATCCTTCCAATGGTGAAATCTCACTACCTAAGGTGTTTACAATGTTTCTCAACCCAAGAGAACCTCACTACAAAGACACTCAACCATAAAGTTACCTCCTTTGTATTCCCAAGTTTCTCTCTCTAAGCCACACACAAAACTTGAAGAATGAAGCCTTAAATAGTGTTCAGACCCATGCAGTATCGTGCCACGTTTCCTGCCATCGTGCCACAATGGAGCAGGTAATAGTACAATACTATACCTTATCCGTCTGAATCGTGCCACGTTGCTCCTGCATCGTGCCACAATTTTTCCAGTGGCAACCCAGGCCTGAACCAACCAATCGTGCCACGTTGTCCTGCAAATGTGCCACGATTTTTCCAATGCTTCAACATTAAATTCTTGAGTCATGAGGGGGACTGATGAATGTGAGAGTTTGAAAGCAATTATGTATGAGGTTCATGGAGGAATAGTTTATCGTCGTAGACATGTTAAGGGTGGTATGGGTCCTAGAGCTACCCAACAGTTTTATGTTATTGTTGTAAAAATTGAACAAATTATGTTTTTAATCATCATCTATTTGAATATTTGTATGTAACCCACATATAATTTGTGTTTAATTTGTACAATCTATATTTAATTTGTGTTATTTCTTATCATTTTCATTAAAGTATTTTCTTATAATATTCTGTTTGAATTACAATACATTTTGCAATCAAATACTCCATTGGTTTCAAAATATTTGATTTAGTTGACTGTTTCATCCATGCCAACGTATAATTTTGACTTTTAATATCTTTAATTATCTATTAACAAAAATTATAAAAAAAAGTGCATATTTTAAAAATATTCATTGAGACAAATCTAACAAGATCTTATAAGTTGCGTGTCATTTGTCTTTATATAATAGTAAAAATTATAAAAAAAAAGTGTATATTTTAAAAATATTCATTGAAACAAATCTACCAAGATCTTATAAGTTGCGTGCCATTTATCTTTATATAATAGTAAAAATTATGGTCAAAGTATACTACATGAAAAAACGCATTATAAATTTAAGTTTTAATACGCATTAAGCATAAAGTTGAAGTGGCAGAGCTTGACAAGAATCTCAAGAGGGTACTTTGAAAAAACAAATCACATGTTTTACCACAGTTGTAAATTAAGATTTTTTTTAAAAGTACAACTATTAATTGATGAATTTTTTTAGTTGACATGACAATAGAAGGGATATTTAAAACTCTCAAATTAGAAGGTCTATAAACCTCCGCTAACCAATCAAATATAAGCGTGACAAAATTTTACACACCACTTTATGGTGTTTGAAACCGCTGAAAGTTAAAACTTCCATAAAATTGTTAAAATTTTACAAAATAAATCTATAGATTTTAATTTTTTTAATTGTGGGTCGTGGCCCACTACAACCCATGAAGGACTCTAGAGAGACAACATCTATGCAACTATCAACTTTGTCGTACTTTCACGAAAATCATTTAAGGTTTTAATCGATACTCCCTCCGTTTCTTTTTAAGTGTCTTTTTAGGGTGAATTTTTTGGTCCTATTTAACTGTCTTATTGGTATTTTAAGGGTACAATTTCTCAATTATACCCTTTATGAATTACTTTTATCTTTTCAATAAAACTAAGTAATGTTATCTATTTGGAAAACTAAAGTTGTTTTTTTTTTTTTTTAAATAAAGTTTGTTTCTTGTTATCTTTAAATTTAAACAAAATTTTGTTCCAAACAATGGTTTCAAGAAGAGTTAAAATTCTATAAATAAGATGAGTAGCAATTGTTAAAAATTCAAGTGTGACTCTAGCATTGGTTGAAGCCATAGTTGAAGCCTTAACTTTGATTAAAGGAGTTGGAAGAAAATTAATTTTTTCTTAACTTCTGATTAATGTGAAGTTGGAATAATTTTTATATTGACTTAAAATAATTAAAAAAATTTGCACAATATTTTAAAAAATTGACAATTGTTTGTTACGAGAGAGAATGTACAAAAAAATAGGAATTTGTTTGAGACAAAGATAATGACCGACAATTGTTTGTTACGAGAGAAATATAACATATTAAATTTATTTGAAAGATAAAACGTGTGCAAAAAAAATAAAAATTTATTGGTGGATTACAATGAGAGTATAATAGGAATAAAATGTGCAAAAATACACATTGCCATTTTTGTGTTAATTTTCTCAAAAGACACTTAAAAAGGAACAGACGGAGTATTAATTATTATTTTTTTACACAACTTGAGTGTCTACATTAGAAATATACTACCTCCGTCCCTATATATAAGACCCTTTTACCAAAATTACGGAAATTAAGAAAATAGATATTTGCATTAAAGTAATTACTATTGATTTTACAAATTTATCCTTTAAGAGAAAGAGTTAGTTTATGTTTTCAACATGTCATTTATTGCTGATTGAAGAAAAATATGTATAATAAATAAGGGCATGCTTTTAAAGAAATAATTAATGTAGTTGAAAATAACAAAATGGTCTAATAAAAAAGGACAAAAAAAATTCTCAAAACGGTCTTATAATTAGAAACGGAGGCAACACTCATTTTTTGAGTAACCATTCCAAATGGACTTGAAGAACAGACTAAGTGATGATAATTCAAGAGTAATTAATCAAATGAATAAGTAATAACTAAACTTATAAGGTCTTCATTTTATATGGATGAAACATATATTTAACTTTAAATTTTATTGTAAAAATATAGATGTAAATTATTTTTGACTATAATTGTTTTTAAGGAGGACTGATCTGAGTCATCATGAAGAAATTTATGCTAGTCTAGGAGCGAAAAAGAAGCATAAAGTAGAAGTATTTTGTCAACATTCCACAAAAGAGAGAGAGGGGGAAGCGTATTAATCATATCATGGACTCATTTGTGAACTTGTCGTGTGGGTATTGTTTTAGTCCCAACAGGAAAAATCGAGGGAGTTGCTTCCAACGTATTCAACAGGTCAAATTACACCATTTATTTGCGGGGCTCTATTTAAAGTTATGATCTTAATCCATTAAAATTGATATTGGGAGATATCAAACCTAAAACTTTGAAAAGATTACATTCAATTGTCTCGATTCAACATCATCAGATTAACTCAAGTGATCTCAATTATTGATTATTTATCCTTTACTCAAAATTCACTTTCGTTTTCTTTTAAAAAAAATCATTTTGGAATTATATTTTTGCATTTTTATACGAATTTGTCTTTCCCTTATGTGAGAACTAAGTTGACAGTTTCCCTATTGACAGTTAACGACAATATGCAACACCCGTGATAGGTCAAAATATTTTTTATGTGGCTATCTTATTTCACAAAATCTCTTATTTGAACTTGAATTCATGTTCTTTCCCTGCAAAATACATTTAACTTTAAAAAAAAAAAAATTCATTAAATCTCAAATCAAATTCAAACATTGTTAGTGAATGTCAATCTCATGCTTGGGGTTGACCTTTGAACCGTAAAGAATGATCAATGCTGGACTCAAATTAAGGACAAACTTCTAGAGTTTGCTAAACCCTATCACCCATACATTTTTTCTTTTTCTTGAAGGGGCTATCACACTCATACATGAGATTAGAAATTTGAGATTTTTTATTTTTATTAAATATAAGATTGAGATTAACTAACATTATTTATTTATTTATCTTGAAAAATCAATCTTGTTACTGGCGCTAGGTGCTAGTGCCATAAATGGGACCATACTCATTCATCCATTTGAAAAAAAGGGAGAAAAAGAGCACCATCCCAATGATAAGAAACATCATCAAGTTTTGCACTTGCTAGTGGAATGCCTTTGCACTTGCTAGAGGAATGCCACATGCCAGAATTGTCTTTTCTTGTTGTTAGAGAGATACTAAAGGAAAGTGAAAGGAGTGAGTGGTTTTATATGTTTTATGGAGAAAAAAATGAAAGAAAAATAAATAAAAAATGAAAGAGAGTAATATAAAAGAGAGATAAATACAAAATCATTGATTCTCAATTGTGGTCATGTGAGGATGGAAGAGAGAGAAGGATGAGAGATAGGGAATCAACATGACATTATTTTGTTTGTTTAATTATTTTAAAAAAAATAATATACTCACTTACACATTATGAAAATGCCTTGTCATTTATTCGCCGACTCGTATGAAAAATTGTTACCAACAATGTCTATTTTGATCTTATAAGTTTATAAACTATAATTGAAATTTGGCCTCAGTCAAACAAACAACAATAATGCACTTCAAAAATACTACTCCCTATAAATAAATAAATCCATTTGAAAAATGCTCCCCTTAACCATCTTACCAACCACATCAGTTAATGCATGTTAATTAATCGAATTTTTTTTTGGTAGATAGACGAAATGACAAAACAATTATAAACTCATACACATAAGTGGAGGCATCGGGGTTCGAACCCCGGTCATGACATCTGATCTAACAATTTTGACATTTTATCAGTTGAGCTAGGACTTCTGGATAATTAATCGGACTTTATTTGATTTAATACAAACAATTCAAAAGAAACGTTAGTTTGATGGGAATATTATTCTAAGTTATTTTAGAATATATATTTAGTTAGATGTATATAATATTCCTAAGAATCTTTTTAAGAGTCAAGTGCAGAGAAAGTGACAGAAGTGAAAATTAAATTAAATAAAAAAAATCTTACACATGAGATTTTATTCCCAAATTTATAAAAAAAATAGTTTTACCATAAACCTCTTCTTTGAAAATTATCTATTTTTCCAAAGTCTTTCATACGAAAATAATTTTCCATAGCATGTATTATTCATATCCTAGCACACTGTGATTCAACACACAACCAAATTCTTATCTTATGTTCCTATTATACTGTACACAATGAAACCAATAAAATTCAGATTATCATTTTTATTCTTGTTACTAGCCTCTAAATCCTTCATAGCAGAATCAAAATGTAGCAAAACTTGTGACTTAGCTTTAGCTTCCTATTATTTACAGAATGATGCAAATCTCACATATGTTTCAAAGATCATGCAATCAAACCTTGTTACAAAACCAGAAGATATTGTTAGTTACAACACAGACACAATAACAAACAAAGATTCTGTCCAATCTTTTACAAGAGTGAATGTTCCATTCCCTTGTGATTGCATCCATGATGAGTTTCTAGGCCATATATTCCAATACCAAGTTGCTACAAAAGATACTTATTTATCTGTTGCTAGTAACAATTATTCCAATTTGACTACTGCTGAATGGTTGCAAAACTTCAATACCTATCCATCAAATGATATTCCTGATACTGGAACTCTTAATGTTACTGTTAATTGTTCTTGTGGGAACAGTGATGTTTCCAAGGATTATGGTTTGTTTATTACTTACCCTCTTAGACCTGAGGATTCTTTGGAATTGATTTCTAATAAGACTGAAATTGATCCTGAGTTGCTGCAAAAGTATAACCCTGGTGTGAATTTTAGTCAAGGGAGTGGTTTGGTTTATATTCCTGGGAAAGGTACTTTCTTATTTTTCTTCTATATATGTTTTGGTCTTTTCTGATATTAATTCATGATGTTCTGGTACATACTGTGAGATTGGTTTTCTTATAGGCATTAAATTGGTTAAAGGGTATTCAGTATTTGTTATTTTACTTTTGATTTTTGTGAATTTATAGATAGAATCAGGGTTTTTGAAAAGGACAAAACTTGAGTGTGTTTTTATGTGTTTTTCGTACCATTCTTCACTTAAAATACAATTTTTGTGGTTATAACAAACTTTGAGAAAATTCTAGAATCAAGGAAATCATTGCTAATTATGAACATTTTAAGTGAAGAACACGATAAACACCTTAAGTTTTGTGGTTTTTGATGTCTTTCCGACTGCAATATGGCCGTGATTGAGGTCACATTTGATCGTGATTCTCTTCAAAATCAACGATCATGGAGAAATGCTAATGATTTCTGATAATCTGATTAGTGCTGCATTCAAAGTGTTTACATGATAAGAAATGCATTGAAGGTGTGCGTAACTTTTTAGCATTATGCTGCTTAGAGTTGTGTGCCTGTATCTTCAACTTCATTATGGAGATTTATAAGCTTTGAAACATTAGCCTCACATTTTATTTTCTCTTCAATTTCCAGACCAAAATCGTAACTATGTGCCTTTTCACACTAGGTAATTCCCTTTTTGCTTTGCTCATGAAGTTAAGTAATTTTTCATACTCTTAATAACATGCTAATCTCGATGGTCTTGTTTTCATTTTCCTTTTCAGCACTGGAGGTTAGTTTCAACCTTCAAACTACACAGAAAGTTGTTTTGTTGATTATTGTTATACTCGAGTTTGGCATTCATATCAGATGCAAGGTAAAAATATCCTTAAAAGTAGAATTATAATCTACTTCTATCTCATATTGCATATATTTTTGTACATAATCAGGTCTATCAGGTGGAGTTATAACTGGAATATCTGTTGGAGCAGTAGCAGGACTAACCCTATTATCATTTTGTATTTATGTTACGTATTTTCGAAAGAAGAAGGTACGGAAGCAAGAATTTCTCTCAGAAGAATCCAGTGCAATCTTCGGTCAAGTTAAGAATGGTAAATAGATAGATAGAAAATAAAAGTACAGTTGATCATGATGGACCATAGCCTATAGTAACACTTATTTATCATCTTTCTTTCAGATGAAGTCTCTGGTAATGCTACATATGGAACTTCAGATTCTGCGAGTCCTGCTAATGTCATTGGCATTAGGGTGGAAAAATCAGGAGAGTTTTCATATGAAGAACTAGCCAATGCCACAAATAACTTCAATATGGCTAACAAAATCGGTCAAGGTGGTTTCGGTGAAGTCTATTATGCAGAGCTGAATGGCGAGGTTTGTAATCATAGCATTGTTAGGTTTAACTTTTGATAATAGTTCAAGTTTTCCACCTTCACTTAATTTGTGCTTTTGATGTTTTTTTCACTAAATAGATACTTCAAGCACCACAAATTAATGTTAGGATATATCTGCAATGGTTCCTGTTTATAGCTTTCACATGAAAAAGTTATCTCTAATTACACAGAAAGCTGCAATAAAAAAGATGGACATGAAAGCATCAAAAGAATTTCTTGCTGAGTTGAAGGTGTTGACGCGTGTTCATCACGTGAACCTGGTAATGTTTGAAACTTAATCCATAAGCTATCTAGGATAGCTTATGAAAAAATCTATAACTTAAATGAAAACAGTTTTATTCTATTTTATCTCTTGTTATAGAAATAGCTTATACATAAAAACTTATATATGTTTGTCTATTGATCACCATGTATAGGTACGCTTGATCGGATATTGCGTTGAGGGATCCCTTTTCCTTGTCTACGAATACATTGATAATGGAAACTTAGGCCAACATCTACGCGGTTCAGGTGATATAAGAACTTGTTAAATATCTTTGTTCAGCATTGATGCCATTAATATGATTATAATGAATGATGACTATATAATATAACGACCAAGTCAAAATATTTCCAGATGGAGAACCTTTGCCATGGTCTAGCAGGGTTAAAATTGCTCTGGATTCAGCGAGAGGTCTTGAATACATTCATGAACATACCGTCCCCACATATATTCATCGCGACATAAAGTCAGAAAATATTTTATTAGACAAAAACTTCTGTGCAAAGGTACAATCTGTTTCAATAAGTTTCTTTAGCTTGTTACCTTTCTTTTGGGAAAATTCTGAGAGACCTTATGTTCTTTTGTTTTCAGGTTGCAGACTTTGGATTAACCAAACTGATTGATGCTGGAATTTCATCAGTTCCCACTGCTAATATGGCTGGCACATTTGGCTACATGCCACCAGAGTATGATGAAAATTATGCTTGTCTTTATATGTGATAGAACCTTGTTTGAGGCCAATAAGTTTAACAGGACGTTCACGCAGCCAGCACATCGGTGGTCATTTGGTCGAAATCGGACGATTCAAAAACAAAACATATTTTGTTTTTCTATAAACTGTAAAATACTAACTCGAAATATAAGTCGTACCATCTTGATCCAACAATCACCGATATACTGAACACGTGAAATTTGTTTGGTAGTGTATTTCATTATGTGAAACTCCTTGTATATCTAATTGATAAAACCACCTCACTTTTCAAGAACACAAATTGAATGACACCATTTTCTTATCTTGTAGATATGCATATGGTAGTGTTTCTTCAAAAATAGATGTATATGCTTTTGGAGTTGTTCTTTATGAACTAATTTCTGCAAAGGCAGCTGTGATAATGGGTGGTGATTCTGGTGCTGATTTAAAGGGCCTTGTAGTTTTGGTGATTCTTCACTCCCTAATAATATTTTCAAAATGCAGCCTAGTGATTTTTACATTAGAAAATATATTTAAAACTATGTATGTATATATTGTTAATTTCTTATGTTTAATTTTTTTGATGACATGTGTGGCAGTTTGATGAAGTTTTTGATCAGCCACATCCTATAGAAGGTCTTAAAAAACTGGTGGATCCTAGGCTTGGAGATAACTATCTAATTGATCACGTTTTCAAGGTATTAGATTATTTCATTCAGTTTTGTATGTAAACAAACAAAAAAAAATGTCATTCGAAAAGAGTGCGTGTTAAAATGTATGTTGTTATAATTCATTTGAACCGATACTGACCAATTTGTTACTTTGCAGATGGCACAACTTGCCAAAGTATGTACAAATAGTGACCCACAGCAACGTCCAAATATGAGTTCTGTTGTAGTTGCTCTTACTACACTAACTTCAACTACTGAGGATTGGGATATCACTTCTATATTCAAAAATCCAAATCTTGTAAATCTAATGTCTGGAAGATAGGAGTATGAATTTAGGATACAAATGTTACAAGGGACATACCCTAATAATTAAAATAACCACATGGCTTTTCTTTAGTAAATTTTATGGTATTGTTATTTGAACCTCTGTTTCTTTTAAAGAAATATCCCTTTTTATAAAATTAATCTCAAAATTTAGTTAGGATAAGTTCAAGAATTTGAGAATCCAGAATTCTTTTTCTTTTTGAACTTTTTTCCTAGAAACACATGTATATTTATTATGAAAATTTTGGTGTAAATTAAGTATTATTTTCGCACAACTCCGTATACTATTTTCCCAAGTTCATGTAGGATAGAATGAGAAACAAAACACTCCTTTAAGAATTTTAAAATTGTTGAATTATCAACGTTGAGTTCGAATCTCAGATCTCTATTTAAGTTGTAAGAAACTCAAATCATCTCATGCAAACATTGTTAACATATTTATTCTAAGAACATTGTTATTTATCTAGAGAGTTTTTATCAAGAATTTATCAAAAAAAGGTCTCAACCAATTAAATTTGTTATTTGACAGAAATCAAAGGAGGTAATGGTGTGTAATTAAGGAAAGGTGTTAGTAAATACACTGTCTTGAAATTTTCTTGATAAATTTTGTCGTTGTATCTATCATTTTCCTTATTTTAAAAAATTCATTAAATTTGGAAAATATAATGTATAGCACTCCGTGTATTTTTTAAATTTAATTGGCAACAATATCAAAATTGATAAATCAAATGTTGTGATCGAGATTTAAATCCCAACTATAAATTTTTAATAACTATTATCATTGTATATACACACAAAAAGAAATACTATTTGGACACAAATCCTAAAGAACAATGCGGCATCTTATGCATTGTTCACTGTATACAATGTTTTCTCTAATTGCCAGATATTTCGTAAGATAAAAGATTTCAACATTTACCACTCACTTCTCAGTTATTTCTTCCCTTCCATCTAAATTTCCAAACATAGACTAAAATGTGGGCCATCAAAGTATAGGATGGACCAGTTGTATCAAAGTCAACTCAAAGGCAAAGTGGATGTGTGGGTCCCTTTCCACACCAACATGTCAAGTTGCCAACATGAATGTCTGTTCATGACGACAACACTAACACTATGCGGAAATTAGCAACCTCTTACACACATGCTTAAAGTATTGGCTTATCTTCTTTCTTACACTAATTTATTGATTAACACTAACAAACAGTAAAACAAAATCTTCAATTTTCTCTTCTTCTCTTTAAAAACCATTTGTTATATTCAACTCAATGAAAACCAGTTTCAGTTTCTTGGTTCTTATCTTGTTAATAGCTTCAACAGAATCAAAGTGTAACAAAGGTTGTAATCTATCTCTAGCTTCATACACCTTAAACAATGTTTCCAATCTTACATATATTTCAAACATTATGAAATCCAATGTTCTTACAAAACCTCAAGATATCATCATCACCAACAAAAATAAAAGAGTTAATGTTCCTTTCCCTTGTGATTGCATCAATGGAGAGTTTCTTGCTTATACATTTCTCTATGAGCTTCAACCAGAAGAAACATATACATCAGTTGCAGAAGAGAGTTTTTCCAATTTGACCACTGATGTTTGGATGCAAAACTTCAATGTTTATAGACCAACTAATATTCCTGATTTTGCAATGATTAATGTTACTGTTAATTGTTCTTGTGGGAATAGAGAAGTTTCTATGGATTATGGTTTGTTCATTACATATCCACTTAAAAGTGAGGATACTTTGGAGTCTATTGCAAAGGATGCAAAGATTGAGGCTGAGTTGCTGCAGAGGTATAACCCTGGTGTTGATTTCAGCCAAGGAAGTGGTCTTGTGTTTATCCCAGGGAAAGGTTTGATTTTAGATTTTTCTATGAACTCTTAAATTTTGTATTTATTCTGATGTTGGGTACTTGGGTTTATGAAAGAGTACTTAGTGTTGAATATTTTGATTATTGATTTTGCAACTATATGGGCCTCTTTGGATTGACTTATTTGAGCTTATCTACTAACATAAGTTTGGTAAAACTGTTTCAGAGAACTTACAAAAACAGCTTATGACAACTTTCAAAAACTTTTTTCACCTTATTTCTTAAGTTCTATAATATAGCTTAAAAAAACAGTTATAATATATACAAAACCAATTTAACTTTATTGAATCTGTTTCTACAGAAATAGCTTATGTGCGGTTATCATGATCAACACTTGTGCTATAAGCTGTAAATAAGTTTTTTTTATCCAAACAGGCCCTAAGTATATCTAGGCCTGAATGTACTGCGTATATGCTTATATTTGCTAATAAGTGAGCAGCTACTTGAACGTAGCATAGCGGAGTGAGAGAAGCTGTGCTGAATGCGCAACGAGTGGAGCAAGAGCCCTTGGCCTTTTGGTCCGTTCGTTAGTTGTGTTACAACTAGGAGGGGTAGACGGTGTGGCGGCGACGGTTCAGGGGTAACCTTGTAATCACGTCTTCAATATTTAAACAAAGTTATGTAATATGAAATCGTAAGCATTGAATAATAGATAGTTAGTGTTAGTTAGTCAATTAGGAATTAGTTAAGGGTTAGTTACTCAATTAGTTGTGCAATTGGATTCTATAAATGAGACTATTGTATACATAATTCAATTGACTATTTTTAATCAATCTATATGATTCCTTAATGAGCGTTTACCTCACTAGTATTCCTATGCTCTCTTACTCTAGTATGAGTATGATGTATATGGCCCTATCATCACATGATTTTTCACAGAACAATCGGCTGGACTCTGTAATCAATCATTGTGTTCTTGAGCGTTTATTTATTTGATTACTTTAGAGCCGGGTTTGCTATTCAAACAATCCTTTAGAGTTATGCTTGTAAAGTTGAGTCTTCAATTTCCTGAGTTTAAGAAGGCTCTCCTGATAATTTCATTTTTTCTTTCTCAAAGCAAGAGTGGTATCTGCTGGGTCTTTACCAAAGCTTAACTAATCTGCATCATGATTTATGCTTACAGAAAAGAATTTAGCTGCAAAATTTCAATTAGTACTTGCATCACAATTTTTGTCCTTTCATTTGACAGATCAAAATGGAAGCTATTTGCCCCTTCACCCGAGGTATAAATTCTAACCTTATTCTCCATGTTAATGTACATCAAGTTTTAATTTTATTTTTTTTCATTTTCAGAAAAAACATTAGAATAAATTTTTCTTTTCCCTTGCAGCACAGTAGGTTTGATCTTCTTACTCCCTCAAAAAGTTGGTGATTTGATTATTGTCTTCGCTGAAGTTTAATATCAAATGTCTATATCTAAGCCAAGGTAAAGATATCATCAAAGTTATAATGCCAATGCTATTTTCATCTCATGTATTATAGTTCTATTCTATGAGCAGGTCTAGGAAGTGTGGCTATTACTGGAATATCTGTTGGAGTACTAGCAGCGCTTTTACTATTGTTATTTTTTGTGTATATTAAATATTATCTAAAGAAGAAGAAGAAGGCATGTGAGAAAAATTTGATTTTGGATGATTCCAAGATGAACTCGGCTCAAATTGGTACCAACATCACAAGCATTATGGTGGAAAAATCGGAAGAGTTTTCCTACAAAGAACTATCCATTGCCACAAATAATTTCAGCATGGCTAATAAAATTGGTGAAGGTGGTTTTGGAGAAGTCTTCTATGCAGAGCTGAGAGGCCAGGTCTGTTATCCTTTGCATGGTCTCAATTACATGTATATTCTTACTTATTAGTACTTTATGTTACATGCAGGTCGTAACTTGATTCAATACAAAATTGAACTCAATCAGTGCGAATTCTTAGTGTGCTGTGTCGATCTATTTTGGACATGAACCTCATATTGAATCTTGATTTTTCTAACGAATTCCAACAAATTACTTCCAAAACTTAATATAGTTAGCCACTCTTTTTTTTGTACTTTGTAAGCTCAACTACTTTTCTGTCATTTGATTTATGACTTTAATTGAGCTACATCACTTGCTTTTACGTAAAAATATTATATTTTTATTAATAATATATCTTACAATTCATAATAAAATTCAATTTAAGATTTCGAAAATAGTTCTTCTGATTCACGTTTGGAATCTCAATTTGATAACAATGTGTTTATGTACTTGAAATACAGTCTTCATATACTTTCTATTCTATTACAACACACGTAGAACATGAATGCAATTGTTTCTACTATATAGCGTTTCAGAATTTTTCTATTTTGCTACTAAATAAGTCCTTTCCAATTTCACAGAAAGCCGCCATCAAGAAGATGAAGATGAAGGCATCAAAAGAATTTCGCGCTGAACTGAAAGTCTTAACTCTTGTTCATCACTTGAACCTGGTAATTATTTTATGTGTCTATTACGAAATATCATTGTTTTAGAAACTAGAATTGAAAAGAAAAAGTCCTAATAATGTGAGACTGTTTAATGTTTGCTATATTAGACTGTTTTATAGTATTATCTTTCACTTTCATATTTCTATCAACCTATTTGTGACCATGTAGGTAGGTTTGATTGGATATTGTGTTGAAGGTTTTCTCTTCCTTGTCTATGAATACATTGACAATGGAAACTTAAGTCAAAATCTTCATGATTCAGGTGAGATAAATTCAACGAAAATATCTATGACGCACCGATGTAAATATGTGATTGTAAAGTTTCTGATCAAGTAAAAAATGTTACCAGCGAGAGAACCTTTGTCATGGTCTACAAGGATGCAAATTGCGCTGGATTCAGCCAGAGGTCTTGAATATATTCATGAACATACAGTACCTGTATACATCCATCGCGATATAAAGTCGGAAAATATTTTATTAGACAAAAGCTTTCATGCAAAGGTAGAAGTCATATTACAATTTTTTTTACCGTTTTCTTATTGGGATTATGATGTGAATCCTTCATTATTCCTTTTGCACCGCAGGTTGCAGATTTTGGTTTATCCAAGCTTGCTGATGTTGGAAACTCAACTTCATCAACTATAGTTGCAGAGGGTACATTCGGTTACATGCCACCGGAGTATGATCAATTCTCTTTCTCTTCAATGGATTGCACTTTGCCTTAAGATATAGAATTTGAGAAAAAATGAGTTCATTTTTCATAAGTGTAAGATTGATGATTCCATTTCCTTATTTACAGATACGCATGTGGCAGTGTCTCTTCTTCTCCGAAAGTAGATGTCTACGCCTTTGGTGTTGTTCTGTACGAACTTATTTCTGCTAAAGCAGCTGTAATCAATGATGGTCCTCAAATAAAAGGCCTTGTGGCTGTGGTGATCCTCCTTTATTCTTTTCAATTGGCATCCTAATAATTTTACATAAAGATAAATGATGTTTGTTAAGACTGTATTCCAAATCACTATTTATATTACTAGGATATTTACTTGCATAAATAATTAAGCATAATGATACATTTTCCTTTCTTGCTTGTTAAGTTTTTTTGTTAATTTATTTGGCAGTTTGATGAAGTGTTTGGCTATGACCAAGATCTAACAGAAGGTATAAAAAATCTGGTGGATCCTAGACTTGGAGATAACTACTCAAGTGATTCAGTTTGCAAGGTACCAGTTGTGTAAGAAATTTTATTTTATTTTGATGATAATGGTTTCAGCATTAATAAAGGTTTGGCAATTTTTTCAACTTTGCAGATGGCACAACTAGCAAAAGCATGTACAATGAGGGATCCACAACTACGTCCAAGTATGAGATCGATTGTGGTTGCTCTTATGACACTAACTTCTACAACTGAGGATTGGAATATTTCATCTTTTTATGAAAATCCAGCTTTCGTAAATTTAATGTCTGGAAGATAGTAGTACAAACTATATGATGCAGTCACCGACATTTAATTGTTCTGTTGCAAAACCTTACACATTCCTAGTTGAACACTTGGCTGAATCAAACACTAATGAGGTAGAATACTAAATTAAAGTATCCGTCGATGCATAAAGGTCAACATTTGAGTTGCTTTGCTTCTGAAAAATGTATTTATAGCAGTAGATATCACATTGAGGTCAAACAAAATCCTTCGAAAGACAAGAGTTGCTTTGCTTCTGTTGCAAAACCTTATAAGATGGTTAAATAAAATGAATACACGATGAAAGAGAAGAACATAATAATCAGAATTCTAATGAATATGAGTTGAAAAGAAATACATTCCTTAGTTGGTTTTTGGTAGAGGCTGTTACTCTTTTTCTAATAGCTACTTTGATGTTACTTCTTCCTTATTCTTTTATAATAAAAACTTTGACGTTTTGTGTATATGGTAATGGGCAATGGCACCATTATATATTCACAAAAAGGGCAACGGCACCAAAATATTTACTCTCAACTCCATAGGAGAAATCACCACGGTGAAAAAAAGCTTCGGCGCAGCACAATAAATTATGCGAATTGGTCTCTGCGCAGCTACTGTTAGATTAGTATTTGTAGTTAGTTTCTTATCATGTAATAAGGACTTGACAGTTTTAAAAATAGCTATTCCAAGCTGGATCAGTGCTTAGCCACATATAATTTTTTTTTCATCTGCATTTTAAAGCTAATTTTATTTCTGAAACTTATGTGCTGTCATAATCTGGAGTTTCACTCAGTTTTGGTTCATCTCATGTTTATCATTATATGGCAACAACTGATTTTCTACATGTTTGCATACTAGTCTTATACATTCATCCAATATGCTCACAGTGGGGACAACTACGGCAAGGATATGATTTCAAATATACATTCTTCAAAAGGTAAAAAAACACATTACCATCATTCAATTGAAGCATCAACACCTATATCCATCATAGAAATTAAAAACATCATATTGATATACTAACAACCCGTGGACAGTGAGAGAAAAAAATGTTCAAAAGTTGAAGCAATTAAGTCTTGATAATTTATTTAACAGAAAAAATCTTCAAAGTAACAAAAAAGCAATTGATCACTATAAATTTCTTATTTGTTCAACATCTTACAATATATAACACATCGGTATTAAAAGATTAATTACAAACAGTTGTATCTACATATTTCAAAAGACCCTCATCCAATTAATCCATTCTTCTGCGATTTACGCTGGCTCTGTTGTTTGTTCTTTTCAATCTTATGTTAAACATATGTTCAACATGTCTTGCAAGCCATTGGGGTTTTCCAGTGAAGAAGAATACATTATATCCCATGAGCAACCCACATATTGCCCCACATGAATATCCGATTGCTACAGCTTTCCAGCCAAATCCTGATTCTTCTTCATCTTCAGATGTTGAATGTGATGGAAGATCTTTGTCATTTTTGCATGAATTAGACAATGGCAATCCACACAACATTGTATTTCCTTCATAGGAATCATTTCCAAATGTATTAAACTGTTGACCTGTAGGTATGATTCCCTCAAGGTGGTTTTCTGAAAGGTTCAAGAAAGACAGGAAATTCAAATTTGTCAAAGCCACAGGAATCTCACCCGTCAATTGGTTGCATGAGAGGTCCAACCACTCCAAATTTCTCAAATGACTCAAAGATTGTGGAATGCTACCTGTGATTCCATTGTTTGAAAGGTTAAGACCTTTGAGAGAATTTAATTCTCCAATGACTTGTGGAATTTCACCTTCAAACATGTTATTTGATAAATCAATAGTTGTGAAAGTAGTCAATATCCTTGTTAGCTCCATGAAAAAACCTTTCACTACAACCACGACAGAATCATTGTAGTAATTGGACTTACCCATGTATTGCAAACCAGTGTTATTTTCATCCACATTCATCATTCCTTGAAAGTTCTTGATGCATGATGTTGGCAAGGGGCCACTAAAGTTGTTGTTAGAGACATCGAAAATTCTCAACTTAGGAAATGGATGCTTGGTACTAGAACAGGTGATTACACCATGAAGATGATTTGATTGTATAATGAGTACCTGTAACTCTTGTAGAGTTTCTAGCCAATTGGGAAATGTATCCTCTATGTTGTTGTCGCCAAGGTCCAAAACTTCGAGATTTGAACAGTTAGCTAAAGACATTGGCAATGGTCCTTTTAATTGGTTTCCATTCAACTTCAAAGTCTCAAATGCATTTCCTTTGGAAAAGGTTCTAGGCATGCTTCCACAAAGGTTGTTCATTTGCATATCCAATACAGAAAGAGAAGGAAATGTTCCCAAGCATTGTGGAATCATGCCTGTTAAATTGTTGTGTGCCAAATTGAGCATAATAAGGGAACTTGCATTGCAGAATGTTGAAGAAATATCTCCTGTGAAGTTGTTGTTTGAGAGTGAAAAGTCTTCAATGCCATAAGGTGGAATTGGAAGATCTCCTTGCAACATGTTGAAACTAAGATCAATGTACCAAATGTCATTCCATGAGTTTAAGAGCGTCTTGTGAAACCATTTGGGAATTTCCCCATGAATGTTGTTGTTGGAGAGATCTAATGTTTGCAGATTTCGTGCTTGGAATTTTGGAAAACTATTAATATTAGCAGAAGATAAATGTAACATCTGAAGGGTGGGTAAGATGGATTCAGCACTACTATCAATGTTGATAGAAAGAAAACTATTGTGTGAAAGAGCGAGGGAATTTAGTTTTTTTAATTTTGAAAATTGGTGAAAATCTACAACACCGCTCAAACTTGTTGATGACAAATATAATTGGGTAAGATTTTGGAGTTCAAATATTGAATATGGAAAATGACCTTGTAGGTTGTTATTAGAGAGGTGCAAAGTTTGCAAAGAATATCTTGAGAACTCACCGATGAACCCTGTGAGGTGGTTGTTGGTGAGGTCCAGGTCTAACAACGAAGGCAAAGAATAACACCAATGTGGAATTGTTCCATTTAACATATTAAAGCTTAAATCCACAATGATCAATTTTGAACGTTTTGTGATTTCAATTGGAATTGGGCCAACTAGTTTGTTAAATGATAATTCTAAAATAGAAAGTTGGGGTAGATGAAAAAGTGATGATGGAACTTGTCCTGCTAGATTGTTAGAGGAAAGGTCTAAATATTCCAATTTGATTATATTTCCATAAACATTTGGGATGTTACCACTAAAGTTATTATATGAAAGGTCACAATAAATGAGGTGTGTGACGTTTGAAAGTAATGGTGAGATCTGCCCGTTAAGTTCATTATTTGAAAGATCCAAATATGTTAGTTTAGGGAGGTTCCACAAAGATAGAGGAACCATCCCATCAAAATTGCACCATGAAAAGACTAATTGTGTAAGAGACTTCAGCTGACCTATGGAATAAGGAATTTCACCTGAGAAAGCAGAGTAATGGAGGTACAAGTACCTTAGAGGAGTGCTCCAGTTGGATTTTGGAAGTTGACCACTAAGGTCTTGATTATGTGACAAATCCAGTCTTTGAAGATTTGGTAAAGAGAGGATGTCACTTGACAAATTTCCTTGCAACCCAGTGTCTTCTAGACTAAGAGAAACCAAAGAGGATGACAAATTCTTTAGCATAGACAAAGAGGTATCTCTGATTGAAGACATATCCACACGATCTAGATAAAGCTCCCTTAAATTAGTAGCATTATGAATGAGTTTCTTCCATGTAAATGGATTGAGTTTCAATGGCACCTGCCAATCATAACTGGTAAAATCAAGTGATACTAATTTTGACAAATGAGAGATTGTGGAAGGAATACTACCATTGAGGTAACAATATGATAGATTTAGATGCGTGAGTTTCACTAAATCGCCAATACCAATAGGCATTGAAGACCTAGAAAAATCATTAAAAGCCATGTTGAGTTGTTGAAGGTGTCTAAGCTGGAAGATTGTGCTATTGGAATGTAATTCACCATTCAGATTGCTGCAACTGAGGTCCAGGCCAATCACATGACCTGACACCGTGTCGCACGTGACACCATCCCACTTGCAACAATCTGTACTGTTTTGCCAAGATTCTGTCTTGAAGGAAAAAGAACACGAATAAGAGGGTTTCGATGAAGTGTTGACAGAAAAAGAGTTTTTGAAATGTAACAAGGCAGAGCTGTCATGAAGGTTGCATAATGAGAAAGTATAGGAAATAAAATGAGTAAGCAACAAGATCAAGAACAAATCAAAGGTAAAATAAGGCAATAGAATAAAAAGGGACCTCATTTAGAGCGACTTACACTTAATACTCTATTATCAATATTCTTTTTTTTTTAGTTGATGATTTTGTATGTACCAATTGATTAGCCTCTATTTATATATATAGGAAACATAACCAAACAAGTCTTGGCAGGCTCTTGTTTTGTAGTTAAGAGATGCTTTTCTTCAACTGTATGAGGTACTCCACTAAGAAGAATTTTGTGGTTGCAATTTTAGACTTTTAGTGATATGATGATTGATAAAAATATTAATTTATTAGCATCCATAGAAATATTTGGTGTAGGTTTAAGATGGGTAGGGACTGAAGAAAATGAAAACATGAACTAAATTAAATAATATTTTCTACAAGGGAAGACCAAGACTTTTGAACCATATGCAGCAACTTAAGTTGAAATCCTAATTTGCAGGTTGCGTCTCTATTTACAAGAAGAGATGTTCATTAAGTAGTAATCACAATCAGTATTTACAAGTGCCTATAAAATTTATTTTTAAGAATTAATTTGATTTAAATTTTAGACGGTTAAGGACTAAATTAGTAGTAAAAATGTGAGTTTTCAACTTGTATGTATGTGCTTTTGAGTCTGAGACTTGTGATATGTTTGAATTTCATGAGTAGAGTTGGTACACAAATATTCTTAATAAATTTTGAGTTATGTATGTTTCCATTGCTGAGTTAACATTTAGCAATTTAACCACCAGCGAGTGGATTGAGAGATTCAATGTTTATACTTCAAGCGATATTCCTGAATTTGTGAAGGTTAATGTTACTGTTAACTGTTCCTATGGGGACAGAGAGGTCTCCAAGGATTATGGTTTGTTCATCACATATATCCACCTAGATCAAAATGGGAGTTACTTTCCCCTTCACCCGGTAAAGAATCATGAAGATTCTTCAACTAATGGATCAAATCAAAACAAACCAAACATACAGGAAATAATTTGTCTGAATGCATTGCCTTAATACATGAAGTAAAACCAAATAATACTCATAAAGGTAGTTAATATCATGTCCTTGTATGTGTAAGAGTAATATTTCTTTTAGAACACTATGAACAATCCACTTTTGTTCATTCACACGCACAATATAATGTTGTTATCAGAGAAGAAGATAAAAGAAAAAATAAATCAGAGAGAGAGAGAGTTTTTTTTTTTATTATCAATGAATCACTATTACACATTAATGTTCACATACACATTGGTTATTTATACACCATTTGATACAACACATATGATAAATGTATCTCTCAAGTCTCAACAAACAGCTAACTAAATAACTGAACTCTAACTAACTGTAAAATAGTTATAGGCTCCTATCTCTATTGTTACTTGCATCACAAGTAATCTCTCATTATTGGCTAATTTGAATTAAGACTCTCAACAAAACACTTTAATTCATGTTAGCCAAAACTTCCATTCACATTTGATCTCTTAACTTCTGAAACGCTTGCACAACCGAAACTTTTGTCAACAAATCTGCAATTTCCTCTTCACTCTTGCAATGTTCCAATTTCAGTTTTCTTTTGCTTACTTGCTCTCTCTAGTAATGAAATCTCATTTCAATGTGCTTGCTTCTCTCACAAGCAATGAGATTTTTAGTTAAGTTTATGGTTGAGATGTTGTCAATCTTCTGAGTCACTTTTTCACACTCTTCACAACTGATTTCATCAATCAAATTCGTCAGCTAAACTGCTTGACATGCACGTAGAGATGCAACTATATATTCTGCTTCGCATGATGAAAGAGCAACTACTGGTTCTTTCTTCGTGCTCCACGATATTGGTGTTCCACCATAGAAGAATATACAGCCAACGGTTGACTTTCTATCCTCTATGTCTCTGTTTGAACAATCACTCTGTTCTATGCGCAGCGAAAGTGCTTATTAAAAATAAGTTGTTTTGAGCAAGATGAATAACTAACAGAAAATGAAGAACTGAAATGAGAGAAATAATGAATGGAGAATTTTTATTGATTCACACAACTGCATATTTACAACACATGAGAGAGTATATATATATACAACTACATGTTGTAACAAACTCCTCTAACTAACTACATTGTGATTCTAAAGACATCAGAATCTGCACATCAGAATCTGTCTTCAGAAGCTTCACTTCAGAAGTATTACTTCAGAAGCTTCACTTCAGAAGCACTCTTCAGTTATTGATTACTATTCTAATACTCCCTCTTAATCATAACTGCTGAATATTAAAGACACTTAAATTCTTTCTCAGAAACTCAAATCTGTCAAGCTTTACTACTTTTGTAAAGCTATCAGCAAGTTGCAGCTCTGTAGGACAATAGTGCAGCTCAATCATTCCATTAGTCACGTGCTCTCTAATGAAATGGAATCTTGTCTCAATGTGTTTGCTT
>Ga0315915_1000037_pt1 | contig 82847 bp, 52 predicted proteins | sample MpolbnodulesMG_FD_207738 | JGI IMG/M metagenome (GOLD analysis project Ga0315915, IMG submission 207738) | Medicago polymorpha root nodule microbial communities from Los Angeles, California, United States - branched nodules | ecosystem: Host-associated > Plants > Roots > Nodule | place: USA... | reverse complement strand
AAGGAATCGGGCTTTTTCTCTGCTTTCATGCATCATAAGTTCGTAAAAAATAGCAACCCTCATGAAACATAGACTTACACTAGACTTCCTAAATTTTCAATGGTCCTAAAGGTTTTCAATGGTCCTAAAAGTTCCCTCGTCTATGAATCTTAGAAGGACATCAACACACACTCTCTCTCGGTATTTCTACAAACGGGCAACCCTATCTCGTCTACCTTACCAAGGTGAAAGAAAAATGAAGTTACTGGGCTGATTTAAGTCATAAAGTCACATGTTTCTCTAATGACCGAATTCGTTGTACTGGTTACTTCCTGATTCGGGCAGGTATTCACTAATATTAGGTATGTCACCTTTCTAAGTACTGCTATCCCAGGGTTATGTTTCAGAGGAGACAAATCTTACGCACGACAATAAAATTAAATAGGATTCGAAAAATAATTGAATAAAGGCTTTAAATAAAATATCCATCAAACAAAATAGAGGTTCATCTTAGAACCCTAACCTGAAAAAATTTAGTTACTCATGGTAACTAAAGATAAATTACAAAAGAAATAAAACATACCTTAGAGACTAGGAGTGAGGAGAGAAACTCCTTCCTTGAAGCCCCTAGTGCTTGCCTTTTTCTCGAATCGCTTCGTTCTGAATGAGAAATTATGAATGAAAGGCTTGGTATTTATAGGGAAAGTTCCACCTGAATTTGGGCTAAAAAATCGGACTTTTTCCACTTCAAAGTAGCAAGAATCAGTGTTGGCCTAAATTAGCTCATGCTCAGGGTGCACAGGCCATCCTTGAGGCGCATGAGAGTGTAGAAAATGCACCCTTGGGGCGCCTGAGGTATGCTTGAGGCGCATGGCCATGCTTAGGGCGTATGGTCCATGCTCGAGGCGCATGTGAGTGCAGTCCGGTGTATAAATGCATGTTTCTTTGTTTTTTTGGGTGTTTGCTTCCATATAAGATGTCTTGGGACCTTAGAACATAGTTTCTCCCTTTGTAATGTCTTCTAAGGCCTCTTGAATCTTCATTTATGATCTTCCCAAAGTCTTCACAAGTCTTCAAATGTCTTACTTTGCCGATTTGCATGATTTATTCGTGAATTACATCAAAACACCCTAAAATTGCTATGTCTCAGGAAGAATAGAATTACATGACTCAAATATAGAAAACATTACAAATTCCTGAAATCATAAACAATTGTTCTAATACTCTTCTATTATAGATGAAAAACCTACTGAAAATGACTGGTAAACGTATGATGACCTATTATCATATACTCTAGTCATTGTAGTTAGATTACTATAGTCAGAACTATTATTTTTTCGTTTAGAGCGACTGACTGTTTGTAACTTCGTTTTTTGTGTGCACATCACATTTATCAAATCTGGTAAATAAATGAAAAACAACATTGACGGTAGAATCATTAATCAACTTATTAAAATACACTAGTAGAAAAAACACTTTTTAACTCAAGCATTTTAAATGGGCCGTCATCCATTGAGTTAAAAATTAAGAAGGTGGTAAGCTTTGTAAGCTGAAAGAATTTTAAATGGGGTAACCAAATTTAAAAAGTATTTTAATTAAATGAAAATAGAAATAAAAGAAACACGGTGGCGTTTATGTAAATAAAAGAACTTTATCTCTCTCATCTCTTCTCTCTCTGAAACCTTCTTTTTAGCACGAGCTCTCTGAAACCTTATTACACGTACCCTCCGCCTCTCTCTCTGAAATCAAAGACATTTTTTTAAATCGGCCACCTATAAGTCGGATCATGAACCGATTTAAAAAGTCATTTTCACCCATTTAACAAGTGTTTTTTGTACTAGTGATAGAGAACCAGAAGAAAAAAATTATTGTTTTACGTTACAAATGATTTCAATCGGTGAATCATAAATCATTTATGTAGAAATCATCTATATTATGCAGAAGATATATATAATAAAAAGCATTGAGGGTATGAGGTTTGAGTTTTCTAAAAGAGGTCTCATTTTAAACGGAGAATCAAATAGCAATACACCTTACATACCATGAGGCAATCATGTTAAGGTATAAGAAAAGTTGTGATGCAATGTTTAATTGAAAGGTGTTGTGTGAATAATTGGCATGCGGCATAAAACTTATGTGGATGTTCAAGAGAAAAGTGACATTTAATTTAGGTCATGGTAATTTTATTTGCAATTGCATATAATTGTGTATGTGTGTGTATATATACATACACATTTCCTCTCTATCTGGTTTTTTTTTTTTTTTTTGTGAAAAAAGATTTTCATATTTTTTAGAGGAGATTTTCATGCTTTTGATTTAGCTTAAATAAACTTCATTTAATATAAATCCTTCAAGAGAATTTGAGTTACAATCTTAACAATTATTATTTACCTCCGATCAAATTCTGTATTATTATGACCATAGTCCCATATCTCAGGGCCAAAAGAAATTCCCCTCCCTTATCCCCAAAACGAATTTAGCCGCAATGTCAGCATAATCCTTGGCAAAGTATGGAAGTTAACAACTAATAACAATTGTCTCCCTCAAAAAAATAAAAAAGAATAATAACAATTGTCTCCTATTTGCCTTTCTTTTATTGCAGGACCACACTCCACTTGCACACATTTTCAGCAATTTAAATATGAAAAACAATAAGATACCCTTAAAAATTCTACTCCTTAACAAACAGAAAATTTCAAATCTTCTTTCTACAAGACCCATGTCTTTTCTTCCCTCACAATGTCAAAGGTTCTCTATATATTACAACATTTAACCACCAATGTAGAAATTGTACACCTTCTTTACATAAATCAAAAGTCTTCTTCCTTCTCAAGTTCCTCTACTTCAACATGATATCTTCAATCCATTCCTATTTTATACTCTTCAATACTTTATATTAATCATTATTAATATCCACTGTTTCATATCATGACTAGAAAACTAGCAGAAGTAAGCATCACTTTCATTTCTATTTAAATTTCTTACCAATTTGATAAAAAAAATAAATAAATTTCTTACCAAGGGTTTGTATATTTATCATTTGTTTAGGTTATGTGGCCTGCATTAGTGGCTAATAAGATACTAAACAGGAGACTTGGAAGCAGAAATTTCATAGCAGATTATCCAAGTTATACAGATCCTTTATTGTCTACCAATAATGATGATCAATTATCTCTAAGCACCAAATCCATTAATGATCATGGTGATACACAAAAGTACAAGTAAGAAGAAAAATCATCATCATGCAATAATTTTATATTCTTATCTATTTGATATATCATGTGCAGCATATGAAGAAAAGTTGAAGTGGTTTTGTGGATTTTAATTATTCTTTAAGTATCTGATATATTTTTTTTATTTATTGAAGGGTTTTTGTTAGTACATGGAACATAGGTGGAATTGCACCAGATGAAGGGTTGAATATTGAGGATTTGTTAGAGACATGCAGCAAATCCTTTGATATCTATGTATTTGGGTAATTTCAGCACTCATTTCTTGGTTTTCTAGCATGGAAATAGAAACATTGAAAAATGGAAATGAATTGAGATTCTTCTTATGATATCTACAAGAAAAAGTTGAAAAAACGACAAAAAATTACGTACAGAAAAAAAAATTATCACTAACTTTGACAACTCTACGACGGAATTAGAGATGGATTTCATATTTTTTTCTTCGTCTCTAAATTTCGGTAGCTATATTTTTTAATGATGATTATTTTCATTATGCATGTCCATATATATATGGGTTAGATTTCTTATGCTTTATTAATTAATTATTTGTAAATTTTTTAAAATCCAGGTTTCAAGAAATTGTGCCACTAAATGCATCAAATGTATTGGGATCAGAAGATAGTAAGATTTCAACAAAATGGAATTCTTTAATTAGAAATGCTTTGAACAAGAGAACACATCACTATTGTTGCAAAGATATTGAAAGGGATGATGATGATAATATAGAGCAAGATTTGAAGAATATTTGTCAAGGAAATATTCCAGCTCAGCAGTGTAAATCAGCCCCACAAGATTTTCATTGTATCATTAGCAAGCAAATGGTTGGTATTTTGATATCTGTGTGGATTAGAAGTGACCTTAGTCCTTTCATTAGACATCCATGTGTCTCATGTGTTGGATGTGGCATCATGGGCTGCTTAGGCAACAAGGTGACCTAACCAAACCCCACTTTTAATTCATCTTACTTTAATTATCACTTCAAGTTATATAATTATGTATTTGTTAACCACTAATCTCATCACTGTCAATATCAACTTTCTTGATTAGTGTCCAATTAGATTAATCTAACTTATATAGAGTATTATATCTCAGTTGTTAGATTATTCCAACGATGGAGGTGAAGTAGAAGAGACAACATAAGATAACGTGTCAAAATTGTTATTTTGTTTTAGGAACATTTTTTAACCTTAATTCTCTAAGCCGGACGGTCCAACTGAATCTCAACTGTAGGATCAAGTTGCAACCTTGAATCAATCAAATTGAGATTTGATTGGACTTATTGTGCATTCGAGCACATAAGGTCCTTTTTGATGTTTTTGTATGCTCGAATTGTTATTCTTAGGAATATTTTTTAACCTGGATCCTCTGAAATCTATCAAACTGAATCTCAACCGTTGAATCTAGCTGCAACCTAAATCCAACATGTTGAAATTTAGTTGGATCGACTGCACAGAGGATCTAGGGTAAGGTGATATTTTTTGTATTTTTATTTTTATGTTTAACTTTTCTCTTTTTACAATTCTGACAAATTGCAGGGTTCTGTATCTGTGAGATTTCTATTACATGAAACAAGCTTCTGCTTTGTGTGCAGTCATCTAGCTTCTGGAGGAAAAGAGGGAGATGAGAAGCATAGGAATTCTAATGTTGCTGAAATATTTTCTAGGACAAGTTTTCCTAAAGGCACTATTTTGAATTTACCAAGAAAGATTCTTGATCATGAGTAAGTAATATTACTAATAATTAATTACAATTAATTTGTTAGAAACCGTCCAACCAATCAACCTCAATGATTTGTTTTTAGTTTCTCTTTAATAATTAGGTTCCTTTCCCACCAAATCATGAAAACAAAGTGCTAATTAATATTGAATAATTTTTTTTGTTTTTTCTTGTATTTTTATTGCTGTTAAAATAAAAATAAGTTGTTCAATTTAAGCATTATTATTGGTAGTTTCCAGCTTTGAATTTGTCCTGCTAGATTGAAGGCCGCCAAAATTAAACTATACTATCATTAGTAAATTAATCAACTTTATAGTAATGAAATTGTTGTACTACTATAGTGGGACAGAGAGATATTAATTTACCAACAAAAAAGTTGCATAAACTACCAAATAGATTAAAACAAGCTAAAGTATAAAAAAGTTAAAATGATATTTGACCTATTTTAATTACTGAATAATAAAAGTGAACTAACTTTCTGCCGACTTATGCTTAAATTAACTTTAGCAAACATGTTGATTTTTTTGACATACATGTTGTATTATTATAACCTAAATTTACTTTGACATACATATTGCATTTTTTCTACGTACATGTTGAACTATTATAATCAATAAATTAATGTTGACATGTTTTATGCAGTCATGTAATATTGCTTGGAGATTTAAATTACAGAATCTCTCTACCAGAAGAAACCACACGCTTGCTTGTTGAAAAAAGAGACTGGGATTCCCTATTAGAAAATGATCAGGTATGTCTATATATCATGCTTATATTATATTTTATGTTAACAAGTGCGCACTTGTTAAAGATTAAAAAAATAAAATAAGTGTTAAATTTCATGTAGAATAAGTTGCTTTTTAATCTTTCAATAAGTTAAATACATAATTTTTAAAATAAAGTTGTTACTTTAAATTAAACTTCTTATCAAGTGCCCTAAAGGTAGTTGTTAGTATTTTCCATTATATATGTGTGTGTAAACACATAGAGGAACATCAGTAATACATTTTTTTAAATACAATATTAAAAATTACACATAGAAAAGTCAAGGAAATCTTACATAGTCACAAACCTATTGACACACTATTTGAACACACAGACGCAGACGCAAAAATACATATCATTCAATTAATTTAAAATACATATTGTTATTGTATTATTTCTCTTTCTATTTGTTTTTTCAAATATATGAGTGTGTACAAATAGTGTCCAAATACTTGTGACCATTTAAGTATTTTCGAGAAAAGTCAACATTTTTTTTACTAGGCAAGTCCTAGTATAAAGAATATATTGATACCATTCTTAGTAGATTTATAGTAGAAATTAAAGACTTGGAATATTTTTTGTATATTGTGCTAACTCAAGAGTGAATGAAATTGAAGCTAAAGATGGAGCTAGAGAGTGGACAAATGTTAAGAGGTTGGCATGAAGGAGCAATTAAATTTGCTCCAACCTACAAGTATTTTTTAAATTCAGATGAGTACTATGGATGTTGTTATCATGGAATGAAAAAGGCAGCAAAGAAGAGATCACCAGCATGGTATAAGAAACATATCATATTAATTAATATATAAACATTAATGATACATGATGTTTTAAAATAACTAAGTTTTTTTTTTTTTCCTTTCATTTTAGGTGTGACAGAGTTATATGGTTAGGCAATGGTTTAAAACAAATTGAGTATGCTAGAAGTGAATCAAAATTATCAGATCATAGACCTGTCAAGGCATTGTTTACAGCAGAAGTCAAGGTTTCATCAGCATTGAAAAGCTTCCCTAGCCTGTTTCTTTCAGAGAGATTTGAACAAATTAAAAATGTCTTTGAAATTTCCCCTACTAATGAGTTTGTATGTAAAAAACAATCAAGTTTCCGGTTGTAAATATTAATGGTTTTATATGTCATATATACATAATTATACATAACATGTGTTTAGTTTTATACATAATTATATATAAAAATAATTAAAAGAAGGAAATCCAAAGGAAATTGTGAAACTTCTAGCATATGACATATGCGTTCAAATTTAGGATAGCCCTAATTCAACTTCCCAAAACACTGAACAATATACTCCAATTTTTTTTTAAGTTTCGCAAAAAAAAATTCATATCATATAAGATATATACTTCGATGTCTTCTTAGAATTTTGATTAAACTAACTCAACTTCACAAAAATATCTTGTAAGGTGAGAGATATCTCCCTAATAAACTTTTTTTTTTTTTTTTTATGGTTAGTATTTTTAGCCAAGTGAAGCATTGAAGTTGGTTGTTGATGTTGATATATAGTTATGTGCATGATAGAAGATTAATTGTACATTAAAAAAAATTCATTAATCTTAAATTAGTTAATTGTGTTTGAAGCTGAATCTTCAAATATATATGTTAGTGATCATGAAAATTAAATATATGTTTAAAGCTTTTCAATTTAACAAAGAAAACTTTTCTATAAATATTTCTGATATGAAAGTCAATTATACGTAGCAATTGCAAAGGTATCTTGGTATGGATTAGGACGTTCAAAGAAGTGTTAAGAAAGAGGTTTAGAATTCGATCTTTGCAACTAACAAGTTTTTTTTCCCTCTTCTATAAACTATAACCATTAGCATTTGTGGATGATTCCAACTATATGATATTAAAACATGAAAAAACAAAAATATGCATTAAAAAAATGAAAGTCGATGAATTATAAGCCAATTATTGAGCAAGTTGGTTATTACTATACTTCCAAAAAATTGTTAACCACATGCATATATTGTTCAAGGATATGAAGTTAAAATTTCCCAATAAATATGATTTTAGAAATGCAACTTGTGAGAATAAATAAGTTTGGGTGTGTGTTTTGTGTGTATTGTTTTCATTCAATGATATGAAGCAATTGTTAATTTTTTTCTTAGAAATATAATTTTAATAATGCAACTAGTGAGAATAAATAAGTTTATGTATGAATTTTTGACCGATACTGTAGTTGTGGCGTGCAGTTTTTCTATGAAAAAATAGTAAATTAAAGAAGCATATGTCTGTACTATAAAGTTTTGCATAAATATAAGTTGCTCCAACCCCTCTATTAGCAAAAATATGGCCGGTGCTCCAACCCCATCTTATGCGGATCTAGATTCGTATATTCAATTAGAATTTCTCTAATATCACTAACACCATTCCCATTGGTGTTACTAGTTGCAATTTGCTTATTAAATTCTCCATCATATGCATGTCATTTAAAAGATCCAAGTATATGTTGACACAAGTGTCAAGCTCATACTTCCGTTTTCAATAACTCTTTGTAAAAGACGAATTAAATCAATACGACAGTTGAACCATCTTATATGATGATGATCATGTATACAAAACTTCAAACAATTAAGACAATTGTTGATATATATTTTGAAATTAGCAATTTGCATGTTTTATATCGTATTTGAACAATTCATACAAATAAAGAAAGGACGATAAATTGAAGAGGAAAAAAAAATGATAATTTCACTCAATTGCAGATATTAGTTATTATTGAAGGAGAATAAGGTGTTATTAGATGATGTCATGAAGATTTCATATAGTTCTAAAATTCCAATTTTTATAGTTTGAAAACGACGAACATGAACTAATTTTTTTGAATTTTTTTTACTACAAAAATATCAACAATAAAAATGAACGGGCGAGTATTCAAACAAATCATCAACCAAAATACACTGAAGGATGAAAATCTAACAACCTACTCTACTTTTTGTTGATATGATTCATATTCATTTGTTTTATTTAATCACTTTATGAGAGATTTTTACATAAACAATATCTAAACAAATACGAGAAAATCAATAATGAAATAAAACAATTTACTTGTCGAAAATATCAATAATATCCAACAACGACGTCAAAAACTTCAAGATTAAATTTGACAAATGTAACAAACCGTTTTCAATTAATAAAGTAGTAAGTAAGATCGTTTCCATATGAATTTTATCCTTTCAATTTGACAACTAACGTTATTTATTAAAACAAAAAATAAAAGGCGAATAAATAAATAAAAGCATTAAATTGGGAGGAGTTTGCAAGTTTAATTTGATTGCACAAAGTAGTAGTGATTTATTAACTTGGTTTGATTGTAGAGTTTTAGTTACAATTATGATTGTTCGAATCTCCTCTATTTTCTTGTTTGAATAAAAGACAAGTAATTATTCAGTTATGAGATAATGGTTTTATTTAAGAGATGAGTTTGTGGGGTAGTATGTCCCTCCAGCTGCTGAGCTTCACATGTTGATCACACTAAGGTTATATGCGCTCTAAAGGGTGTAGGGTCATCAATCCTACAAGGTTCAATATGCCTACGTACATAGTATTATAATTAGACCTTACTTTCTCAGAGGTAATTGAAACATAAAAGAATTGATATTCCTAAATTGTCATCTAGAGGCTCCAATTTTGTCTATGAATTTTAGAAATTCATCACATACCCTCTCTTACCTTAGTAGTTCTACAAACGGGCAACCCCATCAGATACCCTCTCTTACCCTGGGACTATAAAAGGCATTAAGACATTTGCATACGCACGCATGCCATAAGGCGCAGGTAGCGAAGGAAGTGTTTGTAACTTAAGATTCTGAGCTGCAATGCAATGGTAGAATCTTCTTCGCATCAGCGCCTCAATACAGTCGAATTCTTCATCAAATCTGCTCAAGTACCATTCTTCTATCATATCATTTCTCATCTTACTTTTTCACCTTTCTTCTCATAATCCTCTTGCTTCTATTCCATGTAATGTAGCACCTCCGAGTTTCCCCCATTGTCAAGTACTCCGCATTCTCCTTCTTCGCCGATCGCTTCTTTCCTTCGTTACCAACGTAAGCAATCTCTCACTCTATTATTTTACTTGCAATCGTGTGTTCGCATAAGTTGATCAAATATAAATATAAATTACATTTTTGTAGTTTTATAGAACGTGGGAGTTCGTCGAACTGGCTACTGAAACCTGTTACTGAAAGCACCTTGCAGCTGTTTGTGCTTATTTCTCTATGGATTTCAACCAAAGTCAGTCAGGCTTTCTATTTTCACATTCTCATTTCACGCTTGTGCTTGTGTTTTTCAATTTACTGCCATTTGTGAATGTGATTGTGTTGTTGAAATTTGTTCGCAGATACATGATTCGAAACCACTCTCTGTTGCAACTTTAAAGTCTTTGGCAGATAAATCAATCAAGGAACAACACTTCACAAATCGGAATTTTCTAGAAGCAGTGAGTTGATTATGTTTTTATTTCATGAAAGATATTATTGTTATTGTTTTATTACTTCATTTAAATTTTTTTCGTTTTTAGTTTGAGTTTAATGACTATGCATTGTGTATGTATATTTTTGAACATATTGTAACAAGTAAAATCAGAAAGCGACGACGTGATGAGATATGGTTGGATACATGTGTTATTGCTTTTGAGTTGGGATATCTCCATTTGCTAAATAAAATTGAAATGTCATTTACTATAGCTTTGAACAAAATAAATATGATATAAATGAACATATTTCTAAAATCGGAGACATTAGTTGAATATTTATGCACTAAAACTTTGGTAATGGAACAAATGGAGAGGATCTTAACTCACTGTTTTTACTCTTTAGTGTATAATATCCAATGAAAATAATGTGTTTTTGGTCCCTCTCCACGCACTAGGATATAATTGTTTCTTTTAGATATTTTTTAACTAAATTTAAATGGGGATTCACCATAAGATACATAATATTTCAAAGGTATAAAACTATATACTGTTATTCTTTTTGCTTTTAATTTTGATATAACATGAGGCTTTTTATTTTGTATTTCTCTCAAATTTTAAGTTCTTCATTTGCAGGAGGTACTCTTCATGCAGGTATAAATTGAAGTTGTGGACTCAGCCGAGGTATCATCAGATTTTGACATCATTTGACTTTTTCTCAGGTGCTGAACTTTGAGATTGGGACAACAAATATTGTCTTTTCAATCCTTGAACAGCTTTGGATTCAAATCAAGTGAGCTTGAGTCATATTCTTAAGATGGAGATGTTTTTAATTTTGCTATTTGAAGTTGAGTTTCTTACATGAATGAATGATTCCCTCTTTCGAATGGTTGAGCTCAGGGGAGTGGCAAAAGTTGGTGAATTGATTAACTTTGAAGCTTGCATGGAAATCATGGATCTTCTCTATGAAAAGGAGGAGACAACGTTTCTTTATAAGTCGCCTCGCTCCCTTGCTGCATCAATCTTGGTAATTTGTTAATTCCTTAGCTATTTCCGTATACCAAATAATGTCATATAAGCTTTTAATTTTGGAAAACTGTGGTATACTTTTGCAGGTTGTGTCATATGTAATGACAGTCCCTAAACAGAAATGGGAGTTCCCAGTTCTTGCATGGGGTAAGAAAGTGAATCTAGATTCATATATAGTGTTTTCAGGTTTAATTTTCTATAATCCTATTCATACAACCATATGAATAAACTTCACATACCAAGTAACCGACAAAGGGATTTTGTTGTCAGTAAATTTTGCGGCCTCGTGTAAAGAAGAAGATATCATAAAAATGGTGACAGAGATTCTCAAGCATGTGCTTGAACCTTCTTGAGATATCAGGTATGTGCTGAGATAGCAGGTGTGTCAGAGGATTTGGAACAATTGCTCTAGAAAAACAAAAATGTGAAGTGTTGCTTGATATATTGCTTACCAATATCATATCATGCTTTAATATGTTTAGCAAACATTTACAGTAAAATAAAAAATTACTTATTTTAAACTTATAAAGAAAAGCTAAGAAATAGGTGTAACAAGTAATTCATAACCAAGATTGTTTTGTTATACTGCTGAAATGACCAACAAATTTTCAATCCTGTACTGGCTAGATTAGATTGAAGAACAAGACTCAATTGATTAGATTGATTTCAAATAGAAATATTCTTGTTTCTTGAAGGCAAGCTGACTGTGCATCAGAACTTTATTGATGCCAAAAGCTAAACTGTCCGTCAATGTTTTACAAAATATCAGAGAAGGAACATGGTTTTAAATCCGGTTGAAAACTGGTATGACAAAACAAAACCAGTTTTTGGAAGACACCTGGTTTGGTTTTGAAATGCAATCCTTTGTTTTCAATTTGAATACAGTTTGATTCAATTAACATCCCATTTATGTACATAAACACCCCTAATTTCAATTTGCTGAATTTTATTCCTGAGATTCTGTGAGTGAAGAGCATATATGATCTGATGAAAAGAATTTAATGAAGTTGATTGGTTCCCCATTGCATACCCATACTTTTCCTTCTGGATACTTTTTGGGCATACATTACAACTTACTCTATTTTTTAGATATTTGAGCACCCTTTCAAAGTAAAGTATAATGGAAAATGATGCAATGTGTACAATTTATTGATAATATGGTTTCTGTATTTGGGTTCCTTTCGTTTACTTGGTCTATCCTTATTATTTGTTTGTAGGATTAGGGTGATATCTTGAATGAGCTGAAATGGTGTTTTAGCCGGTATCTTGGCTGTATAAGCAATTTTTTTGGTTCTGCGCCCAAATCCTGCTTATCAATGTCACTTACAGGTGTATAATGTCACTTTAGAATTCTATGGATTTCATTGGGGATGAAATTTTATCAATGAATCACACACAGTCTTTGTATACATTAGTCTTAGTAGTAAAGTGATTCAGTTCTATCATCTACAGGAACAATCATGGATTCGTTCTCTGAAGACTCTTCTATTGCCATTCCAATTGTGGGGGATGTAAATGCACAGATTTTATTTTTCTTGTTGTTTATAAATAAATGTATATATACTGTGTTTCAAGTTGTGCATTCCTTCCCTTGTGTAAAGCTTTTCCATGCACCATATTGTTGCAAAGGAAACAACATTTGTTGTTGTGACTGCTGGTAACCATCAAGAAATGAAACATTTCATTTGTGAAAATGTGATATGTAACAACACAAACTGATCTCAGGTGCTTGCCTAGTTGTGACTTATTGTATTATGAAAACATTGCAATCATTGGCACATTGATCTATCTATTCTAAGAGAAGTTTTTCTCTAGTGACAAGCAATGTAATTTCATGCCTTTGTTTCTCATTATTTTTTCTCCACATTGAAACAATCTTCCATGGATTCTTTACTAGTTGACATGCTTAAAACAAATGCCAAAACGAACTTCGATTACTAGTTGGCATTCTTACAGTAGGCACTCATAACCAATATTTTTTTGAAAACTTGGTATAAGACTGAAGGACCGACTAATCCAAGGGGTTTAGTCCCACCCACCGTTCACAAGTGGAGGACCCCATTTAAAGCCAAAGTGAAACTCTATGGACTAACCCACCAAAATTGGCATTGGAGAAATTGAACCTACCTTGAGATTCATAAAACCAATATTATTTGGGAATTTATCGGTGAAAACATTAGGACCGGCACTCTTAAATTACATCGACCATTTTCTTTTTCCAATTTGAGGTTATCATTTATTAGATAGGGGTTTTATATTTATATGAATTTGTTTCTTATGAAATAAAATAAAAGTGGTTTTGATATAAATAATTTAGTTTTTCATCAATATGATTGAAAAAATGGTTTTCAATCATAAACTAAGATTTTTCCTCTCTTCTATTAAAAATGATTTTCTTCAAAAGCTAATAAAAATAGCTTGTTATTTTCATCATAAAAATAATTTTTGAAAAAACTTACACTCAAACATTACCAAAACATCAAAATAATTTATTTTAAATCTTAAACAAACGGGAAAACAATAACTGCCTAATTTGCAATTACCATGAATTATTATCTGGGAAGCCAATATTGGGAGCTGCAGTGCGTACTAGAAAGAAGATAAATATAGATGAATATATGAGATTTTGACTACTTGAGGAAAGGCCAATGCATTCACAAGATAGGAACACAAAATTCTAACAATCTTTGTTCAGGAAAATGGAAGTACCATCAACCAAAATGGCGGTGTATGTGGTTTTATCCTCGATCGAAAAACTTGCATCACTTAACTACAATCACAGTCCATACACAAGAAAAGCACTACATAAATCAGTTTCAAGATCTACCAGTACCCAATAGAAAAACACAGTCAGTGGCTCAACTTAAGTTATAGTCCAATGGCTAGACCTTTCAGAGTTGAAGAGTTCATGGCTTGTGTGCAAGGAGGGAGAATTTTATGCATACAAATCATTGAAACAATGCCAGATTTAATAGGGTCTTTTCACAGTATCAATGTAACTTGGAATGCAAATCAAGCACACATGTACAAGTTTTGCCAGGTGAATGTAATTAGTTTAAGATCTGAATATTGAGAAAGAAGGATACAAGCAGATAATCAATGCTTTTACAGCCGTGGTTGGAGTTTAATAATAAGTGGCAGTCATACTTCAGAATACATTCAACAACCACAGAAAATAAAGAGACTAAACCTAGGATATAGTTTTGTAAGGATTCAAATATGAAGGTCATAATTTGTAACGGATTACTCAGGTTGTTAGAAGAACAAAGAGAATAAATGAACAGAAATCAAAAGAGCTAATCAACATCATATATCTTAAAATTTGGGTTGGGCTTAACTCAACCCTTACAAAACCGGCTTTTAAAGGGTGGCCTGCCTATCACTTATAAACATATTGTCATGGATTCTTTATGGCATGGTTCCAGACAAAATCTATATATGTTTCAGACAAAATTATAAAGATCATATACATCATGTACACATCTTTCCAGATACACTACCTCTGAGAACTTCCACAATTTTAAGAACCAATGGCTTGAGCTAATTCAAAATAATGATGCCTAACAAGCTGTTTATCCGACTGACCCTTCAAGTTTCAAGCTCATGAGTTGGTTCACCTCGGAGCCAAATTCATCGGGAAGTTCATTGAAGACATCACGGCAAAATCCAGAGATCATAGCAGCCATTGCTTTTTCATACTCTATTCCTCTCTGTTGAAAGTAAAATAACTGATCTTCACCAATTTTCGACGTACTAGCCTCATGCTCAATTCTTGCTGTTGGATTTTTCACCTAGAAAACAATTGCAATTTCATGAGCAGAAGTCTTGAGGCAAGTTTCTTGACATTACAGAATAGAAAAAAGGGTGAAAATAAGAAGGAAACAAATAGGAAGTAGTAGGAGTTAACTTGGGTATGGAAACTGTGCACAATAATGCTATCAAATAAACAAAGAACTAAATCCATATCAACAATGAACTATTTTTTGTCTCAACCAAACACTGTAAGAGTTTTAGCCTCCTGTAAACAAAATAAAAGACACACTTCTTCAAGCTATATGTATACACACACCAAAGTTGTGTTCAATCAATATAGAAAATGGGGTCATGTAAATCAGGCCTAAAACCTAATATCAAATAGTTGCAGGATACACCAACAATTTCTAGTGTTCTTCCGCCAATAATTTGATCTAGACCACGTGTATTAGTTGAAAAAGTACTAATTTAGTGCAACAGAACAACCATAGAACCCCCTATGAATGTTGATCTAAACTGCTGGATCCTAGAGTGGCTGAACTGTAATGATGTTCGAGGCTCACAATTTTTAGTACAATTCTGTGAAAAGTCTGGTATGTTAGGAATCAGGATGTGTTTAATGGTACTCCAACAGACCCAATCTGTTTGGCTCAGTCTGCAGTGCAGGTTGTGCAGGTACATGTTGCAGCAACCGCAAAATTAAGACCCACACAGGTTTGCAGGAACAGGATTAATGCAGAAACAAATCAAGTTATGCAACATACTCTGTCGGTTGACGCAGGTTGTTTCCCTAATGGACAAACTGGTTGGGGGATGGTTCTAAAAAACCAGGAGGGGATGGTCATACACAGTGCGTGCAGACTAAAGGATATTCATGTTGATCCAATGCTGGCAGAAGCAATGGCAGTCAGGTGGGCCTTACAATATGCAACAGCTCAAGGTATCCAAAGTGTGGAAGTAATTAGTGATGCGCTGGGAGTAGTTAACTGTGTCAACAAGAACAGTGTTGTGGTATCTATTGAACCTTGGAAATTATTAGAAAAAATCCCATTTGTAATGGTTAAACATGTGAACAGAGAGCTAAATAGTGAAGCTCATAATCTTGCTTCTTTAGCCAAGATAGTTGGTACTAAGTTTTGGTTGGGGAATGCCCCTCCAAACCAAGTTAATTTTTCTGCTGCTACTACTGTTGTAGGCCATGAGCAGGCCAGTTCCTGTTTCTAATCAATGAAATCTTTGAACTTCAAAAAAAAAAAAAAAAATATAGTGCTTAAATCATAGCTATATAATTGGCCACAATAGTTGTCTAAACAATAGCCATTCTCACCATGTTATGCTTGATAAAAGGCATGAACATCTGTATGATTTGGAACTTAATATAATCAGGGTTAAATGACTCGAACTATTTTAGTTAAACTCATTTTGTTAATTTATCAAACACATTCAAGACTAACTTTCTATATCAATATTACTGTGAGGATTTCTTCCATTACTTCAAATTGGTCAAATAAATGTTCAAACCTTTATATCTGTCTCCCCTTTCAACTAGAAACCACAAATACAACGCGACATGCAAATACAATGACATAGGTAAGAAGATACAACAAAACATATAACTATAAAACATAACACATGAAATTCATATAGAAACTCCAATCTTAGAAAATATATACAAAGTGTCTATGAAGTATGCACAAATACAGCCTACATATTTTGAAATTCCCATGCTTCCTTATCGCCATCTTTTAAATTTATCAATCAGTATACCATAAGTATTAACTAAAAGCATTAACAAGTAACAATGAAAATCACTAACACAATGTAAATATGAAATTATCAACTAAAGTTGAAAGCAAAACAGGAAGAAAAAAAAATGTTACCTGAATGTAAGGATAGGTATTGGCAGCAGCACTATCACCAATAAGCATGGAATCACACTGCGGAGAGTTTTTCGCATTCTCCGCCTTAGACTGAACCTGAAAAAGTCCTCTATAACAATTCCTTGAATGTCCAGCAGAAATACCCTTGGATATAATCCGACTCTTTGTATTCTTCCCTTTATGTATCATCTTAGTCCCCGTATCCGCCTGCTGATAATTATTCGTCAAAGCTACCGAATAAAACTCACCAACACTCTCATCTCCCTCCAAAACCACGCTCGGATACTTCCAAGTAATCGCGGACCCAGTTTCCACCTGGGTCCACGATATCTTGGACTTCTTACCAGCACACAATCCTCTCTTGGTCGCAAAATTATAAATCCCACCTTTCCCATTCTCATCACCCGCGTATCAATTCTGCACCGTCGAATACTTAATCTCCGCCCCCTCTCTGCAGTACAACTTAACCATTCGTTCATTCATTCTATTATCTCATTTCTCATCTTTCTCTTTTTCCTCTTAATCCTCTTGATTCCACATAATGTAGCACCTCCAAGTTTCCCCCATTGTTAAATACTCCGCTTTCTCCTTCTTCGCCTATTGCTTCTTTCATTCATTACCAAAGTACGTAACTAATCTCTCGCTCTCTCATTCTATTCAATTACGTTACTGCTAGCAATGTACTAATGTGTTTGCATAAGTGTCTTTTTCTGATCAAATATAAATTACATTTTTGTAGTTTTATAGAACATGGGAGTTCCTCGAGTTGGCTGTTGAAACCTGTTACTGAAAGCACCTTGCAACTGTTTGTGCTTATTTCTCTATGGATTTCAACCAAAGTCAGTCAGGATTTCGAACAATTGCTGTAGAAAAACAAAAAAGTCAAGTGTTGCATGATATTTTGCTCACCAATAATATCATATCATGCTTTAATACGTTTAGCAAACATTTTCAGTGAAGTAAAAGATTACATGTTTTAAATTTATAATACCTTAATTCAATAGAGCTAGCAATGGAACCTGTTGATGGAAGAACAAATATATAGGTGTAACAAGGATTTGGAACCAATATGTTGTCGTTTTACCGCTGAAATGACCGATACAATTTTCAGTTTAGTACTGAGAAGATAAAATTGACGAACAAGACTCAACTGATTAGATTGGTGCAAACTGAAATATTCTTTCTTCTTGAAGGCAAGCTGACTGTGCATCAGAACATTACTTTTGGTAAATTGTCATTCCAATGTTTGTTTTCAGCGTGCTTTGTCATGGACAATTTTTTTACAAAATATCAAAAGAAGAAACCTGGTTTTAAATACAATTTGGAAACTGGTTTGACATAACCAAACAGGAAGACATCTGGTTCGGTTTTGAAATGCAATCCTTATTATTTGGTTTCAATTTGGATGTAGTTTAGCTCAATAAATATCTAATTGATGTACACGTACACTCCTAATTGCAATTCGCTGAATTATGTTCCTGAGAATTTAATGAAGTTGATTGGCTCCCCATTGCATACTCATACTCTTCCTTTTGAATTATCTTTTTGCATACGTTACAACGTACTCTATTTATTCTGTTATTATATATTCTTTCTTTCTGTATTTCTGACTTTCAGACATTTGAGCACCCTTCCAAATTAATAAAGTATAATGCCAAAATATGCAGTGAGTGACCGAGTACAACAACGTATATGTATTGAAAATGTAGTTTCTGTATCCGGGTTCATTTCATTTTCTTGGTTTATCCTTATTATTTGGTTGCAGGATTAGGATGATATCTTGAATGAGCTGAATCATCATATCCTTAGTTTGGATGTATTTTGGGTAACCTTCTTCATATTCGTCCGCCAGAATGGTGTTTTAGCAGGTGTGCATTGCTTGCTGCGTAAGAAATTAGACATCTAGGATTGTAGAAGACAGAAAGTTTAGGGATTACATGTAACCATACTGGAAAGAAAAAAGAAAAAAAACTTCAACAAATTTAAAAATTGACTATATATTATATTTACCTATTGTTGGCAGTCAGTCATCAACGAAATAGAATTGAGTGATTTATTGTGATTAGACCAGCTATTCACGTCTAACTTGGTAATAGAAGGTGAATTAAGAAGAGAATATGCATAACAAAAAGAAATTGCTCTTCTCCCAACAAAAAACATTTCACTCCCATATAAACTGACCAAAATACCCCGCGTGAGTTAAGTCACGCAGATGTTAAACCCAACGTGACGTCAATCACGTTCACTATCCCACGTGATTTAACTCATGTAGGTTATAACCCAGCGTGAGTTAACTCACACAGATTGTACTTCAGCTTACCGAACGTGAGTTAACTCACACGGAGCATTGCATTTTGATCAGTTTGTATAGGAGTGAGCAAAACTTGATGGGAGAAGAGCAATTTTCTAGGAAAAAAAATGGAAAAAGAAACTTCCAAGTTCCAACTGAGTCTTGCTAAGTTGCTAAATGAAGAATAAAAAGAAAACTGCTTTCTTCACCTCCAACACGAGTTAAAAGAATCACCAAGGGAGGTTTTGCTGTACAAAATTTTATATACCAAGAGTTTATGTTCAGACAATATAAATTTTTTTTCTCCACGTGAATCTAATCAAAATAAATGAGAGTCAATTTTATAGGTTAATGTATCCAAATACATCTATATGATGTGATTTGATTGAATCATATATGTTAGTGTATCGAAATACATCTATATGATATGATTTGATTGAATCCAAATGTAAAAAAGATTTATAACGTTGGTGTATCCTAATTAAAAAGCTAAATTAGAAAGAAAAATATGTATGGAACTAAATTAGAATTTATTCATTAAACAAACCAAACCACAAGCAAGAATACAACCATATACTACTTTTTCTTATAAGAAAAATTTAACGTGAAGATATGATGCCCTAATAAAACTCAAAACGTTTAAAAATGTATTTATATTTACTTCTCTTCAAAAACATCAACCGAGTTTAAATCTGTGAGTTTCAAATTCTCAATAGACCAAGCTTTTGAAGTTGACTATTATACTTCTGTAAATCATTTACTCCTATATTATACTTGTACATGTTGACTAATGAGTCTATTTTCTTTTTTCAGTTCAGCATTGTGGACCTTGGTTGATTCAAAATGCTATTAATTAACTAAGTCTACATTCCACAGCCACAACCAAAACTATGCTGACTATTTGACCACCGTCCTCAACCAAAAGAACCAATATCTTTATTTGTTACGTCACAATATCTGTACTGTACAAGAAAAATGCACACCAAAATCACTGCTGACGCCATCTTTTGAATATGAAACCTTCAGTTTCCAACAGCAGCAATATAAACCCAACTCACCAATTTCTATTACTTGCTAGCTGTTTTCGATTCTTCTGTCGGTAGAGTGTGCACTTTGACCATAATAATCTATAAGAAAATGACCACAATAATATATATATTTCATGCAGGACCACCATTTCTTTTTTGTGTTTGTTAAGAAAAATATTGCAAAATCAAATACATTTGATTGAGGGTGGACCAATGAGACCCGACTCCGGGAACATTTATAAATAACTAGAGTAAAGACGGATATAGATTAAGTATATATTATTGACTACATGCAATAAACATATTTGAACTGTCTGATCTTAATCGAACGAAGTAAATTATAAATTTGGATTATTTATAAAAAGAAAATCTATAGTTTGTGCTTAAAATATGGATCGTCCTAGTGTGGTTAACAGTCGTGTAGTCACACAATTTGGATTTCGGAAAGACACTCATGTGCAGGGGTAAAATAGATATGGCTGACTAACATGAGTCTACATCGAACCTACTTTTAGCATAGGAGGCTAAGTCAGAATTGCCTTTTTATTTTAGATAAATAAGCATAAGACTTTTAAAAAACTTAATTAACTAAAGAGGTCAGGACTCGAGCACAAAGTAAAATAACTTATGAAAATTAAATAATTTAAGAATGCAACTAAAAATGAACGAGGGTCGAGGAAGTATTTGTTAAGATCAAGTTCATCATAACATTTATATGACATTAATAAAATGATTTAATTCGTCTATGTTGGGTTCAAATGTAAGTGTTTAAGTCTCATGTCACAAATAAAAGTATAGAACGTTAGATATAAATAAAGACGATTCAAATATCTAATGTTTTAAGATTTTGGTGGAGATGTGACGTTTTTCCTCTTATTTTTACATCGGTAATCAACCACAATCGTTACATCATTATAAACATTGGAATTTTTTCTAACCATTTTTAAAGTTACACAATTGATGGCGATCCAAGTGAAAAACAATTTACATCATCCGTTTATTGACCTAACACCGTATTGTGTCCTTCACCAAATGCATGCATGACATTGCCTCCAGTCCTTAGTACGTACGTAGTACCTACTTCCAATTTCCATCTCTCTCTTTCTTCCAACACATGCTGGGACAGTGTGTTCTCATCCACCAACAGAATCCTAGGTAATTTTACTTTGTTGAAATTTACCTCTGTACTGTACATATAGATTGTTGTCTTGTCTTGTTCCACAAGATCATTAGAGTATTCTCACAAGCCACGAAAAGAAACTTCACATTTTTTTTGTCTACAAAGTCATTTTAAGAAACTCTATGGGTCAAGGAATATATTACTAGTACAGTAATTACTAGTAATATATACTAACAAACGTGTGAATATTATTTTTTGTCAGTATGTTCCTGTAAAATGACGAGCAATTATTTCTGCAATAATAATGAGAGAGGATAGATATATCCTTCCAATAACATAAACAATGTTCATTGTTTAATTGTTGGTTACAAATAAAGAGATTAAATAATTACAAATAGAAATATTATGATAAAAATATATAATTAATACATTTGAAGATTTGAAAGGGGTACTACTAAGAGCATAAATATCGGCACTTTTTTAGAGTGTCTTAGCAGATTTTATGACATTGTGTCATATATTGCACTTTGTCCAACAAGTTGGGTGGTAATGCATTGCCACCCTCTCTTTCCTACTTTTTGATGTAAAAAATAATATAAAATTAGAATATGATTTTAAATTATAAATTTGGATAAATGATATGGATATTTAGAAAATGTAATTTAGTGGTTTAAATAATTAGAAAGTGTAAAATAATATAATGTATTCAGTGGGACCCATTTATACCACCTATATGGATGGTATAAATGTGGGTGCTCTAAAAAGTTTTTAAGAAGATTTCTCAAGATGATAATATATTTGACAAGCCATATTAGATAAATTGTTGTTAATTAATTGGGAACTTCTACGGTACACCCGCAAATTATGGTGTACTGGTACTCTTACTTTAAAAAATCTATAAATTAATCATCATTTTTATGAATTAAAGAGCTATTTGTATTTTAGAAAATATCATTTCATAAGAAAAAAACATTATTTCATTGTTTATAAAAATCATAGTAATTTTTTTTACATTTTATTGTAAAAAATAATCAAAATTCTTTATTATGAGTACTAAAAATTCAGAAAAATTAAATTTTATTTCGTCGACGTTTTTGATAAATAAGATTTAATTATTATAATTATAGGCGATAAAAAATAATTTTTCTCTTCAAAAAATTACACATTTAACTATTAATTTAATGATTTGGTGTACCAATACATTCAAACCTTTGGGTGTACCATAGAATTTGCCTAATTAATATCCCTATCTTACGTCTGAAATAATACACATGTGTTTTTAAACGTGAGTTCGGTGGTAAAAATTTAATTTTGTAACCTTTCGAAAATGATTACAAAATATTTATTAGTGTCACTTTAGTTAATAAAAAAATTTCTCGTTTCCATTTTAAAAATAATAATAATAAATAAAAAATAATCTCTTTCTCCAATTTTTTAATCTAAAAATATGAAATATTTCAATAGATGGCCTAGTAGAAATATATACTAGGAACGCAAGTAAGTGAGAATTTGTATGATACTTGCCGGTAAGAGCTAATAAGTTTTACAACCTGAGAATGTCGAGTTCAAATCTCCATTGAAGCCATGTTAAAATAGTCATCAGTATCACATAACTTAATACAAAAATTCCACTTTTTTAGTATACTCTATTTATTCTTCCTCATTTTGTCTTTACATTCCAACTTTAAAGTAAAGTTTGTTAAACGACAAACAAATATTACACGATTGCTCGTACTCTTGCAAGAACGACAAATATTTGGGTAAATAAAAGAGATTATTCCTTTTTATATTGAACTCATTTTTATTAATTATATGAGTTAAGACTCTACTATTGTTTCTGGATTTGAGTAGTCATTTTCCTCTCTTTAATTAAATGTTAATCATAAAAGGAAAAAAAGTGGTGGCACCGGTCAACGTAATCTTATTAGCATGGTGCACCGGCAAACATGCACCTATAATTTAGGATAGTGGATATATTATTCGATTAATTCTTTTTGCATGAATCCAAACATTATCTTTCGATATCAATTAAGTTGTAAAGTAGAAAAGGCTATGGAGATATTTGTTTTGATCTTCATGCATGGTATAGGTACTCACTCTTCCTACGAGTATTCAATTAATGGGGTACACAATGCAACGAATATTGGAACAGGCTGCCGATGAAGTAGGCTAAATTAATTTATATATCATGATGAATTGAAAGCCATATATATGAGACAGATGGATTATTTTTCTCATCCCCGTTTCTATGGATTCCTTGGGATCCCCATTAAATGTCTCGGTCTCACAATAAATTGACCAAAAGTTAAGTAAAAATGTTAAAAAGTGTTCTTAAGATACTTATTTTAGAATTATAAGGACGGAACTTTTTATTAAGATAATTGTATATTCAATACATTGAAACCTTATAAATGAACTTTTTTTATATAGGATTTTCAAATCATTTCATCTTTTGAATCCTTAAGAGCATTTGTTAGCGTAATCCTTTAAAAATATATATAATTTTAGTTATTTTTAAAACCGTTCTAAGTTTATATATCTTTAGTAAAAAATAATCATATGAAAAGACCAAAAACCAAATTATAAAATTAAAACTATACCTACAATAAATGATGTTATAGTATTTTAGTTGAGGTCGGGGAATCAGCAGGGCAGAGGTACTTCCCAGGTCTCCATCTTCGAAGTGCTCACGTGGAACATTCCTCCCCATCCCCGTTCTTGTGGGGGAAATTTCCTAACTTTGGAGCCCCAAACAAGGAATTCTCAATGGAGATTTCCTCGCAGGGATTCACAGTGATAAATCCTCATTGACATCCCTATAATTAGTTTCATGTAATGGATGATTGTGCAGTAAATATTTTTCGTTTGTACTTATGTCACCACCGAACTTCATATTTCTAAAGTGATATTTCTACAAGAATTAGAGGTTCAAAACCAAGAGAATGTTGCAAAACTCTAAAAAGTTGAGAGAGAAAAACACTACTTTTAGAATTGAGATTATCCATTCGTGGGAGTATAAATTATAATCAAATATCAATTATGCTTTCTTTTCGTAATAAGTGGAGATTTATTTTAGGGCTTCATATTTTCTGTGCAAATCAACTTAATAACCGTTAAAAATCAAAATCCAAAATAGTTCATAACATTTTTATACTAGAAATAAATTAATCTTTATCTCAATATAATAGAGAACTGATTTATCTTCAATATGAAATATAAGACATTATTTTAAAGGGTTTTGTTAGAAGTCACCTATGAAGGTGTTTTTTAGCAACCCACACCTCAAGGTGTGATTTTCACTTTTTAATTATAAATTTGTTAAAAGACACCTTCATAAAAATTAGTTGTTTTCTTTTAACAAATGCTCATAGAATAACTTGTTAAAAGACACTTTCATAAAAGATGTCTTCTAGCAAAATCCTATTTTAAATTTTGTTTTTCTATCGAAAGATTGAACTAATCCGCACGAAAATTTAATTGAGCATAATACTCTTTCACAATAATGCCAATAATGACATGTCAAACTCCATAAGCCTTCCATAATTTTCTCATTTCCATTGATCTTGTCGACCTATGATTCCAACTAGCTCAATTTCTTTCAGTTTTCCCACACATCCCTACCTGTACAGAAAATGTACAACTGTGTTATAGTTGGTTCAATTTCTTATTAATGCAATAATTACTCAATCTTTTAAAATAAAGTATAAGACAATCTTTCTCTTATTACATGGACCCAAAAGAAAATGATCAATGGACATTTGCCTGATACGTAAAGCTAAATTTTTTACCTTTCTGCAAAATATAGTTCACTATGTATGTACGTGTATCTTGTTGTTGATGATATGATTTTTAACTGACTCCACATTGTTGCTTGGTTGATGCATGTCCTTGTCCTGTCCCCATAGACATGTATGTCTTTCTCTTTGGCCGGAAATTGCCTAAAGAAGCATGATTTGTCATCATGAATGTATCTATGCTCGAGTACCATTAAAGTGAAGTGACTCCACGAAATAAAGAAAGATCCATGGTCCACCAAAAGTAATTTTTTTTTCAAAAAATAAATTGTGGTTCGTTCATTTTTTTTTTGTAAAAAAAGTTTTTTTTGGAAAGGTAACTCATTTTATTTCATCCAAAATATTAGAGTCAATACAATCGGGAGGATGAAAGAAAATATTGAGACTAGCATGTAATATAGACGCCTAAGGAAGGTTATGATCAACTATATTAACTAGTCTCTTAATATAAGCTAGAACATAACTAGCATTAGATAAAAGCAAAGTCCTACAATTAGAGAGTAAACTTCATAGTTCATTCATATAGGAGCTATTATTAAGGACTGCATTCATAACTAGTTGACAATCACTTTCGAATACTACCTGATTTAGGCCAAGGTCAAGAGCAATTTGGAGGGCTTGTTGTAGAGCGGTAGCTTCACACTTAGGTGCGGTTGTAACATAAAGAAAGACCATAGAGTTGCCTTGGATAAGATGTCCAAGGTTGTCTCGAAAACAAATGTCAACACCAAATTTTCCTTCGGCTTTGAAAAGGGCACAATCAATATTACATTTGATCCAATCTACTTGTGGTTTAGACCAAAATGGAGTAGCAGATTGTACATCATCATTGAGACGATAGCACCACATGTAAAAAAAAGTTAGAGGATGAAAAATTATATAATTAGTAAAAGAGATTTTAAGACACATTTTACAATGAGGAGGGATATACATATTTTTACACAAAAACTTTTAAATTTTATAAAAATACTTTAAATAAGCAATTACTCTTTCCAAATGAAATATATATAAATAAAGGGTATTTCAATTGATAAAAAATAAAATAAAGGAAATTTCAATTGAAATATTTGAATTGCTTAAAACTATAAATTCTATTGAATTTTTAATCATTTCATTCAAATACACTCTTAATTTTTTTAAGGTATGTGTATTTTAAGAAAATTATATATTTCTTGACAATTGCTTCCCAATGGTAATAGACACTATTTTCCCATTTAATAAAAAAAGTATACTATTCTTATCTTAAAGCCATTTGCTCTTTCATCTTTGTTATATTAAATAATTGAGCTTTTTTTAACATATAAAAATTGAAGAAGAGATAAATTATTACTCCCTCCATCCCAAAATATTAAGTAAAAATGGGTCAACATAAGTTGATGCATTTAGTCCAACCAAATACATCAACTTATGTTGACCCATTTTTGCTTAATATTTTAGGACAGAGGGAGTATTGAGTAAAGTGTTGCTTATCATCATCTCATGTAAGATTTGAAATTCGTCCCTTTTAGTCATCAATGGTGTTCCTAAATCTTCTCAGTTTGGGATTCGAACCATTTGGTTCAAGATTTTTTTTGGGGGGATATTTTAAACTTTTTGTGTTTGGTTCAATTTTTAGGAGAGGAGAGGGGGCAAAGGGATGAGAGCAAAATCCCTCATAAACTCATTTATTGCTCCGGCTTAATTTTTTGTGAAGTGAATAGTTTAAAATCATGAGATTGTTTTACGATTAGAAGTTTTATTATATCTTTAGGGCAAAAAGGTAAATTAGCTTTAATTAAAATTTCTCCCCTCTCTTTGTTAGCCAAACACATTTTTAATTTAAATCCCTCTTCTCCCCTTCCCTTTCCTCTTTTGAACCAAACATATAATTAATTAAAATATCTCTCATCTTCTCCCCTTCCTTCCCCTTCCCTCCATTAAAATCTCTCATCTCCCCTCCCTTCCGTTGAACCAATTGTAGGGTAAGTGGTCATATATGGTAGTTCATTCCCTAAAGCAAGTATAGATGTATGATATATACTTTAAAGAGACGTATATACAAAGAGATGTATGATATACTTAGCTGGTTCGTACAAAGATAGTTGTCATTAATCATTATCATTAGATAACAAACACTAGTACTAAAAGCAAGTTAATATATGTTTTTGTTATTTATTCATAATTATAATAGAAAAGCAAGTTATAAAACAGTGTTAGATAAGAGAATGAATGCTTAAGATGTGATGCTTATACCTATACATTCGGGGTATCTAAGAATTTGTTAATTCCAATTTGAAAGTGGCTTTTTTTTTAATCAGTTTGTGTTATTGGCAATTAGTGTATAAAATTATGCACTTGGGTCCATACTTAGTGTATCCAGCTATGGTTCCTTTGTCTTGTCTTGCGTTCTTATCCTTGCCTTTAAACCTTTGGCAGTGAACACCAACTTGAAGTCACCTTGGTTTCTATCATTCCATGCCATGCATGATTGCTTTGATAATTTAATAATAAACGAAATTAGAGAATAGAGAATAAAGTTATTAATAATGCTTAACTATTTATATTACAAACATGATTTATTATTGTCATTATTGTGGAACAATCAAGTGATGTTAAACCTAATCCAACAAACCAATAATTTCCATAAATGTTGACCATTTTCGTGTGAGATATGCTATGTACCATATAGGTTGACCGGCCCACCGTTAGGCATTTGATCAATTATTATTAATTCAAGTATTTTGATGTCAACACTTAATCCAATCTTTTTCTTGTTATTAGTTTTCTTTCTTTTTTTCCTTGCTCATTCTTCTTTATTGTGTGCAATAAATCCAATATAGTAAACCTAAACAAATATCTTATGAATGTCTTTTTTGCTTTTCTTAATCTTATGAATATATTTAAGAAGAGAATTGTTATATGTAGCGAAAACAAAATTACAAATTAGTTGTCCCGAAAAAAATAATCTAAGATGTATAATGATCGACTAACCACAAGGTAGATATTGTTTTAATAGGTTTGATCTTGAATATACTCATTATACCTTTGTGATTGTTTCACAAATCACAATGTTGTTTTTTGTGAGAAACAACACTTCTCATTTAAAAATGTCTCAAACATAATTCGAGTTGTGAGAGATTGATATTAAATGAACTATACTCGAGAAGATTAAGTTTCAAAACCCTAGGTTCAAAACCTGAAAATCTTAAATTAAATGTAAGTTTGTTAAGTCTTTATCTAAAAAAAGTTTATTGAGTAATTTGCTAAAAAAAATAAGTCTCTTGAGCAGATTATCCCTACTATTGACGTAGATTATTATTATTTTATTTAAAATGTCAAGAGTCATGCTAAGTGCTAATGTATATGGACATTAGTTAAGTATATATAAAAAGAGTAAATTTTATATTAAAAGGAACATTTTTTACACTATTATACAAATTCTAAGAAAAAAAAATTTCTCAAAAAAAAGAATTTTTTTATTTGTTTCCTTAACTATAGCCACATAAACTTCTTAGCATTTTCCCCATTTCAATTAATAAATGAATTAGAAATAGGAGATTGTGATAGTGGATGATGGTGATAGGTGGTTAATTATGAGTTAGTTGGTGTTCTATGATTTGAAATCACCAATGCATAAGTAGCCTGCGTATCATTCTCTCTTTTCTTGAATTCAATCATGTATATAATGTTGCATTTCTTTTAAGAACAATTCTCGACAAAAAGCTACAGAGGCAAATTTGGAATCAAAAAAATAAAAATATCATTTTGGTCCTTTAAAATTTTAAATACGGTGAATAAGCTTTTTCAGAATAAAATTTTGCAATTAAATATTTTTCAAGTTTTTTTCCTGCAAAATTTGATGAACTGCAAAGTGTACATCGACAACTATATTGATTTACATATAGATATAATTCTATATATACCTATATACATATAGATTCTTTATAAAGAGAAGAGACAATTGTAGATTTAAACATGTATTCTTTTTATATTGTTGCTTCTAATATTTTCTTCATGTCTTCAACGAGTTTATATCGTACAATAACATGTATATTCAATGCTTCACATGTTTCTGAGTTTAAATCGTACAATAACATATGTTTAATGCTTCACATGTTTCTAATTGCTTAACATGCTAAGTGCTAACTATCTAAGTGCCAAGTATATGTCTATGCATTTGTACATACCATCTTAGGATTAATGTGGATATGACATCATCTATTCACATTTTCCAAATGAATTCATGTGATAAACATTTCACATACTCGTGCATTAGAACATGTTCATCCACGACCATATGAATTATGTTCATACCGTTGTTTTTCTTATTTATGTTTTGTCTTTCATGATTAAACACTTATCCATATTAGGTAATACTTTTTTTTTAACAAACTAAAATGATATATTATAAACAACGATGAATCACCCCGCACAAGATGTGTAAAGGGAGAACCACCCTAGAGTATTTACACGGCAAAGGTGCTAACAAAAAAAGGCACCAACCAAAACCGACAAGAGAAAATTACAAATGAGGACCCATACAAGGGATTGGGTTTTGCCACCAGTCGTGATAACTGTAATTAAAATTCGCCCGTCCTACTTTCAGTCAAAGAAATGAATAAAGCTTCACCTTATCGAGCCATATTAGGTAATACTTAAGGAGGAGAAATAGACTAGCCATTAATTCTATTGCTACCAAGAAGTTTTAAGAATGTATTTTATTTAATTTAAATTATATATATGTAAAAGTGTAGAATGTTACATAGTTGAGCATCATTTTTTTTAATTTTTTTTGCAAAAATAAATGATATTCATTCATTCAAATTGGTAGAGTACATCGATATAATGAAAATTCGCTAAAAACAAAAAGGATGAATCTGTGAACAAACTCACAGCATCCATGTTAATAGCATACAACGGCAAAGTACTAAAGCCTACACATATGACTATATTTAAGTCTCCGGAATACCCATGTCTCCGGATATGCAACGTTGAAGACTCTAAAGTCATTGATTTGATCTGTACTTGATCGAAGCTGATCTGACAATCTGAACCGAACAAACACTTGAATGAAACAAGAAAGGCAAACAACGTCGCACAAAGACGACGAACAAAACAAGGTCGCACTAAGACGACGAAATCAAAAAAGAAACGAAATAGATGTGTAAATCACTTATTTTGATAAAAGGGAAATAGAAACTAGGATTTTGGTGACGGCTTCCAAGAGAGAGAAAGCTGAACATCACTTTTAAAAATGAAGTTAATCAAGTTTTAATTCATTCTAGAATCCGATGTGTATTTAATATTTATACCCTAAAATTGTTGTATTTTGAATTATGTTTCAAAATGGGGTTCGGAGTGTCACAATTCTTTCAAACGACCCGTTTTTTTTTTTTTTTTTTTTGTCAAGTAGCCTAGCGGCTGGAATTCACCTCTTTTAAGGTGAATAAGTGGACTGTCCGGGGTTCGAACCCCGACCCCTGCATATAACAATGTATATCCATGCCAACTGAGCTATGCTCACGGTGACTCAAACGACCCGTTCTTAATTGAAGCTAATTAATCACTTAAATTAAATCAATTATTTTTTAAAAAATTGGTTTGAAGACGAAACATCGTAAACTATAATTTTATTTATGATGCAACATGAAATAGAATTAATTACACTATTAACAAAAAAAATTATAATAGTAAGTAAGATGACATATTAAATTCAAAAGTTTGATCTAGTCGTAAAAAGATATATTTTTTAAAACGATCCACCCTTAATCAAAGTTTATTACTCACTTGAATCTAATTACTTAATTTTTTATTTGGTTTGAAGACAAACATCCTAAGCTATAATTTTATTAATGATGCAACATGAAAACGAATTAATTATAGCAATAATTTATTTATAAGAGTGAGAAAGATGATATTTGATCTAGTCGTAAAAAGACATGCCGAGTCCCGCCGATATGGGTGGGGATTGTCTAGGTCGAGTTAGGTTTTGCAAGACCTAAGTTTGGTCTGTCAAAAAATGTAAGGCATACGGCCAGTCATAGGCTTACTTTTTAGGACTAAGTCTCACCTTTTGAAAGTCTGATATGGTCTCCTAGTCTGTTTAAAAGTCAATTTTATATAAACATCTTAAATAGCAATGTGATCTAAGGTTAAATATACTAGAAAACTAATAGATCAATGATATTAAACTCTCTTTTGATATTTAACATGAAGTTTTAGAGAACTTTACTATATATTATATCATATTTCAATTCTTATTTATAATAATAATTTTAAATATACAAAAAATTAATGTATATTAATAAGCTTGAATTACTGTTAAAGGTTAACAAATTTATAATTTAATTCAAAGTAAAATATATAATATAGTAATAAATAATATTATTCATATTTACCTAAGTAGGTCAGCATAATAGACATAAAAGACCTTTTTTAATAGTGTGTTACATGTCCTAATAAGCTAAGTAGACTTCTAAAAAACCTAGGTTTTCTCTATTTAAGGAAAAAAGTCTAGCCTAGTCTGGCCTATCGTAGACTAGGTCGTTGTCCCTTGTAGGCCGACCTGAGTTATTTCCATCCCTACCCGTTGATGTTATTGGAGGAAAATAAATATAAATACAATTTGTAAATACTTTTTGATCCATAAGATATTCTTTGTCTTAGAATATCATCCTCTCATCTTAAATTTTCGTTGTAAAAAAAAATTGACATATAAATAAACTATCTATAAGTTTTAGTTTTCTTTTTCCCTCAAAAAAAGTTTTAGTTTTCTTTCATATATGATATATCAATTAAAGTTATTAAATTTCATTTCATTCCATCTAAATATCAGTTTCAAACTGTTGAAATAAAAATAAATAAATATGGAGAGCTTAGAGAAACAAAAGGTAAATAAATATGCAATAAAGAAAGGCAAATTAACAGCCCAAATGGGATGTATATCGCAGTAGTATTAAAAAGTAAAGGCTAAACAAAAGGTATATAAATATTTAAACAGGCTAGCAGACCATATCAGACTTTCAAAAGGTCAGACTCAGTCTTGAAAAGTAAGCCTATAATCAGCCGTATGCCTTACATTTTTAAACAGGCTATATATATGTTTTTATTTCCAAATAAGTTTAGAGAAACTTATTGTGTTCCTTTATTTTGTTCCTTTATTGCAAATAAGTTTGTTCCTTTTATGGTTTTTTAACACAAATTTGGAAATATATATGTTTTTTTAGAGGAGGAGGGAGGGTCTATTCATGTGTCCTTATATATTTAAAATAAATTGTAAGCTTGGTAGCTTTTTTTTAGAGAGAATAGACACTTTACCAAACTGATATTATTTCACCCTTCTATAAACTCTTCTTTTTATTGTCGTATGTATTTTGTTTGAAATTTGGAGAGTAAGAAGTGATACCACTATGGTCTTTAGTCTTTACTCTTTAGAGAGATGACAAACACAAAAAATTATCTACAAATAATGTGATAACATTAAAGTGACGGGGTACTCAAATCTTTAAATTGCAACATTTAACGATTAAGTTATTGGTTGAATTGGTTATTAATCAGAGTTTATTTGTCGATCTGAACCAAATAAATACACAAATAATGTACAAAAGAGAAGAAATCAAACAATGTAACATTCAGAAGAAATTCGAAAACTACTTATTAGATTTAAAAAGAAAAGGGAATAATTGATTATTTAAGGCTCTTCAAACCTGGGTTGTATTTGTCTCATTTTAAATTTGATTAATTTTGGTTTTCAAGACATACCCGCACGCACTCTATCCAATTTGTCCTTAGTTTATTCATCTTCTAGGAAGTGAAGTAAGTACAAATTCAAACTCATTTAATTCCAATATTGTCATGAATTTAACTTATCCTTCCATTCTTTAATTGTTGACTCACATTCAAAAGCAAATGGAAAGGAAAGAGTATGCATCTTTTTTAAATGCTTTTACTCATTGCACACGAGCGATAAAGTTACAAAGGAATTATGTGAACTAATGATAAATCATAGTAAATAGTAGTTCTTTTAAACCTACAATGACATTATAATCTTCGAATGTACCAAAACTAAAAAAAAAATCAAATATGTTAGATATTATTAAGTTTATAAATTATACCGATTGACAAAAGACACAATTTAAAAATCAAACTAATAAACGAATGGTATTTTTTTATTTTTTACAAAAATAAACGATATTCATTCATTCAAATTGATAGAGTACATCGATGCAATACAAATTCAAATTCACTAAAAACAAAAAGGATGAATCTGTGAATAAACTCACAACATCCATGTTAATAGCATAAAACGACAAAGTACATATGCCTACAAATATGACTAATATGACTATATTGATGTCTCTGAAATACTCATGTCTTTGGATCTGCAACGTTAACGACGCCAAAACATTGTCGTTGATCGGATCTGCATTTGCTCAAAGCTAATATTTCAACATGAATCAAATAAACACCGCACTAAGACGGAAAATAAAAAACACACCGCACAAAGACGAGAAATCAAAACAAACAGAGTCGTTTAGAGACAACGAAATCACAAAAACAAACGAAAGAAAACAGAAAATATGTGAAATCACTTATTCAATTAGGATAGAAGGAAAAACAATTCGGATGGGTGATTTTTAGGTCAAGATTGACCCTAAATCACCCCTCTGAAAAGAAGAAGAAAAAAGGGGTGACGGCTAGGGTTCGAGAAGGAGACAAGAAAGAGAGAGGATGAAAGGGGTGACTAGTGTTATTCAGTATAAGTTTTTATTCTTAAACGAAAGGTACAATTGAACACACAAAATACTTCGTATTTAAGGATTTTTTTTTTAAATCTCATACGTTGAGACATTATTATGACAATGTCTTTAAGGACCAAAATGGTTGTCTACTCAATGACAATCTCATTATAACCCAATTACATATATATTGAACCATCTATACAAATAACTTCATCCCTACAAATATTGGAAAACAAATTTAAAAAATTTTGAAAATGGAAAATATTATGTTCATTATTTCTAAAATCATGATTTTTTTCCAGAATGACATGACACAATACTATCCCTTGGATACCAGTCTTGTTTCATTACTGTTTCATCAAAAAGAAATACATATGACCCACCACCCATGATTTTAGGCCAGACAAAAATTTCATTAGCTTCAAGATGTTTCGTGATATATTCTTTCTTGATAAATAGCACTGCTCAATATATTTTATCTCGAATGTCTTCCATATTTTTTCTATCACGGTTTTCTTTTTTAATGAATTCTTTCTATCAAAGTTTTTAGAAAAAGAAAAAGGAGAGTAATTTTTCAAAATGAGATTTCACCAAAAGGTAACTTTGCATATTTTTTTTAGAGGGTAATTTGCAAACTTTAATAATCCAATTATTATCATCATGGAGTAACATTTTTACTTTTTACATTTCTTACCCATGAAAACAACATTTTTCTTTTCCCTACTTTCCTTTCTTTGTCTTTTGTCCAACACCCACTTCAACTGTTCAACATCAAAACAGCTGCTACTTGGGTCACAGCAAATTCAAAGCCAAACAAATAACACGCGCTTATATACGAAGTTAAAAAAAGAAAGCTTCCTTGAATTATTCAAAGTGAGGACCACGCGTTACATAACGAGTATGGAACAACAAATATCAAGATTCTATCTTGTCCGAATTTTTTCCGTTCTTCCCCACTAATGAAAAGAAAGTGAGAGAAAGTGCACGAAAATAAATTCCATATACAAAAGTTTACTTGAAAATAGGGATGAAAAGTAGTGATTGAAAATTTTATAAGGACTAAAAATTGAAGGAAAATTTTATAGAGATTAAAAGTTGAAGGAAAATTTTAGAGGAACTAAAACAAAAAATTTGTATATTTATAGGGTTCAAAAACATATTTAACCCTTAATGTTATGAGCATTTATTCGATTTTTATATACTTCCCCGGCTAACATTCATAAACAAAATATACTTTTTAAAATTCATTATATAATTAATGTATTTGAGACTCTATTTGGTCGAGTAAGGAGGAATGAGGTTTGAGTGTTAGAGGATGCATGTAGATAAATGTGGGTTGTGTATAAAGTCTTAGTAGCTCGATATAGAGAGATTGGGGGCCAGTTGCAGGAGGGATGGGGACATGAGTTAGTTTGGTGGAAGGATAAGTGGAAGATTCGTAGGGGGAGTGATACAAGGGAGGGTAACTGGTATGAAGTTGTGCTTTGCTCTATAATGTTTTTGTAGGTTGATGAGATAGATAGATGACTGTTGTCTCTAGAACCGTTAAATGTTGTGGCAACATATCATTTTTATCCGAGAAATGTAACAACATATATCATTGATAAATATATAATTTTTTTTTTATAGATAGACGAAACGACAAAACCATTATAAATTCACACACACAATTGCAGGTGTCGGGGGGTGGAGCTTCAGCCGACCTAACGATATTTGTAAAATATAATTTTTGTATAATATATCTTAATATATTCTTTTTCTAATGTTGTCATGCATACTCTTACCGCACATTCAACGCAATATCTCCATCTTCGACCGCCTATCTTATTATCATGTTAGTGCTTCCCCATCTAATATTTAGTTTCATACAACATTGTTGATCTCACCGTTGTTTAGATGATTTTTTCTTCTTCTTGATCGATACTTTTGCATCACATAAAACACATATACTCTTCTCTATTTCAGTCATCCATCTTACATTCGATGATTTACATATACTATTCAAAATATATAAAAGAACGTGGTCTTGCTAACATGCCTTAAGAACACTTGTTAAGAATATAAAAATGGTTTTTGTAGAATACATTAAGAGTTTTTATAAATAGAATAAAGTTAAGGTGAATTGGACTCAAGAGACTCATTACAGTTAAAATATGTTTCGAACTAAAAAAAAAAGTTTACACATACATTTATAGATCAGCTACTAGAGAAGTTTTATATTTTTGTTTTTTTTTTCTTCTTCATAGATATCAACAACAAAAGTTAAACCTAGGTTGGACGGGTGTATTAATTCCATCTGAGTCAATATTTAGGAAAAACAAAAGTTCAATTATATTAAGAAAAAAAAAAGATTTTATATTTAGAAAGAGGTAATAAAATAAGAGAAGCCACGTTATTGTTTACTATACCCACTACAAATCATTGGCAAATGTGTACGTACACACACAGCTATACACACTCACACTCACACACACTATACAGAATATAGATAATACAATTACAGATCCATTCCAATACAATACTTTGCCTCTTTACCTGCTCCTACATTGCCTCTTTACACATTCATTTTTGCACATTTTTGCATCATCTTAACAACAACCACCAACCAAACCCTAAAAATACCATTATCTTTTTCTTTGCATCTTTGCTTTTACACAAACCCTTCCTTTTTTCTTTTTCTATTTTTTTTTTTCATTTTCCAACTATACATTATACACCAAGCTCCAACAAATAATAATCATGGCAATCATTTTCTCTCTCTAACAGAAAAAAAAAACAACCTTTTCATTTCTCTCTCCTAAAAAAAAAAACAAATCCTGTTCCTTCTTAACTCTTCTTCTCTTAACAGATCCTATTCTTTCTTTCGTTCTTTCTTTTTCTGAAACAATTTCTTCAAGAAAAAAGAGAGTGACCCTTTAACCAAAGCTTTCACCTTTAGATCTGTTAATGTTTGTTTTGTTAGAAAACAATGGAAACAATTCATGTTTCTTTGTTTTTCACATGAAAGTTTCTTGCTTTCTTGTTTAACTCTTAAAAGGGTTTGTTCTTGTTCTCTTGAATTGTGTTGTTTTGAGGTTTTATTACTACTAGTGAGTGTAGAGTGAAAAAGGTTCACAGATTCTGTGAATAATGTTGGCCATTGGAAGTCCTATCACTAGTATCCATATAAGCACTACTTGCACTTCTTTGCTCAAAGAACTTGAGGTTTTTCTCTTTCTTTTTTCATAATTCAACTTTGTTTAGATAACTTTTGTGTTTTGTTAAAATGATGAAGTTTTGGTTTTTGTTTATATGATAATTTGTTAATGAATTGTTGTTGTTGTAGTTGATGATGATGAATAGTTTGATTTGTTTATGATACTAACTATTTCTTCTTATTTTGTGTTATTCTCTAACCAATGATGTTTTGTTTCTTCTCAGGTCAACTTTTTGTCTGTTTTACTGTTTAAAAGAGAAAGCACTTATGGTTATAGGGTCTCTGTAGGTTATTTTATTGTAAGGGAGAAAGGGGATTTGTCTTTCTTTGTTCATGAGATTACCTGAGTTGAAAAAGTCATTTTTTAAGCTTTTTGGTTTTCTTTAATTTTTTCTTGTTTTTATTGTAAATTTTCATGTGGTTGATTTTTAGAAAATGAGTTAGTTCATAATTGAAAATTTCACTATATTGGTTTTGTTAACAAATTTTGGAAGTTACCAATTCAGTAGTTAGTATGGGATTTTAGTATGACTTGGTCTTTTTGATAATTACTTTATATTGAATGAGTCTCTTGATTGGTTGAAGAAAGTTTTGGCATTGTTAAAGTTCTTTACCATATTATTGATTTGCTGTTTTGTGTTTTGCTCAGAAGAGAAAATTCATGATAAAGTGATGGTAGAAAAAGAATTGTCTTTTAGTTTTTTACATCAAGTTCTTTGATATATTGTTTTACCTTTTTCTTTATTTGTTACTTCAATTTTTTTACCTTTGGTTGACAAATCCCATTTTGTGTGTAGCAAATATGGAACGATATTGGAGAGAGCGAGAAGGACAAAGACCGTATGTTGATGGAGCTGGAAAGGGAATGCTTAGATGTTTATAGGAGAAAGGTTGACGAAGCTGCCAACATCAAAGCACGCTTTCATCAATCCCTTGCAGCCAAGGAAGCTGAGATTGCAACACTAATAGCTGCACTCGGGGAACATGATACGAGCTCTCCGGTAAATACATAAATGACTTGCTTGTGTTCAGTATTAAAAAATCAATTTTATGCATGGTGGCGTATCACTAATTGTTTCCTCTATAATTTTGCACGTTTTGCAATTGATAACATTGTTATTGTTTATTCAATCTACCTATTTTGAGAAGGGAAAACAATGTAAGCTTTTTGATGTATTAATATACTTGATGCTTTCTGATCGATTTGTATGTGAAATTTATATAGATTAAGATCGAAAAGAGATCTGCATCGCTGAAGGAGAAGCTTGCATCTGTCACACCATTGGTCGAAGAATTGAAGAAGAAAAAAGATGAAAGGTTGAAACAGTTGGCAGATATTAAAACTCAAATAGAAAAAATAAGCGGTGAGATTTGTGGAATCCATCCTGTCAATGATGATGTGAGTGTCAGCAGCACAGGTGCTGTAGACGAACAAGACTTGTCACTTAGAAGACTTAATGAATATCAAACGCATCTTCGTAGTCTTCAAAAGGAAAAGGTTTGTATTATGCTTACAAGTAAATAAATGCTCTTCGATTGTGTTTGTGATTGATTCATATTAAGTTTCTTTCTTTTATAACTCATTTGAGCATTTTCTGTGCTTTTTTTTCCTCTTCCAGTCGGACCGACTTCAGAAAGTCTTGCAATGTGTGAATGAGGTGCATTCTCTCTGTGGTGTTCTTGGACTGGATTTCGGCCAAACGGTAGATGATGTACATCCAAGTTTGCATGGGACTCAGGTGGAACAATCGACTAATATTAGCAATAGCACATTGGAAGGTCTAGAGAAGACCATTCTGAAGTTAAAAACAGAAAGGAAAGCTAGAATACAGAAGGTATTTTATAATCACAATCCTTAATTTCTAGTCTTATTATTTGTTATAATTCCCCTCCTCTTCAACCTAATAATTTAATTGTACTGTCTAAAAATGCAGTTGAAGGATGTTGTCGCTAACCTATTTGAACTTTGGAATTTGATGGACACTTCAAAAGAAGAGAGAAACTCTTTTCTGAGGAAGAATTCTATTGTCACAACTTCAGAATCAGAAATCACCGAGCGAGGTGCTCTTTCAACAGAGATTATAGAGAAGGTTTAAAAGCTTCTTTCAATTCACTCACCATTTATTTTTTCTTTAATTCATTTTTCATGTTCACTGAAAAGTACTTTTGCAGGCATCGGCGGAGGTGGAAAGACTCGCTGAACTAAAAGCCAGTAGAATGAAAGAACTTGTATTTAAGAAGAGATCAGAGTTAGAGGAAATATGTAGATTGACTCATATTGAACCTGATACAAGTACTGCTGCTGAGAAAGCTAGTGCATTGATAGATTCCGGTCTGTTACCTATCGCTTCAATGTGATTTTTTTCTTCTTCTTCAGATTAATGTAGAAAAACCTGATACTATCGAACCTTCTGATTTTGACACAGGCCTGGTTGATCCGTGTGAACTGTTAGCTAACATTGAAGCACAAATAGTAAAGGCAAAAGATGAAGCTTTGAGTAGAAGAGAAGTAACAGATAGGATTGATAAGTGGCTATTTGCTTGTGAAGAGGAAAATTGGCTCGATGAATATAGCCAAGTAAGTCTGTAATTCTCTCTTGTATACTTTCATAGTGCACGTCGATTATTTAGCTTGTTCTCTGACCTGATACGGGGAATTTTAGGATAACAATCGGTACAGTGCTGGGCGAGGTGCTCACATTAATCTGAAACGTGCAGAACGAGCAAGAGTAACTATAACCAAAATTCCAGGTATTGCTATCATAAATGCCTATTTGTTGTTGAAAGTTCCACGCGGACCTATAACGACAGTGTGTTCTCTTTCCAGCAATGGTTGACAATCTTATAAGCAAAACACTAGCATGGGAAGATGAAAAGAAGACTTGTTTTCTATATGATGGGGTAAGCTTCAAAGTGGTCCATAGTTATTTCTGGTTTTCACCGCCTTTGCAGAGTGATTTTTAGCGGAAAGTTTAATTTGATTTTCAATGTCATATGTAGGTACGTTTGGTGGAATTATTGGATGATTACAAACTGACCAGACAACAGAGAGAAGAAGAGAAGAGACGACAGAGGGTAAATTTACCTTTTTGCCCGTATTTTCCTATAAAATTTGTTGTTTGTCCTTAAATTGATCTTTGTACTTTTGAATATAATGCCTAGTAAGTTTAGTTTATAACAAATAACCTACTTATGTACTATTTTACTCCCTTTGGTCGGACATAGAAGAAATTTTTTAGTCCTGTTTGTAAGAAAAAGTCACAAATTTAAAGCAGCATTAATTACCAAAATTAAATTCCTTTTGTACCCTTAATTTATTACCTGTGTAAGTTGGTGTAGAACATTTAATGTGATGGCTGTATTTGAAATAACAATTCTTTCAAAATCATAAAATTAATTACTTTTTTTTTTAAGGATTAAAATTAATTACTTAACCTTGGTCAAAAGAGAAGATAAAAGATAATAAAAGTAATTATGTATTGATCTAAATTAAATACTAATATAAATAACCCACTTCTGGTTTTCTGTTTTTAATCTCATAGGACCAAAAGAAGATGCAAGATCTACTCCTAAATCAAAAGGAAGCCATATATGGGTCTAAACCTAGTCCAAAAAAAACTAACAGCTTTAGAAAGACAAACGGTTATCGTGCAAATGGCAACAGCGTCGGCTATGGCAACGGCAATGGATCTATGCCTCCTACACCTCGACGGAACTCAATGAGCGGTACAACATCTGAACTACACACACCTCGCTCGTACTCTGGTCGTCATAACGGATACTTCAACGAAATGAGAAGATTGTCTACTGCACCTCTCAACTTTGTGGCTATACCTAAGGAAGATACAATGTCATATAGTTGCAGTTCCGAACCCGAGTCCCCTCCCCAAGTTTAAGTTCAAAAAAACAAAAATGGTAGGTTGTCTTTCCAACATTCATTTGTTATATATATATATGATTCTTTGGTCAAAAGGGTGATGTTTATAATCTGATAATGATTCTACTTGTGCAGGAATAGACTAAGATTTTCCTGTAAACATTGTTAAAACCAGAGCAAACCTTGTGAATAGTATGTTGCTTGTAATAAGCTGAGATATATAATACATGGACAGTGAGTGGGATAGCTGACATTTGAGGACAGGAAATTAGCTTTGGGAAGTGTTGATACTGGTAGGGACAGTTAAGGAGACTGAAGATTATAGTGTTTGACTATATGTGTGTTGTGGGTTTTGTTTGTTTTTCTGTGTCTCAGCTGTATATATATGATATGATATGATTTTCAGCTGTAGTAACAACTAAGAAGATTATTTTGATCCATAATTGTAGGAAATTAAGTTCGTGCTCATTGTTTTGATGTATGTGAATCTATAACACGGTATTTCTGATTGAAGTTGTGTCTAGTGTTCAATATATATTAGCGTTCGATGCCAACACGACACTGACACTTGCTTACATTCAAGTATGTGATGATTAGGGTTTAAAATGTGGTGATGATAAAAGCTGGCTGAATGATTAAACACGGCAACCTTGCATTAGTGAGGTTTTATAAGAGTTGAATATGGATTATTATTGTGGTCTGGTCAGTAGGACATGATTAATTAAGGAGGCTGGCCTCGTTGGTTGCATGGTCTTGTCAGCTGTGTCATTGGATACTTATGGTCTGGAGGGCAATCATGAAATAGTTGAATTGTAGGACTCAAACATATGGACATGAACATTTTGTACGACTGGCTGCTCAATTAAATGATGCATGGTACTACTATTGAGAAAAGTAGAATAAATCATAATTAGTTAATAATTTTTCTATTGTTATGTGTTTGTATAATTGCATTTCTATTAAAATTGTTCAGTAGATTGTGCACTTTGCATTATACTCCCTTTAGGCTTTGTTTGCGAGTTTAGGGGGGAGGGAAGACTTTGAGGAGGGGAAAGTATGAGGGAAAATGGAGAAATCTTTTAAATTTTTTTAAAAGAGTAGTTTTCTAGAGAATGATAAATTAATGCATATGAATACTATATTTTTAATTTTAAAAAGAATATAACAACATAAATTAAATTTGAAGAAATCATATAAACCCTCCAAAACCCTTCTGCAATACAATTTTTTAGTTCCCTAAATGATGAGGGTTTAGTATTACGAAGAAAAGTTAACCCCCCAAAGCCCTTTCCTTCCATTTTCCTCTATTTCTTTCACTTGGTCATTCCTTTTTTCCCAAGTCTTCCCTTCCATTTCCCTTTAAACTCGCAATCAAAGCTTAATGTCATTTATTTTTTCCACTTGCTCCTTCCTTTTTTTCCAATGCCCTCTCTTCCCCTCCAAACTCGCAAACAAAGTCTTAGTCACTATTATAAGCAATTTTTTTTATAGGTTCATAAAATAACTGGTGCATCTAATCTATATTATTCATCATATACATCAGTTATTCAATAAATTAAAAAATAATTTTTTACTTATATTAGTAACTGGAATCGGAAGAAGTACTTTATTAGAATACTCAAGTTTTTGGATTATCCCCATAAAAACCGAGGATTATCCCTATAAGTAATCCCTCGTGCAAAAGTGTTGTAACAAAACCATGAGTCCACTCTATTAGTTTCTTTCTGATAGAATAAAAGTGTCTGAATGAAGAAAATATTTAACCCTTTTAGTTGGAATTACATTTAACCAAAATCAATGATACATTATAAATTCTCCCAACTGTATAATTAAACAAATTATTAATAATAGATCAAAATTAACTGTCAAGGTGTAACTTAATATTTTGGCTCTATTTATAAATTTTTTCTAAATATGAGCTGCCTTATTAATCTAAAAAAATCAACACCGGTGTAGTAGCAAAACTGGAGAGGTTCGAAAAGCAACGCCCCTTGAGGGTTTAGCAGGTGAAGTGAAGCATTTGAATATTCCAAGCAATTCTACAGCTCTAACAAGAGAATCCACTTCTTCAACTTAAACTTAAACCTCCAAACGTGCTTCCTTTCACCGAAATAACTTGTTCTAAACGCGCGTTCTAAAATCTAAAACCTCAATAATCGAAGTTATGGAGGAAGTTGCAGAAGGAATAGAAACTGATGAACTCAGAAGTATTACTTTCCAACGCTTAAAATCACACACGTTGAATCTTCTTCAACTTTTGCAAAACCCTCAGAATCAGAATAATCAGAATCAGAAGCATTTTTCTGTTACTGTTATCCCTCAATTCCTTCGTTTTCTTCACAATTCTTCACCTGAGAGTTTACAACCTTTCTTCGAGTAAGCTCTCTTATCTATTAACCATTTCTTTGTTTGATAAGGATCAAAATATAGTTAGGTCTGTTTGGATTAACTGATTTGAGCTTATATACTGGCACACGCCTAATCTGGGAGTGTCCGTGCATGATAATTTTCACTTTATTTTATCATTTGTTATAGAAATACCTCATACCTAAGTACTTATATGATAAGCGCTTTTGTGATGAGCTCTGTAGCACCGACGTGACACCGACATATGTGATTACATTGAATTATGTCATTTTCTCAAATTTTATAGGCTATGAGCGCTTCATTTAGCTTTTAATCCAAATAAGGACTTAATCTTAACTTTTTGATGTAACTTGACTTAAAAGAAAAGTAACTGTAACGTTTAGCATGTGTTTGTTTGGTTGAGCAGTGGGTAACTGCCAGTGCGATTTTTAAAGTTACAACGTGTAGTTTCTGGTCCACCGTGTTTTTGGTGTTTTCCAAACACACTTGCACCGGACCGCACTGTTATTAAGCTTAATATTTGGATTTGGAGCCTGTTTGGATTGGCATATTCGAGCTTATCTACTGTCATATGTTTTGTGAGACTGTTTGGTTGAGCTTATGAAAACAACTTATGACACTTTTCATAAGCTTTTTTTAGCTTAGTTTCATAAGTCCTCCAAGATAGCATTTGAAAACAACTTATAGCATATACAAAAACAATTTAGTTTTTTATTATTTTATTTTTATCTTGTTCTATAGAAGTAGCTTATGTAAGCTTATGCATAAGTGCTTATCATGATAAGCACTTGTGCTATAAGCTGCAGATAGGCTGTTTATCCAAATAGGGCCTTAGATTTGGACTTTCTGCTGTAAAGAACTGCACATTCATACAATCAACTAATTTACAGACAGATTAATCCTATGCTTAACTTTTCTTGAAAATCAAACACTTGCATGAAATCCATTAGTGTAAATTCATTCACTACATGAATATGTGATTACTTGACAACAGGGAATTAGTATTTCCCCTATCTACTGCATTGTGGGTTGGAATTTCATGATTTAAGTTCTGAGTTTTATAGCGTTGATAATTTTTTCTTTGACGTGCACTTCTTTCTTATAATACGACACTATTTTTCTTTTTTCAGCTATACTTTGTTTCCATTAGTTCTGCTTCTCGATGCAGCAATTCAGTGCAGATCTACTCAGAAGTTTGATTCTCAGGAATATTATAACGTGTCTGATATTCCAAAAACACCGTTTAAAGTGAGTGATAGTGTTGCTGAAGGTATAGTTCATTGTTTGGAGGAACTTCTGAAGAAGTGTTGTTTGAATTCTGTTAATCAGGTAGGATGATTGATTTTTCCTTGATATTTGATCTAGATTGTATTCAAATTATGGAATATTACTTTGGATTTATTTACTTGCTTGTTGTTATGTTGTTCAATAAAATAAAACTGGCATGGTTAAGTGCGCAGAATGTGTAATATGAACTATAATGCATTCAACATTAGAAAAAAGTGGACCAAAAGAAATGAATGAAAAATAAATCTAGGGACCTTTGGAATTTGGGATACTGGCTTGAAAGTACAAAAAAAATTGTTTTACTGAAGTGTTTTACTTTAACAATTTAAGCCAAAGAACCATTGCATTATAACTCATCCATAGGGGTCAAAATAGAAAATACATGACTACTCTCAATATGTTCTAGTGTAAAGATACCTTGTGCAATATTATTTGAGGCAATTATACATAGTCAGCTCATGTTCATTTTGATTCCTTAACAGATGGTTGTGATACTGAAGAAGTTAACATGTGGGGCTTTGCTGTCACCGTCTGAGGCTTCAGAGGAGTTTCGTGGAGGAATTCTGTTGTGTTTCAGGGCACTACTTTTGAATTTAAATTCTTGTTCTGATGCGTCATGCTCATGTAAACAAATTCCCGGTTTACCTGCACTTTCGGATAATGTTTATAATCATAGACTTCATAAGAATTTGAAGAATGATTCAGAACCAGAAGAATGTTTGCTTGCATTTCTCCGGTCCCAAACTGCGTCAGCTGCTGTAGGACACTGGATATCACTTCTTCTCAAAGTATGTGAATTTATATCGTTTTTTAGTTTTAACGGAGAAATTCATTATTTTGTTTGGTGGAGTGGGGTGGGGATACATAATTAAGTTCTTTTAGTAACTGTTTCTGATCACATTTTATAATAAAATAACCAATATTCATTTGAAGAATAAATGACATTCTATTATAGAAGAAGGCAACTCCAAGTAATCAAGACAGAGACATAAATCTATTTTATTGGAAAGCACCTAAATGGATGTCTCCCTTTCTTGTTATCAAAATTTGGTTATGTTATTTCATAAGTTTGTAATACCTATATCTTACAAAAAGGCTGCAGATACAGAGGCTGCAAGGGGACAACGAGGTTCTGCAAGAATTAGAATTGAAGCCTTCAAAACTCTGAGAGTGCTGGTTGCTAAGGTAATGTAATAAATTAGTAGCAGTTGTTTATTTGTTTTTTGACAAAAATAAAATATTTCTAGAGCTAAATAGTTTATATACAAATAGAAACAAGGGAAAGATATCCTTAGAAAAGACAGTAAAAATGTAAAGAAGTGCAATCAAGTTTGTCTCTGCTATAAAGTTTTCTGCTCTCCTTGCAAATTTGATAGGGATACCAATAGAGAAACCATGGTAAGGGGACCAAGAGAAGTAATAAAAAATTTACCATCCCATTACAACAATAAAGATAATGAAACACTCTTGAAAATTTTAGCATCCTACACAGAAAATATATAAATAACTGAACAAACAAGATTCTCTCAAAAAGCTATACCTCTTTTCTATCTGTGAAATCCTTTGAAGTAATTCTCTTTCATGTTAAAAGCACCACTTAAAAACACTCCTGTGTAGAGTGTTTCATGTGGTCTTTGAACCACTAGTATATGTCATATGTGCGAATCCTGTTAAAAACCATTCTGCAAACTAAAGTAATAAAAGGGAAAGGAAAAACCATTGGTTGTTGTATTAGAAAGAGTAGTGATATTTGTACAACTCTTTGTGAACAACTTCTTTGACAACTTTGTTTTTCTCTATTTTGATTGGTCAAAATCAATAGAAAGAGAAAAAGGTAGAGAGAGAATAAGAACATAATGTGAGTATGAGAGAGAAAGTTGTCAAAAAGTTGTTACAAATTGGTTGTACAAATATCATTTCTCTTTTCCTTTATAAAATATTTGGAAATATTTTTTCGTAGCCACTCATAATCTTTTGGCTTTTTTTGTGTGAAAATTTTGCCTCAACAATATTCTCTTTCATTTATGAATTCTTTCATAAAAGAGATTGGTTGATTTGATTGTGCTGGCTTACTTTTGCAGGTTGGTTCTGCAGATGCATTAGCCTTTTTTTTACCCGGCATTGTTAGTAACTTATCTAAAGTCTTGCATGGTGCAAAAACAATGACAAGTGGGGCTGCCGGAAGCATGGAAGCTATTGACCTAGCAATTAGAGGTTTGGCAGAGTTCCTTATGATAGTCCTCCGGGATGATGCTAATGCATCTGTCCTGGATATGAAAGTATCTGCCAGCTCTGATCCAAACGAGTGTAAATCTAGTCTTTCTCTTTTGGAGGAGCTTCGTCACTTGCAAGTTAAAGATTCTGTTAAAACAAAAGTTGTTGAAGATCGAAGTATTGAGTCAGATAAGATATCCTGTTCGGAAACTCAACTCCAAGAAATAGGAAGCGCTGTTCCTTCTGGAGAAACCTTGTCTTTGCATGTGACCCGAACAAAAGATTGGATCCAGAAGACATCGGCACATGTAAATAAGCTGCTGAGTGCAACTTTTCCACATGTACGTTCTTATTGATGGTTAATTACATTATTTTCCTTGGCTATTTTTCAGCCTTCAGAGTGCTTTATAGCCTCATTACTAAGTGTTTATTTTAATACTTCAATGTAATGATTTATGTGATCAGTGAAACCATTGAATTTCAGATCTGTATTCACTCTTCACAAAGAGTAAGAAAGGGACTTGTTGATGCCATTAAAGGACTCTTATTGGAGTGCTTCTACACACTGGGGGACAGTAGACTGATGCTTCTGGTGAGCTCTGAACTGGTTAACCAGAAATAATGTTTGCTAGGTTTGTGCTATGGCATGTTTTACTTTGGCTGTCTGGTTGACATATTATAATGAAAAATTTCTTATATGTGCCATAGCTTAGTATAAACTAGTGTCCTTTGCAATCACTTAATACTGGGTTTGATATAAGGCTCAGTTAGTGAAGGTACAGGGTTACCTATATATAGTTGATGTCTCTATTGTGTCTGTAACAACTCATTACTTACTATCAATACATGAATCAGATTCAATTCTATTGCAATGACTTTCTCTCTTATCTCATAAAGTACTATATTTTTTTTTCCTTCCCTTTCTACGCTATGACACTTCATTGTCTTTTTACTGGTGTTCCGTTTTATTTTATCTAATATTAGTTTGTAGAGTATATCTATCCTCTGTCATGCAATCTTCACTCGTAAATTGCTTTTTATTTTAATTCTTTTTGGTAATGATTCAGGAATGCTTAAGTGCTTTGGCTGTCGATGAATCTGATGACGTGTCTTCAACTGCACAAGATTGTCTCGAGTGTTTGTTTTCTCAGAGTTGGAAATCTCGTATAGAACATGATGCTGCTGAGATATTTATCAGGTTCATATTTTTGTGACAAATTACACACTGCAGATGGTTGTCCCACTATCTATGTCCTTGATCATAATTGTTACCGCTTTCAAATTCAGGCACCTGGAAAAGCTTCCCAAAGTGGTGCTTAGCAATGACGAGCCACTTGCTGTGTTACATGCTCAACAATTACTAACGATAATATTTTATTCTGGTCCTCGTCTATTGGTGGATCATCTTCAGTCACCTGTATGTGCTTCTATAATAATATCTTATGTTTTTACTATGAGAATGTGTGTGTATATATATATCCTTAAATATGTATATCTTTCTACTGATTATGTGGTGCAAATTGGTATATATAGTAAGTTGAAATTGAAAGAGGTTATTATGCCTAATTGCATGTTATCACCTCTTGTAACAAACTTTGCGTTAATCAAAGATTCAGTAGAATATTCTAGAATTTAATACATGTCAATGACAACCCATCTTTATTATGTGGAGATTGGACAAACATAATGTTATTGTTAACATATCAAGAGAATGTCTCATATCACTTTTACGAGCGGTTTCCTAATATCATTATATTTCAAGATTTGTTCCCTTATTTGATTAGGGTTAGAATTTTGATATTTGTATAAAGAGGGATTAAAGATGGTTTAGACACATGGTATAAAGAGGGGTTGAATCCATTCTTCTCTTCTCTCTGTGTGTGTATTCATTCAATAAAGCTTCTAGAATATCTAAATGTACATGCATGAGATATTTCATACTCATCACCAAGGTTCTGAAAATCGGACCGGACAATTCAACTAAGAGCTGTACTATTGTTTGGTCCTAACAGACTCTTATAATGCTTACATTCTATATGATTTTTGTGTGACTTCGAATCTTATTTGTCATGATTTCTGACAATCAAAAGTAATATTTAATTTTAATATTGTAAAAATATAAATATTTTATTATTTTCATGCAAAATATTAATATATTATATTAAAAATGATTAGCCCACAAAAGTTGGCATCGGGAGGATTCGAACTTGAGAGTTGAGACCTTGAGAGGAGCACGCTCCAAGGTCCAAAGTCTACACCATAGGCCAAACCATGTGGGTTAAATTTATATTAGTTAATATTATTATTTAAGCTATACCAGCCTCAACTACAATTTGACCTCGATTAAACCATTAAGCCTTAAACCGGTACTTTCATCAGTTCAACGACTGGTCCATTTTTCTGAACTTTGCTCATCACATTCTAAACAGAGGGTATATATAACATGTCTCTCTATGTTTATGTTTTAGTGAATCCTTATCCTATTTTTTGTTCATTGACATCAATTATTATGCTTGAAAATGACTAGTTAGGAGTGGCTAAGTTCCTGGATGTGTTTGCCGCATGCCTAAGCCATAATTCAGTGTTCTCTGGTTCACTTGGCAAAATCACTTTGGCAAGTCAATCATCAACCGTTGGATACCTTCCCTCCATCGCTGAGTTGAAATCTGGATCTAATTTCTTCAGTCGTGGCCTTCCTCTTTTAAACTCCGGTGTCTGTGAAAACCCTAAGAGCGGCCTTATTGACAAAAAATATGTTCAAGAACCTGTCAAAGCTGCACAAAAGAAATATGAGCTTCCTCGCATGCCCCCTTGGTTCAGTTATGTTGGCAGTCATAAGCTATACCAGTCTCTTGCGAGGATTCTCCGACTTGTTGGTTTATGTATGTTGGCAGGTGATTTCAAACTAAATGTTATTTTGCTCATGGTTCTTGTAGTGTTTATCTTTAACCTGAAATAACTTTTGTTAACTTCGTCTTTGCTAGATCAAAGAGGTGAAGGGCTTCTGTCACCTTTGGCGGAGACCCTTCTTGGTTACTTCCGCAAATTGATTACTGAGCTCCGTTTAAAAGAATACAACAAAGAAAGCTGGCAGTCATGGTACAGCAGGACTGGTTCTGGACAGTTATTGCGGCAAGCAAGCACAGCTGCATGTATGATAAATGAGATAATATTTGGTCTATCAGATCAAGCAATTAATGATTTTGCTAGAATATTTCATAGGTCTTCTATAAGCAAAGGAGTTCTGGTTCAGTCTAACAAACTTGATTGTGCTGTTAAAGAATCTTTATGGAAGATTCCAAAGGATGCTGATGTAAAGAGTTATTTAGTTGATTGCATCGGTGGGATCTTACACGAGTATTTATCTGCTGAGGTGTGGAGTGTTCCTGTTGATCGCAAAGTTTCTGACTTGCAGCTTAATGTTTCAGTTGAAGATATTAGTTTATACTTTTTCCAAGACGCTGCAATGCTACATGAGGAAAGATACTGTTTGCATAAGCTGACATTGCTGTTTATTCTCTTCTACAATTTGATCTTTTCATATTTATCTCTAAATCAAGTTCATATAACATTGACAAAGGTTTCATTCTAATGAAACAGGTTATCATTGATGGAGTAGGAATCTTTAATCTGTGCCTTGGAACAGATTTTATTTCAAGTGGATTTCTTCATTCTTCTCTTTATTTTTTATTGGAGAATCTCAGTTCTTCAAATTACCAAGTTAGAAATGCCGCAGATTCTGTCTTGCAGATACTTTCCACCACATCAGGCTATGAAACGGTTAGTTTGTTAGTCATAATGATTCATTTCCTAACTTTTCTTGCACAACTATTGACTTATACAGCGTATGCATTTACCTAGGTTGGACAGTTAGTTTTGGAAAATGCAGACTATGTGGTTGATTCAATATGTCGACAATTACGCCATTTGGATGTCAATCATCATGTGCCAAATGTGCTAGCATCTACTCTTTCGTACATTGGAGTGGCACATAAGATATTGCCCCTACTGGAGGAACCGGTATGACCATGTCTTTTTAAATTTTTACACTGCTTTAAGGCAAATAGCATAGCATCCTGATCTTTTAATGACCTTTAGTAGTTTGTGATGTATGTGTCAAGTTTCTGACGATTTCTCTCTTTCGAATACCAAAGAAAGGTTGATTCTAATAATGCTCAATTGCTATTTGGAATTGTCTATTTAGTATTTACATTTGTATTTGTTTGGTCATTCGCTAAACTCTATCGCCTTCAATTAAAAAGTCCCTTGTATATATGCAATGAATAGAATTACCTTCCAACATGTTTAAGCTTTATTGTGATCTAATGATGTGGTATTGAACAGATGCGCCGTGTGTCAATTGAACTCGAAATATTGGGTAGACATCAGCATCCTGATTTAACTATACCATTCTTAAAGGTTTGTTGCCAGCTATCCTCTTTTCCCTTCCTTCTCTTTCTGTACGTTTATGCATGTATTTTTGTCTAAAGATGTGCTCTCAATTCCTTGTTTAGTGGATTTTAGTGGTATTTTGCTAATATTAAGCCAGGCATGTAATTAGCCAACCCACTTATACTATGATAAATAACCCTAATATTCTCACAACAACCTGCTCTGTCTCTCTATATTCTTGTTGGTGATATCATAATTAGCAAATTCTCTAATACTGTCATTGAACCCAAATTTAACACAACTGAAATACTTACTGATCTACCAGTTTCTTGCTTCAGAAACAGCTGTGGCTATTCTTTTTGCTATTTTTTCCTTTCTTAGATTGCTTCTTTGAATGACTTTAATATTGGAAAAATATATCGATTCACAATCAGTCAGTTGTCTGTAAATTGGTTGATTTTAGGCAGTAGAAGAAATTGTGAAGGCATCGAAACGTGAAGCTTGTCTGTTGCCCCCTCAGGCAGAGTCATTTTCCACAGATGTCAGGTCTACAATCTCCAATGCAAAAGAAACAACAGAAGGTTCAGTATCATATCCGTCTTTTATATCATTAATTTTTGTATTTGTATTAGAATTTTGATAATGAAGTTTGCCGTGGAATACAAAATTCATCCTTCATTTTGTAGCAGTCTCTAGCATTGTTCACCTTTGTAACCCTTCAATTACAAATGATCAGCTTACTTCCTCCATGGTTGCTTGCAGAACAAATGATGCCTTTCAGTTGAATGGGTACACCATGCAGCTCTTGATGCAAAAATGACATGCTTCCTATTTCAAAATGTCACTTAAAAGTTTGATAACAGTTTTAGTTCGATTTGAGAGAAAGAGAAAATAATTTGCATCTGAATCTGAAATTCTATTCTAGAGTTTAGGTGAATATAGACATATTTATAGACAAACCAAAGATTACTAAGCAAGCTTTATACTTGTAACAGAATACAAGAGTTCTAACATAGAGGAAGCTTACTAAGCGATCTTTACAATCAACTACCCTTCATTTATTTGGCGTATTATCTTTTTGACCATGCTTATCATACAATACTACAATAGGACTTATACGACGTTTATGAATCTACCAGATTTTGTGATCCTTTATGTCTTGTAGCGGTTGTGATTCCTTGATTCGTACTGAATGAAGTGTTTTGCTTGTAGATCAGTGGGAGCTCATTTCATTCAAGTTAAATGATTCTAGAAGATATAGACGAACAGTTGGTTCTATTACTGGTTCATGTATTACTGCTGCAATCCCTCTTTTAGCGTCCTCCAAGCAAGAGATATGCTTGGCTTCCCTGGATATAATTGAGGTATACTTTGGTTAAAACTTTTTTACATTTCCAACATTGTAGCATGTTGTTTTTATACCTCCAACTAGTGTTTGGAAAGTGCTTGTCAGTTTCTGTTTTCTTTTATGAATATTAAATGATATCCAATATGTAAAATAGATTTATTTTTTGTAAAAGTCTGACTGTTCATCTAAGTTCAATTGAATAATTATTTTATTATTTCTTAATTGCTATTGGGATAATTCCTTGTTTAGAGTGGCGTATTGGCAATATCAAAAGTAGAAGCAGCTTTTAAAGGTGAAAGAGAAATAAAAGAAGCCATAGAAGAAGCTCTAGAATCACTTTCATTGTATCACCTGAAGGATACTTTGGATGCTACTGAAGAAGGGGCTGATGAAAACAGACTACTTCCAGCAGCAAATAAAATATGGCCATTCCTGGTTACATGTATTCAAAACAGGAACCCAGTGGTGAGCAATCCCTCTTTGATATTCATTTCTTGCTTTAAGATTGGATTTCAAAATCAACTTTCCAAATGTCAAAAACAATGACTGGGATTAACTCATTCTCATGCATGATTGTATGGATTATCTTGTGGAATTTACCTCATCGCCTTAAGACTTCTTCATGCTTTGTTTTCCCTTCTGAGATTGCTTAAAATATACTTATAATGTATTTGACAGGCTGTCCGAAGATGTTTGAATGTGATCAGCAATGTAGTGCAAATATGCGGTGGAGATTTCTTCACACGCCGCTTCCATACTGATGGAACACACTTCTGGAAACTTCTGACAACATCCCCATTTCGGAAACTGTCAAATTTCAAAGATGAGAAGACCCCTTTACAACTCCCTTACAGAAGCAGTTCTGTAAATTCAGAAGATTCATTGGCCGAGACTTCTTATCTGAAAGTTCAGATTGCAGTTCTTAACATGGTTGCGGATTTATGCAGTAATAAGAAGAGTTCCACAGCATTAGAACTTGTTTTGAAAAAGCTATGTGGCTTGGTTGTAGGGATAGCTTGTAGCAATGTTGGTGGACTTCGCGAAGCTTCTCTAAATGCCCTTCACGGACTTGCTTCTATTGATCCTGATCTTGTGTGGCTTCTCTTGGCTGATATCTACTACTCTGTAAAGAAGAAAGATACTTTGCCTCCTCCGCCTAGACCAGATTTACCTGAGATCTCTGAAATCATTCCTCCTCCCTTATCTCCCAAGGAATATCTATATGTGCAGTATGGAGGACAGAGTTATGGTTTTGACATCGATTTCGTCTCTGTTGAGTTTGTTTTCACGAAGATTGATTCTCAATATCAAATGTATAGCTGAGAACCGTATTTTCATATATAAAATTATATTAATTCTCACTATCATGTTCAACTAATCAACTTCAATTTCCTCTTGGGTACAAAGTCTTTCTTCAGGAGTATTTGATTTGATTCACCTTTGACTAATTTATATTGGATGAGGTTTTAAACAAAAATAACTTTTTTAAATTTGTTTTGGAATAAATTTAACCCATTTTTGCCCAACAAGAAATCCACGTCAAGTGAGACTAAGTTCTTACTCAGATGAACTCTTTATCCTGGTTTCATGTATTAAGCAACGAGAGAGGAGGTAGTTTTAGTCAACACTTTCCCATTCAATTCACCTTTTGAATTGTTCCTCATCTAAAAGTAAAGAAAGTAAGACAAATTTTAAAATCATTGTTCTTATAAAAGTAACGGTTCGTGTTTGGAAGTAGACAACTATAGCAATACTTAATTGAATCTCTACAATATATTGATATGGATCAAATATGTGTCAAATGAATTAGAACCGTTTAATCGTTTTGTGACGATGTCATTTGATTGTTGTATTATAAACAGTTAAAATAAGTAACAGTTCAGTTTGTCCATAAATATAAAAAGGATCATGATAATTTATACCCTTATGACACAAGTTAAGAAACTATAAAAAGAAATAAAAAATAAATTGTATTAAAAATATAAATTGTTAAACTTTTACAACATTGTTCCTATAGAAACTATAAAAAAATAGTTTAATGTGATACGAGTACATTGTTCCTTCTATATCCTCTTAAAACTTTACTTTATAGTGTTGATCTAACCTTATTTATCCGAGGCGTGTAAACACTAATAATATTAAATATTAAATATGTCTTGTTTCATTACACATTTCAAGGCTATGATATGATCACTTATCATTTTTACATCTACAATATCCTTTACATTCCTTGTCAACAATAATGTCTAAACCCATTTATCGATTTTACTAGTGTACAAAAGCTTAAAATCTAAACCTTCTAATTTTTTTTTTCTTTTTTTTTGGGGTGTTCGGAGTTCAAACTCCAGCCTCTGCATATAACAATGCATTGTCCATACCAACCGAACTATGTTCACGGGGACTTTCTTCTTATTACTTCTTCATATATGCACATAGAGCTATGTTAAGTTTTATGTTGACTGTCGACCAATTTAACACAACAGCTCGTTTTATTTGGAGACCCTAACTATACAATAAAGTTTTTACTAAGTCGTTACCCCGTAACTATAACAATATTTTTTTTTAAGGATAACTAACAAATATATTGACAAAAGATTTGATGCAAAAATATTTTATTATATAAAATTAACATAAAATAAAATCAATAGAACAAATATTTGCACGTGTCCCCTAAAAAAGATATTTGCACGTGTGTAAACTCAAAAAAAATAAAATTGCATGAAAAAAGATCCCTAAACAAATAGTTTATCGGAGTCCCTTTCCTTCGAGAACCAGAACACTAACACAATAAAAAAAATTACATTCTTTCAAGAAAAAAGTTACATTGACAAGGGAGCTATACTTTGCTCATACTCATCATGAATAGACACCGAACATTGTAGATTAAGTTGAAATTGGCAAAGCAAGTTGCCGTCTTTGTCATATAACATCATCAGTTTTCCTCGACACTTCCTTTCAAAGAATTGAACATCATCCTTCCCCTTTGAAAGAACACGTATGTTATTAATGTTGTATTTCATGATCCTACCTTGTTGATCCTTAACCCAAACTCTCATCTCATGAATCTTATTGATCAAAATTTCATGAATATAAGCAAGGGAACCGTTGATCTCCGTAATATCATCGTAAGAATATCTAACCGGAGACTCGAGTAGTTGAAAGTGATTGTTGCCGAAGTCAAAGGAGAGGATGTTAAAATTATGGTCATTATAGTTAGGGCCTATAAGCCAATGATAAACTCCATGAACAAGAGTATTGTATTTGTTAAAACCATTGTTCAAACGATGATGGCCAACATATGGGATTGTTTCTGAAGGGAGATTAGGGCAAGGGATAAGGGTCCATGATTTAGTGCTATGATTATAAACTTCAGCTAATGAAAAAATATAAACAAACCCTTATGATGATGGATACTGACTTTAACAACTTTGAATTCTTTGGTGTTTGGATCAACACCAAAACCAATAAGTGCTTCACCTTTTTCAACTTTGGTTACGTCAAAAGAAGGTTGGGGAAGAACGTGAACCTCGATGGTGGTCGGGTTCCATAAAAGTAAATCTTTATGATGATATTTTCGGATACAAAAAACACCATTGCAATGGCCATACAAGCATATTCTAAAGGGATTTTTGGAAAAACTGTTTCCTTTTGGTGCTAGGGTTTGGTTGTGACGTAAAGTTCTAAAGGGTTTTTTGGAAAAGATATTTCCTATTGGTGTTAGTTTTGGGTTGTCACCTAAAGAGAGAATTGTTGTGACTTTGTTTGTGTTTTCTTCAATGATAGATGGAAAGATCATGAAGGGATGGTCCTTAGATTTCATGCCAATTTGCATGTGTCTCTTAACAAAGCAAGGAGTCTTGAAGAGAGCATTCCAAGATCGTTGGACACATTTGAAACACATCAATGACTTTGCCGGAAACCTTGCTAGTATCTCTATCTCTAAGTCTTGCCCTAGACACCTCCCATTACATTTGCTCTGGAAAAAAGACTTAGAAAAAAGATTATTTTTTATATAAACAGAAAAAAGATTTGATATAATCACGAAGATTGATTCTCAATATCAAATCTTTTTTCTGATACCCGTATTTGCATATAGAAAAATATTTTAGGGTTTAGAGTAAATTATTCTTAATGTAGTCTAGAATATATCTTTTTAAAATCATTTAGTAATCAAAATATTAAGTTTAAATACAAAATGTAGGATGTAAAGTACCGGTTCTTGGTTAAATCGTTTTTTAATAATAATTATATAAAAGATAGGATCAATGGACACTACACTGTCAATTTTAATATACAACACATATGATAATTTTTATCACATAATTGTATTATAAACCCACCGTTGGATTGAAAGGTATTATCGCATAGATCATGTATACAAAATTTAATATTAATCAGATATCAATTGATAAGCCAATGTGTTGCATCAAAATCAATGTATTATGAAGTTTTTTCAAACATGTTAATTTTTGTTTTTCTCGTTAACATATCAAATAATATCCGATTAATATAAAATTTTGCAGACATGATCTCATCTATGTGATAATAGATTTAAATACAACAATAGGTTTTGCAATACAGTTATGTGGTAGGTGTCTGATTTGGCCTTTTAAGGAGTTAAAACTCCTAGTTAGTAACTTGGCCTTTAAGGAGTCAAATATTCTTCTATGGAGTTCACCCAACAAGTGCCAAAATTGCTTGCATTTGCTTAACAACATGTCTTTCAAGATCTCTCACATTTTCAGAGAAGGGAATTGTTGTGCTATTATTAGATTCTCTGTTTCTAATTTCACTTGGTGAGACAATATTCTAAATTCTATTTGGAAGGATTTCCATAGAAATAGGTTAGGATTAACTATGTATAGATTTTGTTGATTTCATGTTGAAATCTTTGTTAACTCAGCATTCTTTTTTCCTTCAACAAGGTTTTTAATGAGGCATGTGTTGTTACACACAAGGTGTGTTGTCTTGTGTATTGGTCTACTCCCCCAAGTATGTATTTATCTTTCTTTTATCAATAAAATTTTAGAGTCATGACAATTGATAGGGGACAGTCTTGGATTTCCAACATAGTATGAAACTTAGGATGTCACAACTAACACTTATTGTTTTTTCTCAACTGCTTCATAAAAATTGAAAAAGTATCTTAGAGAACCCACCTCAGTATGACCGTTCAATTGATGAGTGACATTCAGATATTTTACTTGCTTTGCTGGGACAACAATCCAACCAGATCCTAAATCAAGCTCTCAATTATAGGACAAGAATATTAATTCAGTCTTCCTAAGAATTGTAGTCTTTAGTTACTTTTACAATGCATCAAAGCTGGAGCAAATAAGTATTCAACCAATGCAGCTAACAATCAATCCACATAATATTCTACAAGAATATCAATTTTTAAATTTCTATAAATATCAGTATCTTACAATAACTTCTACATGGCCAATAAGTTTCTGACTAGATTACATTTTTAGGCCTCCATAACATATTTGATATACAATTCACATACCATAAAAAGAATACATGAATCACCAGGTTTTGCAGTATAGCTCTTCACAGCTCAAGCAAAATAAAAACAAAAAGAATAAGACAATGTAGTGTTACAAAGCTCTCTCTTTCATTACAGATCTATTGTAGATAGTCACACCTTGCATTTACCAAGTATTTTTGCAAGAGGCTGATAAGTTATGCAGTGGCTAGCAACAGCTAGCACAACAGTCGTAGAATAACTTCGTCCGTGGACTTTTCCTATAAGTCGTATTCGTTTACCTTTCCTATTATATTTTCCTCATTTCCCCATATTTTGTTGGCAATGCACTTTAAACAGTGCATAGACCAAAGCCGAACTCGAAATAAAAATAAAATGAAAAATGTTGAAATCAATTTATCCTTGTACTATTCCTTCTTCCCCACCACTTTTTCTTCATTTTTTCAAGTGCACTGTCTTCAGTTCCAAGTTTATTTATAATTAACTTCGTTTCACGCAACCTTGCCCCGTAATCCCTTTTCCAAGCTTCAAACATCTGTTTTAGCCTTCTAAGTTCTTGATCAGGATTCAAACTTGCTTCTGCTTGACCAGATTTTACCTCAACCAAGAACTTGGCATCGTCACCAAATACTTGACTCCTTTGCTCAAATTCTTCAGCAAGCCGACTTATAACGCTCAAACTAGCACTTGTTGATCTTGTTCCATTGCTTTCTTGGCGCCTGTGATTACTTCCCACATCCCAGCTGTAATCACGCTCATCACTTGCATTATTAACAGATGCATCTGAATTTCTGTCAGAGTCATCAATAGCAAGGCTCTTCTTAGCAATGGAGAGGCTAGATTGAAGTGATCTCATTTGTTTCTGCCACACGTCTTCCATGGATTTCATCTTCAACTCATATTCAGACCATCTGTTTTCGTATTGTTGGATACGTTGGTTAAGGATGTCATTTTCCTCATCTTTCTCTCTCAGGGCAGCTTCAGCCTTAAGTACCCGACGCTGCAGTTCAGCCAGGAAAGATGACTTGACCAGAATCTCATCCGATCCTGTTGTCTGTTTCGGAGTTCATGATTGTAAGTATCACAAAGATGAAACTTTCAAAAGCAAAATATTAAGAAATTTCATATTGTACAAAAGAAGGATGGGATATTATATACAGTTTCTGAACTTAGGGAAAAAGAATACCTTCATGTCCCCGTGTTTCAAAAATCCAATATCCCCTGAGCATCTTCGGACCAACCATCCCCGAATGACTGCAAAGAGTAGCTCAAATAAAGTTATGAAAATTTACCAACAGATGCAATTCATCAATATTCAAACTTCCATCACTATTTTCAGTCATCATTACTAAATGGCAATAGCCTATTCATTATATTTTGCAAATTATCGTATTTACTTGTATATGTATCTTAAGTGTATTGTATCCTGTATTTCTCAAGAAACTAAGTATTGTGGTATAGGATACACATCGTATCCGACACTCGTATTGGGTCAAACATCCAAAATGCAGAAATGGTTGCATGTATCTCAGAACCTACAAAAATATAAACTCTAACCTGATTGTATGACAATTGTAGCATCTCTGATAGTCCCTGTTCTGTTTCTTACTACCATTGCTTTTATTCGCTTCTGTATAACAATAGCAGCTCTATGTCTCAGAAGTAAAGCAGCATATGCCTTTCTCGTTTTCTGTCCCCGAATAACTGCATGGATAGATAATATGTTTCCATTATATAATAATTAAATTTAGACGATATTTAAGGCTGAAAGAATATAAGCAGTGAAAAATGAAATACATGACTGCAAAGTAGAGATTCCTCCTTGAAGCTTCTTGAGGGAACAACGAGCTTGGTAACCCCTAAAGCAACTTTGGACACGTAAGATGCCATGAAGGGTACGATTTCTAGTATCTTCAAGCACACCAATCTGAAATGTAGTCAAAGTGCACGTAAGATGACTTTGAAATGACCATCCGTCCAACAAAAAATTCATATCATCATTTTCATAATATATAAAATTACCTGCCCTGTTCGGAAAAATAACTTTGTGTATCCAACTTGATACATCTCAGGCAAAATATTAAATTGATGAAGAATTGAAACTGAAACACCAAGTGGATCCTGTGATGCAGCATTATCAAGGAGAAAGCCGTATCTGATTCACCACACCCAAGCCAATAAGAAAAAGGTTAGACAAAAGCAAACCACCGGAGCAGAGGGGTATGGGGTGTATGTGGTGGAAGTAATTGAAAGGAAATGAGTCATCAGTTACTTTATGTTATATACCTTCTGGCAAACTTTTGGTGAGACATTCTTGTAGGAAAGCCGGATCTTGATATTCGAACCACTTCCAGCACCCCACAGCATCTCAGCTGTTGCAGTACAAGCCCTTGTTCATATGTTTCAGGCGATTGGAGATTATTGGGCTTAATGCAGCGAATAAAATGTGGAGTGGTGCTCTCTAAGCGTTGCATTAATTGGAACAATTGTCCCTGCATGCCAGAGAAGGAAAAATGTGATAACTTACCTACAGCTTTCATATAATGCATGGTTTGATACATCGGGTTTTTACTCTATACTTCAAGATCAATAGTTTTTGCATATTTTCCAGAGGTAAGTGCAATGTTTTTCCATAGTTTGGTCAAGATCAATAGAATCAGTAGCATAACAAAATTTAGGATATTCAAGAATCATAATTTTTGTTCGCCTAAGTTTTAGACTATTTCATGATACTTGATATTTTGGATCACCTCATAAACAACGCTGATATACCTTGAATTTTGTTGCCACACTTAGCTTTTGGGAATCTGCACCACCTGACTTGTGTAAAGGACCAACAACTGGCTTTTCAGACTGTGTAAGCATATGAGCTGCAAATATTTGTGGAAGATGACATGTGCATGATGATAGAAGTTGGATGGAATCCAAGTGCAATAGGTCCCTATTCTTCTCCAGAAACCCAGTTGTATCATATGTGACCTAAGGAAAGGATCAAAAAGAACTATCAAACAACAGTCAGGTAGGATATGCAAATTTTAATCAACAAGTCACCCTCTCCTTTAAGAATAACGATAAAGTTTGGAGGTTAAAATAAATATTCAGTACACTATTTCAATTAAAACTGTGATTGACTATGTTTTTAATTAAAATGATCAGATCATTACCTCTCCAGCATAATGACACACAGTAAAGGCTTGGTCTCTTTCACCTTTGAAACATGATTTGGAATTTAAATGCTGTTTAAGCTTGTTGGCAAATGTCAAATCTGTGCCATTTGGGAAAGTGGACTCTTCATCTAGCAGGGATAATAATCCCAGTGGTCTCTGCAAATATATATCAGAATTCAGAAGTCAAACTCGACATACGAGAATTTCTAATCATCATGTCAGAATTTTCACATCAAGGAATAAAAGTGTGGTTGCCAACAGAAACTACTCCACTTATAGTTCACCAATTCACCAAAGTACCTCATTTAATGGAAAAAAAGAGAAATCACTGTTGTGTACGAACCCCAAACTAAACCAGCACTAATACAGTTTACATTCATAATCAAATAAACATGGGAAATAGTTAAAGAATTTTGATCAAGAAAAATTGCATTAACACAACTCAATCCCAATACATCTCTACACTTTTCAGTCTCTACCGATGATGGTCTTACAAGTCACAGCTGCTTTAAAAAGTAAGTCATTTATACGGACAGCCAAACATAATAGGATTTGCACCAATACGATGCTATAGCAAGTTAGTAGACATAAGGGGTAAATAACATGCTCTTTCTAAAGTGGTACTTCTTATAAATGTGTTGAGGGATCCCTTACCTGCCTCTCCTTTTGTATCTTCTATCTTAATAAAACACGTACTACTTTTTATCAAAATTTTAAGACAACCAGTCTGTATTGTGCTCGTACTGTTATACCAATCATTACTTAGAAAAGACCTTTCTTTGCAGTGCCTGACACCGACATTAACATAATATAAAGCTACATTGTCAGTTCATAGATTTCGTATAACAGAATATTTCAATCAAGCACCATGATAAAATAGTTTTTTTCTAACATAATATAAATCTACTGACATACTAACTAACTATGTTGTCACCTTAGCAGCCAATAATATATTGCAGCAATAACATTACTTATAAAAACGAATGTACTGGGAAAAAATATAGCTTAACCTTTTGAAAATTCAAAGTTGTTTTGTTAAAATACATATGCAGATACAAGACATAATATGATGAAAATCAAAATGAATATATTAACACTTTCCCATTGCAACTATTCAATTAAAAGCAACCTAAAGATTGTTCAGAGAAGGGGTCAGGGAACAAAGAAGTTCTGTACCTTCTCAAAAAGATTAAGGCAGTTTTGATTGTCTTCAAATTCAACTTTAGCCCAGTCAATGCCATCTTGAATATATTCCTAAAAACAATCAACAAATATAAGGTAAATGTTTAGCTTTTCCTAAGTCGGTATCTTATTATATTCTTTCAAGATATGAAGGCATTCAATATTTGTTTAGAGCCTTCAGTTTCAGTGGGGTGCATACCTCCTGTTCTAACTTGAATAAGTGACGATTGAAGTGTTGCTGCAATCTTTCATTTGCATAATTTATGCAAAACTGCTCAAAACTGTTCCTCTGCAGATATATGTCGCATTTATGAGCCAAAATAATTTATAATTTAAACAGGAAAAGGATAGTCGAATAAATATAAAGAAAGAATGAGATAAAGTTTAATATATACTTACATTGAATGATTCAAAGCCATATATATCTAGAATACTGATTGACCTGCCGGTACGTCTTTTGCCAACAGCAAGTGATTTATTTATTTGTTCGACCAACCAATCAAACAGGCATGAATATATAGACTTCGCCAAAGCATCTCTTGCATCAATTGCCTACAAGACAAAGTATAATATGTAAGATAATGAGAAAGATTACATCCATCATTATGCGTTCATTACATTTGGCATTTTACAAATCGATCGGTCTAACCTCTCCTCCACTCTTTGAGCATAATGACTTTTATGATATTTTGATTAGGAATATGGAATATACAAACTACCACAACCCCAACCCAAAAAAATATGCTAAGCAGTCTAGTATGCAGTATTCAACACAATAGCCATTTTACCTGTGATAGTGTCAACTTTTGGACAATATTATCATTCCCAACTTTCATTTTGCGAGTTGATAGAGTCAACTTGAGATCTTCAACGTCGCAGCCAATCAATTCGGCGACGTGGAACAAACCTTTAGAAGTAAGAAAAAGATTCAATGTAAGGGAGGTATTCTTGAGACGTTTGAAGGCAAATATATGTTCAAAGCATTTATACCAAGCATTAGGTATGTAATAATGTAATAAACCATATCTAATTTAAAGTTACAACACCAGCAGAAAGGCTTTTTCCCAATACCAAGTGCCAACGCAATATATAAATTACGGTTATCACATGAAAGTGAAAACAAGTCAAAGTTACAGAATTTTTATTGAAGGCTTAAGTGAAAGCTCAAGAAATATTTGATAATGCATGACTCTTTCGACTTGAAGTATGGATAATACACAGATCCAGCCTATCTTGTGCTGAAATTCAAAATTTATAGAGGGATGGGAATGATAAGGATCAAACTCATAATCACTTGATCATAGAGGCTTTGAAATTATGTAGAAATCATATGATTAAGGTGCGGAGGGAGGAAAGAGAGAAAATAGTAATATGTCAGTCATCAGATTGATACTATGTGTGGTGATACCACCATAATGATATAGATTTATAATGACAAGTTCAAGCACAGTAACACGATGTCATTGACAATTCACGTCACCATTCAGGCCATGCTTATTGAAACAAGTTCAAGCATGCCATAACATATTAGACATAAATTTATATGCAGTACATTGCAACATAGGATCCAGAGTATCTATTGCTAAAAACAGGTGTCCCAATAGTCATTAAGAACCCATCACACTTTAAAGAAGCACGTGTTCATTCATTAGAGATTATGAAAATTTCTTACCCTCATTTTCATCGGCTTGAACATGGTTTTCATTATCAATGACAGTAAATGATATGTTCCCTAACCATAATACTGCAGCAAGCATAGCAAATACAGTCTCTTGGTCTTCTTTACTGATGTGGACAACATCAAGAGCTTCCTGGAAATAGTTAATAGTGTGAAAAGGTTCATATTTATTTCAAACTTCAAAGTCAATAAATCAATCAAACCATTGATAAGAACAATAATTAAAGCCTCTATAGAGCCAAATCATCTTTAAACGACAAAAAAAGTGTACCATGACCATGCGAAATTCTTCTGCATCGTTAACACCAGTAATTGAATAACAATTGCTCTGCTTCAAATATTTATAATCTTCTGCATTTTGTAGGTTGAGCTTCTCTGAAACAAGAAATCAAACATTCAATGAAACAGTAAATCAATAAAACATGAATAAAGAACATTAAATGTTACAGACAAGACAAATACAAATATACCATGCTTATCTGAGGTTATATTCCGGTTGAAGTTGTGGGATTTTAAATAAAAGGAGAGAAAATAATAAGAGCTTTGATATTATTGATAATAACTTGATATTGACTTGATAGTGGTTTTGATACAAAAGACTAATTACTAATCCATATTTATAGGGATAGACTCAATCATCAATAGGGAAATCAAGAAACAAATAACAGTAATAATAATATTAAGGGATATGAAAACTAATCCTAACAGATAATCTAAGACGTGCTAAAATTGAGAACTGATCCTAGGAGCTAAACCAAGATATTATAGCATGTATTAGATTATCAATCCTATTATAGCAAATTAATATTGAAGTGTGTTCACAAAAAAAAAAAAAAATTACTATCGAAGTGTAACTGCATGGATATTTTTTTAAAAAATAAAATACTGTCTTTTTGTTGAAATTGATTCCTTTTTGTTACTGTTTGAAGCAACTTTTTCTGAAAATCACACGGCATCTCACCAAGAATCAACGGTATTCCCCAACAAACAGAGATTGTACTGTTTAATTCAGAATTAGTAGGATCCTAAACTAGCAATCACTGCCACTCATACCATTCCATTTAAGTTAACAACTCAATTAGTCTCTCAGTAATACCATCTCTCAATCTAGGTGATGGTTCTCATACCAAGTCCTTAGAAGCTCGAGTAGAAGCGTGACTAGCGAATTATAGACCAACTATGTCTTGCATCTATTTGATTCCACAACGTTATCAACTAATCCAGTTAGAAGAGTGTAAATGCTAAATCCATGAGATGATTTTCTCCGGAACCCTTCTTTGCTTAAGGCTTACTCTTCTAACCACCTTCACCTTTTCTTCTTGATAACCCCAATTGTAAATCGAAGGAATCCTCAAAGGTCTAATCCTTTCTTCGGACAACATCACAGTAGAACTCAGAATTAAACTCACGACTTGTTGCAGACTAGTAGAGCCAGCATCACTACATGTTGGTTATTTAAAGCTCCAGATCATAACTGTTCATCAGAGCATGGTAATTTACTTCGGATAGATCGTTTTTGGGTCATTGATGTGCACTTGGTGTGTCGTACAGTGGACTATTGGGTCGGTTTTTCTGAAAGACGCTCTGATCTGCCTGCTATTTCCACATCATTCCATTTATGCCACAGTTATCATGCTAAACTGCCAAGCAATAGCCTACTTGGAACAGTTTGATATCCCATACTGGAAGAAAATAACAGGATAGAGGCCTACTACACCTACCAAATACAGCTTCTATGGGAATCACCTTCTATGGGAATCACAGTATCCTGTTAGTCAGAATCACCACCCAGATAAGATCATCCTCACACTGCCACAAGTGGAAATAAGGCCTTATTAGATTTTCTATCTCGTGAAGAGTTTAATTTGTATACATCGCCAGTCTGAAAAGTTTTACACCGTCACAATCACAACCAGCCATATGTACGACTTAGTAATTATGATTAAAGTCAAAGGCATATGAATTAAATCCTTTAACTAAATATATGCTACCAAGTTCTATCATCAAACGCAAGCATTTTTATTTTTATTATTCCTAAAGTTTGCAGCATTATAATCAATCCAACTATTTCACTTTTTGCACAATATATGAATGAATTTCTGTTTTACAAAACCAGTAAGCTGTTATACTAGAATATATGAAATGTCTCTAATATCTTTGATATTATGTTAGATTATCTTAGTATATCTCCTAGAATCAGTTTTTAATCTTAGAGTATCTTAGATTATCTCATAGGGTTAGTTTCCATATTACCTAATTATTATCAAAATTTGATTCCAAATTTATTTATTTATTAAAGATTTGGAGTCTTGTATATTCCTATCAATAGAGGTTGGTGTTTAGTCTATTGCATCATGTTACTATCAAATTATTTACAATCATATTTCACCATAATTATATTTCTTCTTATTCTTATCCTTCTTATATCAATACAAATAAAAACAAAATATATACAACAATAAATAGATTATATTCTCCCTAAATTGGAGATACGTTTCAACGCTCCCCCTCTAGCTAGGGCATACAAATCATATACACCAAGTTTGTTATAAATGAACCGAGTTTGAGAACCTCGAAGAGACTTCATTAGAATATCTACAAGTTGGTCACTACAGTTGATAGACTCGGCAATTTCCTTAGAGAGAACCTTTTCTAGAAAATTACTGTACCATCTCAAGATGGGCAAATAATTTACAAAGTTTTCCGGCACGTCCGAGAACAATCCATTATAAATACAAGGTTTACAATTTGTATTATTGGAGACTATACAACTAAGGAAAGTAATTATATGACAGCTAAACAAAAAAAAACAATTTGTATAACACCAAATAGATTATTTCTTTTTGAGTAGGAAATAGTTTCCAACAACCATTGACAAGATAAAGACTTAAGAAATATTCACAATATGCAACAAAGTATTGCAGAAATGATAGTCGGGTACAAGCCAGTAATTACCTCGAAGAGATGGTGGTGCACCGGCACATAGCTGATAAAATATATGATATGACCTTTCCCCTTCATTGCATTGAACTACTCTAGACTGTCAGATACCAAACAACATTAGTGTCTACGGATGTAATGTAGATAAAACCTTGAAAATTTAGCTCAGAAAAATGTATAATTACCTTTTCAAGCAAAACTGTTGATGGCAGGCCAGGAGCATCACATGAATTCAACACATAGATACAAACATTTAACATTATAATTAGTTAGAAACTTTCTGAGAGAGCAAAGGTACATTGGTTTCAAGTTTCAACCATTAAACAGCAGAAAAACCTACATGTTTGAATATTAGCACCAGAAATTTTTCCAGTTTCGCTGAAGTGTATCTCAATGAGCTTTCCCTGTCACACATTCAACCAAATTATGAGAACTTCCAGAATTGAAGAATATATGATAATAGTTTTATTGTTTTAACATAGATAGAGAAACTCAAAATATGAAATCCACAAGAATAGCCATTTCAAGAATTGATATGACCGGTAAGGAATCTTACAAAACGACTTGAGTTGTCATTTCTCAAAGTTTTTGCATTACCAAAGGCTTCAAGTATTGGATTAGTCTTTAATATCTCATACTCTATTCCACTTCCACCTCCAAGAGCAGCCAAGTATTGCATTGCTATCTTTGCTGTCTCTGTCTTCCCAGCTCCACTCTCACCACTGAATTTGTAGATCATAACTATTATTATATGCCTCAATTCAAACACAATACACATCTAAGGGGAAAACAAGGATAAGAACAACCAAGAAAAAGTTTCACAGTAATGACAAAATCTGCATACAGTACAATGAAGCCTCTATATCCATCAACATGTCAACCAGGTAAGAAAGAATGAGGTCATCATTATGTTATGTTTGTCCCTATCCCAATAAATTCTACAATTTGAATAAATATTTTCAAGGCAAGAAATGTAAGCAACCTACGATCTGACTAAGTCTCAAAAATGATAATGTTCAGTTAATTCTACGGAAAACAAGTATAGACAAGAATAAATTCAATACTTGTTATAGTTCACAATTTGAGAGCAGCTTATAGAAATTAAATTTAGTACAATCTCTCATGACTAGCTACTCATTAAAGGTGAATTCAACAAAAATAACTGACCTTATAATTATAGACTGATTAACTTCATCTGAAAAACAAAACAAGAGCTGGTGTAAGTTCTTGCTTAAAACGAATGGAAGAAGTCTTAACTGTTATTCTTAAACTCCATCCATATATGTTCATACGAGGATATAAAAAGTTACCTCGTATCATTTCTCGGATGGCTGTGTCTGTAATTGCATATACATGAGGGCTTTCTGTTGCTTTACGCTTGTAGGCTTCAATATAATTGTTACCATACAGAGGAACTTTCTTGAAAGGATTTACAGCAACCAAAACAGGCCCCGCTTTTGTCTGATTTTCACAGTTACACAGATAACGGTAAGAGTTATGATCAGATAAAGTGTTGTGAAAAAATTCGAAGAGACATTAAAGCTTACATAGATCATATTTTGATTGTATCTATACTGTAGATCGTATAAAACTGACGGTTCATTTAAATAACTAAGTTGCATGAGGTCATCCACTCCATCAAGAATATCAGGATTTGCCGATACCAAACTGTCTTGTTTCACTTTCAAAACCTATAACAAATCCCAAAGAAGGTGAGGCTGTGCGGTTAATAAAGCTAAAAACTAAGAACACCACCCTAGAGAAATATTCATAACTTATTTATGTTACCTTCCCATCCGTCAATGAAATAACAGATTCCGTTCCAGAAGTTTTTATTATATTTGCCAGCTCCCAATTCCCATTTGGAAGTTGAAACCAAGACTGAAGTTTCTGAAATAGTTAACATCAAAAGTAAGGGAAAGTCAACAATATTCAAATTTAAGGCAATCAACAAATGATTAATAACTCAAACAAGCTCATCAAACTATTTTCTTGAATTGCTAACATGGCATTCCCTGTTTTGAATCTTTTACAAAATTTGATTCATAGAAACGGTAGAATTGCTTACAATTGCATGACATTCCCCACACACCACGAAATCATTAATTAAAAAGATAGAAATAACAACAGTAAAGAAGTTTTTGTTTGGCAATAGAATAGTGACAGACAACAAATGGTAGCAAATCTCTAAATTGACATGAATTACTCTTTATCAAGACAAGACATTCTCAACAGTCAGTAGAAAGGATATATGAAACTGAGTCAATAAAAATAAAAAATATCAAAGAAAATCAATAATCATCGACTTCAATTTTCAAACCACCACATAAGGATATATGTCAAAAACAATACTTGATTAAAGTGATAGCAGAAGACAAACAAGACAATGGCCATCCCCAATCATAATTGCTTCCAAACTTTATGTATCTCAGAAATTGAAATAAATGTTTTATTTCCATGGACAGCTTCTTCCATGGAAGTTGAAATATAACTTGGATACATGTTTCCATCAGAATTTGGGAGTCATAAGCACAGGTTTCTGTCTTCATGATGCATCAGGGGGTTTTATCAAAGCCTACACCATTTGGTTTGCTCCAAAGGTTTGTTAAAGAAAGCGAGGCCATGGGTCCTTGGCTAGCCATCCAGTGTGACTGTGACTTACGAAACACAAATGTCATTTTTTGAGCTGGACTATCAAATGGTAGTCCAGGCTATCAATGAACTTTTATGAAATGGTTTCAGGGGATTCCGCCAATTCTCTTGATTGTGGGATATCATTGAGAAATCCATGTTATAAAAAGATTTCATGTTATAAATCTCTCTCTGATGCCTTCTTCTAATCCTAAAATTGTTTCTTAATCTTAAATAGTTGTACACGTGAAGTATTTCAGTCTGTACTCTGTATGAAGAATCTCTTGTTAAACAAACTAACATCAAATTTCAATAAGATATGAAGTTCCTCTACTGCTGCTAGACAACACTTACGCTCATGACTTTGGAATCAGTGATGGTATATGTGTACTATAGAACAGATCAGTCATGAGTATTCTGAAGCTCTGGGGTTTATTTGGAAGAGATCATATAAAAATTGAAGACAATATACTTAAGCTACAACAAACACATATAAAATTAAAAATTTGAGCTTTAAACTTCCAATTAAAAAAAATGGAAAAAAGCATCCAATTCTAGAGCATCCTTCAAGGAAAATCAGCATATTTAAAAACCGAGAATAAGATTAAATTAAATTGATTTGAAGCTAAAAGTACCTTCTTTGAAACATAAGGTGTTGTATCACTCCACCTAGATTCCCTAGAAGACACTGAAACTGATTGGAAGGGGAGAGGAACAGATTCCAAGCCTTCATCAACAATAGATTCCCTGTCTTCTAATAATACAGGTTTTCCACTATACGCAATGTCCTCATTGAAAAGACCCATGCTACCGGCACGATCTTGAGCTTCTTCAGAAAGATCATCATTTTCAGGACTACTTGATCCAGCTAAACCACCGCTTCTCAATTTAGCGTCTCCCCGGGTTTCCATTACATCACGGATCAGATTACCGTTAACCTTAAAACCAGGAGGCAAAGATTTGATAGGCTGGAGAGCAGGAAGAATCTTGGATCCCACAGACATTTTTCCTTAAATAACTCTGCCACAACAACACAACCAAAAATGGTTACTAACAAAACATAGATATTTAAAAAAAACAAAGAGAATCCATTTTCAACCAAAAGTTCCTATCAAACAAGGTCCCAATGAAAGACTTAATCAGTTAAACATAATGGAGGGGACCATAGGTCCATAGCTCTAAGATACAGACTCTACTATCTAGTGGCGTGGTTTCTTCCTTAAAAAAGTTTCCATTGACAAGTGCAACTCTAACCTCATCTTCATTCCTAACATGTAAAAACTCAATAAGACAAAGGCTACTCACTCCCACTGAGTCGCCAACACATACTTAAATAAACGGATTTCACTTGGGTGACTTTGGTGTATTTACAAGATGGATGAATGATTAAAATAGATCATTTAGATGAGAGAGAATGATTGGTTAGGAGAGAGAGATAGGAACAAAGACACCAAAAGCGATGACACCCAAGTGAAACCAGTATGGAAACCCAGCGAACCCGGGTTCCCATGCAAACCACTAGGTTGTAACAATAGAGATTGAGCCTAATCAAATAAATACACATATGGAGAGGGGCCCGAGATCGAACCCAGAATCCCACATAAAATGTCCTCACAACCAAATGAAACTACTAGAGTACTGTAACATCAGAGACTGAGCCTAATCTTAGGGACCAATCCAAAACATCACCTTCAAGTTAACCAAACCTAAATCCACTCCGATCTAACATGAAATTATACATAAACATCAAACATAATTCAAAGATGAAATCACCAAAACACATCAAAAAAAAAAAAGTAAAACAACTTCAAAAACAGATCCTCCAATTTCCAATAACATCTATTACTGAAAGAAAAAAAAATCAAAATGTGTTACTTTAGTTCAGTTCATCTGCCTAAGTTATAAAAAAACAAAGCAGAACAAAAAGAAAATGAAGGTTGAAAAAAAAACCAAGATTCTCCTCGGATTGAAGTTGAAGTGGAAGTTTAGAGAATCAGGTACATGAGTGATGAAACTGTGGAGAAAACAGAAAGAAGATGATGATGATGATGATGGTGATGTAGCAGAAGTGAGTGAAAGCGATCAAAGAAAAACAGAGACAATGGTAAAGAAAAGTATCTGACAAACACAAAAGAGATGTTTGGTTTTTGGTTTTTGGTTTCCGAGAAAGTTGAAAAAATATTTGCCAACGCCTGCTATGTTCTGTTTCAAGACAAGAACAACCACCTTTTTCTTTTTTAATTTAATTAATTACTATTTAAATCATAATCAATGGATATAAATTCATAATCATAAAATAGATACTACTTTTTTTTATTAAGGGAATAATGATAAAAATAAAATATGATACTATTTGAAAATAGAATTTCCTTGGACTAATAAAGCATGTGTGGGTAAAAATTTGACTAACTTTTTTATTTAAGAGGTAAAATTTTTAGTAGCTTAAATTTTAAGATTTATCCGATCATGCATTGGTCGTTGTCGTTTAAATAAGTATACTATGATGTTGATATGTTCAAACAAATAATAGAAGTAATAAATTATGATGTTGATATGCTCAAATTTTTTTTAAAAAAAAAAAGTCGTTACATAATATTACTTTTATATTCTATTTTTTTACAAACAATTGTGGATTTTATTATTTTACTATTCATATAAATTTTTAAATATAAATTGTATTATTGAAAATAAATAAAAACATAAAAATATTGGATTTTATATTTTTTCCAACTGATTTTTGAAACGTTTTACGGTTGAGACATACATACGTTATAGATACGAGTTTGATGTTTTTTTCTTTGACAAAAGATACGAGTTTGATGTTGTGTCGCTCAACTAATAATAATTAGAGATTTTAGGAGTTAAAAACTTAATGCACCAGCACCGTCCTACATTAAACGACAACAAACATTACAAATTAAGCAAGCCAAGGAGGCTAATAAATTAATATTGGTCATGAAATCTATCATTATACCACTTTAATCAATAATTTGATACCTACTATGTTGCTTAGACAGTTAGACTATATCAAACTATATATAGTACTAGTTGTTTAGACTCGATTTCCTTACATATTTTGGTAGGACTTTCTTCCTTCCCATCAAAATTACTATGTTGTTTTTTTGTCAAAAAGAATACCCTATTTTGATCTAAATGCTTGTAATTTCGTGAAAAATATATATAAACCATTTTAGAATTTAATTGTTGTGTATTGTCAATATAAAAAAATTGAAATGCAGATCTAAACGTATTTTATCACATAGTTAATTGTGAATGTGTTGTAGAAATTAACAAATTTGTTTTGATTTGGCTAAGGTCTGACCCAGTATATATTTCAAGTCGCGCTTTAAAAATGACCCAGAGTATAATATGGACCGGACAGGAACAATAATCTCTAGAAGCACTATCGACTCTCTAGTCTAGATTTGAGACCATCTTCCTCCAATCTACTCGCAGTCGTCCCTTGAGGACTATAGTTGTTCCTCCTGGACAGTTGGCTAGGTAAACCCTAAATCTACACTATAAGTATTAACTCATGAATATTGGTCAGGTATGATCACTTTAGCCTAAAATACCTATTATTACATGATGCTTAGTGCCTTGACTATCGAAGTGCGTGCAACTAAACTATCCTCATTCACTTGAAGAATATGGAGGTTGTTGGCGGAAGAACCCTACTTAAAGTCTATTTAAACCAATCAATAAAGGATCTCAGGTCCAGTAGGATCAATGTCTGCTTCACTAGGGACTTTTCCTCATAACAAGCATCTTTGTTCTTTTTAAAAAACAGATCTCATGGTTAACACATGTCTCCGTTCAACATCTGTTCACATCAACCCTCTCCCGCACAACGATTTGAGGGATGGAACAACCGCCTCTTCCTCTCCCCTCGAATCAATAAAACCCTGATAGTAGGACAATACTCTAACCACGTCTCTCAATTCCGACTCCAGCCGGAACACCCTCGATACCTTTGCCAGACATTTGTCTGATGATCTCGCTTCTACCACCACTCTGTCCAGCTTCTACAACAAACCACTTGGCGAATCTTGTAGTGAATCATGTCGTCCAACTGCTACTTCGGTCGAATCTTATCGTTCTAGTCTAGAATGGAGGGCGTGTTACTAACGACCTCCTATGCAACATGTTCACGACATTCAAAGCCAATTAGAACTCATGGCGTCCTAAGGCAAACACCTGGTTGTCGTGGAAATAGGCCAAGTCTAGATCCATCTAATGAGGAACTTTAACAACGGTGGAATCATCCCTAACCTCGCCCATATGGTGAGTTGCTCAACTATCTATACCCCAATCAGGTTTACAGTCCACGTCTCGATTCACCGGAATGATGGAGATCGGCGACTCAAGAGATCACCAACCAAATCCACGAGAATGAGAGAAAATTGGGCGACAGAGACGTGAAGGGGGAATTAAGAGCGGCTCCCCAAATCCACCCCTGTGACGTCTAGGCAGACACATTAAGAGCGGCTCGCCCATCGTCGTTGTCACCTTTCCTCATCCATGTGACAAAGTGACTATGATGAAGAACCCGTCTCGAGGAATGTTTTTATGAGGAGAATCAATGATTATCCCATGTCGAAGGACCTTCAGAAAATGTTGGCCTTATAACCCTACACCTGGACTTTCGACCCCGACAACCATCTATCTTTTAGAGGTTTGCACATATCGTGAAATGTAAGATGTTTGTGTTGACACTTCAGAAACAAGCCACGACTTGGTTCAAAATCTTGAGGGCTAGATCTATTGACTTGTGGACCAAACTTGGTAGGAAGTTCACAGCTCATTTCACTACTTCCAGGAAGCAACTCAAGTCTGTAGACATCCTCAAAGTTATCCGCCATGGGAAGGTGGAATCACTCCGTAGTTACATCGAAAGATTCAACCAAGAGCCAGGGGAGATGATAAAATGAAAATTTTCGTGCCATGGAAATGACTAAGAATGAGAACCGAATTCACAAGAGAAAGAGTAAAAAACAATTATTACGAGAGAAATATAACAAGTTAAATTTATTCGAAAGATAAAATGTGTGCAAGAAAATATGAATTTATTAGTATATTAAAATCAGAGTATAATAGGAAAAAAAAAAAGCTCAAAAAATCCACTTTCTTAATTTGGTGTTACTATTCTAGAACGACACTTAAAAGAGAATGGAGGAAGTAATATATTAAAATTGATGTCCCTAAATTACCTTGGGCAGACTTTTAATGTCACTAATTTGGTGGAATCGATTTGCTATTATACCTTTAAACAAATTTTCATTGGAAAAGATAAGAGTTTGTATTATGTTTGTTATATTGTTGATGTAATTGAAAAAGATTATAAGAATTTTTGTTTTGAAAGAGAAAAATATAAGAATTATTTGTTACAGTTTGAATTAATAAACATCTTCTATAACAACATATAAAGATAATGGGGGATTTTGAGCTGGATTTTTATTATTCTAACCAGCGTTCAGATGGTCACTTCGTGTCTTTATGTCAACTTTTTTTATTATGCTAACAGGGGTAAATTATAGACATTTTTTTAATTTAGATTTTGATTAAAAATATATTTAACTCTGTGTGTGTTGTAATTGGGCTTTAAGCCCACATGAATGTGTGATATGGGCTTTTTACCCATATGTGCGTGGTATAAATAAAGACTACTACTTTTTTCACCATATTTATTTCTTGTGTGCCCTATCTTTTTTTTTTCCAAAAATGTTCATGGGGTTTTGGATTCTATAACCCGAACACAACACAGTTAGAATCCAAAATATGCTTATATATAAGCAGCAATCGTAATCCCTCACATTTCAACTGTTGCAAATTTTGCTTTTAAAAACAAAAAAGTAAAAAATGATAAACCCTGTCAAATAGAATAAAAAATAATATAAAATTACCACAAAAAGTTTTAAAAATCATATAAAACAAATGCAAATTTTTTCGAATTTTTATGAGAACGTGAATAATAAAAATAAAATAAAAAAGGATCTAAATGATGGAATTTTAAATTTTGATCCTTGATTTTTTTTTTCTTTTGATTTTCTGAGAATTTTTCGGAACAATCTGATCAAGTATTCAGAAAACCAGATTTTCAACTAGGACATGGCGGGAACAACTAACAATGGCCTAAAATTAGGGTTAGGATGATTAGTATGGTTCTTCAACTAACTATCTATGTTACAAACATGCTCGGTCTTTGTGCTAATTAGATTCATATTATATAATCCGAATTGTTTTCCCCTGAATTATTGGCACAAGAGGGTTGTTCAAATTTTATAATCCAAAAAAAACACACCCTACTTAGGGGGTGGTCGGATTGTATAATCTGAATCGGTGAAAACTCATTTTTCCATCCCAAAAGGGGAAAACTCATTTGAGATTATAGAATCTGAAAACCCCAATGACATTTTTGAAAGAAAAAAAAAAGACGCGCTAGAAATGGACAAGGTGAGAAAAGTATTAGTCATAAGTAAAGGGAATGTATCCCTAATAGGTAGTAAGTGTGTGGTGCATGACAATAGAATTTTGTGACGCACAATGAAGCTGAAAAGAGAGAACAGAGAGCGTGAAGAGCAAAAAGGAAGATTTTGGTTTCGGTGACAAAAGTGTGTTCAACAAATGATCTTCGTTTCTGCCGAAATTTGAGTATGCTATTTTTGTTATCAATTTAGTTATTTAGATAATTTATCTAACTAGTTTTGTCTTCTCTTTGTGTCTGTTTGGGATACATATTTTGGGTTTGTTCTCTTGTTAAAATTACCATAGCTGGTAATGATTTGATGTTTTGTCAGTTCCTAGAGATTTAGGAAGACATTGATTATAACCATTATTTTGATAGGTGAATTTTTTGCCCAACTTATGAGAAATTTTTAGAATGTCGTTGTCTAACTGGACTATTGATGATGTGTTTCAATGGACCTTATCGAAAGCGGTGTGAAATGCATTTATACATAAAAGGTGATTTAGAAATAATCACACACATTTCAAGCAAATTTATTATTCTGACAATTTTTCTTAATACTTGTGTATTTTGTTATGAGTACGTATCTTAAGGGACGAAGAAAGTATATGTTTGTTGTCCTTATAGTATGAGCGAATCTAGGTTTTAATCCCTAGAAAAAAATTCTTTTGTTTTACTTATAATATTACATTCTTATCGTTTTAGTATCCTCATTTTAACATGTCTAATAAAAAAGCTACCATGATTTGCATGTGCTCACTGGACAACAGTCACATGTGCTTTTAAAATTGACTTGGTGTTTGTCCAATTAGCAGAGGCATGTCATATTGAAGGGACTAATACTCATATTCACTTATATTATATGGATAAAAAAACATATATAACTCGAAAGTAAACTACCATGAAAACCGTTGAAAATATTTTGTTTATCAATGTTAGAATCACACCAATGAAAAGAAACAAACAAGACAAAAAAAATTAAGAAATTTGTTGAATACATGTTTTATTTTGTTTATAAAAAGAGGTAAAACAACTAAAAATGCCACTTTTATTCAAACATTAATGAAAATGATTTAAAAAATGCAATTAGGAACTCTTAACAATACATTTTATATCTAGTGATTACTATTACAAGTGGAGTGGTTCCACTGATTGACATTCACGTTAGTAGGAGAATGATCAAGGACTTGGTGATTCGGCTGGGATGAATTGGCACCTGCAACTCGATCATCATGGATGATGACATCACCATACATCTGATAAACTTTTTCAGCATTGGAAATACCTCTATTGACAGAGGCCACCCTATAAAACTTGGGCTTAAGAAGAAGATTCACAGTAACCAGAACAACACTCGAAGCTGTGACCTTCCCTCTAACTTCCCCACCAAACACTTGACCATGAATACCAGATAGGTAAATTGAAAAACAAGAACAATCAGGGTCGGTGATAAACTTAGAAGGAACAAGATCACAATTGGGACTGATGTAAGTACCAGAGAGATATCATTTGGACGGGTCCTTGGAAAGTGATTGGACGGACATATGTCATCGGGTTGTGAATGTCAATGTTAGAGACAAGACCGACACCTCTAAGCACTGAGATGTCAGCTTGATGACGCCAAGCCATCTTGATGATGGAATCGATGACATCTTTTCCAGCATGGATTTCAATGAAAATGGGTTTCATAAAAGTATTAGGGTATTCCATGATCTCAACATGTGGTTTGGGTTTGTTTTTGGAGCCCTTGGTTCTGCCCTTAGACCTCTTGGAGGAGGGTGGGGTCCAGGGGCGGTTTCACCGTCCGACGACCCCGGGCGGTCGCCCAGACTCGATCAATAATTTTTTATGATAAAATATCATAGCCTCATTTTCTTTATCATAGTCATTTTCTCTGTAGGGATTCTTTTCATGATTCTCAGACCATTCAAGAAATTCTTAATACTTACCAATCTGCTTCTGGTCAACTTATTAATTTGGACAAATCTGAAATCTCTTTTAGTCGAAATGTACCTGATGATCATAAAATTTTGTTCCAAGGTTGGATGCAAATTAAGGTTGTTGAATGTCATTCAAAGTATCTAGGGCTGCCTGCTTTTGTTGGTAGGTCTAAGAAACAAGTTTTCAATTTTGTCCAAGATAGGGTGTGGAAGAAGCTGAAAGGTTGGAAAGAAAAATTTCTATCAACTACTGGAAGAGAAGTTTTGATCAAATCAGTGGTTCAAGCTATTCCTACGTATGTGATGAGTTGTTTTTTACTTCCGATTGGTTTATGTGAGCATATTGAAAGTATGATTAGTAAGCTCTGGTGGGGTAACAGACAAGGTGAACGTAAAATCCATTGGATTAAATGGGAGACATTATGTAAGGAAAAAAGAAAGGTGGAATATGCTTTTGAACATTTCATGAGTTTAACCTTGAAATGTTGTCTAAACAAGGTTGGCGTATTATGCACAACGACGACTTATTGATCTCACAATGTTTGAAAGCAAGGTATTTTCCTAGAAGCAATTTTCTGAAAGCTTCAACTAGTTACTGTCCAAGTTATACATGGAGAAGTATTTTGCTAGTACGAGTGGATGTTATTGAGAAAACTGGTATTTGGAGAGTAGGAGGCGGTCGTCTAATTAATGTATGGAAAGATAATTGACTTCCTTATTAAAATGGACACAAGATTTGGTCCCCCAAACCCCCTAATTGTGATATTATGTTTGTTTCAGATCTCATTCACCATGATATTCAATATTGGAATGCTCCTTTAATTAATGAATTTTTTCTCCCTTTTGAGGCTCAACAAATCCTCCAATTGTCAATTTCTTTCTCTCAATTGTAAGATAAATTTTTGTGGGGTGCTTCACGGTCAGCTACTTTTTCTGTAAAGAGTTCATACCATTTCTTAAAGGCAAGGCGTGAAGCAGATGGCTCACATAGCTCAATGCAGGACAATAATCACCAAGTGTGGAAAAAATTATGGAAAAATAAAAAGTATTCCAAAACACGTCCACTTTTTTTGGAGGATTCTACATGAAAAACTACTAGTAAAAATGATATGTTTAAAAGAGGAATAAGTAGCGATCCACTGTGTGTTCTTTGTGGGGAATATAATGAGACAATTTCACACCTCTTTATGGAGTGTCATTGGTCAAAGCAGATATGGTTTACTTCCTTTTTAGGTGTGGTATTTAATTCGCATGATTCCAGATATGTTCCTTTTCATAAATGGTTAGAGGAAAATATTATTGATGTCGATGAGGATATTATAGTCCATGTTCCGGCCTTGTGTTATGAGATATGGTGTGCTAGAAATAAAAAATGTTTTGAGGGGACTGATGTTGATTTGGCTGCCACTATTGAAAAGGCACAAAGATCTATTGTGAATTTTAAGAGTGCTAGTAAGGTGTTGGTGGAGACACTAAGTGGAGGTCCAATTTTACCAATATCTGATGTTCATTGGACACCTCCTTTTAATGGTTTTTATCAGCTTAATGTTGACGCAGCGGGTCCGATAGAGGGTGATAAGTGAGGTATTGGTGTTGTGGTGAGAGATAATGAATGTGTTGTTGTTGGTGCTAGTTCTTCGCAAGTATTTTCATTACCAGATTCAGAGGTTGCAGAAGCCTTTACTATGCGGAAGGGTTTGAAATTTGCAATAGACATCTCTTTTCTGAATCTTATAGCAGAATCAGATGCTTCTAATGTGGTTTTAGCGTTGAATGCTCACCAACAATCTTCCAACTATGTTGGCTCTATTATTCGAGATTGTATTAGTTTTAAGGGTAGTTTTCGTAGTTTAATTTTTTTTGCATATTAGGCGTGAAGCCAACCAAGCTGCTCATTATTTAGCTAAATATGCTCTTAAGAATTTAGATTGCATATGGGTCGAAGAAACCCGCCTTATATTTCTGCAGTCTTGACATTTGATTTATTGTTAGACATTCGTTAATGAAATTGTCTTTAACGTCAAAAAAAAAAAACAAAGTATATATACAACGGAATTCAAAAGAAAAATATGTATAGACGGAAACATTTGTCTTTCCGCTAGTTATTAAATAAATACAGTAGTGATAAACTAAAAGTGATTATATGAGAAAGGATTTAGCAATAAATTTCTATTAGATTCTAGGGTGAAATACTTTTTTTGGTCCTTATAAATATTTCAAATTTTTGTTTTAGTGCCATTAAAATTTTTCTTCGACTTTTAGCGCAAAAAAAATTCCACCCACACTTTTAGTCCCTACATTTAAGTCAGGTCATGCGTAGCCTTCATATTTTTTATTGACATTTTGCAGGAATTTTTAGTATATTATAAGAATGTTTCTCATTTTTTTCTTCAACAAAGTATAAATTTTTACCAACAAAAAACAAAGTATAAATTTTTAAGCACCAAAAATATAAAACTTCGTATTTAATTCATGTTTTTATTGAAAAAGATTTTTATAATATTCTAAACGTTACTGCACAAAAAAAATTAGAAATTTTGAATGATACACATGAGTTTACCTAAATGTAGGGACCAAAAGTGGTGATGTAAAATTTTTGAAGGATTGAAAGTCGAAGAATTTTTTTTAAGGGATGAAAACAAAAAGTTAAAATATTTGTATGAACAAAAAAAATAATTTAACCCTAGATTCTAATTTTGAATTGTTAATCATTGAAATCTTTCACATAGTTGTTACCAAAGTCCTAGCGTGTTAGATTCTAACTTTGAATTGTCAATTTGGCATTAATCATTGAATTCTTTTACTGAGCTATTATCAATGTCCTAGTGTGTTATAATCCTAATCTCTAGGTGTTGAACCTTTTCATCTCAAAAGGAGTCTAACTTATAGGTTCAAATTGGCTCAACAAATGATACATATATACATTAAATCACATGATGGCTCAAAAAGACTCTAGGTACCATGCACTTTGCCTTAGTGTGTACATGATATAACTAATCAACAAATAGAGAAAAATTGTAAGTTTTATAAATGATAGTTACTTATTGTTGAACTTCTAGACAAGCTTCTACCTTCTTATGAACTTCAAAAACATGAGAATTCATTAATAATAAACAAGTGGATGAATTGCATAAAAGACACACATGGCCTAACTTAAAAACTAAAAATCATCTGAAAATAGGAGATACAATAAAGGATAACTACTAGGCTACACAAGGTGCCCAAATTACATGTAATCGCCTGATGGAGCATTCACCAGATCTAGCATAAATGACTTATGATCCTCCCCACATATTCTTTTTTCAAACTTAGCCAAATTTGTGTCATAAATTGTTCTTTTATAATTCACCGTCACATCACCTGCTCAAGTTGGAACTTGTTTGTAACAACCCAAAATTTTTGAGACATTAATTTATATAATTCTTGCGAAAATGGTGCATATTTTTTTTTAATAAAATTTTTTACACATTTTTTTTTAATCATAATAATAACTTAAAACTCCCTCGCTTCAAAGTAAAAAAAAAAAAAAGTTTCTCTTTGAACTTTCTAAATAATAAATTAGTACTGTTTTAAATCAAAATATATAATTCTTAAAAACAAGGCCCTTAGCCTTTCACTACTCAAAGACACACCTTAACTGGTCATAACTTTGGACGCTTGTGAGAACTCTCGCTAAGGCGCACCAAATGTCCACATCTCTTGAAGCCTCCAATTGTAAGTCGTTATTATTATCTGATTTTCAAATACGGAAAAAGGGTCAACTCCCAAACAACAACAAATATACAAATTATACACATATTTAACATGTATTTCAAGGCAAGCAAATAGTACAAATATTAATATAAACTACACAAAATGTCAACACCCAAAACACCAGTGGACTCGACAAATGCACGAAACCCTAAAAATTGACCTATATGCAACACAAATGATTCGGATATCACCTCCCTTATAGGGCAACAAAAAGTTCTTCGTAGATATTTGTGGGCCTCAACCAATTATGAACACTCCACCATGGCTCCAACCAATTATGGACACCAGATATCCCATGGGTCCCTACCAATTATGGGCACCAAAAGAAAACAGTGAGCCTCAACCAATTATGAGCACTCAAAAGAAAACGACAATCCCCAACCAATTATAGGCACTCAAGACTTCGGGTCCCAAGACTTCTTAATATTATATGCAACTATACCATCGACCCGTGCTAACGCACGGGTCATATAGAAGGTAATATTTGACGATAATAGGTAACAAAATTGTTTAGATGAATGTCATGATTGTCATATAGTAGTATTTCATAATATTAAGAAGCATAGACGTTGGTATTGTACCATAACATAATATTTGCATGACATCTTCCTTGGTACCGTAACGTAACATAATAGGTTAAGTATAGCGAGACGGGTTAACATTTATAAGTAAGAGATTAAGTTAAGTATAGCGAGACGGGTTAACAGTTATTCCTTTCCAAAAAAAAAATAGCATATAATTAGGAACATGATTTTATTTTACTTTACACAAACATTAAATGCAAAAGTGTGGAGGAAAAAATTAGCTTAAAATTACGTTAAGTATAGCGAGTCAGGTTAACATTTGTAAGTAAGAGATATAGCGACACGGGTTAACGGTTATTCCTTTCTAAAAAATTGCATCTAATTAGGAACATAATTTTATTTTACTTTAGATAAACATTAATTGCAAAAGTGTGGAGGAAAAAATTAGGTTAAAATTAGGTTAAGTATAGCGAGACGGGTTAACATTTATATAAGTAAGAAAGTGTGGAGAGAATAATTAGGTTAAAATGAGGTTAAGTATAACGAGACGGGTTAACGGTTATCAGTAAGAGATATAGCGAGACGGGTTAACGGTTATACTTTTCCAAAAAAATAGCATCTAATTAGGAACATTATTTTATTTTATTTTAATTTAGATAAA
>Ga0315915_1000033_pt1 | contig 86754 bp, 44 predicted proteins | sample MpolbnodulesMG_FD_207738 | JGI IMG/M metagenome (GOLD analysis project Ga0315915, IMG submission 207738) | Medicago polymorpha root nodule microbial communities from Los Angeles, California, United States - branched nodules | ecosystem: Host-associated > Plants > Roots > Nodule | place: USA... | reverse complement strand
ACTAGAAGGATAAACTCTCAGGATTAACTTCATTTTATTACAGTTTGGTTAAATAAGCTAAGAGCAACATATTTGTTATGTCGGCGATATTGGACTCAGAAATATTCTTATTTGATTTTGGATTAATAGAATTTTATGCGGTTATTAGTTTGTAAATGAACGTTAGATTTGAGAAATTTAATTACTCGTACCCATGTGTGTTTCCCTTCTAGTCGGTGGTGGTTGTTGTCTCCTCACTATGTCCTTGTGGCTTACTCTTTCTTTTTTCTATTTTTTTCAGATTCCCGAGCAGCTGAGTAGGAAGCTGCAAGTAGATCCGAAATTCATCATTTTCACTTTTTGGTAGGCCTCCTTGATGGATGGCTCTTTTGCTTATGTAAATATTCAGTCAATGTATCTGCAGCTATATGGAGTCTAGGAACGTCTCATTTTGAGTTGTACAAATATGTAAAAATGTCTTTTTGAGTTTCTGGTTGATGGAACAGGTTTATGGACATGATTCTTATCATTGGAAACGTTAAACATACTGGGGATACTCTGTCCAAATTTCTGTAAATATTATTTCGATGAAAATGGTTATGTGTAAATTATTCATTCGTCACTTGTTGAGTTTGGTCGTTAGGCTTGCCGGACGAAAATATATAAGTCTGTACGCCGGTCACGATTTTTGTTCTTGGGTCGTGACATGTACTTTCAACAGACTCAATATAGACAATTTCATATTTTTCATGTGCTTAAATCTATACAATACATCTATTAAACAAATATCAAACATTAACCTCTATTAAAATATAGACTTCATATAGGCTCTACAATTAACTCCACATGTTTGATATTTGTTTAACTCGATCAGACCATAAGCTATTTCAAACTCTTACTAACATTAAATCTTTTACATTAAATTTTGTATACACAATAGATACGCTGCAAGTGTACGATTATATCAGTTTGATTGTAAAAATGTTATCGAATTCATAGAGACAAATTACAAGTACCGCTATATGTCGTTTCTTTGTTTATATGAGGCTAGTTCAAAACAATGTTTGATTCACGTGTAAAATAAAATAAAATATTTTAATTCGATAATGGCAACTAGAGGCCAAAATGATGGTTTCCATCAACCTAGATCACTCATGTAAATTGCACTATTTATTTATAACAAGATCAAAAATTACTTGTAGAAAAATATTAAATTAGAGATATCATTTTGCTTTTGCAAAACGTTATCAAATTCTAACGCGTAATTCCTTACTTTCGTAGTGTTTAATTACGCCTCTAAAATTCCTTTTTAAAATTCAATAAGTTCTTAATTATTTAGAATAAAGTGCTTTCGCTACTTTATTTAATTAATAGCTTTAATTTTCTAAGTCGAATATCGTTTTTGATATTTCTATGTTCCTACTTTCGTAACAAAACTTTAAATTAAAAACAGTATTTTCAGAACAATAAATTCATTCTCGTTATAATCAAACAAGCGTTCAATTTATATGAGTTATGTCGATACGATGGTCCTCTCGTTTTGGACTCAATTAAAACTGTTCAAGTGTGATTAAACTATGCACTAAATTAAAAAGAAAACAAGTAAATAACAAAGGGACCAAAGTTGAATTAGATCACAATTTTAATTAAGATAAGAACACTGTATCAATATATTTGCACAACAATGGAACAATCATGCAACAACAATGATAACTCACGATTGGAATAGTGAACAGACACAATAACACGACATATATAATTTATGATAAAACAACTAAATTGGAAAAAGAATAAAGGGAAACTGCAACAATCTATATGCTCTGCAATTCGAAAAGATCGGCACGACACAATGGCGAATTCTTAGCAATAGTAATTCAATTAAATGGCCACACAACAATATGAAATCACAGTTTGAATTCAAGTAAATATGTGCATTAACAAAACACTTATAAATAATTGGGAAAAGCCATTAAATTGAAATTAAGGGGATAATAAGAAACTATAATTTTTAATTGAATCGAAAGGAAAATATTATGTAGAACGCTAAATAAAAATATGGTAGTCTAAGGTGAATACAAGTCTCTATGGATTTTTATAATCTAACTCCTGAATAGAAAAGTCTTTTATTGTGCAAAAAAATTGCTAAAGGTTGTTGGGTTGGTTAGCCCATCATAACTTCTTTTCATTTTCCTTCATTTTTTCTTTTTACACCCTAGGTTCTTGGAACACATTAAAATACCACCAGATACCATACAAAACACGACAAATGACCCTAAAACAAATGAAAATTAAGCTACTTAGACAATGTATTTTGCGTGTTATCAACAATACTCTAAAGTCTTCCAAGCCAAAACTATAAGTATCCTTTTTTAAAATATCAACTTACATATATTGATTATCACTTTGTGTATCTCAAGACTATTTACTTTAAACTTATTACAATATACTAGAAACTAGAAAATGTTTGCCATGATCACTAAAACTAAAATAATATCAAGGTTAACTCTCTAATAGAAAGATGACACAGACAAATACTTTAAACACACAAATATCATAAAGTGTATACTTTCTTGAGATAAGTAAAATTAGGCATCAAATAGCAATTAGAAAAAGTAATAAAATATCACAACAACATATTGCAAATAATTGATCAACTCATATTCATTTAAATACAATATTTAAGAAATCATTTAATCTATCATAGTAAACAGACATGGTTTAAATAAAATAAAATAATTAAACGCACATATCACATTCAATTGTTTCAAAATGAAGGGAAATAAACACAAACATTCATCATAATTTGTAGATCATAAAATAAAGCATATAAATTTAATTAGAGATAATTTACTATGTTCAATTGAATCAAATGAAACATGTTTCAAGAATATTCTTAAATCTATCAAACTTCACGAATATTGTTTTACTTTTTCTGCTATCATGTAAAACTAGTTTCATTAAATCATAAGAAAATAAATTTAAATATCAACAACTTATATAAGAGGAATTCATTCATTGGAGGAATGTTTATTCAGACAATATGTTGCTTGTTTTCATCAGTTTAGTAGACGAATCTTGTACTTTATTTGATGTAGTGATTTCCTTGAAGTTGATTGATTTAATACAAGTCTTTAAAAGCCCAAAAGTTTGTTGTCATGTTAGAGAGTAATGAAAGACTTTCCGTAAACAAAATAATATTTCTTAATGTTTAAAGTTGTTTTGAAAAATAATTTGAGAATTATTGTTTTTTCTTAATGGTTTTAACATACAACTTTCTAATTTTAGCTTGAGAACTTTGTGTGTAGTTGTTTTGGGAGAGAATAAATTTTAGACCTAAGTTTAAAGTGTGGTCGAGTAACCTACAACTTTGGTATTACCTGGATACTTTATCGAATACTTCTGAACAACAATTATAGAATACTAACTCCCTAGCTTTGATTCAACACACGAACATGTTATTCCAAGCATAAGAAATTGATGTTAATCATAAAGAGAGGGCCTCAAAGTATGTAAATCAATAAAACAATAACTTAACGAGTAAACCATCAAATTGGTCCCTGTATTTGTAGCAAATTTTTAAATTGGTCCCCGATTCTATTAATAACTCAAAATGGTCCTTGTCTTTGTTAAACGTTTCTCAGATTGCTCCATGACTCTATTAGTTGTTTTGTATTTTAAGTCGTTAATGTATCGAATAAAATCCAAAAAGCAGTATGCCATTAACCACTAAATAATATCCAAAAGACATTGAATCATTAACAGTTAAAATACAAAATAATTAATAGAGTCAGGTCCAATCTGAGAAACATCTGACAAAGACAGTGACCATTTTGAGTTATTAATAGAGTTAGGGACCAAATTGAAAATTTGATACAAAGACAAGTACCAATTTGATTGTTTACTTATAACTTAAGTAAGCCTTAATTAATTAAATAATGATATTATTGAGTAGTCAAGTACCAAGAAGCTTTAATACTTTAAAATAGTAATTTTGTCAATATAAAATTATAGACTAACTCGTTTTAAGATAGAAATTAAGCTGGTAACAATATATTAAGAAATCCAATACTATCTCTCATTCACAATAATTTATCAATATAAGAGTCAAATTAATGATTTTGATATATGTAGATTAGGGTTAAAAGTTAGAATTAATGATTTTAGGGTATCTAAAATATCAAATTATTTCTACAAACCACTAATCATACCAAAATAAATATATGTATATATAACTATAATCAATCATATGTTACTAGCAAGTTCATAAGCAAACAAAACTGAGATTCCTCCAATCTGAAATGCTCCAAGATTCGGCCAAGATTTTTCCAATAGTCTAACACCATGTCTCCTATTATTTGTTATCCTACCTCTATGGTAGTTGCACGTTGTTATTCATTAATTGATGCTATTTTTTTTTATCTTCCATTAGTGTCGACTTTTCCCGTTTCTCTTTATGTTTTCTAGCCTGCTGATTTTTTCATGTGTCCTGTGTTATCTTAGCTTTTCTCTTCTATCTCTTTGCATTTTGCTCCACTGTGTTGTCTCCATTTCCTTGCTACTTTGTCTCTTTCTTCTAGCCTTGAGATTCTTTCTATGATCTTTCTCTATCACCATGCCTCATCCTCATGTCAAGATTATAGTCCAATTTGATATTAATTTTCCTATCCTAGCTGGAATGTATATTAGGAATGAGCATGATTGGATCAAGTGTCTAGATTTCAGGTATGAAAACATGCCCATATTATGCATCAATTGTGGTATAATTTGACAGAACGACAAAAACCCTAACCAACATGGTTTCAAAGAACAAGCCAGTGGCGGAGCCCTTCATGGACTAGGGTGAGAAGCATTTTTTTCTGATGGAAACCAAGCTAAGTGAAGTGACTGTGATCCTAAATTTAGTTCTAAATTTCTTTGTGGTCCTATTGTAATTTTTTTTTTGTTGTAAATTGCTTAATGAACAATAGCAACAGCGCTAAAGGTAGTTTTGATATTTTGCATCATAATGATAACATCATTGATTTTTATGTTTTGGATTGCCTTAATAATTGTAATTGGTATGCTTCTGGGGTTTATGGTCACTCTAACCATCGTAAGAATTTTTTTACTCGTGAGCTTATTAATAATATTCATAACTAAATAATTAAGGGTATTCTAATCCAAATTAAAATTGCAAACTAATAAAAAAAAACTGAAAACCGCACAAAACCGAATAGGACTAGATGTCATTTTATGAAAATAGCTCGTACTGGATTGATTTTTTAAAAATCAAATCAAAACAAACCAAACCGCATACATGTATTTTAATATATATTTCCTTTTTTTCTCTAAGTATGATATATTATATTAAATTATTATTTTTTTCTTTACAATTATTTTAATACTACATATAACTTTAATTTAATATCTTTTGTTACTATTTCATATGTAACAATATTGGAAGCTCATCAAGTCACAATTTTGAATTCTTATGCTAATAGAAGACCCGACAAACCCATAATTCACAATTATATTTTTCACATTACTTTCATTGCTTTTGCTATTCGAGCGAGATTCTTTAGCGCTGAACATGATGAAGTGAATAAATGAAGAAGAGTGGAGGAGGAAGATGAATTATGCAAGGAGATGAGGTTTTAATAATCCCTTATTTTTGGGTTAGAGATGAACAAGAAGAAGTTTTTATATCGGCGAGTCAAACTTGCCAAATCACATCCTTAGTTTTTGCAAAGTTTGCCCAAATAAACTTTTTAAGAGGTTAGCATTTCCCTTTATAATTTTAGAGTTTCGCCAAATCCAAAATTATAGGATGATTTTTTTTATCTTTACCATGATCATACCTCCATCAAATGCCAACAAGTGCATGTGAGTCACTAGTTAAGGAACTACTATAAAATAATAAATTTTGTTTTAGAAACAACACTTTTTACATTTTATTAAGGGAAAAGTGCACTTTTAATATTTTTAAGAGTCTGACTACACAAGTATTTATTTCATTTCCTTAGTTGGTGTCCAAGAGTTTTTTTTTTAACATTTTCCATTATATTATTATGCCAATGTAAAAAAACATAATATAATCAAAATATAGAAATACAACTAAAAATTTTCAAATTAAAATACGAAATAAAAATGAAAGCTAATTTTTTTTTTAAGCAAAAAAAACATAAAAAAATAAAATAAAAGCTAATAAAACGAGCTATATATTCCCCCAGCATGAATTTGAATATAACTTGAACAAGTAATCATTTATAGTAATAAGACTCATAGTCATATCTTACCATATATGCATGCAACTAGCACTCATACATCAATCACATATTATTATTATTATTATGATTATCACGTTTGAGATGAAGAAAACTATAATCAAAGTTTGGTACAAAACTAGCAGAAGAAGGAGCAGCATCATCACCACCATCTCTATAAAACCCTTGATCAAAATCAAAACCATAACTATGACCATAACCATTGCTATTATGATTATTATTAACTAGAGGAAGTGGCATTGATGACAATGATGAAGAATGCTGTTGCATTAATGGAAAAGAAGGAGGCAAAGCAAGAGAAGAAGTGCGTCGAACAGAAGCAGGTTCACCTTCACTTTCACGGTAACGTTGAAGGTAAAATGTTAAAGGATGAACATAATCATCAAAACCAAGTTTCCCCATTGCCCATAGTATATCTTCTGCTGTAACTGTTTTCCTTTGTTCTCTTTGGCAACGATCGTTTGCTTCGGATGTTATGAAGCTTATGTATTCGGATACACATTCTTGAATGGTTTCTTTTGCATCGTCGGAGATTTTTGCATGCGACGGAAGAATCCGTCGCATTATACGAATCACGTTTGCTATTGGCATGTACTGGTCTTGTTCCCTTATTCCAGCCATTGATTCAAGTTACCTGAAATTAAATTCCCACAAAAATAGATTAAGAACATTTTATCAATATATAATTTGGAAAAACATAATTTCTTGTGATGCTTTTTCTTAAAAAAACATGTTTAGTGCATGTTTGAATTGAAGTTTAGTATGACCAAATCAAAACAGGTCAATGTAATTTACAGAAATTATATGCTTCACCAAAATTATGATGTCTCACTAACAAAATTAATTTTAAATCAAAGCTGCAAATAAATATTAGGCTTAAATATTGAAAGAACATCTCAAACTATGAATGTTTGTGGAGGATCACAATAAAATGTGGTTGATGTAGTTTCAATCTTGGTTGCAATGCAATGAAATGATAATTTAAAAAAAAATGGTATTACCACTCATATTAATTGTACTTCGGTTGTGGACTTCTCTTAAGAACAAAACATGATTTATAAACTATTATCTAAATATGATATTCACATAAGATGCATGCAAATGAAAAACATATATATCTCCTTTATACAAAAATAAAATAAAATGAATTTATAAGTTTTTTGTGGTGTGAGTTTTCAGCATTGTAAACACAAAAGACTATCAAAACCAAAAATAAAATCTAAAAATTATGGTATATGTATGGTTCAAACTTAATTTAATTAACTTCACCTTGCTATATATATCTTGCTAGTGAGGTTGTTGCTCTTAGAAAATGTTGATGAACAAATGTGTCTAATGAAGGAGAAGTGGTGCATGCATGTAAGGTAACAATAGTGAATAAGAAATGGACAGAAGGAGAGGAAAGGGTGGATGAGAATTGAGAAGAGAAGTGATGTGATGGTGGGTTTATTGAGGAAGACTTTGATTTGCATGTGGAATGGAAGAAGATTTATTATAGACACTGACATTTATCATCACGCGTTCAACTAAAGAACCAATGGGATACAAAAGAAACAACTAATACTCTTGAAAATCTCACTCTTCAACAATAAAGCTTTAATGCAGTTTGAATTTTGTTTAGATGACTCATTAATTTTGGTTTAGATGACCAATTTCCCACACTAATATTTACTGCTACAGTGCTACAAGCGTACAACTACTCTTTAACTTTTTAAATTTCTAAACCAACTCTTTTTTTTTTTTTTATATATATATAAATGAATTACAACGGATGGGTATGTTTCAAAAGATCAAATGCCAAATTATAAATTCAAGTGGGTTGAAAAACAAATGGTTGAGATTTTAATGATTTTATAGTTTAATTTATCTAGCAACACAAATTTTTTTTTTTAAAAAGTTAAACTAGCTATAACACCGAAATTGGTAATAAAGAGAACCCGACCTAAAATGATTCTGAAGCTTGTAAGCTCTTTCTGAATCTGATAATTCAAAGAGCGAGGTTTGTAAGTTCCCCTTAAATCTTATTTAGATTAATTAATTCAATATTAAACGCATATCAGAGTATAGAAACTCTTTAGAGTCAGATTCAAATATTCAGAGTACAATTGACTTAATATATAAGCGATTTAATTTTTTTTCCGTTGAGACTCAAAATTAAATACCTTTTCAATTCCTAGTCCCCTTTTGTCATAAAAATAAAATAAAATGAGAGCAGAAAAGATGCTGAATTTATTAGGAAATGCATAAGAAAAATATTCATTCACAAGCAAAATAAGTATTGATATGCAAATTAAGATTACAAGACCAAAACAAAAAATAAATGGCATTGTTCATTTGAGTCTGGTACCTCGAACCTTTCAAACCACATTTTATTATTATTGATATATTCTTTGTGAAACCACTTTGCGTCTTCATGTAATTTTTCTTTCTTTGTTACTTATGTGACTAGAATTATATCACAAGTTTTGAACCCTATAATGATTTATATGTTTGATTTCTTTTAGAGTTAGATTGATTAATGAAATACTTGTCATGATCTGAAACTAAGTTTGGGATTGATCTTTGAAATCAACAACATCTTAAGTTTGGGGTGGGTGCTAGTAGAGCTTGGTTATGAAAAGAAAAAAATGTAGAAAAAACATGAGGATGATGGTCTACAAAAAAAAAAAAAGATCCAATAAAACTTTGGTCTCTTAAAAAAGAGAGAATAAGAAGTTCATTAGTACCCATTTTCTTATTGAATAAAAGCTAATACCTTATAAACGTTGGATGTGACATATTTTGAATCAAAGCTACATGTCGTAAGAAAGTTTTTCAAATAGGAAATCTTTAACCTAAGCCACATTATAAGCTTGAAAAGACCTCCATATGTGTGTGAGGAAATATGTGCCTTAAATGACCGTTTAGAATTACTTCAATCTCGTAGCAAGGTACAATCACACGACGATTGTAGTGTGGCAAATACCTTGACCAGTCCCACTGGCTTTAGGAGGTACATACATGTATCTTGGAATTGTAAGTGGTTGAAAGTAAGAGTATCTTCTCTAAGTCTATCCCGCTTGCTTGAAAGTGGTAAGTTAGTCAAGCCTAGAAGTGGGTAGATTAATAGTCTGAGCACCATCTCCAAAAAGGTATGTTCCATCATCAAGTTCAAGTAAATTCTAACTTGTTATTTTATTGCTTAAAAACAAGCAACATTTTAAGTTTGGGGTTGTGATGATGTAATAACATATGATATTTTTAGTTATGTTTTTAGTTTTTTCTTTGCATTTGAAGGCAAATTAGAAGTCAATTAGAGGAGTTGTCACGGGTTTGAGGAACTTTTTGTATTGTTTTCATTCGAGTCGTAATAATTCAGTTTTATCATAAATCATGCAACTTCATAGGTGTTTTGAGTCTTTTTATTGTGAAATCATGTAAATCGATAAAATAATACATCAAGTGAGGGATCGAAGATTTGAAGATTGAATATCAATGGTTCTTAGAAGACATTTGAATACAATACAAAGTGAAGAATTTATTTCAAGTTCCAAGGCATTGCAAGATGGAAGAACGTTTGAAAAAGAGTCGAAAACTGCAAAATTCGCACATGAGGGGTTGTCTCATGCGCCCCTGCGCATGAGATAGCAATCCATGCGCCCTGCACATGGCAACTCCCAATACCTTCTCCCTTGGACCTTGAGCAAAGCGTTATTCTCTTCGAGCAAACTTCCTTTCCCTTCTTGCCTTGCTCAAGCTAATCAGATAATGTATTCTCTATTGCCTTCTTAGAGTCGGACTTGTGAATACTCTCCATTAGGACTCTTTTGTCAATACTATTTCCTTCTCGGTGCCTGCGAAGCAAACACGTAAAATTTGACTAAATTAGTCGAATAAAAAATAGTTGTTCACATTTAATCTATGAAAGTTTAGTAAAAAATTAAATCTTTTTCCCTAAAAATCAAATGAGTGGCATTTTAAAAATATAAACCTTAAATACGAGTGATTAAAATTTATTTATATTTTATAGCAAAACTCTGAAATCAAATTTATCTATAATTCATGTAGGAGTAAGAATTTTTGTAAAAAAATATGCATAAATATATTTATTATAATTACATTGGATAAAAAAAAGTATATTGCCTTAGTAAGTTATATTTAATTTTTAATCGAAATTACTTAAAAAAGTTAAGAAAAGAGAAGCGATGTTAAAGTAAAGTTTAAAAAAATAATATTGAAATGGACATTTCATACTTCCTTTGGAATAAAATATAAACATAAGTTTATCAAATTACACCTATTAAGAATGATCCCTTTTTGAGAAAATATCAAGAATGATTTTTGATCATATTTATAATCTATACAATTCAAAAACAAAAATGAAGTCTATTATCTAAGATATTGATCCTTCAAGACTAATAAATTGATCTATTGAAATTTTAAAGTAAAATTTTTCTTATAACTCGTTTTGAAGAGAGTAACAATGTTTATAAACATATGTATATTAATGAACTTCATTTGTCGCACAATAACTTTCGTATTTTAACAGTTAACCCGTATAAAAAATTATATAAGAAATTTGACCAAAAAAAAAAAGAGAAATGAAAGAAAGGTAATGAATATTTTTTTGTTTTTTTTAAGCTGTTTTAGTGGAGCCCTGTCCCAAAACCCGTAACCAAATTCCAGCAGAATTTACCAACTTCAATTGCGTTTTTCAAATTTGTTTCAAATCCGAATCATACGAAATTTGTATCCAAACCGAAGGGATTTGAGTGAAGAATCCAAAACTTCAACAACCACTCCATTCCAGGCTACACAGCAAAATATACGAGTCAAAAACCATGATCAGCCCTTACGAATTTTGAAAAAAATAAAATATATGCATTACCTTTCTTTCACCTTTCATTTTTTTTAGGAAAATGAAAGGTAACATTTTTTTTAGGAAAATGAAAGGTAATAATAATTTTTCTATTTTATCTTTATCAACAATTGATGTATTTTCATTATCATAAACCAAAATAAAAATAATAACTTGAGACAAATTCAAAGTGAGACTCATTTTGGAACAATTATTTAAAAATATGACCATCACGACGAGATAAAGAGAGCATTAATAATACTTAGTCAATCCTTCAAAAAAAAAATACTTAGTCAAAAAAAAATGTAAATGATTTTTTTTTACAAAAAAAATAGTAAATGATAAAAGTTATATTTTATTTTAAAGTCAAACTAGAGTTATATTTTATTTTCAAAATAAATGATTTAAAAAACATAAAATTATAACAAGTGATGTAAAAGTCAAATTAAAAAAATTCTTTCCAAAAACGCCACAATAACTCAAAACCATGACTATCAAATATGGCTCTTGAACGTAAATTTGCTTTTAAATCATCATGTTGTATAGATAGATTTGGTGATGCAGGGATAGCATCACCTAGAGTTAAATTCAAATAACGTTCAACAAAAAATATTTGATAGGTTTAAAATACACAGAGGGCATAATAGATTTTTGTTGAGTTTGATGAAGGAGGGATGAATGATTGACATGTATTTAACTACATACTCTTTACCGAGTTTTTGTGATCTTCCCAGTAGGTGCTACTCCAACCTTCTTCCAAATACTTCCATTTTTTATTTTCTTATATGTCAAGTATCACTCAATGCAGCAACATATTCATCTCCACTACAATTATTTTTGTAAGTTGTAACTGCAGCACCAGTGCCTCAACTAAACCCCTCAACAACTCACATATGAACCCGAAGTATATAACGCATCAACAAACTGTTGCATGAGATCAAAATTTCGGAACACATCAACCTCGATCAAGGAACACCCACAGACTGTGTTGGACATTTATACACGTCACGATCCACTCATAACTATTCACTAAATCCACTGTATCACAGGCAGTCGAGTGGATTCGTCAACAAAATCTAATATTGTCAACAAAATCACAAGCAATCATACACGTGACTTTAGAAGTCATAACGATTAAAGTCAAACGTTTTTTATGATCTGACTATTATAATTGTGTAAAAATTAACACGGACAGTGTATATTGATTTTAGTCAACTGAGTCTATCCCATGAAATAAAAGTACAAATAAGCAAAATGTTTCAAGTTTGGTTATAATAAGAACCTGTTCCAAATCAGAAGCTTCAAAGGTAGGAAGTCCCATTTCTTCAACAGCTACAAGAAAGTTCCTTACATTTTCAAAGTATTGATAAGCATATAATGCTGCTCCATCAGGAATAATAACAGAATCACAAGGGCCTCCAACCACCTAAAGATATATACAAATTCAATTATTGTCATAGATCATATATATGTAGAATCATTTTGTGAAATGAGAAACAATTTACCTTGAGCACTGCTCCAGGTTGAATTTTGTTGAGAGCATTGCAAAGGATAGATCCACTTCGCAAACCAATTCTAAAATCTTCTTCAGAAGGTTCAGCTGGCAAGTCTTTCCCTCCAACCAGTTAGGGAAAAATTGCAAGCAGGGATCATGAAGCTACTTCCAATTTCATCTAAAGATCAACTGGCAGATTTCTTTACTAAGCCTCTTCTTCCTCAACCTTTTGATCTACTCCTATCCAAGCTGGAAATGCTTGATATCTACCATGCCCATGCTTGTGGGGGACTATTAGAGAATGAAGAAAAGAAAGAAGAGTTAACTAGTTAGATTACTTGATGCACAAGTTACTATGTTTAGCTCAGTTTATAATTGTGATTAGCATGTAATTAAGAGCTTTGTACTCTTATAAATACTCCATGTACTTGTTAATTCATCTATGAGAAATGAGAGATTGTTCATTTTACACATTCCATCAAGTTGAATTCCAAGTAAAGAAAACTCACTTAATCCGAAGGAAGTTTAGGAGGACAACCATTGTTTGGGTCACAAGTCAACCACATTTTGATTACATGGATGGTAAACAAGGCAGTGGAGTCTCACATTATATGACTCCCAGTGAAACATTTGTTTGAGCATCTACAAACCTTTAAAAATTCTCTACACCATCTCTATGCTTGCAAAAAACAAAATGGTGGTGGATAAAATGGGAACTATAATACTCAACAATGATATAAAACTGCAAAATACTCTTAGCCTCTTATCATAATTGAGTTGAAATTAAGCAATGTAAATTTCCTTTTACTTTAAGTATATAAATTAAGATGAACATAGTGATACCTTTGATTGTATATATATCAATCATCCAATTATTCAATGACATGTCATATTTTTGTATTAATTTATTTAAAAATAAACTTAAATTTTGAATCAGTGTTGCCTAGAGGATATTGATACTCAACCAAACTTCTTATCAAAGAATATAATTTAAATAAAGCTAAATGAACCTTTGAATTGATTCATTGTTTGTGACCTTTGAGGAAAGTATCATACTAGTACCGCTCATAATGGATCACATTGCTTCCTCACAATAGTAGATAATTGCATGCGAATTATACCGGTATACATATCTCTTAAGATGAAAATCAAGTGTTCAAAATAATTTCATATAAGATTTTGCACTATGATTCAAAATAATTTATAACATTATTACATTGAAAATACTTACCATTTTCAAAGGACAACTAAAACAATTAATTCAAAAATATTACTCCCTCCGGTCACATTTATAAGCAAAAACTACTTTTTAGACCAAATACATTAAATATTCAATGAATCTAAAAAGTAGTTTTTTGCTTATAAATGTGACCGAAGTGAGTACTATACTGGTATGTTTGGTTAAGCGTCGTCATGAATTTAGAGCTCTTTCACCATAATTTTTAGAAGTTCATTTATAGGCGGTTAGAAACCATGTTTTCACAGTGATTTCGATGTTTTCAAATAGACATGTAGACATTCTTTTTTGCTGTTGTTGCTGTATAAGGCTAAAAACAAAGCAAGAGAAAAAGAAAAACAACAAAGACAAGAACAAAAACTATACTCTTTAGAAAAGAAAATTCCATCTTCATCGGTCTTTAGAAGATTCAAAAGATCTTCCAGTGGGGATGGATGAAGAGTAATGTCGTTATTAGACGATGCTCGAAACCCGCTCATTGGTTTCCTTCCCAAAGGTTGTGGCAAATTGTGACAGTTCTCTCCTTAATCAGCTCTTTAATGTCTTGATCAAAACATATATCATAAACATGAAATTTCAAGAAGGAACCTTTAATGAAGTTAATGCAATGAAGAGAATAACTAATCCATATTAACCCCTGATTTTTGGTTTATACAAAATAACTAATCCATGCTAATTTTGTATTTGATGCTTAGGTAAAAATTTTCATCATTGTGTTTAGAACTTCAAATGAGAATTATATTCTCTCTATTAAAATTATCTCAATTTTTTTCACTGTTACATATGAATTCTGAACCATCAAATTCAATCTCCTCTTATAATTTGTACCTTTATTTTTTCCTCTCTCTTGTTTGATGGTGGAGATGTAACAATCGAGAAAAATCCACCACCAAACAGAGAACTAAACATGCAGGAAATTTTTCTTATAAACTACTCTCTTCGGTCCTTAATATAAGAAGAAAAACCAAAAAACATCAAAACCAATACACTCATTAATTAGTGTAACTTTTTGAATATTTTTACAAATATATCCTCATAAAAAATTGTGAAACATTAAATGCACTCACTAATATTAAAAAGACAAACATTAAATAAGGGGTAGAAAAGTCTTTTAAACAATAATTACACCTTAAAAGTTATGATATTTTCTTATAAATAGGACCTACAAATTTTTTGAAAATTTTCTTATATAGAGGACAATACTTTAGTGGGGTGCGTAAATACCTATACTACACATATAATTATTTATCTATTGTTCCCTTTATTTCACAGTGAACATTAAGACAAATATATAATTAAAATAGAGAAAAGTAATTTTACTAAAGAACCCTTATCAAATATTGATTTATTCAAAAAAATTTTGGATGAAAATTGACTATTCAATATTAGAATATTTGTAAATTGGAACACTATATTGAATATGCCAACGGTTATATTTTGGTTGAAAATAAGACATGCATAATGATATGACCAAAGTTCCACTCATTTTACAACCAAAAAACAAAAAATGTCATACATGCAAATATCTCAAAAGTTCTACGACGCATTCAAGCAATGCAGCTTCACCCACAAATCCCCACACATTGCTCGCAAACTTCACGCTCAACTCATTCTCTCCGGTTTAGACTCTTCCCTTTTCTTGCTCAACAATCTTCTCCACATGTACTCCAACTGCGGCTTAACACATGATGCTTTTCAAGTTTTTCAAGAGACCCATCATCGTAATATTTTTACTTGGAACACAATGATTCGTGCTTTGGTTAGTTCCGGTCGAATGAGTGATGCAGAGAAGCTGTTTGATGAAATGCCTGTCAGAGTTAAGGATTCTGTTTCGTGGACTACGATGATATCCGGTTATAGTCAAAATGGTTTTCATTCACGTAGTATTGAGATTTTTAGTTTAATGCTTCGGGAATCGAATGATGGAGGGAAAATTTACGACCCCTTTTCGTTTACGAGTGTAATGAAAGCTTGTGGATCGCTTGGAGATAGTCGGTTGGCTATTCAGTTACATGGTTTGGTTAGCAAGTTAGGTTTTGGGAGGGAAACTTGTATTCAGAATTCGGTTGTTGGTATGTATGTTAAGTGTGGAGATGTTGATTTGGCTGAGATGGTTTTCTTTGAGATCGAGAGACCGAGTTTGTTTTGTTGGAATAGTATGATTTATGGTTATTCTCAAATGTATGGACCTTATAAAGCTCTTCAGATATTCAATCGAATGCCTGAACGTGATGAGGTTTCTTGGAATACGTTGATCTCGATTTTCTCTCAACATGGTTTTGGGGTTCATTGTCTTGCCATGTTTGTGGAGATGTGTAATCAGGGATTTAGCCCGAATTTTATGACTTATGCCAGTGTACTTAGTGCATGTGCTAGCATTTTTTATTTCAAATGGGGTGCTCATTTGCATGCTCGGATTCTTCGCATGGAACATAGCTTGGATTTGGTTTTGGGTAATGGTCTTATAGATATGTATGCCAAGTGTGGATGCTTAGATTTGGCTAAGTGTGTGTTTAGGAGTTTAAGGGAACGTGATCATGTTTCATGGAATTCTTTGATCACTGGTGTGGTGCATTTTGGCCTTGGCGAAGATGCTTTGATATTGTTTAACCAAATGAGACGAAGTTCTATAGTGTTGGATGAATTTATTCTCCCCACCATTCTTGGGGTTTGTTCAGGTCCAGATTATGCTTCTACCGGGGAACTACTACATGGATATACAATCAAAAGCGGGATGGGTTCCTCGGCTCCTGTAGGGAATGCAATCATTACAATGTATGCAAAGTGTGGAGATACTGACAAAGCTGATCTCGTGTTTAGATTAATGCCGCTTAGGAATACCATATCATGGACCGCCATGATCACTGCATTCTCTCGAAGCAGAGACATCGGAAATGCCCGAGGATATTTTGATATGATGCCTGAACGGAATATCGTAACTTGGAACTCCATGTTAAGCACATATGTTCAAAATGGCTTCTCTGAAGAAGGTCTCAAGCTGTATGTTTCAATGAGGAGCAACGGAGTCCAACCAGATTGGATCACATTCACAACTTCAATCCGGGCATGCGCTGATTTGGCTATAGTTAAACTTGGAATGCAAGTTGTAACTCATGCTACAAAGTTTGGACTCAGTTTAAACGTTTCTGTTGCAAATAGTATTGTTACCATGTATTCAAGATGTGGACTAATCAAAGAAGCAAAGAATACTTTCGACTCAATAGATGACAAAGACTTGATTTCCTGGAATGCTATGCTTGCAGCATTTGCTCAAAATGGTTTAGGTATGAAAGTAATTGATACTTTTGAGGATATGTTGAAGACAAAATGTAAACCCAATCATATTAGCTATGTTTCTGTTTTATCCGGTTGCAGCCACATGGGGCTTGTAGCTGAAGGCAAACATTACTTCGATTCGATGACTCGAGTTTTCGGCATTTCTCCGACAAACGAGCACTTTTCTTGTATGGTAGATCTGCTTGGACGAGCAGGGTTACTAGAACAAGCCAAGGATTTGATAGAAGGAATGCCTTTTAAGCCAAACGCCACTGTTTGGAGTGCGCTACTAGGATCATGCCGAGTCCATCATGATTTGAGGCTAGCAGAAACTGCTGCAAAGAAGTTGATGGAATTAGACGTTGAAGGTTCCGAAGGTTACGTCCTTTTAGCAAATATGTATAGTGAATCAGGAGAATTAGACAATGTTGCTGATATGAGAAAACTTATGAAAGTGAAAGGAATTCGAACGAGTCGGGGTTGTAGCTGGATAGAGGTTGATAACAGAGTGCATATTTTTACTGTAGATGAAACCAGTCATCCACAGATAAAGGAAGTTTATTTAAAACTGGAGGAGATGATGAAGATGATAGAAGATACTGGAAAATATATTAGTGTAGAATCTTCTGTTCACAGGAGTAAAAGATATCACAGTGAAAAGCTTGCTTTTGCTTTTGGGTTGCTTAATATACCATCTTGGATGCCAATACATGTAATGAAGAATCTCCGAGTATGCGATGACTGTCACTTGGTAATAAAGCTTCTGTCTTTAGTTACCTCAAGGGAACTTATCATGAGAGATGGATATAGATTTCATCATTTCAAAGATGGGATTTGCTCCTGTAAGGACTATTGGTAATCTGTGGTATGCATTCAATATCTGTTTCCTCTTCCATTACTTTTGCCTCATCGTTTTCTATTTGACTTTCCTTCTCAAAAGATGGTAATCAATATGTGGAAAAAGAAAATTCAAGGGTTGTGAAATGAGGATCCCTTTGATTGAATATAATTGTTTGGTTATAAAATGAGGATGCTCTATCGAGAGTCTCACATTAGATGTGATATGGTTTAGAATAATATTTATGAGAGACATCCTTCACCTTATAAGATGATATTATAGGGTTGAGTTAATCCCAACCAAAATTCAAAGATAGTATCAGTGTCTTTCCAAAATTTGTTGGGTCACCCACTATTAGGCCACTCAAGTCACACTCCAAATCAGAGACGGATTTAGATGTACTAAATGGGGGCAACTACCCCCACAGACTTAATTTTTTGTTTACAAATAATTAGATTGTTTTAATCTCGCTCCCACTACAAATCGTGTTGGTTATAAATAAATATGAATGGTAGCTAAGTTTTGTCAAGCTTCGTTGTTCTGGTGTTTAATGCATTTTTTTCCCTGCTGTTGGATCTGGATTATAAGTTTGTAACCTCTACCCAAAGAGACCAATCTACTTAAAACACCAAACCAGCATGCTTCTTTGCTGCACCGTCGTTAGAGGGATACACACAGAACTAAGTTAACCTGCCAGGGAGAGCTAGACAAGTGAAAAGTACTGGAAGTTCCTTCTGTGTGCTTCTTGGATTACCTCTTGTGGTTGTGGTAATTACTTTCATACTCGAATGATTATATTTGATTGTCAATTCATTTATTCAGATTTCTCAGGAAATGTTTTGAATCAGTTCAAAAATCATCATATAGGCAAGGCTAATTCATTTATTCAGGAACTTTATGTCATAATCCTTTTTTATTACTTACCCCCATAAAAAAAATATATAGGCAAGTGGCATTAACTTATTACACAATGTGCTTCAATATCCAAATTGAATGGAAGCGGTATTTTGTTACAAATCATGGATGGGAGACCAATTGACATGTAGCCAAAGGCACAATTGCTTTCCATGCAATAGCTGTTTACACTAATTTACCATAAAATGAAGGTAATAAACTGTCTTCTTTCTAGCTTTTGTGCTGCTGTATCAATTACTAAAGTGAATGTCCGAAAACCCCAGATTTCTCAGAAATATAAATATTATAACAGTTAGTATTCTAAGTGCATGGAAAGTGAATTTGAGAAAGTTCATTTCACCGATGAGAATCAAATTAGTGAAGTGAGTGAACCACGCCATTTTATGCGCATTGTTGGTCAGCATGGAGATATGGAGAAGCAACTGGTGAAAAGGATAAGCTAAAAAGGGTCAGCTTTTGTAATTCTTGTAGCATTTTCCTAAAGCCAATAATAAATGTCAGCTTTATTAATGCACTAGGGAATTTTCCTATGTTTTCTTTGTCTAAAATTTATGATTTTATGCTAAGAGTTCAGAATTATAAAACCTCACAGAACTCTTGAGTAAAAATAAAGAATTTGTTGGTGTTAGAAGCAAATGTTGGAGTATATGGTTTACATGGATATGCAGAGTATATTGGAGGAGTATTTTGTTTGGCAGTGATTGTTCAGTTTTGGTCATGATTTGATGATTTGATCTCGCTTTGAAGATGATTATGTGTAGGTAAAGTTGGGGTTGCCTAAGTTGCTGTCATATTAGTGCTGGTGTTTAGTCTCAAGCTAATAGTTAACTAACCATAAATCTGGCACATGTATGACCGTGTGCTTGCTTGTGGCACTATCTTCTGCTGTTATAAAATTTAGGCGTATGATATCAAATGGTTATTAACAGCTCTAAGTATAAATACAAAGATTAGTCTCGAAATTTCAGCTCATATGGTAAAAGATTGCAGGGTCATTTGATAAGTAGGGCACGGGTTCGAATCCGTAATTTTCCACTTCTCAGCACTTAGGGTACGTGAGTTTCGCTGCTAAGGTATATTTTACAGTTCTCTTTCTAGAGCAAGAACTCATTTATTTTAGTAGATCACTACACAATGGCCATTACGACATCTAAGATTAACCCTTGTAACTTTTGGACAATCTTTACCTGTTTTACAAGGATTGTAATGAAGCTTAATAAAAGAACAATTAGATATTATCATTTCAATTAGGGGTCATTTGAAGTTTGATCCCTGAACTTACTTATCTTTTCAAACAGCCACTGGAGTTACTAATCACTTAAAATTTGGTCTCTGAGGTCATAATCTCGCTGAGGTGGCAATGATTAGCTGACGTGTTTGGTGTTAATTGGGATAAGTGGTTGTTGACTAATATTGTTTGACTTGAATGGAAAAAAATGACCATAAGAAAACCAGAACACGATGAAAGGACTATTTTGCCCTCATATTCTACCTCCCTCTACCTTTTCTCTCCCTCCTTTCACCACAACAGCCACCAAGCCACCACCAGCAAATCATTTCACCACATTCATCTCACATAATTCCATTTATTCACACATACACCACCATGGCAACTTCACTTCCCTAATCACCACCACCACCACCACTTCAAGATAGAGATGTAATCGTCACCGGCTCCTCCTGCGGAATCGACAAAGAGATCTCACTTCACCTTGCGTTACTCGACGCCCGATTCTTCATCAACTACGCTTCCAACTCCAACCTCGCCGACTCCGTCACCGCCGAGATCAACACCAACCAAACCATAACACGAGCCATCACTGTTCGCACCGACATATCCGATTCATAAGGTGTAAAATCTCTCTTCGACTCAGCGCGAAGAAGCCTTTAACACAACGGTTGAAACGTTTGATCTGATCATGAACATGAAAGCAGGAGGGAGAAATCTAGAAATTGAAATTGAAAGCTGAGATTTTAATAAACCTAGAAATTCGGGATTTTGAGAAACCCATATATTTCACGTTGATGTTGGCGAAGGTTATGGAGAAGAAGGTTATGAATTTGAGAAGAAGAAGATTGCGATGTTTGCTCTGGAGATTTGGTAGAGAACTCTGCTCTAGAGGGATGTAACTTGAGGAGTTAATTATGTTGCCTTCAGTTTTTTCTTTACCATTTTGTTCTGCTTGTGATGGTGTGAAGATGATAAAGAACGTCATCAGGGGTAAAAGGGGCATTTCACATTTTTATGAGAAGTCTAGGGCCGTTCACACCAAGTTTTGCTGAGTCAAACTGCCAACTCATCAGATTAGTGGCGTGGCAGCCATTACGTGGGTTGAGGGACCAAATTTTAAGTGATTATTAATTATCGTGGCTATTTGAAAAGATTAGTAAGTTAAGGGACCACATTTCTTGACCCGGGACTAAAGGTATAAATAAGCCTTTCATGAAATATGGAAAGATATAAAATCAGAACATAAACCAATTTATGAGTTTCAACCATATTTTCTGTATCAAAAAAATAATAAATGATTTGATCTTTTATCTATACTATACATAAAGAAAATAACATATTTTGGCTTTTATGGGTTGTTTTTTTCTTTCCAAAATTACCCTCGACTTTCAATACAAATAGCACACATATAACAAATAGATAAAAGTAAATTCAAATATTAAAATAAAAGTGTAACAAACACGATATAAGTATGTATATATATATCCAGTTTTTTTTTCATTTATCCTTTAAAAAGTGTAACAAACTAGATGAGTATTAAAGATTGTTGGTGTCATTGAAAAAATAAGAATTTAATTTTTTGTTTTGTTATATTGTTGATGTCATTGAAATAGATAATCATGATTAGTTTGGTTTGTTATAATTTGAAAGAAACAAACATTTATATTTTTAGTTTTAATACAAATTTCACAAAAAAACAGTGTTCATAATTTTCAAACGTTAGTGTAATAAAAAGAGTGGAAAGATACGTGTCTACCTTTTCACTAGTACTGTATAATGGTCATGGTCGTATAAAATAATTTAAGAGTTTAAGCATTATGAAATTTTAACAACCCTTCACAAATTCAAATTCATTACTATGTGAATCTTAAATATATAAATGTGTTATTTTTGTCCCTTCTAAAAACTTAGGATGGAGATAATATAATAAACTTAATATTCCTAAGAATTTAATATTATTTAACTAATTTTTCTTTCTTTTTTTTTTTCCATTAAAAAATGGTCCTTGCTTTTTAACCGTGATAGTAAAAGAAAAAAGTTACATATTTTATACCATGGTAAAGTTATGTTCGAATATAATGCACCATTGGAGTGAGAACATATTTATTAACAAGTAACACGTATGGTATGTAGGATGAATATACTTTTTGATTAAATCATTGTGTCATAAATAATGCATATTTAAAAAAAAGTAGTGTTAACTTATGCTCTTAGGGCACATGTTAAGAAACCCAAAAGAAGAAATATTTCCTAAAATTTTGTGCATTTAATTAATTAAAAAGTTAAAGAGTAAATGCAATGCACACAGTTCAATAAATTATTTCTATATTTGAATCATTAACTTGTGCTTTGAGGGCACAAGTTAACATTTCCCTTAAAAAAATTCATTGAACCAGTATATAAAGTTTCTAATTATTGTAATTTGTGCGATGTATAAGTATAAATGAGGACATGTCACATGTATAAGATGTCTATGTGAATCATAAGTAAATTTTGTTGTAGGATAATTAAAGAGTTAATCATGTTCACAAAAACCAACATCATATGGGAAAAAAAATTTCCATCCCATTATTTGTTTTTCTATACGATGTCATACTTGACAAAAATAAAAGTGAACAATAAAGGTTGTCACATAAGCGGTGTTCGTCTTGCTTTGATCTCCAAAATGTCTCATTTTCTTGCACTGTAGCCATAGTTTGTGGATCAATTAGTATCTTTACAATGATTTTAAATTCTTGTCGCGGATGTCACTGTGGTCGTTGTGATAGCCGTCATTATGGACGCTGCAACACAAATTGCGACATGAAATAATTATACATTTACTCACCATAGAAATGGTGAAGTTTATTCTACATTAGATGGCACTCTCGTGCTTCGCACGGATCAATGATGAACACAATATACGAGCATAGTAAATTAAAAACAGGTTAAATATAAAATAGTTGAAACTTGATTACAACAATAATAACATTCATTAACGAACATTTACAAACACTTCTTTGTAAACTACATTAGATGTAATTTACATCTAATGTAGTAATGAAGTTCAAGTTTTGGCCGAATCCTTTTATTGTGTAGCTAAAAAAGTGAAATCAAAGAAGACAAACCCTCTTGTTATTAATACTTGCAACTTTTATGTCTAGATGTATAGTCTTTTTTGCAAACTTGAAATATGGTCATTTTTCTAACTAAAGTCAAATTCTACCATATAGCTTTTATGTATAGGGTGGCAATAATGGTGCATAGAAGTGCACATATCTATGTCTATATGTTACCTTTATGTATAAGGTGCAACAAAATCATTGTTTTCTTGTCTAGGCTAACAAAATCTTTTTGTAAACTTGAAATATTGTCATAGAAGAAACTTTAATACAAATGACATGGTTTGATTGCTGGATATCATCAATGGCTAGAAATTTCACATGGCCTTGCATTTTGGCACCCATGTGAGGGCATTTTAGTAAAAAAAACATGCGCAAACCTTGGGGTTTTTTTAAGGCTTGGGTGCAACACTTCTTTACATTCGTATATAATAAGATAAGATAAGATATATTCCTCGAGAAAATCCTACGATCCTTCCATTCCTATCAACTTTCACTCCTCCTCCATTTTTTTTTTTGTTTATGGAAAGACTACTTCTCCATTTCTAACAGTCTATTTATCCCTATGGATTAATTAATTAGTCTATCAATCCAAGAATGTCTCAAATAAAATCTAACAATACATGTCCTATTTTTGTTATATCATCTAAAATGTTTCAGATTCATTTGTAAAAATTGAATCCAATCTCACATACTCATATTCGCTATGTCTCAACACATTTCAATGGTATATACCTTAAATTTTAAAAACTATTTTTATACACATTTGTAGTCCTCTTTCTTTCAATCACACTTTGGCACCCTCGTATTGTTTCAGTTTGTAACACAATACATACATGTCCTCAAATTAATATTATATAAACTAATATAGTCTAACATTTGCTAAATTGATACGATATATCTTCAAACGTTTCTAAAATAAAGAACTTCAAACAAAACTTAATCATGTTGAATATGTTCAGGGTATCCAAATCCATCTCACAATATTGTGAATTTATTTTTTGTAGTTTACCTTAATAAAAAAATAAAAAAATATTATCAACAATATTTTATTCATTATCAAAAAAATTATTGCAATTTTTCAAATAATTCTTAATATAGTAAAAAAATCCAATTATAGTAAACTAAAACAAATAAATATTTGCATTGAAAAATATCAGTTACCCTTAAAGCTATTATTTTACTTTTACTCTTCCTTCACAAAACAACATTACAGAAAAAAATAGTTACATTCTTTTTTTCACAAAAAACAATAGTTACAGGTATCATTATTAATATCATTATTAATACTAATCGATCAAAGCTTAAATTTGAAAAATCTGTTACTCTTATTCTTTTTAAGGAAAAAAATACTTACTCTTAAAATCCTCTGTTTTTGTTCTGAACTTGATTAAAAAAAATAGTTACACCTTTTTTACAGCAAAAACAATAGGTACATATTTGGTATCATTAAATTGATTGATCAAAACTTAAATTTGAAAATGCAGTTACTCTTTTTTTATGAAAAAAATAGTTACTCTTAAAAATCCTTTATTTCAGTTTTGAACTTGATTCAGAAAACAATAATTACAAATTCCATATAATTACTAATAGTTGAAACATTATTTTTATAAATCACTTAATTTCAATACTATATAATCATAGTAACTCATTATCTATAAATCTAAATAGAGTGTCATCCATTTACTTTGATGAATGAAAAGAATCCTTACACGACCAAATGATATTATCATATGGTCATCCGATCTCTTCACGTGCTAACAAAGGATAGATTTATTAAAATATTTTTTTACATGAAACAAGCATGAGAAAATATTTTTTTCTCTTGTACTTTGTTATCATCAATACCGAAATTGAGAAATATTGTTCTTAAGCCATTTTGGTTCAGCATGTAATGTATATAGATGAACAAAATGTAGTGTATATATTTAAGATTTCATTTCAACATAATTATTAAAGTGATTATTATAGGACTGGATTTGCAGGCCATGGTGATATCTCCAAATTTATGAGATACGAAGATACTATAAATAAAAATCTTAGTTGCCTTATTTCATTTCCTTGAAATTAGGATAGAAAAAAGAAGAAGAAGACGAATAAGAGTAATAAGAACAAAACAATAATTTAGTGCATGCACAATAACTAAATCACAACAAGTGTAATATTTTTTTTATAAGTTAAGAGCAAAGTGACATTAAAAAGAATAGCGTCCAACTAAGTTGGTATCTTACTTGAATCTTTCGTCAAATGTTCATATATATTATTAAAAAAAAGGTAAAAAAAATTACATAAAAATTGGGGGGACATAAAACCTGACCCAATCAACTAATGTGAATCAACCTTAACGGATTCAAGCATAAGGTATATCATACAATTCTCTTGCTAAAGCAAGAACTTATCCAAAAATCAGTACACAGTGGCCATTACGACACCTAAGATTAACCCCTGAAACTTTTGGACAATCTTTATCTCTTTTACAAGGATTGTCATGAAACCCAATGAAAGAGCAATTGGATACTATCATTTCAAGAAATATGGAAAGAAATAGAATCATAACATAAACCAACTTACGAGTTTCAACCATATTTTTCCTTATTTGGATCAAAAAAATAGTAAATGATTTGATCTCTTTATAGTGTATAAAGTTCATGGTCGTATAAATAAAATTAAAGAGTTTAAGCATTATGAAATTTTAAAAACCCTTCACAAATTAAAATTCATTATTAAGTGTGTTTTAAACGTATCAATGTGTTATTTTTGTCCCTTCTGAAAACTTAGGAAGGAGATCATATAATAAACTTAATATTTCTAAGTATTTAATATTATTTACCTAATTTTTCATTATTTTTTTCCTGTAAAATTTTTTCTTACTTTTTAACCTTTCGTGATAGTAAAGGGAAAAAATTATTTTGTACACATGTTTACTAATGTTTTTGGTAAACAAGAAGACTAGTTTTAAAAGTCACTTGTAGGATCAAACTAGAAATTGTACAAAGTCTTTCCATAAAATGCATGAGTGTTCATCATTTTCTTTAAGTTTGAATATGAAGAAGATGAAGATAGAAGTTTGATTCGACATAATCAAATGATTTTGAAAATAAACTTAAGCTTTAATTATAAAATCAAGAAAGTCTAAACGAAATAAAATTGCATTGCATTAATGGAAATGGTTCATGAAATCATGTTATATACATTCTGACTCTTTTCTCTATGTGTGCTTGGATAATTCGAGTTTAAGAACTTGTGATAATAATTTGTGACCGTTTTTTCCTATGAAAAACTACTATATATATACATAAAAAAATAACCAACAAACCAACGGTCCTAAACTAAATCTCTTCGACAAACTTGACTTAATTTCCACGTGTCTAGACCTTGAATCTTTTCTCTTCAATGAGGATATCAAATCCTCTTAGTTGAAATCAAGCATCTTGTTGAAACTGTCCTATCTCTTCAATGAGGATATTAAATCCTCTTAGTCGAAATCAAGCATCTTGTTGAAACTGTCCTATCAAAATCCTTATTTTCTGTCTTGTACTTAAAGCATTTCATGGTCTTGATAATCAATTAGCATGTCGAATTATACACTTAAAAATACAAGCTAACAATACCTTGGTAAAGTTATGTCCAAATATAATGCACCGTTGGAGTGAGAACATATTTATGAACAAATAGCACGTATGGTAGGATCAATATACTTTTTGATTAAATAATTGGATCATAAATAATGCATATTTAAACAATTTTATTGTATAATCTATTCCACTTTCTTATTTTTTAATCAAAGGATTTTATTCCACTTTCTTATTCACATCGATTATTTGAATCATATTTCTTTCAAAAAAAATTATTTGGATCCTAATTGTTCTCAAAATTTGGATCCTAATTGTTCTCAAAATGATCAATACTAGATGATAACTCCCACGTTGCGTGGAAAATTTATTAGAAAGAATTAAAACGTAATAAAGTTTCTAATTATTGCAATTTGTGTGATATATATAATTAAATAGCTTTAAAAAAGTATAATTAAATAAGGACATGTATAATAACAATCATAGGTGAATGTATGTGTGAGTCATAAGTCAATTTTCTTGTAGGATAATTAAAGAGTTAATCATATTCACAAAAACCAACACCATACGGAAAAAAATTCCATCTCAATAGCTCTTTGTCTACGAGACCACAACAAGTCCCATTGCAAACCAAATTAATTTTGAAGTAAATACAACGAAAGCATTAATACTCCCTCTGGTCCTATTTATAAGAAAAAGTTAACTTTTTAGATTCATTGAATAATTGATGTATCTTGTCTAGAATATATATCAAATGCATTATTTATACAATGAATCAAAAAAGTCAAATGTTTCTTATAAATAAGACCGGAGGGATATGTAGATTGTTCTAAAAGAAAATGTCATACTTGTCAGAAAAAAATTAAACAATAAAGGTTGTCACAGAAGCGGTGTTCGTCTTGCATCGATCTCCCAAATGTCTCATTTTCTTGCACGGTAACTATAGTTTGTGGATCAATTATCATGATTTTAAATTCTTGTTGCGGAGGTCGTTTTGGTCATTGTAATTAGGGTGACAAAATGGATGGATTTGATGATACTATTGTTTCGCTGCTAAGCTCTTTAGATAAAATAAGTTCAAATGTTAGTTTTAACAATATCCTTTACCTAGTGCCCCGGGGCACTAGTTAAGGAAAAAAAGAAATATTTGTATTGAAAACATCATTCTCTACACTTTTTAAATTTTGATTACACAAATTCCAAGATACTTATACTATATTTGGTTTTCTTAACCAGTGCTCCGGGGCACTAGTTAACATTTTCCAAGAAAAATATAATATTCTTTACCTTATTGATCATTGAAATTATATCTTCTATTAGGCAAATCTCTGCTGATTTGTTGATTTTCTTTAAATATCTTCAACAATGTCCTTTACTACCTTACTGTTGATGCTTTAAAATCACAAATTAAGAAAATCAATGTAGCAATATTCTCTTGGAAAGTGTGTATTCAACTTCTTTTAAAGTTTTAAAATTTGTTCCTCCCTCTGTTCCTTAATGTAGGCATCCATTGCATTTTTCACATTTCTTAAGAAAAGTTGTCAGTGTAATTAATGTGTCTGTTTTGTGTGTTAATATTACCAAATTATCCTTTGTTTGTATGTGTATAAAATTTGACTTTTCATATTTCAAGATAAGTTAGTAGTATTAATTAGGGGTATGTTTGGGAAAAAAATAATAAACGCATCAAGTAATTGGAAAAGGGTTTACATTTAGGGACAAAAATAAAGTCAAATGGGTGCTTAGATATAGGGACGGTGGGAGTACTATTTTTGAATAAAAAGTAAACTCGAGCCAGAATAATAAATTATTTATTGAATAAAAAGTCAAGTTTGTCCCTAAACTATCACCATCTCATCAATTTCGTCCTTAAACTAATAAAATCACCTAAAATGTTTTTTTGAAAGGAAAATCTACTAAAATCTTCATCAACTATTTTCCAATTCAACTATTTAGTTGTTCAATCAATTTAGCAACTACATTGATGTATTTTTCAAAGTTTAGGGACATTTTGTTAATTTTAATAGTTTTAGGACTAAACTGATAACAAAGTTATAGTTTAATAATAAAATTGATTGTTAACTCGCTATTTATTCATTTATTTCATATAAAATATTATTATTTATAAGATAGATGCTCAAGCATAAGTAATAAATTATTAATAAGATACTTTGGTTTAAAAACATTAAAAATAAAGAGTGATTTCTATTCTCTTTTTTGGTTTCATTTTCCCTTACTTAACTAAAATCCAGAAAAGAATCATACACGTTTGAGGTTGTCAAAGCCAGGTGGTGATAAACAGCAAAACTAACGAGTTCAAGAGTAAGCAGTAGCAGCAGAAGATGGTGTTCAACCGCCAAAACATCCTCCTTATATCTTTTCTGTTAACAATAACAACAACATTAACATTAACATATGTTGAAGCATCCTCAGAATCAAACATAATATCACGTTTCCAACAATACCTACAAACTAGAACAGACCATCCAACACCAAACTACACTCAATCTACCAATTTCCTAACAACACAAGCCAACTCCCTCTCACTTCAATCCCAAACCATCGAATTTGTATCCGGAAAGCCACTAATCCTTCTCAAATGGACAGGAACAAATCCAAACCTTCCATCCATTATGCTCTACTCTCACACTGATGTTGTCCCTGCCGAGCACGACAAGTGGGATCATCATCCTTTCAAGGCCCGTGTGGATGATGAAGGAAGGATTTATGCAAGAGGGTCACAGGATATGAAGTGTGTTGGTATGCAGTATCTTGAAGCTGTTAGGAATCTTAAAGGATGGGATTTTCAGCCTAAGAGGACTGTTTATTTGGTTTATGCTCCTGATGAGGAGGTTGGTGGACATGATGGTGCTGAGAAGTTTTCTCTTTCAAAGGTTTTTCCGGAATTGAATGTTGGTGTAGTGCTTGATGAAGGTACACTAAACATTGTATCTTATCTCTATCTATTCAATTCAAAGAAATGTAGTGTGTGAGTTTTAAGGTAATGTTTGTCACTTCACACATCAAAGGAAATCTTTCCGTGATGACATGAGGCGTGTTTGGGTGAAGTAATCGGAAATTTAGAATTTTAGGTAATTCGAATGATTCAATTGAATTTCTTTCATTTCTAAATGTTTTTGTGATAGAGTAATAAAAAAATGTATTGTTAACATTTTTGGGCTACTTTTATAAATTTTAAAAGTTTTGAGTCATACTTGAGATTTGAAAAATAGGGACTAATTTGCAATTTTTGAAATTTTTAGGGGTCAATTTATAGTTTTTTTGAAAATTTATAGGGGTCAGTTTGAAAGTTTTCAAAAATTGGGACAAACTTGCAAAATTTTTAAAATAAAGTTAAGAACAAATTTGATATTCACATTGTATAGAGTAAGGAAGGAATTTCAAGTTTATAGCTTTTAGGTGTCATTTGATGTATTCTTTTTACAGATGTGACACTCGTCAACGAAGGACGTGCAAGTTAAAAATAGTAAAGCAATCCAATTGGTTGTCTGTGTTACAAAAAGTTTGTTAGAAAACTGATTTGGATAGGTTCTAGCTTTTAGGTATTTGAAGGAAAAATTTAGTGAATAAAATTTGCTCAAGATTAATGGCGTGTTTGGAACGCATGGTGACCATGTACTTAGCATTTGATAGGTTGAAGTTCGAACGAGTAATTTAATTGGCTGCATAGTGCTGCGGTGACTTGAAGATTTCAAAACGCGTGCTAAGTGTGTTTGGTTTTACTTTGGAAATCATTAGAACTGGTTCTGCCTTGAGATAAAACTGAATGTTTTTTTTTGTAGAAGCACTGTTTAGTTACTGTAATGCAATTCATTATTAAACTCATTTCAACTTTTTTTCACTTACAAACAAACAGGGCTGGCTTCTCCAGATGAGCATTACAGGGCGTTCTATGGAGAGAGGAGCCCGTGGTGGCTGGTGATCAAAGCCATTGGGGCTCCAGGACATGGGTCCAAGCTTTATGATAATTCTGCTATGGAGAATCTTTTGAAGAGTATTGAAAGCATCCAAAGGTACCGCACCTCACAATTCGACTTGATCAAGGCCGGCTTGAAAGCTGACGGGGATGTTGTTTCTATTAACATGGCCTTTTTGAAGGCTGGAACTCCATCTCCAACTGTAAGTCAATCGACTTCAATATTTCATCAAAGTGGTCAAACATGTCTTGTATAATGTAAAACTTTATATTATAGTTGTGTGTCGTTATATCACAATCTTTGATATTGCAAACAAGTGCAAATTGAATTACGTTGCAGTTGATCAGGTGACCACTCTAAAACTTTGATGTTGCGGCCGCAATCATGGTTGTGAACAACAGTTTAAAACTTTATGTAATATTTAAGATTGAATAGTCCATGAATAGAATACGACAGAAAACATGATCTTGCTCAATAACCTTTTCCTTATTATATGATTAATCATAATTCAATTATACATTGCAATGGAGTCTGCCAACAATCTATGCTTACCTTTGAAACGACGCTTCATTTCACATGTTTTTGTGTTTGCACGTTAAGAAATTTGATCAACTATCAAGGTTGAATTCCCCGGTAATGATTCTATTCTATCTTTCTTTTGCTGTGCACCAGGGTTTTGTCATGAATTTGCAGCCATCTGAAGCAGAAGCTGGATTTGATATTAGAGTGCCACCAACTGCTGATACAGAATCATTGGAGAGGCGAATTGCTGAAGAGTGGGCACCTATATCGCGCAATATGTCTTTCACTGTAAGGAGCTAATTATCCACTTTGCTTTATATTTTTATCATCCATGTATTGTAAATACACAATACTCTCCGCTAATAGGTTTCTTCCGCGTCTTTCATTTTTATAAAAATTTGCAGCCATTAAACTTGAAACTTCTTTTTGACGTAACATATGTATATTAGAACATATCAGATCATTGCCTTCATCTTCTGCAATTTCATCTTCTTTTCTTTTCTCTGTGAAAAGGTTAATGTTATGACAGTTCCTCAAAATTTCATACATAAAGTGATTATTTATTTTATGAATTTCCTTTTTTTGAGAACAAATTACCCCTTGTTAGATTCTTCCTCTAACATCTTTTAGCTCTGACAGTTCAAAGAAAAGATATCTGTGCATGATGCGTTCGGGAAACCAGTCTTCACCAAAACTGACAGTTCCAATCCATGGTGGGCATTGTTAAAAAATGCTGTCGAAGAGGCTGGTGGGAAACTTCGTAAGCCAGAGGTTTTTCCTGCCTCCACAGATGGACGCTTTTTCCGCAATCTTGGATTGCCGACAATTGGATTCTCGCCTATGGCAAACACTCCCATTCTACTCCACGACCACAGTGAGGTGATTCTTATAATATATGGTGTTCCTAATTGTATGCTTATTGACACAAGCGATGTCCTTGTCTGTACTGTAGGATTATTAAGTATACATCTGTGTGGGATACCTCCCACTTAACATTGCGACTCTTAGCAATACTAATCCAGTTGCTGGCATATTCTGCTTGAATTAGCCTCTTTTGCTATGGCTTATTTGCCACATCAGAGATAAGTTTCTTGGAAATGAAAGTTTTCACCATAAACATGCAAGAAAAGAGTCAATGAATATTTAACAACTACCTCAGACTTTGTATTCTGAGAAATGTTGTAGGTTTGTCTGAGTTAAGGTTGTATTCTACTTGGAGAAGGTTGTGCCAGAACATCCTTGTTACACAAAATGACAATACATTCCACCTTTTTTTTCCGGACACTTTGCAACTTATTGTTTTTTAGTTGTATCGTAATGTCATGCATCCTATTGTACCTGCATTTAGTTTAGAGTTCAACTTTGACTTGTATGTTGCTTTTTCTCTATGCAGTATCTTCACAAAACTGAATACTTGAAAGGGATTAAGATATATGAGTCAATTATTAAAGCATATGCATCCTTTGATGAACATGGAAGTGATGCAAGGTTCAAAGATGAGTTATGAGCAAGTGGTGTAGCATCTCCCCCTTCCTTAATGCCTACACACTGGCTTTGTCTCAGATGTACATTATTTGAAGTGACTCAATATTAGTTTTTGGCATGCAGCATATCTGATGTGTAAAGTAAAGAAGAAACAAACTTTGGCAGAAGCAACTTAGCTTTTGTGTGAATGTTTTCATAATTTAATTTTCTGTGCATATTTTTGTAATGGACAACCACTCTAAAATGAAAAAGCAACAACAATATGCTTCTCCAGAATTTGAGGTGGTACCCTATAAATTGTTAAGAGTCCCACATCGGATAGAAGATGAGCTGACAATGTGTTTATAAGAGGAGGCAATCATCACCTCACAATTTGGTTTTGAGGGATTGAGTTAAGCCTAACCACAATTTCTAAGATAAATACAATCATGAATATATTGAGTCTGAGTGAGATATGCTTGATGTAGGCTATGTAAATGCTATAAGCCAGTCTTTGAATTCAATTCCCTCTAAATTCTAATGTTGATTTCAACTTTTTATATGGTTAATTAAAGTGAAATCTCAATATTATTCATGATATTAAAATTATCTCCAACTTTTTTGAGAAGATAGGGATAAAGACAATTTGGAGAATAACAAGATATCAGCTTAAAATATTGGCTGCAGCTAAAAACGAGTTTATTGGGATAACACTTGTGCACCATAAAGGTACCAATGTTATATAGCATTGGACAATAAAAGTGTGCCACATACTAATGTTATTTTATATGTGCTTTATTTGATATATTTTTTTAAAGAGTGTGTCACGTGGCACACCTTAATTGGCCAATGTTATATAACATTATGGTACACAAGTGTTATCCGAGTTTATTGTAGCTACATCTAAATCATTGATGTATACACCTATGAAAAATAGAAAACTTTATTTGAAAGTTGAGTAGTACAACAGAGTTAGAGGTAGTATTAAATTTTTTTACTATGAATTTTTTGTTTTCTCCATCCCTTTTTTCTTTTGTTTCTCATCCCCTTATTTTCAACACAACTTGTTGCTTAAAAAAAAATAAATATTACAAGAATTCAGTTAAGGGGTGTGCATGATAAGAAAATTGCTTTTGTGACATCAATAACTTCCTAATAACACATGGAAAATACTAAATTGCCCTCAGCAATGGTTAACTACCACTGGCTTCAGTTGCAGTTAATTACAACTGGCTTTGCTGCACTTAAGTGCAGTTCCGGTTGTGATTTTACGTGTTTCGGTCGAAAAATCAAAATAAATGAAGCTTATTCGAAATTCTACGAAACTTTACAGACCCTCTATATGTATTTTTATAGATCTGTCTGCAAAAAACCAGCTCAAAATTCAATTTGTAGGTCAACGTTTTGATGTTTTGGTTTCTTGAGTTTTTGCCGCATTAAAAATTCATATTTAATCCATCGGTTGTCGAAAAATTCTAATTTTTTTTGTGGAAAATGTTTTTCTTATGTACTTAATATGTGTGCAAAAAATGATGAAAAAACTCAACCTCTATATAACTTTTCCAGACGCGCAGTTCAAAATAAATTGAGGTTTAGTTGAAATACTACGTAAATTTTCAAATCCTCTATATGTATTTTTATAGAGTTGTCAGCAAAAAACAGCTCAAAATTCAATTTTTAGGTTGATGTTTGTAATGTTTTGGTGTCTTAAGTTTTGGGCGTGTTAAAAATTCATATTTAATCCGTCCCTTGTCGAAAAATTCAAATTTTTTGTGGGAGATGTTATTTTTTTTCTAAACATGAGTGCAAAAATTAACCTCTAGGACACTTTTTCGGACTCGCGCTTGAAAAAAAAATTGCAATTTTGCATGGTTCGGACGAAAAATCAAAATAAACCGAGACTTAGTCGGAATGCTACGAAACCTTATAGACACCTCTATAAAAATACATATAGAGGATGTGCAAAGTGTTTAATAACATTCTGAATAAGTCTCGGTTTTTTTTATATTTTCAAATATGCACTTATGCAACAAAATATAGAACCATGGCTTGTTAGACCCTTTAAGTATATCCCAGACAATCCTTCGGAAAAAAAAAGTATATTCCAATATAAACCAGGACTGATCAAAAATTACAAAGCAAACCATATTCATAAGAGGCTAAAAGAAAATGCATAAAGTATATTATGCTTGCATTAGAATGAAGTAAAAAACCTACCAAATTATAGATAATTCAAAATCAAATAAACCTATAACTTCTTGAAATTTTTATGTAAAGTTTTTGAACTAAATATAATCTAGAAAATAACTTGATGTGGTTTTTAAATATAGACTATCTTATAAGTAAAATCTAGAGTTATCTTAGTATATATGTAAATATGTTGTAATAAGAAAATTGTAAAGTTTTATCTCTTTTTTTCTCTCTCATTAAAACACGTCTCTCCATCTAACATAAACGGCCCACAAGTTCACAAACTACAATTTGTCGTAATCACATCATCCTTTAAGTACGTGAAGGAGTTTCTGTGGTCACTATAATATACTTCTACTCTCATACTAATGTGAATATTTTCCATTTCGCCAGGCAAATAATCACTTTACCCACAATCATAATACATGAAATAGGGGGGAAAGAGGTTAATTTCATGAATGTAATTTGAAAATGTGCATCTTAAATGAGAAGGTTTGGAACACATATTTCGAATATTGTCATAAAAGGGTCTAACACCTCCATAATATCATTAAACAAAAACAACCCTCGCTTGAAATGTTTCATAAATGATTTTTAAATCCAAATCAGCAGAAAATAAAATAAGAACATGATAAAAACGATAGATAAACTCCCATAAAAGTTGGTCCAAATTATTCAAATTCAACCTGCTGCCAGAACTTTGAACAATCCTCGTGCAAATAACCTGCTTCTACACTAGTGAGCCTAAAAGCTCATCCTCACTGCTCGGTTTGGAAGCCAATATTTGTTGGTACATCGACAAAGTAGGAATGGGTTGACTATCATTACCGTAGATTCCAAGCCCCAGACCAAAAGGAATATTCTCATTGTTACTAGGGGAGATAGATGAAGAACCTTGAGTGGTAGCACTAGTTGGAGTCCCAAAAGCATCAAATTGGGATATTGGTATTAAAGAAGGCCCCAAATTCAGGTTACTTTAGCTACCATTATTGCCTTCCAAAGTAAAACAAGCCACTTTGACCTGAAAATAATTCTTAAAAAGTCATAAAATCGATGCCACAAAATTCGCTCAATTCATCATGCAGAAAATACTATAGACACCTAAGAACTTACATTCACATTATGCTTATAAGAAAATCAACATAATTTGTTTATCACTTGAGAGACATACCTCTACCAATGATGCAGCAATAAGCTTATCAACAACTACACCTCCAAAAACATTTGAATTAGGATCCACTAGAGACACCTTAAAGTAACTCATTCTCTTAAAGCCATTATTGTTGTCAAATACTTCTAACATTCCTGAGAGGGATAAAATCTCAAATTGACCCTGTGATGAAAAATAGCATCATAGGAAGAAAATTGAACTAAAACACATTTAGTTATGTAAAACAACTATCACAGTATCATAATGACATTTTCACATGTACAAAACTAAAAATGTCGCTTCCTTCTCATTAAAATCCGAGCAATATTGTTTTTTACTTTAAAATAACCATAGGAAGTGACATTATTTAAAATATACGAGTAAATAGGCAATTTTCCCCCTGAAATTGTAACTTTCGTCAAATACCCCCTGAAATTAACAAAATTTCAATTACCCCCCTGAAATTGCATAACGTTAATCAATTTACCCTCTCCGTCAAATTTTTCTGTTAACTGTTTACGGTTATGATCAAATACCCGCCTGGAATTTTGCACTTATGTGCAAAATGTCCCCTGAACTTGAATTTTTATTTTTTTTTATCATTGACTCAAAAGATATTAAAGACAAACTATTAACAATTATTGATCATATAAATCTTTATGGAATGTATGTTTATGTAGCTATTGGTCATATAAATCTTTATGGAAGGTATGTTACTCTCATGTATTTTAAATATATAATATATAGAAGAATTTTTTTACACAAGTTGGTAATTATGTTAGAGTATGCACTCATAAAGTACACAAGTCTTTGATAATTGTGTGTCCATACAGAAAATTCATAGGTTAATATCTGCAGAAGGAAGAAGAAACAAGGCTTAGGTTTGTGAATTTGCAACTTCATTAATGATATAATTTTTATAATGCAGGAAATGCCATATCTATTAGCTGCAACATGTTAAATAGATTGTGTCACAGATCTTCTACATGAAGTCGGTAGATCACATTGTCCTACAAAGTTATGTGATAGATATTAATTTTCTGCTGCTATGGCATTCTTGTCTTGGTTTATTTCAACAACTTGATATCTTTTTAATGTTTGGTTTTTAGTTTTACGTTCTTTGTAAAAAAATTATCTTGCTCCTTGTTGATAAATATGAAATATGAATGAAAAGGCTTCACATGACAAAACCATTATTTCTTTGGCATATATTCATTCATGTTCTTGTGAATAGAATTTTGATGACAATACGTACAATATACTACTTGAAGAACTGAATGTATGATTTTTGGTAAGGAAAAAATAGAAACTTTTAAGTTTAGGAGGCATTTTGCACATAATTGCAAAATTTCAGGGGGGGTATTTGATCATAACCGTAAACAGTTAACAGAAAAATTTGACGGAGGGGGTAAATTGATTAACGTTATGCAGTTTCAGGGGGGTAATTGAAGTTTTGTTAATTTCAGGGGGATAATTAACGAAACTTACAATTTTAGGGGAGAAATTGCCTATTTACTCTAAAATAAACATAACACAGGAAAATGCATGCGACTCACTCAACATCTAAATATAGTTGCAATAAATGGAGCCATTAATGATTTAAATTTTATGATCCCACCATTGTTGTCTGAGTGATCCTACTTAAGATCTCTAAGGGGTGAAAGATCATATATTAGAGTCGTAAGATCCTAACTATAATATAAAACTTATACTTGTATACAAAAACACATAAATAAAAAATAAGATAAAAAGGGAAAATAAACTTAAATCATAACACTATACTAACTTATTTGAAAAACTCATTATCTACATCGTTATTCGAACATATCATTTACCATAATATTTACTATTAATTAGATCTTCAGGTTGCATTCATTTTAAGCCAAGTAGAAAAGGTAACCAAATCCTAATTTTTAAATTAGTTCATGAGAGATCAACCCGAAAAATACTTAAAGGGAGATCACATCACATATAATAATAATAATAATATTGAAATCCCACGATTTTGTCAATATGATAGTGATCCTGCTTTGGTCTCAAACCCTAAAAGCACAAGTTTGATAATAAAGATCCTTAGGATCGTACAATCCAACAAGGATAACCATGATTTTGAGAACATTTAACCTCTCATCTCTCTCATGACAAAGAAAATAGTGTACACAAATTTTCACCAAAAACATGTATTTATTTATGAACTGAAATTAAAGATAAAAGACTCAATATAAAAGAGGTTAAAAATGGCTTATTTTGATATGGAATCCCACAAAGTACACTTTCTTTCTTGTTTCAGTGTGAAAAAACAAAAAAAAAAAACATTTTGATAAATTGATAATGAGTGATAGATTTCATTTTTAAAATCTCAATATTGTTAATTAAAAAAATATGAAAAAGATTGCATTTTAATGTTCAATTTGAAAAGTAGTGTACTTTTAGGTATCATGGTTAAAATTAAATTGTACAAAACATATGCATTATATTATGTACTTAATATATAACAAAATATAAATAAAAAGAGATCTAAAAAGTTAAATGCATTTAATCCAAAACATTTGACTTTTTATGTGCCCGTGCTTGTAAAATTGCCCTTATGTCATGGTGGCTTATGTGCGAGCTGCCATGAGCCACAATGCCAATTATATCCACCATGTTTCTTCCATAGGTTGTTTTAATGTCTAGTGGTCGTAATTCGCCAAAGACAATTGTCTAATTCTAAATGTTCGCTTAAGAATATATCTTCATCAACCAATTCATCTTACATTAGATTTTAGATCTCTTCCATTTAACTCAGTACCAATAAAAATTTCTCCTAATCAAATACATAGTTATTAATTGTATTCTAATAAAAACATATGCAAAAAGGACTACCTCACAAATAAAAATTCTTCCTGGTTGATGAAGCGCGACACTGTCAACTAAACCTTGAACAGAAAGAATGCACATATCTGTATTAGGTCCTCCTTGACAACAAGTCTTAAGTTTCGCAACAATGTCCTACAAACAAAAAAAGTTAATTTTTTTGTTAGAACCATTCCTATCAAAGAATAATATTTACTCGAAAAAAAAATATAGAAAATGTTGATTTCACAGTTTTGCAATAAAATACCCATTTACATCTAAATTACCAAAGTCCATTGTTTCCTCCCAGAGAACCACCAAGGATTCTACATCAACATTCAATGTCTTTGGAGGAACAACCAAATCTTGACTGTTTTCCTAATAATTTCGATTGGTTGAGCAGAAAATAAAGCCATTGGAAGGATGAAGGTTTGTGTTAAACTTGGTTAGGGTTAAACAAACAACTTTGAAAAGGAGGTTTGAAAACTGAAAGTATGAGAGTTGATTTGTGAGTAGTGTGTAAAGTGTGAGTGAGGTGATGTTTAAACAGAGGTTTTGTGCACTTGAATTAGAAACAATTATGCATAGAACAAAGACAAAACTAATGACAAGGGCGGGTGTGAGCCTCATAGCCTTAATTAGAGCCTCATCCAATGAGTGAAGGTACATGTCAAAAACGGTAATGAGTAGTGGGAGACGTGTCACAACTACTTATTACACTTTTCCACATCATCACTAACTGAATATATATATATATACACACACTAAGGTGTAAATTAGTAAGCTACACTCACTTTCTTTTGTGTTATTTTGTCTAATTTCTCTATTTCCAAGTTCTTAAATTCCATGCCGGTTGTTTTATGCGTGGTGCAGATTCAGGTACCTTGCTATTTGACTCCGACATCGATAAAACTGAGAGCCATTCAAAAAACTATCCGAGAAGCAAGAGAATCAGCAGTTGTTCCACTTCCAAGTCTAAGTGATTTCTCCTCATCTAACGAAGAGATGGTAGATATGGAACACATAACACTAGGAAATTATGGGAGACATGATGCATTAATGGAGAACACAACATTGACGAAGTCACCCAAGGGTTCCAACCAGTGAACCCAATCCTATTTGACATAAAAATTTCGGTTACCACCGCTCTAATGGAGAACCAATTCTCAGGTTAGGAATCTGAAGGTTGTAATGCTCACCTAACACACTTTTTTGAAGCATGCAACACCATTAATTTAGCTAAAGTTTTAGAGTCCAACAAAAGACTCCGCTAGTTTTTCTACTCTCTAAGTGGACGAGCGAAGGATTAGCTCAACGCACTTCCAAGTGGCACCACAGCTACTTGGGATGATTTGAAGAAAGCATTTTTTCGTTGCTTTTCCCAACATCGGAGTACCTCGAGAAAAGGAAAGAGATTTCCTGTTTTCAACAAGCAGACGGAGAAAAACTCTACGATGCATGGAAGAAATACAAGTTACTACTCAAGCGTTGTTCGGGGCATAATTTTCCAGAAATGGAGATTGCATGGACTTTCACATATGGTTTTAAGCCAACAACCCGCATGCTCTTAGTTGCATCAGCTGGAGGTACCATGAAGAACAAAACTGCAACAGAAATTTAAGAACTCATTGATAACATGTCCTTGAACGAGTATTGCCCTCAAAGGGAGAATATGTGTGTTTTTTAAGAAGCAGGGAGTTCTAAACTTGGAAACACATGATGCATTAATAGCAAGCAACAAAATCGAAGCGCAAAAGGTGGCCAAGTTGTCAAAAAAATGGTGTAAGTTGTGACTTTTGTGAGCAATCTCATAAAAGTGGTGCATGTCTTCCAACAAGTTTGGGGTTACCCGAGGAGCATGTAAAATATATGGGTGTGTACACAAGGCAACAAAGAAATCCTTATTGCAGCACTTGCAATCCAGATTGGACATAACATCCGGATTTCTCATGGGGAGGAAACAATTCTCTTGACCCACCTCAAACATCAAATCAGCAGCCGCCTAAAACGAGCTTGTAAGAAGTCCTAACCCAATACGTGCAGACAACACAAAGTCAAATTGAAGCCATCTCAAAAAATCATAAAGAAGCTCAGAGATATAATGAAGCATCAATCAAGAGTCTCGAGACATAAATTGGATGATTTCTACACAACCTTCTAATATATAGAGTATGATTCTACAAAACTACCTTCGATAAACCAAAGGGAGAAAGTTACTAAATGGTGGTGAAGGAGGACGATATTGAAAGCAGAGAGAGCAAATCTGAAAGTGAAGAAGACAGCTCAAATGGAGAAGAGAGTTACAACAAAGACCTAGAAGATATGGAGTCCTATAGTCAAGATCTGCATCATAGGTTTATGAGTGAAAATCGTATCTCCAGAGAAGAAAAGAAGAACCAGTGAAGACACCAACACCTATATAAGCTCTTTAGGAAAATATCTATAACACCAAAACTTTTGGCATCATTGAAGCAAAAACCTTAATGGAGAAAATATGAGCTTTTGGCACCAAAACTTTTAGCTTCAACGCATTAGCTATACTAACTTATTATACAATCCGCCTCCTGCATTTAGAAGAGAAACACATCTTTACCACAACTATCTTTAGACAACCTGATTCTACGGAGTCATAAGCCTTCTCAAAGTCGACTTTAAAAAAAAAGTCTCTTCCTTTGCTTCATCCACAACCTCGTTTGCAATAAAATTTCCATCCAAATGGTTTTGATTCTCTTAAGCTTTAGAAATGATGATGGTAAGGAAAGCTGCTAGTGTTTGAAGTAAAGAGGAGATGATTATGGTAATGGGAGATACGGCTATATGAAGTAAAGGGTTTTGATTCCCATGTTTCCATGCACTAATGAAACAACATAAGTGAAACGACATTGGAATGTAATTACTATCAATCTACATTGTATGAACATCATATCTTGATTAATTGAAAGTTCTTTTCTAGTGGGACAATGAGAATACAAAATCGTTGAGCAAGATATAAGAATAGTCTCCTCCCTGTGATTGTTCTCCACAAAAACCACCGGCCCACCTCTCCTAAGGCTTGTCAGACCCTTAGAGCATATCCCATACAATACAAGCTTATAAACTAGGACATATAAAAAATTACAAAGCAAACCATATTCCTAAGAGGCTACAAGTAAAAGTGTTGTGAAAGTGACTCAAAATTGAAGGTTGGGAAGCTGTCAAAATCGGAGCATGGTTTTTGGACCATAATTAGCACTTTCCATTCGTAAACAATCGGAGCACGATTTCGCGCAGAAGCATAAAAATAAAACATATTTTTATGGGCCTGATTTTGTTCCAATTTACGAGGGATGTTTTTACTATAAATATAGATCTTGTATCAGAGTAAACCTTGAGAGAGGGAGTAGAGGGTGCTGAAAACAAGGGTTTAGAAACAAACAACAAACTAGGATTTTAGAGAGATTTCTCTAAGCAGGAGACACTAGGGTTGTGATTGATTCACCTTGAGAAACACTATTAGGATTGAGTCTCTTGGTCACATGAAGAGATTGAGGATTTGGGTAGAATTAGATTTGGAGACTTATTCTTGTGACCCATTGATATCTCTTTTGTAAAGTTACTCATCACTACAGTGGAACGGAGGGCTGCTCTCTCCCGCAGACTAGGTTAGTATTGGACCTAACTAGGTAAACAAATTTCGTGCACTCTCTCTTCTTTTCTCTCGTTGTTTTCTACTTTTGTTTGTGTTTATAACTTTCATACACTTTGTTTGGTTGCTTGATTATTACTTCCCCCACACATCAAATATTATATTGATGTGATTTTCAACGAATTCACAACAAAAAAAAACATAAAGTATATTATCCTTGCTTTGAAATGAAGTTAAAAACCTACCAAATTGATTTGAAACCAACATTCCTAAATAGTTATCTTTTATTATACATTAAACTACGAACAATCAAATTTGACATTAAGATAAGAAATGTTATATATACTTCAAAATCTAATAAATTTGTAACTTCTTAAAATATTTATGTAAAAAATATGAACTTCATGTGATTTAGTTACCCAAAAAAAAAACTTGATGTGATTTTTTTTAGGAAAAACATGATGTGATTTAAATATAGAGTATCATATAAGTATCATTAAATAACACTTTTATTAATAAAATTGTAAAGTTTTGTCTCTTTTTCCTCTCATAAAAGCATGTCCCTCCACCAACAAAAATGGCTCACAAGCTCATAAATTAGAGTTTTGTCCTAATCACATTGCCCTTAAGTATCTATATTACTTTATGTTTGTAGTTAATAAATATACTTATAGTCTCACTCTCATGTGACAATTTTGTTGAATTTATATATCTTTATGAATTATAATTCTGAAAAATTGGAAAACAAAAATAAAGTTATGTATTATTTTCCATCTTCGCCGGTTAGAAAATCAATTTACCCATAATAATAATACATGAGATAAGGGTGAAAATGGTCAGTTCGATGAATAGAATTTGAAAATACACAACTCGATTGAGAGGATTTAGGACCCGTTTGGATTAGCTTATTTTAGAGCTTATATAAAACAGCTTATGCAAATAAATAAGTTTTTATGTACTATTTATAAGTTTTTAAGGTAGTTTATGAAAAACCCGTTTATGAAGGTACAATTTTCGTTAATGAGAGTTTATAAATTAAAATAAAAGCTTATTTAATTACATAAACTATTTTTCATAAGCTCAAAATAAGCTCAAACCAAACAGGGCCTTAGAGTTGTTTCTATTGTCATAAGAGGATTAAAACCTCATTAATATGATTAAACAAAAGCAACCATCGCTTGAAATGTTTCATAAATGGTTTTTAAATCCAAATCAGCAGAAAATCAAATAGAAACATAATAGAAACTGATAGATAAACTCCCATAAAATTGTCCCAACTATTCAAATCACCCTTTTAGAATTCGACCGAAGGAAATATTCTCATTGTTATCATAGGACATAGATGAAGGCCCTTGAGAGACAGCACTAGTTGGAGTCCCAGGAGCAGCAATTTGAGATGTTGTCATTGAAGAAGGCCCCAATTTCAGGTTACTTGAACTACAATTTTTGCCATCCAAAGTAAAACTACCGACTGTGACCTGAAAATGATTCTTAAAGAGTCATAAATCGGTGTCACAAAATTTGCTCAATTCATCGTGTAGAAAATACTATAGACACCAAAGAACTTACATTCACATTTTGCGTTTTAAAAAAAAAAAAATCAACATAAATCATTTATCATTTGAGAGAAATACCTTTACGAATGATGCCGCAATAAGCTTATCAGCAACTACACCTCCCAAAATGTTTAAATTAGGATCCACTAAAGACACCTTAAAGTAACCCATTGTCTTAGAGCCATTTCTGTTGTCAAATGCTTCTAACATTCCTGACAGAGATAAAATCTCAAATTGGCCCTGTAATGAAAAATAACATCATAAGAAGAAAATTGAACTAAAAAACATTTAGTTATGTAAATTAACTATCAAAGTACCCATAATGACATTTTCACACGTACGCAATATATTTAAACACAAACAAAACTAAAAATGCTAGTCCCTCCTATTAGAAATTCCAACAATGCTATCTTTTACTTTCAAATAACCATAGAAAGTGACATTTTTTAAAATAGATATAACACTGAGAAATGCATGTGACCCACTCAACAACTAAATATAGTTGCAATAATGAAGGTAAATTTGCTTAAATGATGCCAATAATAATTTAATATTTTCTGATCCCACCATCTGCTTAAATATAGTTGCAACATTTAACCCCACATCTATCTCATGCCCAAGAAAGTTGTGTACACAAATTTTAACCTAATATATACATATATATAAGAACTGAAAATACAGATAAAAGACTCTCCTTCAAAAAAAAGATAAAAGACTCAAAATAAAAAAAGTTAAAAATGACTTATTTTGTGATAGAATCCTACAAAGTACACTTTCTTGTTTCAGCATGGCAAAACAAAACAAATTTTTTTTTTGATAAATTGATAAATGATAGTGATAGATTTCATTTTTAAAAGCTCAATATTGTTGATAAAAAAAATGTGAAAAAGATTGCATTTTAATGTTCTCTGTGAAAAGTAGTGTACTATTAGGTATCATGGTTCAAATTAGATTGGGCAAAACATATGCATTGTTTTATGTACTCCATATGTACAAAATATACATAAAAGTGATTAAAAAAGTCAAATGCATTTAGTGCAAAACATTTGACTCTTTATGTGTTGGTGCTTGTAAAATTGCCATTATATCCATCATGTCTCTTCCATAGGCTTTTTTAATGTTTAGTAGTCATAATTCGGCAAAGACAACATTGTCTCATGCCAAGTGTACTCGCTTAAGAATATATGTCCATCAAACAAATTCATCTTACATCATATTTCAGATCTCTCCGAATTAACTTAGTACTAATAGAAATTTCTCATAATCAGTTACATTGTTATTGAATGTATACTAATAAAAACATATGTAAAAAGGACTACCTCACGGAGAACAATGGTTCCTGACTGATGAAGAGCTACAGTACCAACTAAACCATGAGCAGAAAGAATGCACATATCTGTATTAAGTCCTCCTTGACAAAAAGTCTTAAGTTTCACAGCAATGTCCTACAAACAAAACAAGATAAACTTTTTGTTAGAACAATTTATGTCAAATAAGACTATAAAATAACCACCCTTTTAACATCATCAAAGTCTACATCATCATTTCAACTTAATGTAACTAAAATCTACATCAGCATTTCAACATACATTAGTAACCACCTTTTTAACATCATCAAAGTCTACATGAGCATTTCAATTAATAAAGTAACCAAATTATTAAAATTGTAAAAGGAAATTAATCATATATAGGACATATTAACATTTAAATTAATTATAGGTTCTTTTACATACCTCTCCAGGGTTCACAATGATCACATGTGGAGAGAAACCAGTTCCACTAACTCCTAAAAAATGAACAGCCAGAATAAAAATTGAAATTAAATAATCGACAAATTTAAAAAATGAAAAAGAATTTATTTTATCATACCAAGTACTTCAACTTTCTTCTTCTTGTTCAATGATCCACGGGGCCTTCCTCTTCCCCCAGTACTTTTATTAGCAATCGAAGAAGAAAGAGAAGTAATGGTAGTATCCAGGGTTGGGCTTGAGATCAAAGCAATGTTTCCATCAGGAAAATACTTCCTCGATCGACCCCTTTTTTTATGGATTGAACCAGATCCAGAGGAAGCACTCACGCATGGTTTCAAGCTAGAAGGAATGTTGTTGTTAAGAGGCTCGGAATGAGGGGGTTGGTTAGTGTTCATGTTGAGTTGAGGGAATTGAGCAGTGATCGGTTCCATCATGGTGGTCGAAACAGTGTTTGTGAATGGATTAGGACCCACTAGTACAACATTTTCCAATTGAAGGTGGTCTGGGTGAGGGTGAGGGTGCGGTTGTTGTCGTTCATGAGAATCCATGAAAATGTAGCGTAGTGAAGAAAAGACTGATTGAAACAAAATTGTGAATGAGTATGTATATGTAGTGATGAACGTAACCGAAGGTGGTGAATGGTGTGATGATGATAATGACAAGATGATGACGAATGAAGAAAAATGTCAACCAAAAGTCAATAACTGATGAATAAGAGAGAGAACAATTAAAATTTTAGTTTTTTATTTTATTTAATTTTATCCAGGGTTTAAATTTGTTTTATATTTGGTTTTTTATTATACTTTTTTGGTAGATAGACGAAAAGACAATAGTTATTGAAAACTCATACACAACGCGTACAGACGTCGGGGTTCAAATTTCGGTCACGACATCCAACCCGACGGTTTCAATATTTTTGTCAATTAATCTAGGTATTTGTGGAACATTTTTTTATTATTTATTGTTTATTTTGGCCCCTTCATGAACTTAAGTTATTTGTGATATTATTTAATGTATTTAACACTTTAGGAGATTTCCATTTATATTTATTATATATTTGACTTTTACACCAATTGTTATTATTTTATGTTATTTAAATCATTTCTTTTGGAAATAAAATATAACTTTATTTTGAATTTGACTATTGTCTTGACTAAGTATTATTAATGCTCTTTTTACCTCATTGTAATGGTTATATTTTAAAAAGTTGTTCCAAAATGAGTCTCAGTCTAAATTTTTATATTTTTATATGGTCATAATTGTTTTTCTTTAATTTAATTGTTCTCTTTAATTAATATTAGGCTTAATTGAAGATTTGATCCCCTAACTTATTTGTTGTTTTCATTTTGGTCTCATAACTCTAAAAAATTTCTTTTATGTCCCTTATCTACGTTTCCGTCAGTCAAATTGATCATCTCCGTTAGTTTTTTAATGTCTAATATTCTTGATATGATTTTAACGTTTGATTGTAGGTCTGTGATATCTAATAGTGAACTACCACCATCTATTTATTTTTTTTACTCTCCTTCTTCTTCCTCCTCTTCCTCGACTACAAAAGAAAAAGAAAAAGAAAACTGTTTTATGAAATTAACTCAAAACAAAAAATTCTTCTTAATCATCACCATCTTCCAAAATTAACACACAAAGTTAAACGTAGAAAATAAACCCAAAATTTAAACCTCCTATCTTCACAAAAACCAAGAAATTAACAAACATAACAAAAACCAAGAAATTAAACACGCAATCTTCACAAAACTTAAACCTCAGAAATTAACAAAAGTTGTCTTGTTAATTTAAACTTAAAACTTAAACTAAGATTAAACCCAGAAACTTGAATCAAACTTAAATTCTTTTACATCACACTCTCAATCTTTAACCCTTTACGAAGAGGAAGACGTACAATGCCTTCCACATCATTCACCGCTGTTACTGCCTCTTGCTACGCCGCCACACCACCGTTAATTACCGAAGCATCCAACTATGGTTCCGCCCTTTAAATCTATGGTTCTGTTGGAAAATGCAAGTTTTTTCTAGAGAGAGAAAGAAAATAAGTTAAGGTTGGAGTTTTTTCTAGAGAGAGAAAGCATATACACGCTTGAATAATTAGGATGAAGAAAGAGAGTGAGATGTTATTATTTATAGAGAATTGTTTGTGTCGTTATTTAATTTTTGAATCATTTGTTTGAAAAGATTTGGTTTGGTGATGGAAATAACTATTTTGGCGATCTGCAAAGAGATGGAATTTCAAATTTTGTTCTCAGAAATGTAGGAGATGGAATTGAAAAGGAAGGAAAGGTTAATGGGTTTGATGGTGGAAGGTAGTAGAGAAGGAGAAGAATCTTTTTATTTAATTTGTGAGGAATTGTTTTATTTTATTTGGCATTGATCCAGTTTTGTTTTGTTCTTGAGTTATGAGAGAAGAATAGATGAATATTGAGTTTATTACCAAATGAATTTGAGTGTTTGATTTTTGATTTTCTGGGTTTAAAGATGAAGATGGCTGAATGTATATGATGATTATGATGAAGATTGAAAAGAAGAAGAAGAAGAAGAAGGAGGAAGAAGTGAAGAAATGTATGAAAAAATTAGTTGTTGATGATGCACAATAAGATGCAATAAACCTGAATCATCCAACGACTACCTTTTAAAATAAAACATCAAACAGTTAAAAGTTAAAATAATTTAATAAGGTCTACGATGGACCACCCACAAAGTTAAAGGACCAATATGAAAATTTGAAGAGTTATGGAACTAAAATGAAAATGACAAAAAAGTTAGGGGACCAAACGTTCAATTAAGCCTTAATATTATAAGCATTTGTCTCAAGTTATTATTTTCCTTTTGTCTTATTATAATGAAAATACATCAATGGTTAATAAAGATAAAATAGCAAACATTAACATTACATTTCTTTTTCCTCTTTAACGGTGTAAATAATGCTTTGATGATCGCTAACGGCTTCCGGTGCGGAAGCGAAGCGTTATCCGCGGTAGAACGAAAGGTGCCTGCAGGCACATTAGCACTCCGACGATCAAGTCAGTAATGGAACTGGGAGAGAAAATCTTATAAGTGTTTTGAAAAGTGTTGTGTACCTTGAGGGTGAAGTAAATTCACCCTTATATAGGCGCGTCCGTGGCATAATCGTCTCCAGGTTATGCGGCGTATGATTAGGGGTGTGAGTGGACACATGTAGCGTGTGATCCTGGTAAGGAGGTGTGCTCCAGTGTGGCATGGCGCAGGCGAGTTGGCGTGCTCCTTTGAGTGTGTAGCCTTGAGGCGGCGTATTACGGTACATGTGTAGCCGTGTGAGTGGTCCAGAACAGTTGCCCCCAAGTCGTTGATGCCTTTATGGCTCAATGGCTTTAGCAGAGAAATGAGGCTTTCGATCAAAGGCACTCGTCGACGGCTTAGTCCGGCGGCCCTCGATGCGTTATGTCAGGAATTGAAGCTCGTCCGCAAAGAGGGTGGCGTCCGTTGATGAGGAAAGTTGTACGACCCTTGGAGTGTTTTGTTGGGAAGATTTGATTCTGTCTGCGAGTGATGGTGCCCGACTTTGAGTTAGTGGGAGTAGTTGGCACTTGAATGCTCTAGAGGAAGCGTTGGCGACGTGATGACTATTCAGTTTTGCATTCCACGCCTCCATCTCGTGTGTTGCACGCGTTCCTGGTTTTGGGCCACACGCGGCACTACTTGAGTGTTTTTCTCGATCTAATGGTTGGATATTTTTTGTTGAACTGCGAACCTTTGGCTTTCTTTATTCGCAACCGTTTGATTTTTCGGTTTTGGGGTTCTTTATATATATAAGGAATCCTTCTCTTTCTGTTCTTTTCGCTTTTCATCTTTTGTCTTCGGGGGATTTCACAACTATCTCTAGTGAACTCCGTTTTCCAGAAGTGTCTTCATTTCCCGCTTTGTCTTTCCCTTCGTGGGTTGCACAACTTTCATAAGGTATTCCTCTTCCCCTCGTTCTCTGTTTATTTCGTCTTTTCTTCTAGTTTTGCTTTGGGGATTGACAGTGGGAAATGAGTGATCATTTCGTTAGTCCTAAATACTTAGTGGATTCTCTGGTTGATGATCGTCTTGCCCCGATCGATGGTGAGGAAGAAGTTACGAGGGTAGGTACCAGTTTTTCTTTCCCTTCCATTACTTTAGAAAATCTCGTTGTAGTTACTGACTTCGAAGGGGATGGGTTGTATCATGAGATGAGGGCGTCTCTTGTTAGTCATCTGAGGCGTCTCCCCTCTCATAGAGAGATCGTGTGGTGGTTGAAGGAGTGTTTTAGGGCTCGTGCTCACGTTACCCTTATCTTTTCATGAAGGGTGACCCCTTACCAATGGATGACCATGGTAGAAGCCTTAGTTCCGATTATAGTTGGGTGGATGGTGAGTTCACTGAAATTGTCTCTTATTATCAGTCGGTTGACCAGTTGAATGAAATGTCTTGGAGTCTTCCCGGGTCTTGGGCCTTGGCAGGTCCAAAGAGGGCGAAAAAGGCGTGCAGCCACTTCCGTGGTTGTGGCGTTATCACTTACAATATTCTGAATTGGGAACTGGATGCTTTCGCTCCCTTTAACAGTTTTGAGTTGGGAGTACTTCATCATTTGAAGGTGGCACCTTCCCAACTTCACCCTCTTTCTTGGGCTATTGTGAAAGTTTATCAATTTTGGTGTGAGTATAAACATCGAAGGCCCAATTTTCGTCTCTTTTTTACTCTATTTGGAGTTCGACGTAATAGTGATGCAATTGCTAATAGTTGGGTTGAACTTTACCAGCGGGTCAGATTCTTTGAGGACTACGCGGATCCTCTTGAGAATTGGAAGCACAAGTATTTATTGGTCCGTCCTGTGAGTCGACAAGTGCACGAGAGTATCTACTGTGTTCCTTTGTACTATCCAGACGAGGTTGATTCAGATAGTCTGGACCCGGGGGCTGTTCCCTCTGGAGATATGGTGCATAGGCCCCTTTTCCCACATTTTTGAACTCGAGATCATTTTGATAAGTCGATCGCCGATTATTCTTTCACAGAGGGGGACCTTACTCATTCTGGTCGGTGGTTGAAATCCTCCCTTGAGGACTTTGTTGCCGATTTTGAATTAGAATGGATTTCAGACCCGCAACATCCTGGGGGTCCTCTAAAAAAGGTGCCCCATTTCATAGATACTCTTTTGATTCTCAAGGTGTGGGATGTCACTCGTCGCCGCGAGATTTTTGGTGAGGGGCATTCTTATTTCCCTTCTTGTTTCTACCTCTTGGTTGTTCATTATTTTGTTGGCTTATCGTTTTTTATTTGTTTTTGTAGATTCAATGTCCTCCAATAATAGTTTGAAGAACTTCGGGCGGAGTTGTACCCCTCCTCCCATTCCAGGTTGTCCCTCAGATGTCCCATCTTCTGATGAAGATATGCTCTGCACGCCTTTCGCGGTCTGTCCCCTTTTGGAAGGCGACCCCTTCACGCAAGTTGTGTGGAGTTCTTTGAAAAAGATCAAGACCCTTGTTGTACCTAGCGATTCTAGCAAGTTAGTGTTGGAGTCTCCCCCTTCTAAGGACGTCGGGAAAGGTTTTGGGGTCCTTTTCCAATCCCCCTTGGCCGAGTCTGGTAATGTCAGTGGTTTGAAGAAGAATGTGGACCAGAGCGGCCCAAGAGACTTCGAATGGGTGAAAAGGATGAACATGGGAAAGAACACCCAGGTCGGGCTCTTGCTTTTGGTGCTCCGGCCGTTACTCAAGAAGATTCCGGTTATGTGCAGGTTGTGGCTTTGCCATCCACTTCTCGGCCGGTTCTGGAGCCCCTTTTCCGGCTTCCAGTTGTTTTTTCGGATACTTCGTCCCTTCCTTGTTCCAAGCGAGATTACATGGAGGCTTTATCTCCATGGGACCGGACTTGGCTGAAATCGACTCCCCCCTGCGAAGCTGCCTAGAATGGTGTTGAGAGTGTGTCTTTATTTTTGATCCATGTCGCGATCGTCCTTTCTGTCCTTGTTGGGTTCCTCTAGGAGCCTTCTTTCCTCGACATGGTTTCCTTTTACGTAACCTGAAAGCTTTCCATCTTGTATTAATTTCTCAATGTCCCTCTTTAGATGTATGTAATCGTCGGTAGTGTGGCCTTTTATTCTGTGGTATTTGCACCAGGCGTTCTGGTCGAGCCCCATGCGATTGAAACGGGGTTCCAGGGGATTAGGGATCAACTTGGAGTGAAAAACTTCCTTGAAGATTCGCTCAGGCCGTGTGTTTAGTGAGGTAAAGTTGTCCACACCGTAAGGTATTCTGTCCTGTCTTTTGAAGGTTCCTCTGTCTCTTGTGTTGTGGGTGGCAGATAATAATTTCTTCTGTCTGAGTTGGTGTTGCCTCTCTCTTTGGTGTCTCCAGCCTTCTTCTCTGCATTGCTTTCTTCTCCCTTGATATAACATTTGACCCTTGCCATGATTTACTCCATTGAGTCTGCAAGTTTCTGTGCTAGTGATTCATTGAATTGCCCAGCACGTAGTCCATTCCCGACGAAAAATTCTTGGTTAGGGTTAACTACCTTGATGGTGGCATCATTATATCTAGCGAGGTAGTCTCGTAGAGTCTCGTTTGGTCCTTGGCAGACGTTGAAAAGGCTAGTGGGGGAGACCTTACGATGTGTGCTAGCAGAGAATTGGTGGATGAGTTTCCTCGTCATATCCTAGTATTCAATGATGGAGACGCGTGGAAGGTTCATATACCAACGCAGGGCGACGTCACGAAAGGTTCCCGCCAGCAGTTTGCACTTGAGGGAATCAGTGGCTCCGACTACCGCCATGCGGGTGTTGAATGCAGTGACGTGCTCCACTGGGTCGCCCTTGCCGTCAAAAGAAGTGAGGGAGGGCGGTTTGAAATTCTCTGGGACTGGTGTGTTCCAGATTTCTGCTGAAAGGGGCTGAGGATATGCATCGTCCAGGTCGCCCTATTGCGATTCTTCTCGCTCATGATGTTGCTGCTAGATAGTCTTCATAGAAGCTTGAATAGCTTCGTTCCTCTCTTGCAGTTGTGTAATCTGAATTTTCATCGCCTCGACAACGTCGTGATCGAATGAGTTAGTCATCGTGGTGGTGGAAGAGTGATAAGGAGTTTCTAGATCGCGATGAGGGTTGCGATATAGAGGTTGTGATTTGTTGTTCTCTAAATCACGATTAAGATTACAATTTAAAGATTGCGGCTTTGTTTTCTAAATCACGATTACCATTCAGAGGTGTGGCCTAGGTTAGTTTTACCGAGGCCCCACGGTGGGCGCCAATTGTACTTGCAGTGAGTACAATATCTTAAACTAGGTTTAGTGTGTTTTCATCATGCCTTGAGAGTGCTCTTAAAATGGGTATTTATAGCCCTTTGTGAACTTGTTTTCCCGTGACTTAAACCCCAAGCAACTTTGGCCTTAAGTCATTTTACTGTGCTCTAGAGGCTTCTAGAAGCCTGATGAGGCGGCGCCCCGGGGGGAACGCGCCTAGGCTTCAGGAGCCCTTCTAGAGGGCACCTAAACTTTTATGGAGGGCATTTGTGCCATTATGAATAGATTGACGGTCCAGGACTCCACAAAATCCTCAACGAGGAAAAACCAACACAATGCCTACATAAGTAGTCAAGCGAGACTATAAAATATACGATACGTCCTTTTAGTTATTAAAAATAGTCTTTACTATAAATTCCTACTCTATACAATAAAAAACCACACAATTAATCAAGCACATGTTATTTTTATCTGTTTATCATCTTGCATTTATAGTAAAGAATCACAATTGAGAATATCAGCCAATGTCCCCCTTTAAAAATTTTGTTTCATCATCTATGAATTCTATCTCAATTGATAAAAATGTCAAAATTACTATTCCCGACGACATGATCGGGTTCCAACCTCATCTGCTGTCTTTTCATCTATTTAAAACAAAATATAACACATTGTTTCATCAAGAAAAGTCGTACACACCTTTTTAAGATTGTTAAGGTCAGGTGAACGACCAATCAGTGACCAGTGACCATCTGCAGATGATGAAGTTGAACCGTCGAAGCATCTTCCTTACAACTTTTCTACTATCAACATTAACATCTCTTCAATCTTCAGAAGAATCAAACATCATTTCCCGTTTCCAACAATACCTACAAATCAAAACCAACCATCCAACCCCAAACTACACTCAATCCTCCCAATTTCTAATATCACAAGCCAAATCACTCTTACTCGAACCCCAAACAATCGAATTGGTATCCGGAAAACCCATCATCATTCTCAAATGGGCCGGTACAAGCCCGGAGCTACCTTCAATCATGCTCTACTCTCACACTGATGTGGTCCCCGCTGAACATGATAAGTGGGTCCATCATCCTTTTGAAGCCCATGTGGATGATGAAGGAAAGATTTATGCAAGAGGGTCACAGGATATGAAGTGCGTTAGTATGCAGTATCTTGAAGCTGTTAGGAGGCTTAAAAGTTGGGATTTTCAGCCTAAGAGGACTGTTTATTTGGTTTTTGCTCCTGATGAGGAGATTGGTGGTCATGATGGTGCTGAAAAGTTTTCGCTTTCAAAGGATTTTCAGGACTTGAATGTTGGTATAGTGCTTGATGAAGGTAAAAAAACATTGTTTTGATTTATTTATTTTTCTTTCTTAATAGCCTAGCGGTGAAACTCGCTCACACGGTTGTTGAATTTAGTGTGTTAGAGTGAGGAAATCTAAGTTCAAATTCACGTCCCAACATATCAAATGTCTTGGTAGCCTTTTCAAGTCTGAGTTGTACTTATTTATGTTCAAAGAAAAAGAAAAGTATTTCCCTCATGGCATGTGGCGAGATTAATTCGTTACGAAGTGATGCAAAGAATATTAATTAGAAAGCATAGTTGATAAAAAGTAATTAATATTACATTGAAAACTGAAAAGAAACTGCTTATGTGACAATCCAATTAGTTCTGTGTGTCGCCACAAATTTAGATAATTGAGTCACGAAATTAATAGAAAACTGATTTGGATAGGTTTTAGCTTTTAGGTATTTGAAAGGAAAATTTAGTGAATACAAGTTATGCAAGACTAACAGCGTGTTTGGAAATGTAGTGACTGTGCGTGCATAGCACACAATTGGTAGAAACTCCAAAGCGTAGCTTTTTTTATTGAATCGGCATATATAAATGAAAGCCACGCACCAGAGGTGCTAAAATGGCAAGCTGTTACATAACAAAAGAAAGCCACTGCTCACTGCCACAAAACCAGCTTTGGATTAGCTGCATAGTGCTGCGGTGACTTGAAGATTTCCAAATGCGTGCTAAGAGTGTTTGGTTTTACATTGGAAATCATTAGAATTGATCCTTTCTTGAGACAAATCTGATTAGTCGAAATACTCTTTGGTTTCTGTTAGGCAAACTTGATTTTGGTTCCAAATCTTGGTTTTTGTGTGATGTTAAATAAATTTATGAACTTGCATTTAGAGAGAAATTGTCTAAATATGAATTGTTGTTCTTTGAACTCTTTTTTTTATTAATAACATCAATTTCATGCGAAATAACTTTTATTGAAACCTTGCCTAAAAACACTAATTTGGGGATGATATACCTAACTTTGGAACATTGACTTGAAATTTTATTCATTACTAAACTCATTCCAACTTTTTATTCACTTACAAACTAACAGGGCTGGCTTCTCCGGATGAGCATTACAGGGCATTCTATGCAGAGAGGAGCCCATGGTGGCTGGTGATCAAGGCTGTTGGGGCCCCTGGACATGGCTCCAAGCTTTATGACAACTCTGCTATGGAGAATCTCTTGAAGAGTATTGAAAGCATCCGAAGGTTTCGCGCCTCACAGTTTGACTTGATCAAGGCCGGCTTGAAGGCTGAAGGGGATGTTGTTTCTATTAACATGGCCTTTTTGAAGGCTGGAACTCCATCTCCAACTGTAAGTCAAACAACTCCAATACTCCATCAAATTCATCAAACATGTCTTGTATAAATGTAAAACTTAAATTATAGTTCTGCGCGGTTATGTCACAATCTTCGATACTGCAGACAATTGCAAATTGAATTGCATCGCATTGCATTTAGGGTTACCACTCTACAAATATTGCGGCCGCAATCATGATTGCAGACAGCAATTTCAAACTTTAAGTAACATATAAGATTGATTGTTCCATGAGTAGAATATAATTGAAAACATGTTCTTGCTTAACATCATTTTTCCTCTTATCATATCAATGTTCTTTTATACATTTGAGTGGAGTCTGCCAATAATGCCATGCTTACCTTTGAAATGATACATTTCACATGTTTGTGCTCGTGCACTAAGAAATTTCAGCAATTTTTACTGTTGAATTCCTCACTAATGATTCTATCTTTCTTTTGCTGTGCACCAGGGTTTTGTCATGAATTTGCAGCCATCTGAAGCAGAAGCTGGATTTGATATTAGAGTGCCACCAACCGCTGATGCAGAATCATTAGAGAGGCGAATTGCTGAAGAGTGGGCACCTAGTTTCCGCAATATGTCTTTCAGGGTAATTAACTAAATGTCCATTATGCTTTATATTTATAATCCATGTCTTGTAAATACACAATAATCTCAGCTAATAGGTTACTGCTTTGTCTTTCACTTCTATAGAAATTTGTAGCCATAGGAAGTATTTCTATCATTAAGCTTGAAACTTTCCTATTTTTTTTTATTTTTTTTTTAAGATTTAACATCTGTATATTACAACATTTCATATCATGGCCTTCATGTTCTCTGCAATTTTTCATCTTTTCTATGTGAAAAGGTTAATGTTATGGTTGATGCATTTGGGTGTTTATGTATAGAACATAGAAAACAACTGGAAAACAGGGCTGAAATAGATGTAACTGTACATATGTGAATGTTGATGTATTTGCATAACATGTTTTGACGACTGTAATTGTGCAACTGTTTGTTTGTTGACATTTTTTAAATTAATATGGAGAAGGCAAGAGGTAGTAGATAATGAAAATGATGCTATCAAAATTTATCACTGTTTCACCTACAATCGCTTGCTCTCAAAATTTGATAGATAACACTGTTAATTATTTATGTGTTTCCTTTTTTTGAGAACAAATTACCTCTTATTAGATTCTTCCTCTAATATATTTTAGCTCGGGCAGTTTAAACAGAAGCTGTCTGTGCTTGATGCGTCTGGGAAACCAGTCATCACCAAAACTGACAGTTCCAATCCCTGGTGGGCATTGTTAGAAAATGCTGTCCAAGAGGCTAGTGGGAAACTTGGTAAGCCGGAGATCTTTCCTGCTTCCACAGATGCACGCTATTTCCGCCGTGTTGGATTGCCTGCTATTGGATTCTCACCTATGGCAAACACTCCTATTCTACTCCATGACCACAATGAGGTGACTTTTACAATATATTGCGTGCCTAATTGATGCTAGTATGCTTATCAACATAAGTCATGTCATTGTCTGTAGGGATTATACATCTGATTCTTTATTTAGAACTAGAAAGTGAGTCTTGCACTATGTCCTAGTTAATATAAGGCTTTCATGAAGATGAGTTATATTTGCTATGTTATGCCTAAAACAGTGTAGCCCTGTACAAAAAATATTCAGGTTGATTCTTTCCTTTATTTTGTTTCCATGTTGACATGTTTCTTAATACTTAGAATTTGGCTAACCCTATGAAACTGGTTTGTAAGGTGAATGATGTCTCCCATTTATGAACACATTTTCATGGCATTTGACAATTGACATCAAATGTTAGACTCTCAATACACACCCTTCACGACTAGGATTGAACATATTGAGCGTGGCCTATCAACAGATGGCCTAACAGGGATAGACTATGATAGTTAAGTCTAACTCTACTCGACAAAACCAGCTTGTATGGTAATGAATGCCTCCCTCTTATAAATACTTTTTCATGTCATATAGTAATATCTAGCGTGAGACTCTTAACAAAACGAATCCAATTGTTGCATATTTGTCTTGAGTTAATCTCTTTTGCTTGGCTTATTTGCCACATCAGAGATAAGTTTTTTTTGTAAATGAAAGTGTTCACCATAAACATGTAACACAAGAGTCAATAAATATGCAACTATCTCCACTTTGTGTTCTGAAAAATGCAGTAGATTTGTTTGAGTTGGGTTGTATCCTAACCGAAAAGGTTGTGCCAGAACATTGTGGTTACATAAAATAACAAAAGTATGCACCTTATGTTCTTTTTGGTTGTATCCTAATGTCTTTCACCTTACTGTACTTGCATTTAGTTTAGAGTTCAACTTTGACTTATGTGATACTTCTTCACATGCAGTATCTTCACAAAGATGAATACTTGAAAGGGATCAAAGTATATGAGTCAATTATTAAAGCATATGCATCCTTCGATGAACATGTAAGAGATGGAACGTCGAAAGATGAGTTATGAGCAAGTGGTCTGGCACCTCCCTCATTCTTAATGCCTACATCTGACTTTGTCTCAGATGTAAACATGATTTGAAGTGACTCAATATTAGTTTTTGTAAAATAAAGAGCATATCTGATTTGTAAAATAAAGAGGAAATAAACCCGTTGGTTTTACTTTGGCCTAGCAACTTAGCTTTGTGTGAATGTTTTCACAACTAAATTTTCTGTGCATAATTTTGTTATGGAAAACCACTCTTTTATGTTTGATTGTGTTAAATAGGTTAGCTTGCTTCTAAATAATACCATACATAAATTAATCAAAATCTTATAAACTAGGACAACAAAATTGTTTAATCAAGCTGAACAGATTGGAAATTGTTTATCATAAGAATGATAACTATAATTCCAACACTTTACATACATAAATCCGTACTACATAATATTATCTGCAGTTTTTTCTCTGTCATTTTTACATGAAATTTCAATTTTTTTTCTTTTTTGTATTTCATTATGTGTATATGTATCAACTAGTCTTATGTATGTTGGGTCCAAGTCATAATAGCAAACAATGCCCAAACGTGGCTGATGACTCTACCCAACATTTGTAATAATTATATAATTTTAATAAGAAATTAGTTTTTTTCCTTCATTTTATCACTTGAATAATATCACACTTAATATGATAATCACCTTAATATATTTTTTAAATCAACCAATTTTTATTTAAAAGAAAAAAAAATCAAGAAGGGAAGTCACACTTCTTAACAATGTAAAAAAAAAATCAAGGAGTAGCGCTATCAGACTTTGCAAGAGTGCAAATGACACGTAATGACTTTTATTTGGGTAGCACTTTGGTGCATTTGGATGTCTTTAGTTCATTTTAGATAAGAGAGAATGTTGAATGAATGATTAAAATAAATTATTTAGATGAAAAAGAATGAATGGTTAAGAGAGAGATAAAAACAAAGTCACCAAAGACACCAAAGTCAAAGGCACTGAAGTGCTACCCCTTTTATTTAGTGTTTGGATGCGGAGGCAAGTAAGTTAAACGATGGGTATTTTAAAGAGGGTAGTAGTCATTTTGATCTTGAATATGTAATGAGTAGTCACAATAGTCATTCAATATATCAAAATTTTAAAATAGTTCCTGATTGACTGTTAGTCAAAATAACTCATGATGCTAAAATATTATCTTAATACTCACAATAATTATTTTCATATAACGACTGAAATGACAATAAGTAAGTATATTGAAAGACGGATATGACAACATTAATGAAGCATTTTAATATCAAGGACTATTTTGACTAACGAAGTGCATAATAGGAGACTATTTTGAAATTTCGATACATTGAAGGATATTGTGGCTACTTGTTACGCATTCAGGGACCAAAATAACTATTGTCCCGTATTTTAAATTATGAGTTTGTGTTTAAAGATTTAATAGAGATGACACATTTTAATGGTATGAGTAGAGGATCTTTCATTAGTAAGAAATGTGATAATTTGTTTTTTTGGTTGTAGAATATTTTTTTCCTTCAAAACATCCATATATTTTGTTTAGAATAGGTAAGACCCAGTAGACAAGGTAACAAATACAAAGTCGAATGACTATATTATTTCAAGGGTAAAGTGCGAACTAGGGTTTAGTTTGAGCTTCTATATATAAGGGAGGATTATGGTTTTTCCCTTTGGTGGCTCAATAGTAGCTAGGTGCCACCTACTTGCTTCTCATGTTTCGTCCATGATTGATGGAGACCTAACCCCCAAGTGACTTTAAGGTTCATATTATGAGTCTTATCGCTATCCTACTATGCCTTTTTTATGTTGATGAATGTGTGTGCCAAATTATCCATCCAGTCCACAACCCCCAAACACGAGACTTAAAAGGGTGCAATGCTTGAATAACTGATCCACATTCTAGCCAAACTATCCAAGCCAAAGTATAATATTCCTCACCTTTCAAACCTACTTTTAACACATTTAAAAGTTTGATTTCCCAATATAAAGGAAGTTTTTTTTAAATTTTTTTTGTTATGTTAAAATGTTATTGAGTTTATAATGAGATTAATGAGTTTTTTTATAGCAAAAAGGGATAAAGGCCCAAAAGAAAAAGATTATCAATTAACCAAACAAGGTTGAGTAACCCTCATTTGACCCGATACTAACAAATGACTTATCTAAGTCGGACACGACTCATAAATAATCAAAATAAAATTCTTAATAAAAATAATATTAGTTAGAGCGTCGGCACAAGAGTTCGTCTCGCGGTAAGAATGTTGCACTTTCATCTACCAAACCATTTGTGATAGACGCCTTATTTTATGAACTATATTATGACTAATTTTTGTATTTCATTATGTTTGTGTGTGTGTATATATATCTCAATTAGTCTTATGTATGATAGGTACATGTCATAACTGCAAATAAAGCCCAAACGGTGCAAGGTAATGAGAGACTAGACCTTGGACTAGTCTGAAACAGTTGCCCTCTAAGTCGTAGTTATGTGGAGCGGGACATTGACTTAAAACAAGTATGTACTAGGTTAAGATACAAACACAACAAGACTTTTGAATGGTTACAAGAGTTCCAAAGCATGCTTGCGTTCCGAACCAATCCACCGTCTGGTCAAGGATTCCTACAATTTTGAACGCCTGAATTGATTCAATGATTGTCAATTGCTACTAGATCAAGCCATTGAAGGGTATCGTTTGTAACATATCCCTCATAGTCATAACTCCCCAACGACTTCCTCAACGCTGTATAAATACCTTCTTTCACAACAACAGAAGGTACACACACTCTTTCTATCTCGAAGCCTCTTACTCTATGATCTCTTACCGACTTGAGCATCAGAGTGCTTTTAGGTACCACCCCATAACTTTCAAAACCAATGAAACGTTGCTATAGTCCGACCAACCTTCTCATTTAGTAAAGATCAATTTACATTCTTGTGTCCCCTAACATCTCACATCTATCTCATCACAACTCCATTTTAAAATATATTTCAAACCCTTGAAAAAATTTGCCCATTAGGGTTGGATTAACTTAAACTAAAGCCGAAATTGTTACTTACGAAAATAGAAAACAAAGTCATGAAAAACAATAAATAAATAATTCTATTTTTCAATCTTAAAAAGCTGACTTCCAAAATTGATCATTTTCTTGCCAATCAATCATCAATTGTATTTTACTTTTCTTTCCATTGTACTCCGAGTTATAAGGGTTCTTTCCGCAAAAAAAGAGAAAGTTATAGACAAAAAAGGTATAATATTTTGATATTTAATTTAACATTAAAAAATATACTACAATTTTATTTAAAAGAGAAATGATATTTATACAACTATTTTGTGACAACTTTATCTCTCATACTTACATTATATTTTTATTTTATCTCTTTATTCCTTTGATTTTCGTGTCAATACCTAATTTTTATTTGTAAATCTATACTTGTCTCATAAATTTTCAACTAAATAATTATTTAAATAACATATATCTATATAAAAATAGAAATTTTAAAAAATAAAAATCCTACAATTTTTATTCTTGACTACAAAATCCTACCACTTTAAGAAACATATACACCAAAATGGTGTATGAGTGAGTGGTACACCACCAAAGTAGTTAGTTAACCTCACCTTAAAACAGTGGGTGGCGTCATCATATATATACAGCTTAGTCGAGAGTTGTGACGAGACAGTGCAAAGTTGTAAGAAAGAGAGTGTAAGAACGAGAGTGATGTTTTTGAAGGATAGTAACAGTAGTAACGGTAACGGCTACCACCACCATCAACCACCACAACAACCACCGTCAGGAATGGTTCAAACTCACCGTGCCCGTCGTGGCACTCGCCGTTCACGCGCTTCCAGTTCTACTTCCATTGTTAGGGTTTCCGATACCGAACAACCGCCGCAACAGCAGCAACAACTACCTAATCGATCTCCTTGCACTGATTACGATATGGCGTATTTTCATTCTTATGCTCATCTCGGTATTCACCAAGAAATGATCAAGGTTTTTATCTTCACCATTTTTCTTTTTCAATTTTGTTATTTTCTTCATTTGAATGTTTCTGAATTACACATTGCGCATTGTTTTTGAAATTTGAATTTCATAAACCCTAATTTACCTTATACTACTAGCACTAACACATACACTGTTCTCATAATAATTTGAGAAAATTACATAATTCAATGTAATCACATGTGTCAGAGTAGAGACACCGGACACACGGTCTTTGATCAGAAATGTGGGTACTACAAAGCTTTATAGAGCTAGTTTTCACTTTTCCTTTTATACGAATTGTAGAATTGAATATCTGAATGGTTTGAAAATTAGGAACTCAATTTATATTGGCTCTGTTTGGATAAGAAACTTAATTTGAAGCTTATAGCATAAGTACTTATCATGATTAGCGCATAAGCTATTTCTATAACAAAAGATAAAAAGTAAAGTTGTTTTCGTATAAGGTGTTTTTATAAGCTACCTCAGAGAATTTATGAAAATAAGCTGAAAACTACTTATGAACATGTTAAAAGCTGTTTTCATAAATTCTTTCATATAGGGCCTGTTTGTTTCAGATTTTTTTTCCTTAAAAAAATCACTTTTTTCATTTTTAAGTGTTTGTTTAGGATTTTTAGAAAAATCATTTTATCAAAAAAATCTATTTTGACCCTAAAATGAAAAGCTATTAGGATTAGCTTTTCTCAATTTTTTTTTTTTCAAAAACAAGGAGGCAACACATGTACAAGTCAAAACTCATTTTTTTAAAAAAAAAAGGATTTTTATGGGTAGTATAGTAGGCAAACAAAAATAACTTCAGATTTTTTTTAAAATCTCTAAAAAGAATCTCTAGATTCTTTTAACATAAAATCTATTTTTTTTAAAGCTAAAACAAACGCACCCATAGTCTCACAAAATTTATGTAGATTGATAAGCTTGAATCAGCCAAACTAAACAGGCCCATTGTAAACTTTAATATCTTCCACTTTTTTTTTTACTTCCCATTTCCATCATTCATGTTTTCACTCTATAATTCGTCTTGAAGTAACAGAGCTCAGTAATTCTTTTGTCTCGTTGTAAAATGTGATTAATTTGTAAATATAAATGCTATACTTGTCTAGCTTGGTTAATTTGTTCTTCTGGACTCTTTAAAATTGTTTTTCATTGTTAAAATATATTGATTGCATCGTGTACTTCAAATTGATTTAAAGCGGTACTGTTAAATAGCAGATATTGCGGCACTATACCGCTATAGCCTAATGGAATTTGGACAAACCACCTTTGTCTGTGATACACTATTTAGTGCTAAAGGTTGTCAAATAGTAGTTATATTGGCGCTATAGCACTATTGCATAGCAGAATTTTAATAATCCACTGTTTTCTGCTATCCGCGATTGACAACATTTATGTTGAGGGTAGGAGGGACATCATTGCTTCAATAATTGATATTTTGTAAATTGTAGTTTTGTTTGTTTTCCTCTAAAGGAGGATTCCTCGTCAACTTATTCATTGTAATTTCTTCACTTTTGTAATTATATTTTTGTTAAATGCAAAATTAATATTTTCATTTGCTGTTTCCTTTTCTTGGCTTGGTTTGGTACAGGATCGTGTGCGGACTGAAACTTATAGGGAAGCAATCATGCGACATCAGAGTTTTATTGCTGGCAAAGTAATTTCGCTATCACACATACATAGTTATAAATAGTTTTGTATGCTTTTTGTGTGTTGATTTTGAGTGAACCATTGTGATGGAGAGAGGATGAAATGCTAGCTAGGGATGATACATTTATGGAAATAATGAAAACAATTGTTTTGACATTTTGATTGTTACCAAAAATTGGCCACAATTGTTCGCTTCAGGAGGCTATTACCAAAAAATGCCCACAATTATCGATTTGTGAATTCTTGCAATATGATAAAATTATTAATTGTTGTTAATATAAATATGATGCTTTTATTCATACATAATTGTCACTACAACTTTTTGTCAAAAAAGATGACTTTGTTCAACTCCAAGTGAATTAGGTAGTTTTCCGAACCATCTGGACTGTTGGGGTTATGTTATTGTACGGTTGATAGGCTAAATATATGCCACATATTGGAATAAAATCTAACTATTGATGGTTCTTAAATGAATTGCGCTCTTGCATGATTTTCTTTTTAGTATGGTTTAGATTGAAGTTTATTCTTGCTTTTCATGTCCCCCTGTCCTTCTACTGTTCTACACCATTCCTTGTGTTTCTCTCTTAAGTATTGTGTGGCTTCAGGTCGTAGTTGATGTTGGATGCGGTACAGGAATCCTTTCCATATTTTGTGCTCAGGCCGGTGCAAAGCGGGTATGCTCTTTCAAATTGATATTTTTATTCTTTTAGTTGATAATGGAAGAATGGTATTATATACTTTGTTAAACAATGTTTAATTCTTTTTTTGTAAATCCTTTTTCCAGTTTCCACCTCTTGCAATTTTTTACTTTCCTTACATGTTTTTATCATACAAGAAGGAATATTTCTTTTAGTTTCTTTATCAACATAGTTAGATAGATCTGGCATATTCTGTTCTATTGTTTTAGTTTGTATTAGGATTTATAGAGGAATTTTATTGAGTTTTAGCACCCGTATATTATTTATATGATCTGGAGTTGCTGGATGCTGTGGCTGTACCATTGATAGGTTGCTTTTCTGCTTTATGATTGCTTGAATTTCTATTCTTCTCTTCTCCATTGGTAGGCTAATGTTTATTTAAATTTTCTGTAGTTGACTTAAACTATTTGGATTAAGCCTTTCTATTAACAGTTTTTTTGAAGCCTCTGTCTTTTGTTTTCATAATGAAGCTTTTAAATTTTAATTTAGTTGTTCCAACCTATGGTTTATGCAAAGTGTTTGACAATTGACATGTATGATATTATGGAATTTTATCTTTCCAGGTGTATGCAGTTGATGCCAGTGACATTGCACTGCAGGTAATAATTTCAAAGATACAATTTTCATTGGTATAAGCTTTATTTAGTTAACATGAATAAAGGTAAAATGTTCAAGATCATGACATATTGTTTACAAGAAATTAACTCGTACCCAATTCACTCTGTCTAATGTTATCAACAACCAACCCGTATTCTACTAGATGCCGCTGGTTGCATGGATAGTTTGAAGCTGCTGGTCTGGGTTCTAAAAAAAAGTCATTTAGAGCAAAGTCTTCCTTTGAACCCACTTGTTACCAACTGTTCATGACGGAAGAATGGACTGGCTGAACCGAGCTCACTAAATAATACTAATAGAAACAGAAAATACAAATAGAATAGGACAATTTTTTCCTTTTCTGTATTATACTCTCCCCAGTTCTTGCTACCACACAATCTTCACATTCAATATGTCTTCCTCTACTTCTTTTGGTTGGAATATCTTTCTATTGATCTACTTTTATGTGCTGGAATTCTAGTCATATTGCCGTGTTTACTTTGTGCTGAAATTTGACTTTTATTTAAGAATTATGTATGTTGTGTTTGAAAGGGGTGGTTTTTCTTTAAGAATTGTGTAGCCGCCCCTACCTAGTTGTAGAAGACTTGGTAGTTGTTGTAGTTTTCAATATAAGGAGTTCTTTACATGGGATTTGGGAACTCTGAACTTATTTGTGATAATCAATCGACTTGATATCTTTCTTCAAACCTCTTCTTTTATGAGAGGGCTAAGCACACATAAGTTGATTGCCACTTCGTCAGAGAGAAGACCCTTTTTAGACACCATTAAAACATCTTCAACGAGCTCCAATACTCAGTTGACTGGTATCTTCACCAATCTCTAGAGACCTCAAATTGATTGTGTAACAAGTTGTATGTATAAGAAATATATGCTCCAACTTGACGGGGTGTGTTGACTGTAGTCTTAATCAAGATTATTCACTATATTTATTACTATTGATATAGTTTCTTACTTTTCCTTATTATGAGAGATTCTCCCTTATATTAATATATACATATATAAGGAATGCTAAGGTGACACCCTTTTTCAAATAAAAAAAAAAAGGTGACACCCTTTAACACACTCCTTAAACACACTCCCATATATTGGGCCACATCACTCACTTTTTTTAATTTTTGCTTGGTTACCGGTTTCTAAGTTATCGAGATTTAAAATTTTATTAATTTTAAATTTATATTTTTATTTGAAGGTAATTGTTCATCTTCCACTCTCCACCAAAATTTCGTCGGCTATTTTCTCAGCGCATCTTCTACACAATTCCATTGCAGAAACATTTCTTATGTAAAATTAATTAGTTTATTACATTAAATTAACCTAACCAGAACTATTCCCCAACCCCACACAATCACCATGACGCCTTGTTCGCGTCCATTGAGTATTGGTTTGAACAAATGGAAACACCCACATGTCAGTTGGGTTTATAAAGTAATAACTTTCAGCCGCTAATGGGATATGTTGCGAACATGAAGAAAGTCTTTGGTAATTGATATATCATTTCATCAACCTCTGCAATGGCCTTTGGCTGTCTTCCGTTCTGCCTCATCATCTTCTTCCCTGCTTCAGTTATATTTTCAAGTGATAATTAATTTAACACCCATCTCATTTATACATTCAATAATAAATGATTCTTCAATTGATTCAGCCAATACCCAGATAATAAATGCAAATTGATAATACCCACCATAATAGCCACTTCGATTTGTCTGAGAGAAAGAAACTTAGAAATTGATTCAGCTTGCAACATAAATGGTGCGCAGCACCACATCATTTTTTATTTTTTGATAAAAAGTGTTCTCAACCTGCTAAATCAGTTACCCGGTAAAGAGGGTGATGTGGTCAATTGTACAGACCCATTGCATGATGCAAGTCATTCATTCTAAATTATTCAAGTGACTTAACCTGACTTGGATGCCTTACTAGAATTTAGGCTTATGGCTTAAGTGAATCCCACGAAACCAGCTGGTATGATGACAATTGCCTATGTTTTTTAAGTTCTTCTCTTTATCTTTTATAAGTTTAATGGTTGAGTATGTTAATGCAAATAGGTTGTTTATGATGTTTAATAGCACTTTTTACTTTGACTTACTGGTTTCAATTACTTGTTTTCTTTTGCAAACAGGCCAACGAAGTTGTTAAAGCAAATAACCTTTCGGATGTTGTCATTGTATTGCATGGACGAGTTGAGGTTGGCACTTCTGAACAATATATGTTTTTCAATCATTGAAATATTCTATGGCTTAAAATATTGATGCGAGATTTGACCTGTAGAATGTCCCAACCATGTGAACAAAATTGATCCGAAAACTAAATAATTGTTATGCCTTATGACTCAATCATAAATTATTGAACTAATGATAAAACCAGCAAAAAGATAAATACAAAAAAATTTAAGGCTAATTAAACTCGTATTTATTCTTGAGAGCCAAACCAGAGCCAGAGAGAACAACAGAACACTAAAGGTCCAGGGGAAAACAGGAAAACTAAATCAGGCTTCACTTGCAGATAGAAAGCAGCTTGAATCTGATACACACCAATTAGCTACCTCAGCCTAGACCAGCATAAATGGCATGGAATATAGTAGCATCTTCCATAAACCAGGTTTCACTTCAAAGCTGGACTAACAGATCACTGAAAAATGCCCAAGAATCCCTTAAATTCAAAAACCACAGAGAAGCAGGATAATTGTTTCCTTTCAGTTTTATGTTCATCCAATTCCGAGCCTGCTGTTTTGCTTCTTCTACGATACCATTCCAGTTTTGATTCTTCAGCAATACCATCAACTTACGCGTACAATACCATTCCAGTTTTGCTTCTTCAGCAATATCATCAATTTATACGTTATTAGACTGAAACACCTCCTTATATTGAGTCTTTCAAATCAACCAAATACAGTAAACCAAACAATCATAAACCTTTGTTTGAAAGCCCCTCCTCACCGGATCAATTCTCCAAATTTAACCGATAATATTAGAAAATAGGAAAATTAGTGTGCATCATGATATAATAAAGTCTAGAATCCTGTTTGAATGTGTAATATTATGCTATTGGTCATGAAAATAGATAATCAAAATTCTAATTCATCACCCCCGCTGAAAAAAGATCAATGGCCACAAGGTGAATGTTAATCCAAACAAATATTTAAGACTCTTTTGTCGCTTACAATGTTTATTGTTGAATAAGAGAGAAAAGAGAGACATATGATGAAAACCGTGTGTCTGAATAGCACAACGGAAGATTTATTATATAGGAGTAAAGTAGCTTAGAGACTAAGCTATGATATATTTACAGAATGAATATTCAACATAATATTCTATCCTAAGTAACTTAGAGAGTAAGCTAAAATATATTTACAACGTAAATATAATTATTTACTATTTATTTATATATCAACAGTTATTATCCATGCAAATAAGTTGTGCTGGTGGGAGAGATCGAAATTTACAACAAATATAGAATATAGATTACAACAACTTTCTGCCTTAAAGAATATAACATCAATGTTATTTATATTTAGGTTCAATTTACTTAATACTTTATGTAATTTCTTCTTATCCTGAAATTTGTATAATTTTCCTTTGTCAACTTTGCATCCATGATCAAGCTTTATATTTACCTCATCCTATGGGTTTTGCAGGATGTTGAAATCGATGAAGAGGTGGATGTTATAATTTCAGAATGGATGGGCTATATGCTTCTATATGAGGTGCGTTTTAGGGTACTTTAGATTTTTTTGAGTCAATATATATTTGAGAAGTCGAAACAAGTTATCATGAAGTCGGTGAATGAAACCATAAATTAACCTCTGAGGGGACTGATAGTTTAATTACTTAAATGAATTGGAATTGAACAGAAGTATCTTTTATCATGATCTGAAAGATGAATGTGAAAATGCTTACATTTTTGTTGCATACATAATAGAACAGAAAAGTGACTTCTCATATTGTAACTGTAGCTCCTTCTCATACTGTAACTGTGGAATTTCTGCTATCACCAATTGGATCCATCAATTATGCTTTTAGATAACCACTAGTTAGATAATTGACCAAATAGATTTAGAAATAGTGCAACATTTTTTTTTTTCTTTCCCTTTTCATATAAGTAAATTTTACTAGATTGTATTGCATAGTTACAAAACTAGCAATCTTTTATGATAAGTGGACAAACAAGAATTAGATAAGATCAACAGTGTGTTAGAGAGGAGGGAGTAACTTATATATAAAAAAATATGGTAAAATAAAATTGAGCCTGGGATGGTTTGCAATTCCAGACGACCTATTGGAGCGTTAGCACAAGGTTTTGAGGTGGAGTGGAGGATAGGCACGATTTTTAGAGGAAAGGTCAAGAAAAACATTCAAGTCAAACCATTAGAGGACTTCTATTGAAATGGTCCTGTCACAAACCTGTTTGTTTTTTGACCAAACACATGACATGACATCACTTGATGTATATAGTCAGTCAATACCATCAAGTGAAAAATAAAAGGCGTTAATGTGATTTCACCCAACAGCTTAACTTTTAGGAATAGTTTGTACACAACTGGGTTTCAAAGTCTCATGAACAAGTGGGCTCATGGGTTTGATCCTTGCCACTCAGGCATCAACAATGTTCTAAATAAAAGTAACGGTACGGCAAAGGTAGGGTAAACTGGTACATTATCCATGTTCCTGGTCCAAAGTCCTTGGATAAGGCAGCATATAAAATATAAAATCTTTCATCCAAAAGGTAAGGTTTTGGAAGAGTTGCTTATGAGGAAAAGCTTCCATTGAATTACTAATTACTACTTAAATTCTTGTGATAAAAAGTTAAAGGCGTACTATCTCTATTGTTACCATCTATAGAAATGGGAAAGCAAGGATTGTAGTTTATTGAGAACTATCTTCTTTTTGGAAGGAGGAACCAAAATAAAAAACATATTTTAGAACTTTTTTTTTTTCTATTATATTTTTCTTTCCTTTTTTTCCTTTCAATTCTTATAATATTAATAATGTGATTTCACCCTGTCAAAGTGCACGACTACTTCACTTCAAGATGGGTCTGTTCCTGTCTAAAATTATACCTTGACGTCAGCTTGCTCTTTCCCATCCTTTCAGTACATTCACTTTTATGTTTTGAGATTTTATTTTCTTGCAGAGCATGCTTGGGAGTGTTATTACTGCCAGAGATCGTTGGCTCAAACCTGGTGGTCTTATTCTTCCTTCGAGTGCAACGGTATTTCTATTTACTTTCTCTTATAAGTAGATATATGGTTTATTATTTACTTTCACCAAAAAATGGAAAAGTTCTGACCTCTCTGTGTACTTTTCTCTAGTTGTACATTGCCCCCGTCACACATACTGACAGATACAGTGACAGCGTTGACTTTTGGCGCAATGTTTATGGAATTGATAGTAAGTGCACTGCTCAGTATTTTGTAAATAAGATTTCAAAATCTACGCTATTGTATTTTGTACAGACATTTGCTGAAGCTGGATTTACTTTTTACTGTTCTTTTCGCATTCCACTGTTTTCCGCAATCCACTATTGATAACATTGATTTGAATGTTTTTCAGATCCGATCCCGTGTTAACTGTATTAAAATATTAATAATTATTGTTTTTGGCACCCCGTAGATGCGTGAACTTTAGTCTAATATGCATGCAGGCAGACTGTCCTATTTTTTGAACATGTTTTTTGGCTAGTGAAATGATAAACCAAGTTTCTTAGAAATTTGAAATTTTGAATCCTGTATGTTGGAGATCCCCATATTGACTAGTGATATGGACGAGATGGTGGTTATAAATGGGCGGCAACCCTCACCCCATCAACTAGCTTTTGGTAGTTAGACTTAACCACAAACTCCTATGTTAGGGCCAACCCTCTTGCCACAATTTTGGGTTTATGTTAGACTAAAATTCTATGACTATCTTCCAAGTATGTTCCTTGAACCTTTAATGAGGTATTTATACTATTTCTAGGGTAAAATAATCCGTAAATATCTAATTTCCTATCTATTGCTTTTCTAATCAGTTTTTACTGCTGCTTTTGGTTGCAGTGTCTGCCATGTTATCATTAGCAAAACAGTGTGCATTTGAAGAGCCTGCTGTGGAGACGATAACTGGTGAAAATGTTTTGACATGGCCACACGTGGTGAGTATGCTAGTATTATTGTCACTGTTTACTATGACTTCTTTTTACTTCGAACGGATTCGGAATTACCTGCTTGTCAAGGTTATTTTTCATGCTTGAATTGTGTTTGAAGAAAGGTTGGTTAACTTGAAGCTATGAATGATGGTTTTCCATAATACAATGTACAATATATGATGAATATATGTATATTTCACAAAATGGTTGGAAGCTCAGTCAATACGCCATCTAGGGTTTCTTTTAGGACTGTTATAAAAAAAAACCAAATTACTCTACGAACAACCAAACTGTTATTAACAGTTCATAAACTAAACTGGTGTTTTAAGCACAGTTCACTAACTGTTGTAAAAAAAGACCAACCTGAACTGCACCATAAAGAACTGAACTGCACCGTCAAAGAATTGGATTCTTGCCACTCACTTATTTTCAAATCACTTCACTCATACTTGTAATAATTATATATTTATTTTTTGTGATCTCTCTAACTTGCGGAAGAATTTATTCTTCAGGCTCACAACACAGTATCATACTGGTCACTTGCAATTTTCAAACTCTCACTCTTCTTTCCCATTCAATCATTGTTTGCTAACAACAACCCTAAATCAGAAATCCCTTCTTTCTTAGAGATTAGGGATACAATTGTCCTGGAGTAAGGTATGTAGGGAAGGAGAGTGTCATGTCAAGAGAATTCACATATGGGGATTTTTTCCACCTAGCTTTATTGATCGGACTGAATGGATCATATTGTTTATTGATTTTTCAAACAATTGGTTTAATTTTCAGGTGAAAAAATGTCCATGTTTAAATTATATTTTAACAAAGAACATTTCTATGAGCACGGACTCTCACATTTTCTATTTTTCTTTAAAAGTGTTAACAGTTTTCTAACAGATAATTTCAGTTTTGCTCAGTCAAAAAAAAAAAAAAAAATCATTTTTGCTTGGAAGCTTAACATAGTTTGGTTCAGTTCTGCATATGTAAACGGTTCGCTGCTTTAATCTCAGAAGCGGTTTGATTCTGAAATATAAGAACTCGATGAACTGAACTCAAAGTTTGGTTTGGTTAGGCATAACACAGAAACAGTTTGGTTCTGCTCATGCAAACTGTTTTTCTATTCAATTCACTTCTGTTCTGTTTTCCTTCTAAACCAAACCATGCACAAGCCTTGTTTCTTTCCTGGTCCTCTAACATAGGGATGGAAGAAGTTGTGGAATAACAAAACATGAAACCATGTGGCAGAGCCAGGGTCTTGTATGTGTGCTGTTTAATATTTAGTTTATAAGGTTATTTCACTGTTGGCGATGGTTATTAAAAAAGCATGAGCCACTTCTATATGGTACAACAGCCCAAATATTATTTCCCCACAGCAAGGAGTAAACTATATTTTTGAAGATCCCACATTGACTAGTGGTTACAGTCACCCACAGGCTAGCTTTTTGAGTTGAGTTAGACGTAAGGTCAAAATCCTAATATGGTATCCCAGTCTAACCATAGACATGTTAGGCCGCCATTCATTATCGGGGAACCAGCAGATGTCATGTGCATTAGGGAGTATGTTGGAGATTCCAATTGACGATGATATGGACAAACTAACTGTTATAAGCGGGTGGCAACCCTCACCCTACAAACTAGATTTTGGGTCGGGTTAGCCCAATATGTCCCTTTGCCTGATTTGATATCAGAGAGATGTCTGAGCTAGCATGGTTCTAATGTTTGGAAATTACAGATACTGGAATTTAAATGAAACAGAATTGTAAGAAAAGGGAGGTAATACATGTGTCTCTTCCTCCCAACCATGGCAGTCAAGATTGCAAGCGGGTGTGCGAGATCATACGCTCAACCTTATGAGGCTTTTGCTCCTCTGCGATTCCAATAAGTTGCAGAATTGGAAATATGCAGGATTGGGCAGGCTGCCGGGAAAAGTGTGGGCTTGGTCATGTTTATGATCCTTGAAGTGTTAGGATTTTGGGTTTCTTTTATAAAAAAAATTAGGTTCTGTCCGTGACCTGGTTTTTAACTATCACAACCTATCTTCTATTTTGGATGTCATTTTACTCCGCCCTCTACTCTCATGACACCGGCACATAGTGTCACATATTTTTGGCCATTTCTGCCGCATCCAAGACCTTCCTCCAATGTGCCCAAAGTCCTCGCCACTGCTGTCTTGTCGCATTCCCAGTTGCAACTTTTTGATCCTGAACCTGCGTTTTGTTTTCTTTTGAATGCTTTGCACCTCCATCGCTAACCCCAGTCTTGACAGATTTTGCTTGCTGATGGTTGCTCTTACTTGAGTTTCACCTGTTCGAAACTCTGCTGTGCGTCACTGTTTTGCTCTCAACTGTTGGGCTGTGTGCTAGATGCTCTTTCCTTTGTTTATGAAACTTATCCGATGGTCTTTGTTTTAGGCCCCCATGTCACCCCTCTAGTTTTCTGCTATACATGCCTCGGTAGGGATTTAAATTCTGTCTGAGTTACAAGGCTAGGTAGTTACCGCTGCACTAGCACTCATGGGATAATCTGATAAAACCCGCAAAATCAAAAAGGTAAATCTGTATATTATTGAATGGTAAAGATAAGCTCGGAGGCTCTACAAGCAAGAAATAGGAAATGAAAGGATAAACCAGAGTCAGAAGATTCCTAACCAAAGCTCTATAGCTCCTGTCCAGAGAGAAACTTTCCTAACAATTCTAACAGTAATTCTGGATGCCCCTTCCCCCTTCCCCACTCTCTACTCTCATTCTCTAACTAACTCTCTAGAATCTAGCTCTATTTCATTAACTTTCATTCTCCCCCTTATGGCCCCACACCTTCTATAATATACCTAGGTGCCCTACCATTATCACTTGCAACTACAAATAAATATTAAACTATTATTAATAAAAATAACTAACAAATCATCTAAGCTGTTATTTGAATTTTTATACTATTATCTATCAATTATCTAGATTATCGTATTTTATATTAAAATATAGTTAAATATTTTTGTAGGATCTTTTGATCCACCCAATTCACAATTTGAAGAAATTGATCATTTACTATTGCAGGTAAAATATATTGACAGTTATTCCGTCACCATCAATGAGTTAGAAACTGTAACATCGAAGTTTAAGTTCAACTCAATGATGCGAGGTAATTTACTTTTGTGTGTCCTTTCTTTCCGTTAATTTTGGCCTTCTGAATATTTTTCTTGGTGCTAATCTATGATGCATAGATTAGTACTGATACGATGATATGCTGTCCCGTAGAACCTATAGGAAAGTAAGTCTATATATATATTTCACAAAATATTAGCAGGGCTAATATTTGCGCCATCTCCTTCATGTTTGCTTGTGGGTGGGCACAATGTTTGCATGTCATCCAAATTACTAACCAATAACTCTGCATTTAGTGAAATCTTTTAATATATTTGCATAAATTGAATTCTATTTCTTGTTTTATACAGCTCCGCTGCATGGTTTTGCATTTTGGTTTGATGTTGAGTTTAATGTGCCTACGATAGCACCAACCAATAATCATTCATCAACATCGGTTATTGAGAATCATCAGGTGAATGGTAGTTTGAGAAAAAAGCGAGCAAATCCAAGTGAAGCGCTGGTCCTATCTACTGCTCCTGAGGACCCTCCAACACATTGGCAGCAGGTGCAGATTTTTTTATTTTATTATTTGTTTCCAATTTCAATAGGCATTTCTAGTTTCATGTTCAGCGAAGTGTATATTGAAGTATTGTGTCAATGCTTATCTTTAGCATATATAAAGCAAAATTGCACAACATGTCTCTAAACTGTTGCATTTCGGATACAATACTAAAGAAGCTTTACAATTGAATATCAACTATATGTTTGTACCACACTATTGCGAAGTGTATATTGAAGTATTGTGTCAATGCTTATCTTTAGCATATATAAAGCAAAATTGCCAATGTCTCTAAACTAATTGCATTTCGGATACAATACTAAAGAAGCTTTACAATTGAATATCAACTATATGTTTGTGCCACACTATTGCCGCAAGGGTCATGGCACCTCGCTGAGTAGAACATATTATGGTGCAAGACCACATGGAAGCAATGACCTATATTAAAAAATATCGTTAGTCTGGATAAACTTATCCACAGCACTACGGAGAAATACATGCCAAAAATATTGCAATAGTAACGAAATTTTTTCATGTTGAAATTAGCTTCTGCATTTCAATTAAAAGACCTTATTGTAAGTGAAAAATGATACTTATTGAAATTAGGATGTTCTCAAAGGTATACAATATTTTAGTCGACTATTCTGTAGCTCAACGGAAGGGGTCCCTAAGCAGAACCATTTTTTATTCATTTGTGCTACGGTTATACTTATCTCTTTGAATGTTCAATTGTATTTTATTTATGATATTGATTTTGTTGTCTTGATTTTATTACTGTATTTTACAGACATTGGTATACTTCTATGATCCTATTGAGCTGGAACAAGATCAAGTAATTGACGGTTTAGTGACATTGACACAAAGCAAAGAGAATGCTCGATTTATGAATATTCACCTTGAGTATACGTAAGTCGGAAAAAATTATTTCCAGATAATATCCTTTAAACTCGTTTGTTATGGATTCTGACTTTATTCCTTTACATTGCAGTTCAGGTAATCGATCTTATGTGAAAGAGTCTGTTATGAGATAATCTGAATATGATGATTGTTTCATATATATCTTTGCTGACTGTCTCCAACAGAACTACGATAGTTGTTTGGGTCACGAAAACCACCAATCCCTGCTTGCTAGATTAGAATATGCTACACTGGAGGTCCTGTTAGCACATGTAGTTAGGCTGATCAAATGAAATTTTGTTGTAATTCATTGGTATTAATTTATACAGGAGTGGTTGAGTTATGTCACAATTAGTTTGTTTTTTTGGGGCAATATTATTGAAGTTTTCATTTACATCTTTGTTGGAATATGTTGAACTATTTTTAAACCACAATTTTTTCAATTTATTTTAAATGTGCTCGCATTTGTGTACCCTGGAGTGGTGAGTACGTTTCTTATCAGTTTATAATAAAGAGTTTGCCACTAAAATTTCAAGACTCCTATTTTGTACTTTTTCCAAAATAGACTCAATTGTTCATATTCAACCAAGAACTTAAAAAAAAAAAAAAAACTAACTTCCGGTTCTTATTATAAAGAAGATAAAAAAACATCAAAACAATGTATTTATTAACTATTAATTATAGTAAAACGTAAATGTGACAATATATATTGAATGAACCCGTTCAAGATGAATTTAATATCACAAGCTCCTTTCAAACCTCCTCCATGGTAGGGCGACAACGTGGGTTTGCGTTTAAGCAAGCAATTGTTATCTTTATAATTGATACCACCTCTTTCAAGATAGCATTTGTAGGATGAGGGAGACGTTGATCTAACTCATCAATCAATGACATGACATCAAGCGTTGGACTCACACCACTTGATTGCAATGAAGTATATAAAATATCTCCAGGATGCTTTCCAAAAAGTATTTCGAATGTTAATACTCCAAAGCTATACACATTACATTTCTCATTTACTTCCATTGTGTATGCAAGTTCTGTAACAAACAATTAGAGTTATCATGTGAAAAACAAGAGTTCAGAAACGACACAAATACTAAAAAATATCTGTAAACTACAAAATCAATACTTGGTTAATTAATATGAAGAAAAGATTAACCTGGAGCAGAATATCCAAATGTTCCTATAAAAGAGGTCCAGTTGGATGAATCAGGATTAAGAAACTTGGCCGTTCCAAAGTCTGAGACGTGAGCTACATATTTTAAATCCAAAACAATATTCTTGCTGGATATATCGTGATGAACAATTGAAGGTGAGCAATTATGATGCATATAGCATAAAGCGTTTGCAACATCTTTTATGACATTCAACCTCCTATTCCAATCAAAATCTTGTCCACACTATGAAACGCACCGTTTCATTTAATAGGGAAAAGAAAAGAAAAGAAAAGAAATAAATAAGTAATAATAGTATATATATATATATATATATATATAAGTTACTAGACACACGTGGGAATAAAAAAAAAAAAGCATAACACTTCCCTCATTTCTTCTTTTCTCCCGTAGCTCTCTCTCTGTTCTCATTTTTCTTTCCATTTTGTTTCTTCCCTTTCCAAAATCAACCAATTCCATACACTAATCAAACACCCATAAGGAAAAATATTCATCTAAGCAAAGCAATTTCACATTACAAGTTAATTTGGGTTTGATTTTGGAGATTGGGGTTAGGGTTCTGAGAAGAAAAATACCTTAATAAAAGTTTGGAACAAATTAACAAGTTGAAGCTTATACGTTATCGATAATACTATAATATATACTCAACTTGCATTTCATGGTCATTTAGTGCTACTACAGTTTTGGCATGAGTTTCTAATTTATGAGAAAATATTATTGATGCCCAGATACGATGCCAGACGCTTCACATGCTTCTCCTGGGGTGATTGGAGAACACACTTAGTGGATTTGTCATAACTGTGAGTTGATGACGATCATTATCACTTATTTTCAATATCGTTATTATTGATATTTTTATGATTTTATATGTCAAAGAATTTATAAAAATGGGGAACACACGCTTAGAATATTCTTCTCGTCTTGATACATGTTTAAAGTCAATGATATTATTGTGGTCTCTATTTGGATTTTATCTATGAATTATAAGCAAAGAATTACAAATTGGGATTTGATTGTGTGCTTGGACAAGTTTGATATTTTACGAATTGTGGTTTTAAAGCTATATGTTTTGAGAAAAATGATTATTATTGCGACGACCTAGGTGCACCTAGTATGTGATTTCAATTAGGTATAGTTACCCCGTTAGATGGAGCCACCCCTATGGAAAGGCCGCCATTAGGAGGAGAGGGCTATCAATGAGAGGGTAAATTTTTTCTGTTTGGACTTAATGCTATCAATAGTAAATTCCTACTAGCCCAATCTAGTTATTTATTTGTGGAAGAAGTGCTCTGTTGTGTTGCCATAATCATGAGCTTTTTATTCAGTGAACTTTTTATTCGAGGAAATACGTAATTCATTCATTACTTACTGAAAATTGAATTTTCGAGAAGGCACATAAAGTGTTTGATGAAATGATTGTGAGGAATTTGTTTACTTGGTCTGCTATGATTGGTGGTTGTTCAAGAAACAAGAGTTGGGTAGAGGTATAACATTAATTTAGCAATGTTCACATTTCATATGCAGTTTTATATTTCACTAATTAGAAACTATCAATTATAATTATCTGGTTACCCTTTTGGTGTATTTAAAGTTCTGAATATAGAAAATGCAATGCATTTTGGTGAATCCTTTTGGTACTCATAGTCTCATAAATTATGATTATTTGGTTACCCTTTTGGTTTTACTGGTGCATTTTGAGATGATACCAATGATTGATTTGTTTGCAGTTAACATTTGTAGTAGAGACATTCTTGTTGAGTTGGAAAAGGGAGAGAAAATTGTTAATATTGACAATGATTACATGGATCCTCAGCTCTATGCTACCTTTGCCGGTGATATCTACAAGCATCTACGTGCATCTGAGGTATGGCTTCATTTTACCTGTTGACAATGATTTATATTGTGTTTGTTTGTACATTTTATCCATGCCAAAGTCTGTAAGAGTATATATAATAATGAAATATTTTTTGTAGAAGTAAATCGTAAGAAAAGTCACAAGATTTTCATTTACATTATATATCTCAAGTTACAAGTTCCACATCCACTAAAATATCACTGTTGAAATATCACAACAATGAGCTAGAAACCTAAAATATATTGTCATCTCTTCAAAGAATTAATAGATGATAGAAAAATGCATCATGACGTGTGAGCTAAATTTCTAATTATTCGTAGCACTAATGTTGACATTATCTGATACTTCCTGCAGCTGGCAAAGGTTCAGATGTTGGTAGTACTGAAGAGCCGCTCAATTTGCCTTCTAATAACATTCTAAGAACTTCTGAATCTGAATTCGGACACGATAAGGATTCAATTGAAGCATTGTTATAGACATGCATGCCAAGGAGAGGTTCATGAGTTACTCATTTTAAGCATTGTTATTAAATCAATTATAAATGTTAAGGATTCAATTTGTATATATTGTGAGCATATGCATCCAATTACATCTGACAGTATAGATATCTATAGAGATATTTTAATTATACTCGAAGTTAATTAGAGAATTGCTTGCTTATTTGAACAGGGTTGTAAGCTATGAGTGAACCGACGACAACACCTCCAATAACCCTTCCACTAATTGTATCAGCAAGTGAAACATAAAAGGTAACTGTTGGAGTTAAAGACATTATCTCAAAATATCTTGTCAAACCAGTCACATATCACGTTTTGTATGACGTTAAAGATAAATATGATTTTGTTAGTCTACAAACGTTGAACTCTTGAGTGCGCTATATACTCTTCTGAAGGCTGGAATAATGGCTTTGATTTTGTTTATCTGGCAGATTTGTTGGAAACTTGCTCAAGGGACAAACAGTTGGTGTTATCGGAGCTGGACGTATTGGATCAGCTTATGCAATAATGATGGTAATTTTCCGATAAATCTCAGTTTTTCACCGAATGTCTATCCATCCCATTTCAGGTTCACTTGATTGAGTTTATTTTGTTATATGCTAAAGTTGTTGCTAAGAAAAATTTCTTCCATTCTCATCAATTTCTTCTGAATTTGAAACTGGTTTTTATAATTTGTGTGTTCAATTTACAGATTCTTCTCATTCTTGCGGGCACCTCTCACTCACCATTCAATTAGTAAGTTTTTGAACATTGATCATCAATTCAAATTCTTTCATTTTCCATTTAGGAATTTAGGATCATAGATCATTGTTTCAGATTATGCTCTTTATAAAACCCTCAGATCTAGTGAAGAGAAAGGTATGGAATTACTTCCAACATCAACATCAGCACTTTTACATAGGGTCTATTAAATCCTATAACTGCCAATTATAATCATGTGAAACCTTTGATCACATTGCAGAATAATCTGATTTCTTATTTTATTGCCAAGGCACTCCAATCTTTCGAACTAAATTATTGGTTTCACAACTCTTATTTCTAATTGATTTCCTTCATCGACTCTGTCTTTTATGAATGCCATGTCGAATGACTTGTTTTATCATTAATTTAGTTGAAAAGCGAGGTTTCAGTTTTATCTGCGAGAGCAACCAAAGTTGTATTGATGATGGATTCTTACAAATAAAAAATAAAAAAATTGTTCGTTTTGTCTTGATGCAGCAACTGTTGCCAAAGTAGATCGAAGTATTTGAAGACGTAGATCTAGAGAAGTACTTGGATTCACCACGTCAGTGGTAGTATTTAATTGTTCGGCTCATATTGATCAAGAAAATCCAGGTTTTTCATTCAACTGAACTACCTGGACTACCTGACTCTTGTGATTTTTAATGAGAAGCTGGTGCTTTTTACTGATCTGGATTTGTATTGTATTGATTCAATTTACATGTTTGGTTTTAATTGGTCATAAATAGGTTCAAAGAACTCGAATGGATCAGAACTTATGCAGTCTATTGCTTCACTTGTTTGAGGAAAAATGCAAGGAACAAAACTTGAAATACAAAGGTGATTTCATGCCCTTTCACTAATATATAGTTGAGTGACTAATTTCAGCTTTCTTAGTATGTCACCATTTAAGTTTCAGCGATCAAACATTTATGTAGAGAACATTGATCATAATGTTAGTGATGAAGAGTATTTGTGGAGTGCATGTGGCACAATAGTGTTTCTCTACCCTGAACGAGGCCGTTAAGTCTGTGAACAGTATTAATGGTAAGTTGAGATGCTTTGAATCTGTAAGCCACTAAGGTGGGGTTAGTGTAAACATTCATTTGAATTTCAGTGTTTTTAAAGGCTATGCCTATGATAAGGTTGTATAGTACAAGTAGTATGTTATGTGTCTGCTCCTACAAATTCTAATTTGTTGTAGTTGTTACAATGTTTAAAAATTGTATCTACTGTCAAACAAATAAAATGATAATACATATACATATGGTATACATTTAAGGGCAGTATCAGTTTTTTTGTGCCAATATATCCATTTCCTGCGGATTTACACGCGGTTATTTTCTTTTCCGGTGTTATTTGCTGCGAAATTACCTGCGGATACTTCAGAAAACAGAGTCACGGGCAGGGAATCACCTAAACCCCTGCCCAGAAGTTTCCTGCGGTTCCTAAAATCCTCAGCAAACAATTACCCACGAAGGTATTAGCTAGGAACCTGAATCCTTGGCAAATTCCGCAGGAAAAGGCCTTGCTGCGGAAATACTCCTTAGATCCGCAGGTAATTCCGCAGGAAAAGGGACAGTTTCTGGTAGTGATCACTCAAGAATTAAGGTTGAAAAAGTTGTTGTTTATCTCGTCATTAAAGACAATTGTAGGAAGCAGAGCTGGTTAAGGCTTTGAGGGCCGGTAGAGTAAACGTCTTTAACTATAAATCTGAGATCATTGATAGTTTAGGTATAGTTTTTTTTAATGAATGAATGCTGGTACCTTTTTTTTGACAAAATCAAGGTTGAAAATCTTGTTGTTTACCTTGTTAATGACAATTGGAGGAAGCATAGCTGATTAAGGCTTGGAGGGCTGGTAGAGTAAACGTCTTTAACCATAAATCTGAGATCATTGATATATTAGGTATAGTTTTTTAATGAATGAATGCTGGTACCTTTTTTTTTGACAAAATCAAGGTTGAAAATCTTGTTGTTTACCTCGTTAATGACAATAGTACCAATAAATTCCAAAAACAATGGTCAAACAAATAATAAAATGGAAATACAACTTTTAGTTTCTTATAAAAAACAACTTCTAGTTCCTTGTAATAATAAACAGAACCTCCATAACTCCTAACTCAACAAAAAAAAAAATGCCAAAATTGCTAGGTCAGACACCGTGATCGAGTTTGAACCTAGACCAGTCAATTTGTGTGTGGGAGTTTCAAATAATGAAGACGAATGCGACACTCTGTAGTATATAAATTCTTGCTTGTATAGGATTATCACTCATCATTATTTGTATTTCAAATAATGAAGAAAACAATATTGAGAATGTTACTGCATTTTCTTGTGGTATTGTTTGGTGTCCTTACTATTTTGGTTTTGATACAAGCTCAGGATCAATCAGGTTTGGGTTATTAATCTGTAATTAGTAATTGTTATTGCAGCTGAAGTTATCTTAATCTGATTCTCTATTTATATGTATCAGGAGTCATTAGCTTAGATTGTGGTCTACCTGAACATTTGAACTATTCTGCGTTGGAGACAGGCATAAATTACATTTCAGATGTGAATTTTATAGATACAGGTGTAACTAAGAAAATAGCAGCAACTGATATTAGACAGGAACTACAACATGTGAGAAGCTTTCCAATTGGAGTGAGAAATTGTTACAGAATAAATGTAACAAGTGGTACTAAATATTTAATCAGAGCATCTTTCTATTATGGTAACTATGATAATCTAAACAAGCCACCACAATTTGATCTTCATTTTGGAGCTAATGTTTGGGATACAGTGAAGTTCGCCGATCTATCAGAGATCACAGACAGTGAGATCATATACACTCCATCCCAAGATTACATACAACCATGTCTTGTTAATACAGGAAAAGGGACTCCATTCATTTCCGTTATAGAATTGAGGAATTTGCACAATGAAGTTTATGTCACAAACTCAGCTAAATCAGTAGTATCACCCTCGAGACGATTTGATGAAGGTTCCACAAACATCGAATGCATGTAAGATGTAGTCAGCTAGCTAGCAGCGCATCAATTAGCTAAATTTTGTTGAAAAGTTCTAAATTTTTTTGGGTAGAGATTCTTATAATTATTTATTATAAATTTATCATAATACTTAAAATATAAATAAGTAACATCAAAGTCAATTAGTGATAATTGTCCTGGTCATGTACAAACAGCAGGTACAAAGATGATGTTTATGATCGCATCTGGTATTATTCTTCTGAATATGGTTTTAAACGACCAGACATCTCACGTGGCAATGCTAGTCTATTAATTCGGAATAGTTATGAACTACCAACAATTGTGATGAGCACAGCTGTTACATCAGTAACTCCCAGTACCCCTTTAGATTTTTCATGGGAAGCAGATAATGTAAATGACCAATATTACCTCTACATGCACTTTAAAGAGGTTGAAAAGCTGGCAGCAAATGAAACTAGATCATTCAATATCACACTGAATGACAAGTTTTGGTATGATAATGTGACGCCGTCAATATCAACATCTACTACCGCATATAGTACAAAACCTTTGACTGGAGCCACAAAGTATCAAGTTTACCTTTTTAAGACAGAAAATTCAACCCTTCCACCAATCCTCAATGCCTATGAGGTTTATAAAGTTAAAGACTTCTCACAATCAGAAACTCAACAAGATGATGGTAAGCTAGCACTTTAATTTATTTGGAAAACATACTCTCTAAATATAAGATTCTCCTGATAATTGTTTCTTTACCTCTGTAAAACACCAAATTAGTTCATAACTTTGTAGGATGTTCTCAAATAGGTCCCTGAAATCCTTTTGAACTGTTTTTTTGAATACGAATTACTAGTTGATACTATCGCAAACATCAAGAATGCTTATGGGGTGGCTAGAAATTGGCAAGGAGATCCATGTGGTCCTGTGAATTATATGTGGGAAGGCCTAAACTGTAGTATTGATGACAATAACATCCCAATAATCACATCTTTGTAAGTTAAAAATTCCTTTAATAAACGATATGCCTAAATTCACACCATAAATTTTCCATTGAAGTTATATTTGGAAATGCAACCAGGAATTTGTCTTCAAGTGGATTGACACGGGAGATATCATATTCCATATCAAAGCTCACTATGTTGCAGTTCTTGTGAGTTCCTTATCTCATTTTATTAAATAAACAGAAGACTAGAGTCTGTTTGGACGAAAGATTTTGGAATTGAGAAAATTATAAAACGTAAATGTGTTTCAAATGTTATATAATCACATATCATGTTATTACTTCAATTATTTTAAATATCAAATATATACCAAAATATAGACCGGGCAATGCGCCTGCGTGCAGGGAGAATAAATCTCATTTGGTTAAATGATGAAACCAAAACCATTCAATTTGGAAATTATTCTCTCTTTATTGGAATTGAGGGAAGACCATATTTTTCTTTTCTAAATTAAAAAAATTATAAAACATTTAAAAAAATAAATGAAATGTGTTTCAAATGTTATATAGTCATCAATCATGTTATAACTTCAACTAAATGCAAAACACTTTCACACACGGAGAATAAATCTCATTTGGTTAAGTGATGAAACCAAATCCAATTAATTTGGAAATTATTCTCTTCTTATTGGTGATTCAAAATTGTAACACTATTTCAATTGTTTACTTTCAGGGATTTATCAAACAATAGCTTGAGCGGTCCTTTACCTGATTTTTTGATGCAGCTCAGGTCACTAAAAATCTTGTAAGTCCCATGTTGATGCATCAAATGTAATTTCATTGATCATTAGTATAAAAGATAAAAAAGATGTCATATATTTTGTTGTGTTAGCAGAAATGTAGGGAAGAACAGACTTACAGGGTTAGTTCCAAGTGGACTCCTTGAGAGATCAAAAGCAGGTTCATTATCACTGAGGTATACCTCATACTCAAAGTCAAAGCTATATTAATTCACATTATACTAAAGAAAAAGACAGATTTGCAATAAAGCTTTTATCTTCCTGTAATCTTAATAATAATAAATTCAGCACTGATAATTGAGTTTTCTTCCTCCTAATATCTTAGCACCTTCATCTATTTTCAGTGTGGATGATAATCCTGATCTTTGTATGACGGAACCATGCAACAAGAAGAAGAACATTATTATACCACTGGTTGCATCGTTTTCAGCATTAGTTGTAATCCTTTTGATTTCTATTGGATTTTGGATATTCAAAGGACAAAATCGTGCCATTATAAATAAACGAAGACAAAAAGGTACGTCTCAGATTACGTAGGAACGAGTTCATATTCTCAAATAAGGCCTTATTTATACTATTAGTGTATTAATCCATTGGTTTGCATGTATGTCTTATAAGTTGCTACATGGTTTTAAATTGTGGTTTTGGTCCCGAATGTGGCTATTGCAGTCGCTGTGTTGTGCATTGCTCAGAAAATATTTGTTGTGAATTAGTGACTTAAGATCACACCACTAAATTTTGGTGTGGGGTAAGTATCAATGAAACCAATAACCAAAATGACATAAAAGGTGACTAAAAATCCTATATGATTTCTTGTCATCAGTGTACGTCAATTGTTGTAAATTAAAAGTCAAACCAATAAACTTAGATGTGTGGTACAAGTATCAACCGATAAGCAAAACAGTCACAAGCGACAACAACATATCTAGATCTAATGTAACAACCAGGTGTAAAGCAAAACCAATGGAGCCAAATAACAACAAGATAAAAAGAATATATAATGGAGAACAACACACGAAGGATTTGTTCACTCCGTTCGGCCTAATAATGACCTACATCTGGAGGAGAGAGATCTTTCCACTTCACTATCAAAGAGTTCCTTACGAAGAGATGCAAAAAGTAACAAGAAATTAGCTTTAACAAGCTCTCCAAAGATCAATCCTAATTTCTATCCTTTCCGCGAATTTCTTCCCATGAACAAGAGACTCAATGATTTCACTACCCAAGGTGTTTCCCAATTGTTTCCCAACTCTAGAATCTAACTCCAAAAAGAACTAACCCTAAGCCTTTGGTTTCCCAAGGATCTTTTCCTTAGTTTCTCACAAAGGCTTAACCTCTCCCCAAAAGGCACCAAACATTTCTCATGTTGCCACAATTTTTGACAAACCAAAACATGCTCCCAGTATCACCAAATCGTGCTACGATTTTTTCAGGACTTCCAACCTTAATTTGAGTCACTTTTCAACAATATTATTAGGATAACAACCAATAACAAAATATTAAATTAAACAAAAGTAAAAGACAATGGACATGATCACTCTTTGTTCACGTAATTCGGCCAGTAGTGCCTACCACTACAATTATAGAACACCTATAACTCTGTTTTATTTCTGTAATAAATTGGGATTTCAGTGTTACAAGCAATATATAGTTCCTGCCTGTCTTTAGTGTGTGTGTGTGTGTGTATATATATATATATATATATATATATATATGAGTCATACTCAACACATGTATTAGATTCGACTCTCCATAAAACTTTAGCTATATAGTGTTTTTATACTTGTGTCATCTCGTGTAAATCTTTATTGCTTTTCTGTCACAATTTTTTTCTTTCACATCCTTGCAAATTTTCATTCAATTTAATTCACCACAGCTGTAGTTACGTCTTCAAATTCTAAGGAAAGGGGTTCAATGAAATCAAAACACCAAAAATTCAGTTATTCTGAAATTCTCAATATTACTGATAACTTCAAAACTACTATTGGAGAAGGTGGATTTGGAAAAGTATACTTTGGC